>Ga0209700_101072_pt1 | contig 55262 bp, 26 predicted proteins | sample SiratroredBW_FD_187528 | JGI IMG/M metagenome (GOLD analysis project Ga0209700, IMG submission 187528) | Root nodule microbial communities of legume samples collected from California, USA - Siratro red BW (SPAdes) (version 2) | ecosystem: Host-associated > Plants > Roots > Nodule | place: USA...
TATGTATTTCTCTTTTTTTTTTTTTTTCTTTCAAACCATTGACACTTTACAATTCAGCAACTCATATATATATATATATATGTATGTATGTATGTACGTATGTACTCATAAACATGTAAGTAAAAAAATTCTTTTGAAGGAGAAAAATATTACGTAGTCCAAAACTACCAGTTAGCTGTGATCCAAACTTATATTTTAATTTAACTAAATTATTTATAAAGTTAATTAGAAGATTTTGAATTTAAAAAATTTTCTTATTTTAGAATTTTAAATGTTAAATATAACACAAATTATAAATAAATATCGTAAATTACCTTCTATTATTTTGCTCACCTTTTTGGTCATGAGCTTTTACCATAGGTAGTTGAAACCTCGCAAATGAGCAATAACATATTTAGTCAAATAAACACATAATCTCTCAGCCAGCATCATGAAATAATCAAAAGTCCCCAATTATGATTAATTAGGGACATTAAATTATTTACTTTTCAACACACTGAACACAGATTTTAACTTAATATTTACTCACCTATAGTGTTTTAGAAAACTGTTGAACTCAATAACTTGTGCGAATGACATTGACGTTCAAACAAACCCTAAACCAGGCCAAATAACCCTATTTATCCACAACAAAGAATATATAAATGAGAAGAAAAAATAAATAAACTCTTAATAGAAAAAATTCTAAAAGTATCAAGGAGTACACCAAGAGTTTACAGATTATAAATAAGATTACGTGCCCAACACTTTTGCTATTAAATTAGTTTATTTCTATCTCTTTGGTCAAATGTCAACTCATTCATTTGGCAACTTAAAAACCTATTACAGGCAAAGTTGAGATATATAGCTAGATTTGGGCTTTTGTGTGACATTTCATCTAACCTCTACTAGAAGACAAAAAATAAGTTCTTTTTTAGTTGTAAGTTTTATATTTTTGTACGTATAGATTTTATATTATTATGTGTATTTGTAAACTTTATATTATTGTTAAAATTATATTATGGTATATATTTCGTTTACTTAAAAAAGGGATTAGCGAAAATGTATGTGTGTATTATTGCGTTCAGTAGGGATGTGCTGTTGTTAACTTTAAATTTGCAAAGCTAAACATTTCATGTATTATTATATTTTTCCGGCATTTGTTCTCGCTAATTTTAAATTTCACATTAAAAATGTTTTGTTCAAGTTAAGAATGTAGACTAATTTTTTATTCTTAATTATAACAACTTTTAATGCATTACTAATTTAAGTTATAAGAAGTTAATTTTATAATAAAAATTGAAATTGTGTTTATTCATTACTATAGCTATATTTTTTATCGTTTATGGCACGTGATGAATTATTTAAACGAGGTAATAATTTATTTTCTTTATAAGTATATATAATTTTAAAATGTCATTTGCATTCACGAGAGTTGAGTAATTTTTTTTCTAATATGCATGATGAAAGAATTGCATATTCAGAAGAAGCTAGTTGTACAAAACTCCCCTTAAGTCGTCTACAATACAACCATATCATACTAACATATATTATTAGTCACGACTTTGAAACATAAGGCGTTGAATTTGACTATGAAAATGATACTAAGATACTAAAGATTTACAAGTTAAACGGGTAGAAGTCAATTCAAATAAAAGTGATTAATCCAATAAATTTATTGTCAACAAGAGTAATATTTACATCACTAATTGCCTAAAAGGACTTTTATGAAGAATACTAGTAAATATTTAAATTAATTGATAGACACTCTTTTTCTTGCGAAATTTCCTAGAAACCAATCTTAAATATCAGCAGGTTAATTAGGTGGACTGAATAAAGTAGGTTGATATTTCAGGATAGTGTCCAACACAATATTTTTCTTTCCAACAATTTTAAAGTAATTTTTCAATCTCGTTCTGCCACTATTATTATATATATAACACTAGTATTATTCAGTTTGGTTAATAACGATTTTAGAGCATTAAAATGGCTTTGGCAAAAATTTACAGTACGATATCATAAATGCCGAAATTTATTGTAAAATATAGAGTTCTTTAGCGCTTTAAATGACATTACGGATAATTATTTTTCTTTTATATACTTACAGTATTACTAATTATTCTTGGAACACTAATTCCGTCCCAATTTTTGAGGTTTTTAAGTAAATATATGTATTTCTTACGGTGCAAGAAATACTACATACACTGTTGGCCAAAAATAACAAGACAAAAATCCACCCTTATGTTTGATTATATGTTACTCATCGAACATTAGTTACTTAGAAGCTAGTGGATATCATTGAATTAGTTAATGAATGCAAACAATGTCAACTTAATCGATGTTATATGGCTGCAAAATAAAATATTATATTTTTTAGATGTGTCGGTCTAGTCTTTGTTAGAAAATAAATATTTAAAAATTACTCATATTGAAAGTCGATCAACTTAAGTTAAATTATATATTTTTAATAATGATTGAATTTTTTCGTATTAGTTCCTAGTGAAGAAAATACTTTTTATGATATGATAAAATGTCGGTCAAAATAGAACCGCATTAAACAAAAATGTGATGACAATTTTCAAATTAAATGTAACAATACAAAGGCAGTTATTAATAACAATTGCTTTCGTATCTCCATCAAGCGCAACATAGCTTTGTTTTTTTAAAAAAATTGAAATCAAGGGCTACAACGGCGGTTGTCAAGCTCCAACCGTCGTTGTAGCCCCTCAGCTTTTAAAATAATTTTGTTTTCATTTTTTCAAGGGCTATAACGGCGCTTGGAGCCCCACAACTGCCGTTATAGCCCTTTTTTTTAGGTCAACCCCACTCACTTTCTCTTCTACGCTCTGCTCTCCTTTCCCGCGCCATTGCCCCTCTTCTTCCACCTCTCGCGCTCTCCTCCTCTACCTCCTCCTCCACCTCTCACGCCTTCCTCCTCCAACTCCTTCTCCACCTCTCGTGCCCTCCTCCACCTCCACCCTAGCGCCCTCGTCCTCCACCTCTCGCGCCCCTCCTCCTCCGCCTCACTTCCTCCACCTCTTGCGCCTCTCCTCCTTTACCATAGCCTTCGTGCACCGCTCCTCATCCACCATGCACTCGCGCACCCCTCCTCCTCCACCATAACCCTGGCGCATTGCTCCTCATCCACCATAGTCATCTCGCTTGCCCCTCCTCCTCCACCATAGCCATCGGCCACAAGGGGTTTTATTGGCATTTTGTTCTCGTCGGCAACAAGAGGTATGTTTTTATGTATTTTTGAAATTTTTGGATTGTTTAGATTTGTTATTATATGTTTTTAATGCTTTGTGTATTGAAACGATTTTTGTTATATGCTTGGTTATTGTGTATACTTTCATGAAAATGTGTTGGTATTAAGTCTGGGGATGTTCGATCCCCGGAAATTTGTATCTAATATTTTATTACATGAAAACATGTTGGTATTGAGTCTGTGGATGGTCGATCCTAAACAATTTTTGTCTAATATGTACTTACATCAAAATGTGTTGGTATTGAGTCTGGGGATGTTCGATCCCCGACAATTTGTGTTAGTATTTTAAGTCCGGAGATCTTAAATCCCCGAAAAATATTTTGTTTAATTTGTGACTTGTATAATATGAATGATTTTTTTTTACTATACGTAGTCATGGATCAAAGTTGGATAAATGCAAGTCGAGTTAGTGATGTTTATGAGAAAGGTGTTGAAGAGTTTCTATAATTTGCTAAGCGAAATGTAGCAGGAGTAAATGTTTTGTCCGTGTGTGAATTGTTTGAATGGGAGAAGACAAGATATTGAGTTGATACGTGAGCATGTTCTTTGTGATGGATTCTTGAAGAGCTATACAATATGGACTTGGCATGCTGAAGTTTTGGAGCAATATTCTAGTGTATCTGCCATTAAATGTGAATATTCTAATTTATATTCTGAAGCTTGCATGGAAGACATGATTCGCGATATTGGAGAATATAGTTTCCACCATGCACATGTGTATGGTTCATTGAAAGATGATTCAGAGACAGAATTGTATCCCGGTTGTTCAAGTTTTACCCGTTTGTCAACAGTATTACGACTATTTAATATCAAGGCAAGAAATGGGTGGACTGACAAAAGTTTTACCGAATTGCTCGAATTGTTTCATCAAATTCTTCCATAAGGTAATACATTGTCAACCAGTCACTATGAGGCCAAGAAGATATTGTGTCCAATGGTTATGGAGCATCGGAAAATACATGCTTGTCCCAATGATTGTATATTCTATAGAAAAGAGTTTGAAGGATTGCATAAGTGTCCTAGATGTGGGGTATCAAGATACAAAGTAAAGGACAATATTGGCAGTAACGAAGATGACATGAAAAATGGTCCCCCCGCAAAAGTATTGTGGTATCTTCCAATCATACCACGATTAAGACGTTTTTTTGCCAATGTTAAAGATGTAAAGAACTTGACATGGCATTCAAATGGAAGAATATGTGATGGGTTGTTACGACATCCTGCTGATTCACCACAATGGAAGAAAATTGATTGTTTATATCCTGAGTTTGGAAGTGATCCAAGAAATCTCAGACTTGGTCTTGCAACAGATGGAATGAATCCATACGGTAATTTGAGTAGCAAACATAGTTCATGTCCTGTTTTGCTAATTATTTATAATTTGTCGTATTGGTTGTGCATGAAGAGAAAATATATGATGTTGTCTATGATGATATCAAGACCAAGGCAACCTGGAAATGACATAGATGTTTATCTTAGTCCTTTAATAGAAGACTTGAGGTTGTTATGGGATGAAGACGTGGAGGGTTTTGATGCATATCAAAAGGTCAATTTCAATTTGCGAGCATCTCTATTTTGTACTATTAATGATTTTCCAGCATATGGAAATCTGAGTGGTTATAGTGTTAAAGGACATCACACTTGCTCGATATCTGAATAGAACACCAGTTACCATCAACTGAAATATGGTAGGAAGACTTCTTACATTGGGCATCGAAGGTTTTTGAAACGTAATCACCCTTATCGCAGGTTGAAAAAAGCTTTTAACGGTTGTCAAGAGGACAGAACTGCACCTTCACCCTTAACTGGTGAGGAAGTTTATAACCGAGTATGCCACGTCGAGGTGACTTTTGGAAAAACCCTCAAGAATAGCAATGTAAAAAACATATGGAAGAAGAAATCCATATTCTTTGAACTTACATATTGGTCAAAGTTAGATGTTAGACATTGCATAAATGTTATGCGTGTAGAAAGAAATGTTTGTGATAGTATAATTGGAACATTGTTAAACATTAAAGGAAAGACGAAGGATAGAATAAATGTTCGTAAAGATCTGGTTGAGATGGGTGTTCGGTTGGAGTTACAGCAACAACCTCATGGTAAACGAACTTACTTGCCACTAGCATGTCATACTTTGTCAAAATCTGAAAAGATCAGTTTCTGTAAGTGCTTGCGAGGTGTTAAAGTACCACAAGGATACTCTTCAAATATCAAAAGCCTTGTCTCAATGGATGATTTGAAACTTATAGGCTTAAAATCTCATGATTGTCATGTTCTAATGCAAGACCTTCTCTTAGTGGCTATTCGTGGAATTCTACCAAAAAATGTTAGACAAGTCATCACTCGTCTTTGCTTATTCTTCAATGCTATTTGTAGGAAAGTAATTGATCCTACTAGGTTGGATGAATTAGAAAATAAAGTCATAATTATCTTGTGCCAACTAGAGATGTATTTTTCTCCTTCTTTTTTTGATATTATGGTCAATTTAATTGTTCATCTAGTTAGAGAAATCAAACTATGTGGTCCTGTGTTTTTACGATGGATGTACCCAATTGAGCGATGCATGAAGATATTGAAAGGATACGTGAAGAATCAATATCAACCTGAAGCATCTATTGTTGAGAGATATATTGCAGAGGAAGCAATAGAGTTTTATACCAATTATATGTCAGAAGTGAAAGCTATAGGAATCCCAAAGTCTCGGTATGAAGGAAGGCATGAAGGCAAAGGCACACAAGGTGTGAGGGTAGTTCGAAAAGATCAGCAACAGATACTCCAGACACACTTGTATATTTTGAACAATACTGATTATGTTCTTTCATTCTTAGAGGAACACAAAATGTTGTTGAAGTTAATGAATCCACGTGTAAATGAGCAAGACATTTTTGAAATGGTTTAAAGAGAAAATTGGTGAAAAGGATTGTGATGTTGAAGAGTTGAAGTGGTTGGCAAGAGGACCTAACTTTGATGTCATAACATGGTCTGCATATGATATTAAAAAGTTCTCTTTTTACACAAACACTGAAGATCAAAAAAATACAATGCAGAATAGCGGTGTTACCCTTGAGGCAAAGTCAATGCACTTTGCTAGTTCAAAAGATAACAATCCTGTGATGGCTACAATAAGTTACTTTAGAGTAATTGAAGAAATCTAGGAAGTTGACTATGTAAAATTTAGAGTTCCAATATTTAAGTGTAAATGGGTTAATAGTAACACAAGAGTGAATGTTGATGACTTGGGTTTTACATTAGTTGATCTCGCAAAGATAGGTTATAAAGAAGATCCTTTCATCATGGCTTACCAAGAAAAACAAGTTTTTTATGTTAAAGATCCTTTTAACCAAAGGCAGTCAGTTGTCATTCAAGGGAGAAATAAACATGATGTCGAAAATCATGATGACTCAAGAGTCCAATATGCTGACTATTCATCATTGTTAAGACAGTTACCTCCACTAAATGAGGAAAATGACGTTGATGAAGTACATGCTACACGAATGGATCACAATGAAGGACTATAGGAGAACATTGTAACACTTCCATAATACAAATAAGTAATGTTTATTTAATTGTTTTGGCTGTTTAATTTTATATGTTATCTGAATAAGATATATGCTATTTAATTTTATGTGTTACGTTAATATTTCTTTTATTTTCAATTTCAGGTCATGGAAGATTCTTCAAAGAAGACTAGAGAAGCTACACGCATGAAAGTTATTGCCGTTAATCATCTTGATAGTGTCAAAGTCCCAGTTGACGTAGATCCTCAGACTGGTAGGGCTTCAGGCCCTAATAAGGCCCAATTTGCAAGTTATTTGGGTGTATTAGCACGAACAAAAGTCTCTATTTTGGTACCAGACTGGAATCATGTCACTGGAGCAGAAAAAAATCTAATTTGGCATGATCTTAGTGTAAGTAACTGATTTAAAGTTTAATTACATGATGAGTTATGTTGTTCAATGTTTAATGACTTATTTATTTAATTTTTCAGACAAGCTTTGAGTTTGAAGAAACCAGCTTGGTCAGGAAGAAGATTATGTCATCAATTGCCATAAAATGGAAACAATTCAAGGCCACCTTGACCAGTTTATATATCTATGGAAAATACAAAGGCAAATCCCCCTTATCAAAAATATGGAATTGATGAAGAGACTTGGGCACAATTTGTCCCATGTAGAGAGGATCCCTCTAGGCAGGTTTGTTTTCATTTTTATTAAATCAAAACTGAATTAAATTATATGATGTCACAAAGGGAATTATCTATTTTGTAGGAGAAGAGGACGAAAGCATAAGACATTGCGCATAAAAATGTCACCCCCCACCGATTGTCTCGGAGGGGTTATGATTTATTAGAAAGAAAGATTATGGAAGAAAAGATCAAAAATTGATTTTCAAATAATGTCCTTTCTCCTTCATCCCCTCCTAGTCGACATGAGAAGTGGAAGTTGGCTAGAACTAAACCAGGAGGACAGCTGACATCTACATAGTCACAGGAGATTGCCAGTCAGATTGTAAGTTATTGTTAATAAATTGAGTACTAAATAATGTTTTCTTTTTTATTATTTAATATTGACATATTTTATTATTTTATAGGATGATCTAGTGCAACAGAGAGCTCAGAGAGGAGTTTTGTGACTCAAGGAAGACAAGATATTTTGGTTGCCGTTATTAGGAGAGAAGAGCACCCAGGTCGTGTTCGGACTGTTGAGTATGGTGTAGGTGTGAGACAATTTTTGGCTTAGCTCCCTGGTCTTCATCTGTGTCTGCAGCAACAAAAGACCAGCTAGCTCAAATGAGAGAAGAAATAAAATGAGAATTAAGAGAAGAATTAAGACGAGATTTTGAGCAGACGCTTGAATCCATAGGCATCTCGCAACAACACACTCTTATGCAGCAAGATAAAGTATTACCTACCCTTGGGAGAGTTAGCACAAAGGGTATTTGTGTTGTTGAGGAGGAAGACGAGGAGGACACAAACACTGATATTTCATATCGGTGTAAGTTGTTTGTTGGCGATCCTCCTCGTTTAGTAGCGATTGGGAGAGTTTATGCAACAGGTTCGACGATCCACACAGTGTCATTTGGAGATGATTTTGCTAGAGTGGTTGTCGAAGAAGTTAGACATGCAGATGTCGAGGTGCTAGTGCCTACATCAGAGGTTAGATTTGTGGGAGAGACACTTGGTACTTTTATTGTTTGGCCTACACATCTCATCAAGGCCATTCATAAAAAACATCAGGTATATTATCATCATTTCTCTTAATGTTATTTAAATTTACACTTAATGTTATTTAAATTAATACATTTTGTATTTTTGGTTGTAGGACTCTGAGAGGAATCTGAAATCACCAGCACTTGGTGGTTTAGATCCTGAGCCCTAACTACCCCAACAACTCCAACCAATTGAATCCAATTCAGGAGTTACTTAGGCTTTCCCACGAGTGGGCAAATGGGATCAAATAGTATTTGGTGTGGACAATGGTGGTATACCATTGTACTTATACATGCAAGACATAATTGAAGTCGTGCAGGGAACCCAGATGGTACACATTGCAGTCATTCAGTTATGGATGATGTAAGTATGCTATAAATATAGACATTTTTAAATTTCTTTTAATAAAATTATGTTTTTACTGATATTCATGATATTAACAATGCAGGTAATAATTTAGCTTATAACATTGGGTATGCTGATATTTATGAATTTCTTGAGCCTCAAAGTATACAAGGTCTGGAAATAAACAAACGGAATGCCAAACTTATATACAGAGATGGATTTCAGAATCCAGGAAAAGAATTAACATTGCCGCAATTATTCATGCGTAAGTTTACTTTTTTTTATATTTTGATATTAAGTAATTTAGAGAACATGACTAATGGATTGACTGTTTTAGGACCCATTGGCAATTGATGCTTATTTGTCCTGCGGATAACACTGTGGTTTGGTTTTGTTCATTGCATAAGAAGCCAACTTTAGATATGAAAACAGTAGTACAAGGGTATGATTTAATTAACTTTAAATAGTAGATCACTTTTGTTTGTATGTATGATATGTAAGTTACTAATCATTGTCGATTGTTTAGTGCAATTAATGTATGTAGTATACTTGGCAGAAGATCTACATCCACATCCCAGAGCTTACGTTGGATATCTCCTAAGGTATCCAATTCTTAATTGAACCCATTAAATTCGTTTTAGACTTGTTTAATAATTTAAATTTGATGAAATTACAGTGTAACAAGCAACAGGGAAGTTGGGAATATGGATACTATATCATGCATTGGATGAAGACCATAGTCCGCGTCGGTATCACTGACTCTTGGGACGAGGTATGAAAGTGCTCAAATAAGATAAAATTATGATTAGTTTCATATGATAGTGATTAATAACACTATCTTCCTATTTCAGCATTTTTCTGATCCAGAGCCATTGGACAATAGCACCATAAGAGAACTTCAAAAAGAATAGGTAACATACTTCATTGAAATGAGAAATAAATACTCATAGTAGGTTGTAGTGAAAGATAAATAATGTATCTATGACTTGTATCTATTAATTGCTTGTATATTTTTAGGAAAATGTATACTAGTATGTTGTACTGTAACATATAGTACTTTTGACAATTCAAATGGAATTTAATTTCTTTCAATCTTTTATAACTTATATACTTTTGGAATACGTAATGTGCCTGCAAAAATATGTGCCTGGAAATATGTGTATCTGGAAATATATGCATGTTTTTTGGGCAGCAGAACAGATAGCTGCTGCATTTAAAAAAAACAGCTTAGTAAACAGACCTTATTAAGGCGGTTAGTGCTCCACAACCATCTTAATAGGATCTGTTTATATTGTAAAAATGTCTTTGTTGCCAACTAAACGAATTTTTTACGGCGTTTTCTAATTAACCGTCTTAGTATTTCATATATACGACGACGATTGTTTAACCGCTGTCATATGTCACGTACTTTTCACGATGGTTGCAGAATCGCCTTTGTAGGTCCTCCATGTATGGGGGTTTTCCACTAGTGAATATAATAAATTATTATTTTTTATGTGTATGGTTGATTAGGTCAAACACTACCACCAAATTATAATATATTATTAAAACACAAGCGAGATTAGCAATATATCTTAAAAATAATATCAGTAAAAGTAAAGTAATTCACCAAATTATATATAATATATTTTTAAATAATACCACCAAAAACAATATACTATAGAGAATGAATTTGCAAACTATACTAGCCAAAAACAATACTCTCAAAACCGAATACTACACAACCAATTTGATGAAAACATAAATCAGTGATAAATCAAACTAATTTTATGAGCTAAGTTCTCTATTAGCGGTTTTAGATTATTCCACAACAAAGCACAAACAAAAACACATCTAAATTGTACAACTCAAAAATCCAACTGACAAAATCTTAAATAAAAATTATTTATCATTATAAACCAACACACAAGTGTGACTAAAAATAACCTATAAACGTGTCACAGAAAATGGTTTCAAAGGGTTTAAGAACCCTAAAACCAAAAACACATTGTGTTGAGAGAAATAAGCTTCAGCAAGATGAAATGGGCGCAATAAATCCAATAAATTGTGTTTTGGAAGCAAAGAAATGAAGGAGATATTCAGATTTGGGGACACCTGCGAGAAAGAAGAGGAAGAGTGAAGAAAAAGAGGGCAGCAATGCAAGTGAAAAATAAAATTGGAAAAGGAACATTTAATAAAAAAGATAGGTTCACCAAGTGGACATAGCTAATCCTTGTCCTAACAGACACTTTGAATGAAAATTATATATCCTTCAACTTTGGCCAAGTCCACGCACAAATTGAAAAAATAAAAATAAATAAATAAATATACTTAAGAGTTGGCCAAGGCCATATATAAATAGTTTTTTCTTAGGTCCTAATAACTCATACCAATTTTCTTTTCTTAAATTTTTTCCCTCATTAGCGTCAGTCTTAGTGTGGGCTAAGCCTACTCTAATGCCAAAACTATTTAAAATTTATTTTTTCTTGTGTCCCAATAGCAGATGCAACAACTTTTTTTTTCTTTTTTCTATTTGCTCTTATTTTTAGTCTATCTTAGAGTGGGTTTAGTCCTCTCTAAATTACATGTTTGTTTTGTGTCCAATTATATTCAGCTTGTCTCACTCTATTTACGTCACACTCTTGGCCGACAATTTATTTTAGCATCTAATATAAAATTTTCTTATAATATTACATTAAAAAAATAATTAGTTATCTTTCATATAATAATTTAAATTTATTTTTTTATTGAGTTAAAAATTATAAACAAAAATTATTATTTATTATATAAATACTTTCATTTTAACTTACATTATCTAAAAAAATCAAAACAAGAAAGTTAGAGTTTGAATTAGTGGACTCTAAATTAAAATTAAAAGAAAAAAATTGATAAAGCAAAATACATTGAAGTTAATGTATGTCTAATGGACTATAATATTATTCATTTTAATATTTATATTTATTTAAATTAACATTGATTTAATAAAAAATGATATATATTTTTTAATATTTATTTAAGTTAGTGTCGGTTTAGTTGTTTTTAATAGAATTTATTTTTAAAATTTAGTTAAGTTAGCATCGGTTTAGTCGACTTTAATGAATATATTTTTTAATGTTAATAAAATTTATTTTTAATATTTATTGAAGTTAGTGACTTAGTTAATGTTAATGAGAATTACAAGAAAAAAGCTATTTAGATACTAATTTTTAGCCATCAAATAAAATTGTTGCTAATTATAACCAAAATAATTATCAAATTAAGTTTTGATTACTAAATAATTACAAAATAAAAGCTAATTAGATATCAATTTAGAATGTAATGGTATAAGTGACTAAAACATTGATAGCTAATGTTAGATATCAATTATCTTGACTTAAATGGTCACTAAATTCAATGATTGTTTTTATTTTGTAGTTATTTCAGCAACCAAAACCTAATTTAGTGATTATTTCGATCACAATTAACAATCGTTTTATTTTATAATTAAAAATTAGTATGTAAATAGTTTTTTTCTTATAATAAAAATATACTTTTTCATATTTATTATTGATGCTAATGAAAATTGTCTAAGTGGATGCTAACCTCGTGTGTCTTAAGTTAAAACATCGACTGTAGATAATGTTTAATTAAAATGATTTTGACATCAATACCTCTGATTTGTGTTTCTTTGCTTTATATATATATATCACTATGAAATGGAAAAAGCGAATGTCAAGAAGAAATCAACTAATGCATTTCAATTGCTCTTGCTGAAATTTCAGCTTTTTTCGTTGGAGATTTCTAACTTAGATACCTAGAGCTGATTCTGTTGGCGACATCGTAAGAATTCTTTCGATTTTGAGTTGTGTTAGATGTTTGTCTTCTTAATTTTTTGTCATGGTGGTGACAGTGGTGATGGTAAAAAACTATCATTGTTACTAAATGTTATCAACACAAAAAACAATTCCTCATATTTCAACATATTTCAACATATTTTCTTTGTGCATGAACAAATCATTATACATTGTTGTAGCATGACATAAACCGATACTTGTAAACTAATATCTATACCTTTAGAGTTTCGGGCGTGCGATGCAAATCCAACTTTATTTATTGATTAGTGTTGATTTTTGATTGTTAATGTTAGTAAAAAATCAACGCTAGATGTAACTTTAGTTTAAATAATCTCATTCAATACATTTACTTTAACAATTTTTTCTTCTCAAAATTCATCAAGGTAATTAATGTGAGGATAAATTAAAAAAATAATTCATAGTACATATTATAAAATGAAAACATAAATTACATTTGAGACTAATTAGCAATGTTAAAAGTGCAAATAATATATGATAACGAGGGAATACATAATTGTAAATACTTAATGCAAAATTGATAATGAATTTGAATTCTTATACTTCTAACTGATCTTGGGCTCCTTTGACATAGGTAGCAACTTTAATTGGGAGGCGTTTCATTTCCTAGAGCAATTGGAGTGAATTTTAGGTGAAAAGGTGATCAATTTCATAATAAGGACACTGAGATGCAGTTGTGTGGCTGCTGCATAGAATTATATAAATATATCTCACATTGCGAAAATTTCAAATGATGAGAACATGAAAAACTAGATTATAACACTCATGACAACATTAAAAAGCAATTTGAGAATTACGCACGATAGGAATGTCGAAACATCGAGGTTAGTAACAGAACGGGTTAATGTTTTCTTATTTTTCATATTGCTAGTCACATACAAGCAAAGTGAAATATGGAAATTCTGGTCTGAAGCTTTTAGTCTCTCACGTGATAAAATATTGTAATACTTTAATGCCAATATAATACTATCACTGTAGAAATAAGGTAATGCATGACCTCATTTCGTGAATTGCATGCACCAAACACATATATATAACAATACATGTGCATACTTCTGCATTGCCAACCTCTCCCAAGAACTACCTGTTATTTGCTTCTACTTTTTTTTGTCTTAGAACATTTTGTTGTATCCCTGCCTAATGGGTAGGTCACCTTGCAGTAACGAGAGTAATGTTAAGAAAGGGCCATGGACACCAGAAGAAGATGAAAAACTAATGGATTATATTAGCAAACATGGAAGGGGAACGTGGAGAACACTTCCAAAGCAGGCTGGTCTAAATAGGAACGGAAAAAGCTGCAGGTTAAGGTGGGAAAACTATCTGAGACCAGATATCAAGAGAGGAAAATTAACTGAAGAGGAGGAGCAATTGATCATCAACCTTCATTCAGTTCTTGGAAACAAGTATGAATTTGCCTTGCTCGGTTATATTGTGAAGCATGATGAATTTGAGCTAATTTCCTTTTATGTTTGGTGTATGTTTTCTTGCTTGTGTTGCTATGAAGATTAAGTTGAAACCCTAATTGTTTTTTTTTTTTTTTTTTTTTTTTTTTTGAATTTCTAGGTGGTCAAAGATTGCTACAAGGCTTCCGGGGAGAACTGATAACGAGATCAAGAATTATTGGAACACCACCATAAGAAAAAAGCTTCTCCACATGGGTATCGATCCAGAAACTCACAGGCCAAGAACTGACTTGAATCTGATGAATCTTTTCCCGTTGCTTGGCATGTCAAATTCGGGCATATCAATGAGTTCTTGGACCAACCCTACTGGTTTACAAGCAGATGTCACTCAGTTAGCCAAACTACAAGTGCTACAAAATATGTTACAACTTATGAACAACGCTTCATTGATCAACATGAGTAATCCTTACCTCTTAGACAATCAAATTCTCAACCCTCCTCTTGATACATTTCTCAATGGCAGAAACGCTCTCCAAGTTAGAGATTCAATGTTCGGAGGTCCAGAATATCCAAACCCTCCTGGTAACAACATATCCGATCTCTTCTCTCAATCACACAGTGATTATTCTCAGCAGAATATCTTCAAATCAGGGATAGAGAAAGAAAATGAAACTAATTATCAAGAAGTTCTTAGTTATGCCCAAAACATTAACACTGCACAACAAAACCAAGTAGAAAATATACTTCCAGCATTAGTTGCTTCATGTCCAAGGACAACTACCTTCAACAAAATGGAGAGCAACTATAATGCAGCACAAAAGTCTACACAGTCACCTTCCTCTACAACTTTTGAGGCTTGGGAGAAGTTTCTCATTGATGATGATGAAACAAGCGGTTCCTACTGGAAAGAGATTCTAGAGTACGTTTTTATTCTTAATTGGTTTGCCTTGCTATAATGGTTAAGTGCCTCGTTTTCATGTGCAACCTTACATAATTTTTTTTATTTCTTTTGCAGCTTGACATCCACTTCTGCATCTTCAGCTTCCTGATAGAAGAAATTTGCTTCAAGATAATCAACTAAAGGATCCCATACCCACATATTTTTCATTCTTTCATTTGTTTGTTTCTTTTGATTTGATCCTTCATTATAATTTCTTTTATTGTTTGGTTAACGTCCTTCATAAATTTGTGAAGTTTGTAATCATAGTTAGTTCTTTCCATAGCAGAAAAAATTGCACATTATAATTTTCTATTGATTTTTAATGTATTCTGTATCTTCAGTTAAATAAGGCATCAAGCAAAATCTTTGTAGTGATAAAGCAGAGTTATGAATAACATTTGTATTAATACCTCTTTAATTTGATCATATGTTGCATCAATTAGGACAATGATCTTAGCACCATTCCTCTTCTCACCCACTAAAGAAATTTTGATCTGGCTAATGCTCACGTAAATCGTGAACATGGAATGCGAATGCATTGCATCATAAAATTTGTAATTGGAATTAGTGTAGTACGTCTAGACCCCCCGTTAGTTCAACATGTCTGCGTGTGAAAATAATGAATAATGCAAAAAGACATGTCAGCACAACTACCCTCTTGTCTTCACGTTCGCCAATAAAACTGCTCCTTAAATTAAGGATTTAGAATGGCCATATAATTAGCCTACTAAGTAAAATTAAAGCCAAAAGGAGTAGTGAGACTCCATTATTCAAAGGCTTTTCTATAACATCGTCACTTTTTCATGTTCTAGAGCCTAATTTTTAGTATTTTAGAGATAGTAGAGAAGGTTGTTGGTTGGTTGGCCTCGATTTAGGAAAGCTATAGTTAGATAGCTTTGAGAAATAGTCTAAGTTCAATGATATTAGAAATTGAAAGTTGATTTGAAAAGAATTTTATGCTTTATTGATGAAGAAGTGCACAATTTTATATACATGAATTTCCTTATTATGTATGAAATAGTTCGACAATATGATCCCTTCTAAGATAGTATGACAAAAGAATTATATGAGTTTTGATAATAAAAAACACTATAAGATTAATTAAGGGATATAACAAAGCTCACACATATTCAAAAGGTAAAAGTGTAACAGAAACTAACATGTAGTTCAAGTTGACGATCATCCAAAGTTGAATGCATTAGAGGATACGTTGATACACTAGTGAAATGCTGGAAAGATGATTTTACTAAATGGAAAGCGAATCAACCATGTAAAGACATATTAGACGAACCAGAAGCACATAGTCATGCTACACACATCTGCTACACATTAATCAATGATCATAATTGTAAGAAAAAAATCATGTTATTTATTTTATTTAAATATTCTATTGGTTGCATTTTATTACTATTATTGTTACTTTGAATTTATTTATGCTCTTATGGTAATGTGAAATTAGTCTTGTTGTTAAAACAAATTATTGTTGTTGTGATTAATGTGCATTATATTGTTGTAATTAATATTTCTTATTGTACATGCAAATTTGAGTTGATATTTTAAGTATGAATATTTTATTATTAAATAAAGTTCATAATTTGTTTATGAGAAAAGGATATATTGTGTGCAGCCTGATTTCAAAAGTATTGTGTGAAAAATCTCTGAAGCTGAGGAGACTAAGTGGAAGATCACTACAAAAAAATAAGTCATAGCGTGGGCCAAAAATCATCGCAAAAATACAAAAACTGACGCTTATGTATCGGTTAAGCGGTGGCCTCATAGCGAATGCTAAAACCCTGGAAGCAAAGTGAAATTTGCATCGGCTAAAAATTAGACGCAATGTGCATCAGCCAAACCGTCTCAAAACTGTCACTATTTTATAAGATTGTGTCGGCCTAGCCCACGCCACGTCTGCATTAGAGTGCGTCGGCCTAGCTCATGCAAGCAAGTTAGCGTGGGTCAAGCCGTCGCAAAAGGAGAAGGCTGTTGCGAGGGCCAAGCATTATTCCAACACATTCCAACACATTATAAATATCTAATATCTAACTCATTCTCCAAATTGGAGACTTCACCATCATTATTCATGTTGTGCCACAAAAGCCATTCATTCCACTTTGTAATTGGTGTTGAAACATTTCCCCTGGTCGCTCATTTTCAAGAACCATTACTCTGTATATTTGTGTAATGAGCTCGTCATAGGTTTAGTTGGCAACTAGACCCTTACTATCCTTATCCTCAATGATGTCCATGATATGATATGTATGTATCTAATTAAACATTCCTGACACTCAAAAACTGTATGAAGTATGTTGGTGTTTCACTCAAATGTTTTAGATATTAATATTTTTATTTTTATCAGACATAAATAATTCAACCAAACTCTAGAGGATGATCAATAATTTAAGTAAAGAATAATCAGACATAAATTTTCTAGCCTTTTATCAGCAAACTATTACTTCCGTCAAGCTTATCTTGCGCTTCAAACTAATCCTCCATTAACAGTCATTGCCATGTTACATCATATTTTTAGCGCTATATTCTGGATTCTAGAAGTTCTATTGATCTTTTTAAACTCAACATTTAAGACTATTCATTTACTTTTCTTTTCTTTTTCTCGAAACATACGTATTCTGATCATGCTCCCATCGATCTTTAAGTTAGTTTCTCATTCCCCAGAATATGCCTTGTTTGTTAAGCTTGGGATTGGAGCTTTGGAATAATTAGTTGAATGAAAATGGATCTCGTAGGTTGCACAACAAACACCAGCAAATGTGACAGAGAATGAAACAACCGAGGTAATCAAGACCGAGGAAGCAACCTCAGAACAACCACCCATTGAGGTTTCTTCCCCAGAACAGGCAAAGGAAGAAACCATCGCAGAAGCAAAAGAGGCAGGGGCAGAAGCAAAAGAAGAAGGCCCAGATGTTCCAGAAACCGAAGTGCAGACCGATGAGGCAACAGAAGTGACAGAGGAAGTGAAGACTACGGTAGAGGCTGAGAACCCAGCACCAGAGAAAACATCTTAGCATATTACTTCTACAACTCTTTTTTGTTCGTTAAAAGTCTAGCATTCTCAACATCATAGGCTATAGTTGATTCTATAACATTAGAATAAAACTTCACTTTGGATCATATGTATGTCTTTCCCATTTGCACGTGGAGTTTAGATTTCATCAAGGTTTTGGTTTTTATAGTTTGGAGTAGATGATTTCAAGGATGTTATTATTATTAATGCAGTTAAGTATACACTTTTTTTTTTATCTTAGCTAACATATTTCTTTCTGTCTGTAGGCAATGTATAATGAATTCTCAACCGCCAACATACAAATTGACAAAGATTTTAGTGCAAAGCTTTCAAGATATGGTTGTGTTGGACATATTCCCGAGGAAGAGATTTTAAGCAGTTCATCCGTAAGTTGTTCAAGCCATGAGTGTTTTGTGTTGTTCTAAGTTCTAAGACATTAGTGTTGATTATATCTTTCCATCATTCTCTACTTAGGCTGTTGGAAACCTATCGATGGAGACACTGGAGAAAGGAATGCTCACTCCAAAGAACAACGTGTGGAGCTTTGGAATATTTCTTCTGGAGCTACTCACAGGAAGAAAAAATCTTGATAGCCATCTCCCGAAGGAAGAGAGGAATCTAGTGAAGTGGAGTCGGCCTTCCTAGCCGACAACTACTGTCTGTCATTGATCATGGATCCTCAACTGAAGGGTCGGTTTCCTTCTAAAGCAGTAAGAACAATAGCTAACATTGCACAAAGATGCCTTCAAAAGGAGCCATCAGAGAGACCTACCATGAGAACTGTTGTTGAGCATTTGAAGATGATACAGGATTTGAAACAAAAGAAGTGAAAGAGGAGATTAATGAAACTGAATCAGCAGTAGTGAAGGAAGAGAAGCAGGAGAAAACAGGTGAGACCGTAGAAGTTTTTTATGAGAAGAATGAAGCTTGAGGCAAAGGATATTGCAAATGATATTGTTGTGGTGATTGATAAGGCCTACCATTTTGCATGGTGAAAGTTGATCAAAACTTTCTTATTTTATTTAATCTTGATGTTATTGTAATGCTAAGCCTTTTGGGTATGGTTGTATGATTTAATAAGGATATAATAAGCACCGCTGAAGCAATTCTATGGATTATGTTATTAATTGAGGTTATGTTTGGTTATTGTATGGGTTGTTTTTATCTTGTACGATGTTACCTTGAACCATATAATTAATGAAAGTTGATTTTCTATAAACTTAATAATCAACATCACCGAAGAAATGACAATGGCATCGAAAATATTCCTTTAAACTCATTTATCCGGAAAAACTTCCTACAACAATTAACTCAATCTCACAATATGATAATCTCATGTATTACTAGTCTAAATTTCTAACCGCCCATTGTAATTATTATCCAGCACCCTACGATAGGGGATCTAACAAAGTAGTCACTATCTATTATAGCTAAACAACTGCATAAAGTTGATAACAAAATAAAAATGACCAAAAAAATTAGTCGTTAGACTTGAATATGATTTATAGATGAAGAGAGATAACTTAAAGTTTATTGTTTCTATTGGGGGAGAGAGCAAGCAGCAAGTCATTAGGCCATAAGCCGATCCATCCTGAGCACCACTATCCCAAGTCCAAACAATATCCACATGTCCATGGCATGACAAAATAAGCTATTTTACTAGAATAGCAATGCTAGATCACAAGAGAGATCAATATTCCTTCTTTAAACCCTGTTTTATTTTATACTTTATCCGTATAAACATTTGACGAAGACCAATGCCACTGCAACCCTTGACTACTTTGGAAAATAAAGAACTAGTAAAATTTGTCACAGTATCCCATTAGATGGTGGAAAATAGTTCACACCATGCAAATGACCCAACCTAATGGAAAAAGGCCCTTTTATTGTTGTTGTTGATATTGTAGATTCACTAAATTGCAACATTAGTACAACAGTTTTGTTATTACCATTGTCACATGTTTCTTAATTTCTTCAATGCAGAGAAAGACCTAAATTCCTGCTATCTCATAATTAAACAAACAATCACAGCCAAATCCAAGCTCTATCAAAAAAATGAAGAACATGTCACATGTTTCTTAATTTCTTCAATGCAGAGAAAGACCTAAATTCCTGCTATTTCATAATTAAACAAACAATCACAACCAATTCCAAGCTCTATCAAACAGATGAATAATAGATCGAAGAATACATCGAAGAATACCTTACCTCTATCAAACTTTTGCAACACCCGTCGGTGCCCACCACCTTCTCCAACTGCAACCACTTCACACACCACCCACGAAGAACCACCAATCGGTCCAACACCAACTAACCTATCCTTAACACGATTTCAAAGTAAAATCGGTGATTAAAAACATTTTCAAGCTAGAGAAATCGAAAATGATGAAGAGAAAGAACAACGTACCTCCTTCAAAGCTTCGCAAGACTCGCTGGCAACCACAAACTGCTCTAACAACAACCACTTCACACACACAATGATTCAAAATGTTTGGAAGATGGAGGAGACGAAAATCGTGGACAGAAATTTTGGCAGCACATAGAGGAGAAGAAGGAAATGGAATTTTGGCACCGAGAGTTTTGGCAATGAAGGTTTTGGGGTATTTCAAATTTAGGTTTCAAAGGAAATGAAATTTTTGGCACACCGAGGGTTTTGGCACCATGGGTTTAGGGTTAGGGGTATTTGAAATTTGGATTTCAAAGAAAGAAAGAAATGAAATTTTGGCACACCAAGGATTTTGGGTTCAAATATAAATTATTCATTTATCACCATGAAATATTAATATTAATATAAAAAAATGATTTGCCAATTATTATAGCTTTAGTCAATTTATTTACTGTGTTTTTTAGTATCATTATTTGAGTACGTGATTGGAAGAAACATTCAATTTTAAGAAGGAGAAATTTGAATAAATTGAATTTTTCTTGAAAAAAAAATTATTTTTATACCATGTTAAAGAACTTATTTTTTTTTCACCTAAAACAAGAATTTTCATTAAAAAAAAATCTTCACTTTCTTACTATTATGAATTTTAAAAGTTGTTTGAATACAAAATATTCTTTCCACTCATTTCATTATGAGTACCAAAAAACATTTACTCTAGTATGCATTTTTTTTTCTTTATATATATGAACATGAAGAAAAAATTCATAATTAATTTTGAATATGTATAATTTAAATAATTTTTTATGTTACTCAATCATATATTATCATATATCAATCATAGATACTATTATTCTAATTAAAGCATCTTCATCAACTCCATATCAATTGGGCATAAATTCTTATTTTTTTACTTTTTTCTTTACATTATACTTAGCTTAGTACCTACCTCAGCTCATCAATTAACTGTTATTACTCTTACCTAAACAAAGTTACTCTGATTTAGTATTATTTATTTCATAAGTTATTGTTAAAATATATTCTAATATATTAATGTTATCAACAACCATAAAAATCACATTCAATTGACTTTTGAATGCTTTAAAGTCCATTTATCAGTTTTATCATCTTTTTAAAGTTGAATCCTAAATGAATAAAATAATTTAAAAGATGCTCTTATAATAATAAATGAATAATTAATGTTATCTTAAACTTTTAAAAATGTATTTATATGAAATGTATTTGAAATTGGGTTTTCAAATACTAAAAGATAAAACTCTCTCTTTTTCATGTCAACTTATCTACATTATTGGAAGAGAACATTTCTTTCATATATGATAGAAAGTAGAAAGCAACGTCAAAAACTAAGAATATTGTATCCAATTATTCTTAAAAATATATCTAGATTAATTTAACATTTGAAATTATAAAAGGTTTTGTTTGATATAAAAAAATTATTAGACACAAGGCCTTTTAAAAAATTATTACATTCCAATGATTAAAATAACATTTTATATTTTTAAAATTAAGTTAATTATTACTAATATTATGGCAGAAAAATTAATATACTACTATTAAAGAAGTAAAGGCGTATTTATTTGGTAAACTATATAAATGGATAATTTTAAAAAAATAATTTTAAAACAAAAATTCCCTTTTTAAAAGATATATTGTCTAATAGATAATTTTATTCAATTTTTAAAATAAAACCTTTTTAAGATGTTTCATTTTAGAATGAGACTTCAGTAACAGTATCTTTTTTAAGGTTAACGTTGTGTTTTTAGATCACAACTTTGTAATATTTAAATAAAAAATTTAAAAACGTGGAAAAATCATGAATTTATAATTTTAAACAATAAAAAAAAGTTAAAATTAAACACATATTTTATTTTTTTTATAATAAAACATACTCTGTTTTGAAACACGTTTTTCTATACTTTTAAACATCAATAAAATAAATATAAATTAAATAAAATAATATTAAAATGTTTTTTTCATTCATTTTGAAAAGATGATCCATAAAGTTTCAACTTTTATATGTTAGATTTTAATTCTGTTTATATATTGTTTGGATAATTACATTTATATAATTAAAACATATATAATCATAATTAAAAAAGATATGTTTAAAATTTTTTGTTTAATGTCATTTTCTAATCAATTTTAAAATTCACATAAAAATTTTAAAATAGACAATTTAAAATAGATTTATTGTAATAATAATTAGTTTTTATCATATGTTTAAATTTTGGCAAACAAATGTTAGAATAACTAATAAAATGAGATTAATATTATGACAGTTTCATAAAATAGAAAAAGATTATTGATACTTAACATGAAGTCTTGATCCATGTATATATAGTAGGATGGGAAGACATATCAATAATTAATACTATTGATAATATGATTCCAAAGAAACCAGAGCAACAAAATAGATGTGTAATTAATATGACTATTTCTTAGATGCTATGTCACTATTTCTTAGATTCTGAGACAATTTTCATAAATGTTATCTGAAACTTCTCCTGCAAGTTTAATAACTCAATAAAGGATATGTTTGAGGAGGAAAGGAATAAAGCATAGTTTGATGAAAATGTTAATTCTAAAGTTGGAAATAGAGAAAAAAAAAAGACTTTTAAAAGATAAATGGTGTGAACCAGTATCTCTTTTACATAAGTTTCTTAAAGTTTATGTCAATTTAGATAAAAAGATCCTAACACTAGAGGAGGCAAGTTAATAAGTAGAGAAAAAGTGAAAGTGAGAATTGCAATAGAGAAGATTGTGATTTGAGTGAGAAAAACCATAACTAAAAAATTTAATTTTTTAAAAATAAATACAAATTTAATTTAATTAATACTCATTACATCACCTAATTTAAATACATAAAAGGACTATATAAAACTTAAAATAAATAAAAGTGTTAAAAGGTTTATCTTATATCTTAACAAATTAAGTATCATTATGTTATATCTTATATTCACTCATATTTTATGTTTCAACTATTATTCTTTTACATTTTATTATTTAATTATCATTCATTTATATTTGATGATTCAACATTCAATTAAATTTCAAAAATTATGATCAAATATTATTTATTTATTTTATTAAATTATAATCTTACATCTATTTTGTTTATTTTTATCTTTTTTCATTATTTTTATATTTTACTAATATAATAATATTATTATTATTTTATATTATATTTTCTAAATTTTATTATTTTTTAAATTCAATTTAATTTTAATTATATTTCTTTTTTTTTCATAACTACTTTTAAATTAAAAAAAAAATTAATTAAGGTAGCATGGGCTTAGCGTCGCCCAAGCCATCGTACCTTTATTTTATTTTATTTTTTTTGTGTAGGTTAGGTTGATGCATACCTTAACGTGAGTCATATCGTGCAGTAATTTTTTTTTAAACTTTTTTTTGTGTAGACTAAGTTGACGCAATTTTTTAAAAAAATATGACAAATTTTATGTAAGTCTAACCGATGCTATGCATGAAACTTTACAAATCGATGCTTTGGTCCATGCTATTTGAGTCAATTTCTTAATGCATGCAAATATATTGACGTTAAAGTGACGTTTTCTTGTAGTGAATCTTTAGTCATATGTAGAATGAATAAGTTTTAATATAAAGATCTTCCTTTAAATCTATTTTCTGGAAATTGATGAATTAATTAATTTATTAAATAGTTATGTGATTGAAAATTTTATGTGAATGATATTTTTTTAAAAATAGTTATATTTATTGTGTTTGATTTTGGATTTACTCTTATTTTTATTGTTGATTATGATTTCGTAAGTTACGTTTGCAGATGAAGAAGGATTAAATTTACAATCTAGAAAAAGTATTTTTTAGTTTTTGAAGAATTTTACATTACAAATCACTGTGTTAATTTATGTAATAGGTAATTACTTCATAAAAATTCCATTTTAGATACCTTTAAAGTTTAAATAATTTTAAAGAACATATTTTGAGTTATGTTTCATATTTGTTAATAATTTACTTAGGTTTTCGTATTATTTTGAGACATTTGATTTTTTTATAAAGAAATATTAGGCTTATTATTTTTTATAAAGAAAAAATGTAATAATTAATAAATAAAAATTGAAGGATTCAAAGCCTTCAAATTGTCTTGAAAGAAGTGGAATGTTGGATTAGAAATTCTTTTTAGGCTATTTATAAGAGAGATTTCATAATTGTAAATTGCAACAAGTTATACAATAATAAAGAATAAAGAGGAAGGTGAGTTAGGAGTTATCAACCTTGTTGAGGAAAATAATATGTTGAGATTAACTTGGGATTTTTAATTTTCATCCTTATAGCATATTTGCCGAGGAATTGATTTTCAAACTAATACCAGAAACCTATTAAATCCAAGACATTTGTTGTGTATCATAATATAATATCTGGTTAGATACTATTAGTAAAATTTCTGCATGATGAATTATTATTATTGGAGATGGCAAAAGAAAATCACTTATGTAAATTATGTCTTGTGCATAGATGAACCGTTCTCTAAGATTTTAGAGTTGCCTCAGGGTAATGGGTATTTACATGGGCCTACAATCTATTGTAGTTGATGCTTAGAACAATGTGGATTTTAGAGAAAAGTTCCGATCTACAATCTCAGTTTAACTTTTATATTAGAGATTTAACAACAAACTCAGCTTTATCTAGTAGTTTTCAACTTCAGGATGTGCAGATATTTTGGGTAATTTAGCTCATCATAAATGCTCAAATATTTGGTAAACTAATTTCCTTTATCTATGGTATAATAGTAATTTTTGGTAGTATTTGTCTTGTGGAAAATAAATATAAAGGAGTGATAAATAATAATAATGAAAAGTTTATGATTTTTAAACACTTTAATGACAGGAGTCACTTTATTAAAGTTCGTCAGATGATTTTGGGCTCTTTAAAACGTTCTAGGAGTTAGTATTGTCAATGCAATATTGATGGTGTTGTGTGTGAAAATCCTGGATTAACAGCTTTTGGAATATTTAGAGGTATTTGGAATATTTAGAGGTAGTCAGATGTGAAAATTTTGGTAATTTCATTTCATACATTGACAATATTTTAGCTTTGAAAACTGAGGTTACAAAAGTTATGCTGGCTATTGAATTTACAATAGTGAAGGGCTGGACTTCTATTTGGTTGGAGATTGATTCTATATATTAATAGTTGAGGCTTTTAAAAAGCCTTTTGTTGAAGCTTTTAAAAAAGCCTTTTGTTGTTTCTTAGACTTTGAGGGATAGATGAATTGTTGTTTAATCATTTGCAATATCTCAAAATTTTAATGATTTCGTATGTAAAGCTAGATAATTTAAGGATTGATTCTAAGGAAGATTTTTGTTGGTTTAAAAGTTTGTTCGCTTGTATTGGTAAGGAAATCTTTAGAAATCGGATTGGACTACAATTTAAATTTTCTTGATTTACTATCTATTTTGATTTGATCTCCTTTGAATGTTTTTGTTTTTGTTGTTTTTAATAATATTATTCTCTTTATAGACAGATGAAACTTCCTAGTAATACCAAGAAGGAAATAACTTTAACTAAAAAAAAGTTAAAATATATATATATATATATAAGGAATGGTAATGAAAAAAAATTAAATAAAATAACTAAAATAATTTATAGATTAATGTTTATAATGAGCCAAAAATTTCTAAAATAACATACTTTTAATATACTTAATAAATATTTTTTGCGTTTATGAAAATAGTATAAACTAGTGAGGTAAGTAATAGATAGTTTATTAATCTCACCGAACATTCTCTTTTACTTACAAACTTCCACTTCTTCAATTCGAAATGGTGTATTGTTAGAATGTTTAAATAACATATTTGAATAAAAATACTTAATCCAAGATTGATTGAAATGCTTACTATTATTTTCCCTTATTTTTCTTTTTTATAGTTTGGCAGCTGCTGTTTACAGCTCATGGATGCTACAAATTATACTTCCATGCTCGGTACTTTATACAAGGAGAAAAAGCCACAAATATTTGGCCCGTCTGTCATTGTTGCAGATGTAACTTTTAAAACTTTCCCAAATGTGCAAGACCTTTTTTCTTTTTCTTTTTTAACTTTGTCGTGTGTACTAAGTTTCACTTCGTGATTATGACTGTTAATTCTTACTGACTACTACTTCTCAAGTAACGAAGACAAATTCTTGAAGTACACAACAACGAAGCTTACATGGTGGACAAAAAAGCATATCATGTCTCTAAAATCATTAAGCGAAAACCCAAAATATTATTATGAACAAAAACATGCAAAATTGAGATAACATACGAAGTGATTAGGTGCAATTTCCTAAAGTTACCTAGCATGTATTCATCTTAATTTGTGTGAAATAATCCACCACTACACCTATTTCATAAACAATTGAAACTGTCTTCATGTGTGTCAATTGGATGTTAAGCAGAGGTTTTCAGAAAGTCAAGATCGCATAATACATTTCAGGCATGCATGTGAGAAAAGTGAAAAAGAGCGATGGGCTATTCCCTTTCCCCAACCAGTGCTGTGTTGCTGATAAGTTGAGGCTTAAGAAAAACAAGAACCATAGAAAGGCAAGATATATGATATCAACCTGGAAAAGATATCACAATATACTAACGAGGGTTAACTTGCAAGCATATTTCATGTCTGCTAACGAGTCTAGATTTTAACAATGCCACCAGGTACCTAAATAAAATTTACAGCACAGCAAAAAGCCATTACAAGCGTCTTATACAGCTGCGAGTCCAGATTTTAATAAAGACCCCAGTACCCAGATTTTACAAATCCCCCAGGTACCTATGTAAACTCGATTTGCATCAATCAATCATACAGTAACACGACAAACATCTGGGGAGACATGTGCCTGGAGGAAGAATGCCCAACAAAACTGGCAAAACAAAAATGCATTTACTGGCATGTTAAACCACTTCAATATTATCCAACTGAACAAAGATCCTACAAGCACAAGCCAGAATCTCAATGTGTAAAAGCCACTTCTTTTTTCAATTCCATTTTCTCTTCCTTTTAGGAAATGCTAAACAGTTTTGATATCTGTGGGGTTAACTTTCACAAGTAAGATACATGTGAACTTGTTAAGTGGTTTCAAATCCAAGGCCCCATTGAAACTAGGACCACTATTTCATCCAGTACTGCACGTCATATAAATATAGATGCATAACTTCAAAAGCAAAGTCATCATAACAGAGTAACTGTCATAGGTTATACAACATTGGAAAGTAAAAGAAAATATTGAAATGATTCTTTCAGCAAAATTTTCATATGCAGCCTAACGTACTTATCTAAAATGTCCAAATATTCCAAACGAAGTCCAAGAATACATTTGCAATACAAAAGTAACAAAATGAGGCAAGTTCAATGATTAGAACTAAAAAATTAAGAAAAAAACTACTAACCATAACATCAACAATTGAAGACCTGTGCTTTTTAAGACATATTAGTATGGTTGGCATCAAAACTTGGACAGGGATTCAACTTGGTCAAACAAGAGCAATAATAATATATGGCCTTCATTGTTTGGATTAGGGATAAAAATCACAGTTCATCAAGAACTGAAAACAGACAATTTTAATATAGAAGTCATGTTAAGTTTGAAAAACATATTTCATGCACATTAGTCAAACCCATTTCATCGGATGCTAATTTGCTAGTGAATGACAATTCCGTAAACATGCAGATAGTTTAAAATTAAAAAGAAGAGCCAAAAAAAAGACTTCCGGCCTTCCAGGCAAACCTACCAAATTGTGCTAAAAGCTAAGACTACAAATTAAATAAAGAAATGACTATGTCCTGAGTATAGTGATGACAAAGATGTTACACCAGCAAGTCAAATTTCTGTAGAAACCTGGAAGAATCAGTTAAAAACACAACAAACAGACATACATATCAGGGTTAAATGGAGCTGTCATAGCAGTTTTGCAAAAACCCCTGGCCACCCCTGCCTACTAGATTGCTGTGGAAGAGCTGTTTAGCATAGTAGCCGTAGCAGACCAAATTGCAGGCTGCATAGCGTCTATGGCAACACCATGTGTAGATTCCAAAAATCCCTCTGAACAGATATTAGGGGTTTTTTTCGGAATTTTAATTGTAAAAATTGAAATTTAATGACGTAAAAGTAATGAAAAAGTAAAAGAAGACTTGGATTTAAAAGATGATTACTGATAATTACTATCTAAAAAATGTGCATCACTATTAATTTGCTTATATGTGTTGTTTAAGACACCTAGCACTTTGATTATTCTTATTATACACCCAAAAACTATAAACAAAATTATCCTGCGATCCACTGTCTGGCTATACTGTATTTTTGGAGCTTACTACTGCAACACATCCAATCTGAGATTTAAAACATTCTTACATGTATGAAGGGCAAACTATGCATAAGCACATTACTCCCTTCAAAAATAATGAGAAATAGCATTTAACACACTTTGCTCAGAAATCAACAAATACTTTGAACAGTTATGTACGAAATCATCGATCAGTTCAAATATTTACTATCTAGATAAAAGTTAAACCAACTAACTCAAGCAATAGTAAGTGGCATAACGGGTTTATCTTCTTTTCACGTTAGCCTGGTAATCACTTTTAAGGAATATTCATTAGCATAATACCAATTAAGAACCTTGATACGGAAAAATAGCACAGGAACAGATGACTGCACAAGAAAATGGTAAACAGAATCATGGAACCAAAGCAATGTATGCAAAATGGGGAAAAGAGAGTTATTGAGTGGAAAAAAGGGCATAATGTAAAACAGTTTCTAGCTTAGTATCTTAAGCCGCAAAATACAACTTTCCTAAATGTTGAGGGTATTTGAAAAGGTACCTATCTCCACAAAGCAATGGTGGAAGGAATATACATGTTAAGAGGGTTAAAAAACTAGCCACAACCAACCCTACTGTACCAACTGCACCCTAAATGGAAATGTGTAACTCGTGCCTACCATTACCAAGTACCAACCAATGAGGCCAATGGGTCCACTGGGGAAATTACGGTTACCCAAAAGCCACCAACCAACGACAAGTACAGAAGGAGAAACGCATTTGAGGTGTGTGACAAAATTATCTCAGGCCTGAAAAGATTCCTCATTGTCCTTGGTCGAAACGGGAACGCGACCCTCCCCCTGTTGTTCTTCTTGCTCTTTATTGAACATGACGTCGCAGAAAAACTGGGTCAAAACGGCCTCGTATCCAGGCATTTTGGCGTAGCCAGGGAAATAATTGATATCGATGATGAGGTAGCGGTTGCCGTATCGAGCGTCCCTTATGACGTCGAAATTGAAGAGGTTCAACTTGAGGGCACGTCTGAGGCCTCTGGCGATGTCGACGACGAAGGCATTTGGGGGCATCTCGGTGTCATCCAAATGCATCAGCTGGTAGTAGCCATCGCTCACGTTTTCCGCGTCGTGGTTGGCCAGGTTCGAGACCTGCGAAAACGACAGAAGGTTCTCCGAAAGGCCCACCGTCTTCTCCTCCGACACGTCGGGGAGGGACTTGCGCTTCACGCACCGCACGTGCTCGCCCACCACGTAAACCTTGAAGATCACGCCGCCGTGGTTGACGAACTCCTGCAGCACGATCGGGGGCTTCAGCTTGTCGAGCGCGTCGCGCGTGAACACAAGCGCCATCTTGTGCGACTTGGCGCTGCCGTCGGCCACAAGCGGCTTCGCAATCACCGGAAACTTGAGGCTCTCCCCGGCCTGGGGGTCCATTAGCGTGGCCTTGTCGTATATCACAATCTGCTTGGGGATCCCAAAGGTCTCGGCCCGGTCCTGGATTCGGAGCTCCGAGACGACCTGCAGCATCGAGATTCGGTTGTGGAGGCGCTCGATCGCTTCGGGCGCGTCGAGGATAACCGCATTTGGGAAGCGAGTCTGGAATTCTTGGAGCTGGCGCTTCCAATCGTCGCCGTAGAGCTTGTGGAGGACGCAATCGAAGGGGCCCTGATCCGCGAGGGGCTTGTCGGAGTCGACGCGCACGAGCTCGATCCCTCGCGATTTCGCCAGACTGACCAATGAGTCGCGGATGAAGCTGTTCTGCTTCTTGGGCGCCAGCGCATACCCTATCACGCCGCTGCATGTCTTCTCCGCCATTGATGTTCGGTCGGCGTGCCGCACGCTGAATCACATTCCCGGGGAGAAACCCTAATTTGGAGGGCCTGGGTTTTGTTGGCTGAGAAGAGAATTTTGCAGAGGAAAAAAAACTAACGGAACGGATGAGAGAGCGAGAGAGAAGAGAAGAGAACAGAGAAAAGGGGAGAGAGAGAGAGAGAAACGGGGTAACGGGATGGGGATATATATAGCTTAGACTAGGGTTGGTAAGGATGAAGGGGAATGATAGGGTGACTGGGGTTTGATGGAGAAGGTGTGACGTGGCATATTCTGGGGATTGGGTTGCAGAATGGCGCCGCTTTATGAAGCGCGTGTGTGTGCAAATGTGGTGATACTGGGAATGCGGAAAGTCAAAACGTGATAAGATTGGGTGAGTGTTTGGGCATTTTACAATAAGGGTTTCCTCTCTACCCTAAGACCTTTTGACCTTTTAGTCTTTCTACTTTGAATTTCAATCCTATACTGGTTTTTTATGTGACCCTTTGTTTATATTATATGAGAGATGAAGGAGAAAGGAAAAAACAAATGGGAAAACATTACCAACCTGTTTCATTGCCCAGTAGAGATTGACGAGACCAAAACTTTAACTTTTTTAACCATCAAATGCATCAAAATCATACCTCACCCTTCCCAAATCTATCATGTATGTTTGATCCATTTATATATATAAAATAAATTATTATTAAATGTTATTATATATTGAGGAAAAATAATTAAATGATGTTAATTTAATATATTCTTATTTTATTATATTATATATTTATTCCATTAAAGTGTTTTTATATTTTTTTTATTTACTTCTGTCCTCTTATTTTCATTCTTTGGATTATGGTGAGTGGAAAGGAAAACAAAGAACGGGAAGTTAAATGAAAATAGATTGTTTCGATTGAAGAAATGAAAGTGTTTCAATTGAAGAAATGAAAAGTGTGAATGATTAATATTATTGGAAAAAATTATTATATTATATGATGAATTTTGAAAATATTCTTGATTGTATTATAATAAAAATGAGTATGAATTAAATTTGAATAATAATTAGTTATGAAGTAGTTAGTTTATGAAATAGGAAAAAAAATAGTTAGAAAATTCTATTTAAATTTTTAGATTAAATATATGCATATATATCTAATTAATTGAAAATGAAGTTGAAAATTTTTCATACAAATATAATAAATCAAAATTTAATAAAATAAGAAAAATAAAACTTAAATTTTCCATTTAATCATAAATTATATAATTACCTTGTACTTCTTAAAATAAGAAATAAATAAATAAATATACTGACAGTGATTTTATTAAATTCTTTTAAATCATTGAACTATGTACGTCATAAAGCTTAAAAATATATCTTTTATATATATATTAGATAATAAAAAAATATAAATAATTTATTGAAAAATAGCTAGAAAAACACAATCTGTTGTCAACTATGTGCCTCAACATAATTGACATACAATAATGTATACGGATTTAAAGGTTGATACTCAAAGTGAGTAAGACACATTTATAAATTTAATATTATGATGATATTGTATAATGGTTTTTTATTCATACATGTTTTCAATATTAAAAATATTTATAATATTTTTTACACTAAAATTATTATTTTAATAAAATATTAGTTTCTTCTTGAGGCATATAATAAAAATTAGTTATTTACATATGACATGAGTTTTTGTAACAATGATAATTACAACAGGGTTATTAAAGAAAATCTCTTGTTATATGTACGGTTATATTAATAGGTAATTTGCTAAATTTTGGCTTTTTTTCTCATCGTGGTGCATTTTTTTTTAGAAATTTTCAGAATGAGTAAAAAACATTATTCTCATTAGGGATAAATCGTGCCACGAAAAATTAATGAAATCGTGTCACTATTATATTTTAAAAATTTAATTGAAATTGTGTCACATCAGCACGATTTCAGTGTAATAAAATTGAACTGAAATCGTGTCACATCAACACGATTTCAGTATAATAAAATTGAACTGAAATTGTGTCACATCAGTACGATTTTAGAACAACTGAAATCGTGTCACATCAGCACAATTTCAATTAATACCTAAAATCGTACTATACTATAATGACACTATTTCATTCTAAATTAACTGAAATCATGCTATAATGGCACGATTTCTTCATAATAAAATCATGCCAACTTGTCACGATTTATCCATAATCAGAAATAAAATAAAAAATTACCCATTCTGTGAATTTTGAAAAAAAAATGTACCAGAATGGAAAAAAAACCTTAAATTTTTCACTCTTTTCATCACATATTTAAGGGAAAACTCTCCTCTAATCTCTTCCCTTTCTATGTTTTTATTATTGTAACATCTATTCATGTAAATTAAAAGTGAACAGTGGTCTTACAATTCATGACTCCAAATACCTGTGAATAATATATATGTGGATCTAAATATTATGTGTGTTCCCTCGTTGTAGAGATAAAATGGTGAAAAGGATAGATAACAATTAAGCTTTTACATGTTTTCTTTGTTTTTCCATGAAAACGAATAAAGAATATGAGAAATTTATGATCTAAATAGTACGTGATGATAAAGATTGGCGCCACAATCAATTGTAGTCTTAAACATAGTGGATTATGCTAGAAAAAAGGAACACAAAATTGATTATACATATGGTCATAATTAATTTTTTTTTCAAGAATAATTAATTATGGTTATAACTATAATCAATTATCTCCTCTTTTACAAAATTTGTGTAACCATCTTCTATTTCTTTTTTCTAAAATAGTAAATAGTGAACATAATTTGAGAAAAAGTATGGACAACTTGTTTTTTTTAATAAAAATAGCATAATAGTTTTATATATTTATTACTTATAAAAATTAATGCTTTTCATGGAGTGAAGAATATGCGTGTGTGCGCATGCGTGCATGGGTGTGGGTATATGTGTATATGCGTGTGTGCATGCACGTGTGTGATGAAATTAATGATAAGATGGATTTACATTGATAGCTTTTATACTAGTTTGTATGTAAATGTAGACTATGTCCAATCTTGAGTAACTCAATCAAGTTTCATTAAGTAGACTGACATTGTGAAGATGCAACTGAGTATTATATAGACCTTGACCATTCTTGTCTAAAACAATCCAAATATTATTTAAACATGCAATCATTCCTCGTTAACAATTTAAGAATTGTTTGAACCTCAGTCACTCCTAGCTATACCATCCATAGTATTGTTTGGAAGCCAACCACTTCTAGGTAAACTTGAGTATTATTTGGAACACAATCACTATTGGTTAAGACTGAATATTCTTTAGAGCACAACCACTTCTAGCTAAGACTTAGTATTATTTTGAACTCAATCAGTTTTGACTAACAACCCAAGTATTCTTTTGGGTTTCAATCACTCTTGGCTCAGCACAAGTATTGTTTGGAAAGCAATCACTCCTCACTAAGGGTTTGGTGAATAAAGGAAGTGATCTAAAGGATCATAAGTTTTATTGACTATGAAGAGAGAGAGGTAGTGTCTTATGATGAATACAATATTTAAACACTCTACTAATTTGTTATTCGAACACGAACAATGTGATATGATCTTCAGGATATCAATATAATTTTGGAATTTCTTATAATTTTTATTATATTTTTTAAGAGTATTAAAGGTTGCATTTGGAGGAATATAAGAAATGAAGAAAATGAGCATATTATCATGATAAGGTCATGAAGATATATCATCTAATGTTATTTTCTTCTGCATTAATAATGAATAATATGGGCTTAAGCAATTATTTAGCCCTAAATATCATATCACAATGTGCTTGTGAAGTTATGGGTATTAAAACATTTGAGCAATGAAATTGAAGGTGATTTTTCAGTTCTTGATCACTTGTTTTTCTTGTCTTCTACTTGGAAGATTTCTTTAAATACAAAGTTGAGAAAAGAATTTTTACAAATCGTTTTCTTCTTGCTAAGAGACTTCACTTCAAATTTTCATTTTTAAGTTGTTGTTTGTTCTCGCATGAATGCAAAGATGCATTAAATGTTATCTATGTAACATTAAATGTTTATCTTTTCTTTATACAACATTGTGATAGTTGGCATGACTTATAAAATCCCAGTTAAAGAGATTTCAACCAAATCGAAGTAAATCATAGACATATGAGGCATATAGTCTTTCCAAACTTAACATGGGCAGTGCCAAAATATGTGTTGCATGAAGCAAGTTTAACATGTCTTTCAAGAGATCTTTGACATTGACTTGTGCTCTATGAGACCTTCTTGGTAGATGTGAAGATGAGAACATTCTCTGCAACACAAAATAAGCTCATAAAGATTTTTATTAGGTACAACATTAGGTATTGTGTGCATGTATATCATCTTATGAGACTTTTGCTTATCAAATGAAGCAAGAATTTCAAGATGATGTATCGTCTGCCAAACAGAGCACTTGAGTCTTACATAATATGTTGTCTATAAAAGTTAAATGAAGCATATTCATGCTTTATTTTTTGTTGTTTAAAAACTTAATCAAAATAAACAAAGTCTGGTCGATTTTACTATTGTAGAAATTCTCATATTTATTGGTAGAAAATGTCTAGTCTTTCTGTGTTTTCCCACTATTACCCAAATTGAATCATGCTTTTTCATTGTTCGTGACAAGCAAGTAACAAAGTTCATCTATACATTGTCCAACTTCCACACTCGGATGTCAAATTGAGTTAGTATACCTCTTGGTCATTGATGTTCCATTTTGGATTTCTGGCAAGTCAAACATGTCACTACGAACTTGGCTATGTCTTTTTTCGTACCCAACCACAAATAAGACTTCTTGAGATCTTGGTACATCTTGGTCATACCCGGATGTAAGCTGAACTTGCTTTTATGGCCCTCCAACATCACCATCTGCTTCAATTTTTCATCCTTGGTAACATATATTCTATTTTTGAATATTAAGATGTCGTTAACTGCCATAGAGAAATATTTTGCCTTGTTAGTGCCTACCAATCCAAGACGTCCTTTAGTTTAGGATCTTCTATTTGATTATCCTTAAGCTTTTCCAGAAACTCATTAGTTATAACAAACATGTTAAAACTAATGTTTTCAGACAATGCCGAGACTTCGAGGCTCAAATTATGAAATTTTAATCAAACTTAATTCCTTGACAATGAGTATATCCATATGGGTTTTCTTCATACTCAAAGTTTTTGCAACCACATTTACCTTTATAAAATGATACATCAACCAAAAATCATAACCTTTGAGAAATTTCATCCATCTTCTCTTAACTCATGTTGATCTCCTTCTGATCAAACATATATTTCAAGCTCTTATAATCACTGAACACATCAAAATATGCTCCATATTAGTGGTGCCTCCAAATATTCAAGGGCATGACAACTTCTGGTAGTTCCAAATCCTGTATTGGGTAATTCCTCTTGATGGAAGAAGATCTAGGCAAGGTCCAACGACGAGATCCATGGCCAAGAAAATAAAAGAACAACGGGAGTCAAAGACACAAGTTCAACCCAAAATGCTGACAATTTTGACTCCATGACGATTGTAAAATCATTTTATCATAAAAAATGCAATCAGTTCTATAGTAGAATAAAAGTCAAACTAGTGTTAGAAGGTTGACCTAGGCATGCTAGGGTTAGGGTTTAGCATGCCTAGCCACTTCATCCACGTGTCACACTCTCATTGGTGGACAAGGAAGCTTGTAGCATAAGGCTTGAGATCCACGTGGCGCATTCTTATTAGAGAGCATGGAAGCTTATGACACAAGCTAGGGTTAGACGTGTGGAAGAAGCTAGGGTTAGAGTATGAACTTCTAGAGTTCAACCAAAACTCCATTGATAGTTGGCCCAACCTCTATCAAATCCTTATTCCTCCTAGTTCATCGTCATCCAATTCACATAGCTTCCACTGCACTCATTTCATCTTCACGACACATTCACATATCAAAGCTATTTTCAGAACATCTTCAGACTTAATTAGATCTAATGATAACATGATATCAAATCTATCTTGAAAAATACAACAAAATCATGCAATTGATCCATCAAATCATCAATCCTAGGAAGAGTAATTTTGTTCTTGATTTTTAACTTGTTTAGCTACCTATAATCTATACATAGATGAGAGGACTCATCCTTCTTCTTTACCAACAACACTAGAGCACCCCATGGGGATATGTTGAGTCTAATGAATTGTTTCTCCAATATCTCTTCTACATGTTTCTTTAATTTGTCCAATTCCGTATGGAGAAATAAACATTGGTCCTTCTCCAGGGATCAGATCTATTCCAAATTCCACTTCTCCTTTGGCTGGTAGTTTGGGATCTCTTCAAGAAACACTTTAATAAATTCTTGGATTACTACATATTCTTTTCCATATTTTCCCTAGATGAAAAACAAGCTAACAATATAAAACATCTTACTTGCAGTTGTAACTCCTTTTCCATCTGTAGAGTTGAGATGAATTTCACTCCTTTCAACCAAGAAATGATTAATTTCTTTTGCCGATAATCTATAAGGATATGGTTAGTAGATAGCTAATTCATTCCTAGAATAACTTCCAAATCCTCTAAAGGTAAACAAATCAAATTGACCTTATACCTTCATCCAACTACAACTATTGGACACTTTGCACACACAAACAAAACCACTACAACCTTTGTGGTCGGTGTAGAGACCACCAACTCAATGTCTAACTCTTTAACCAATAACTTAAGACTCTAAACTCAAGCAAACAATACAAAAGAATGGGTTGCCTCAAACTGATCAAACAACATAGCTAATAAAATCCTAGATTGGAACATTATAACTAAATTATCAAATTGCAAAAATTCAATTCCACTAATGGCAAACACTCTTCTAGCTACTACAGGTCTTTGATTCATTCTTGGTAGTGTTTCTCTTACCTATTGTATTCCTCTAGAAAGGGTTTCCCCTAGCCTAACTCAACAACCTTTGGTTACATGACCTTGTCTATTACATTTGGTGCAAGTCACTTCTAGCCTAACTGAGGACAAAACCTTACCATATAAGGTCCACCACACCACAAACATTTGATGGTTGGCTAAGTCTGAGAATTAGAGCTTCCACTAGAGTAGGACTTCCTCTTATCCCTACCCTTAGCCTTGCTTCCTAAAGGCCTCTTCATTTGTGGCATAGTAGCTTTGTTGTTGCTCTTTAGACCTTCCACCACCTTTGCTGTCTTTACCAAGGAGGGACCTCCTTATAGACATTGGAACCACCACCTCCTTAAGCTTTGACTTCAATCTATACTCAAACTTTCTACGTATCCAAGTTTTAGTCATAAATTATGTGTAAAATCTAGTTAGGTGTTTGGTCCTAGTAGCATACTCGATAACTATGAGATTTCTATGTTCCAATTGTATGAACTCAATCTCCTTCGCATGTCGAACACTGTCAGGAAAGTACTCCTCCAAAACCTTGTCTTGAAGCTCTCCTCAGATACAAATTCTCCCTTTTTATCCATCATATACTTATACCCATCCACCAAAACTCAACTTCTTCCATGAGCATGTAGATGGCATATAGTATCTTCTTTTTAGGGCATTGAGTGGCTTATTCTCTCAATGTCCCTTATCCATTGACTTGCTTTGTCTGTGTTTGGCTTTTCATTGTACTTGGAGGGATTATGTCTCATAAAATCCTCCAAATTCAGAGTATATTGTTGCTAGTGAAGCTGAGATGTCATTGAAGTTAATCTTGTGGTCTCCAACAAATATAGTGCAGCCCGATATTGTTACGTCATTATAAAACTTTGTTGTTGTAAGGTTGTTGCCATCAAGGTAGTTAAAATTGAGATTATGGATAGGATCATGCCAAGCTTACAAAATTGTAAATCGTAGAATAGTGACACGAATTGTAAATTTTACCTTTTAATATATGTGTGTGTGTGTGTATGTGTGTGTCACATTCTTTTATCAGCAAAGAAAAAAAAAGTATTAGGAAGATATTATAAAGAAATAATAGAGATGCACGTTAAGAGTGACTTTCTTTGATTTTATTTTAATTGAAATTGAGACTCGTTTAGCTCAATTAAGAATATGATAGTGCAACAAAAAATACTCTTCATTTCTAGTTAGGTTTAAAATTTGTTTTGAATTTTAATTACATTGGTTTTTATTGGGTGGTGATTTATTTTAATTGAGATTGAAACTCATATTCAACGAAGAAGGTGAAAAGTGCATCAGAAAGATTATGAATTGTTAATTGGGTTTGGAATTTGTTTTCAATTTAAATTGCCTTAATTTTAAGTGAGTGGTGTTATGGTTGTCAACACATGTAGCAAGGTAAAATTTTAATTATAATAGTTTTTAATTAAAATTAGGTTTCAACTGAATTCATTCACTCAAAAAGGTGAATAGTCAGTGCACAGAAAAAAAATCAAGATCACACATTTTTTACGATTTTATTCGACGGTCTTTATGATCTTACTGGTTTACGATCTAGTGTGGAATTTAAATCGTAAATAACATATAGGATCATACAATTTTAAGAGAAAAATCTAGATTTTAACTACCTTGGTTGTCATCATCTATATAGCCCTTGCTAAATTGGGTATATCTGACATCAAAGAAGGAGGGGTAGGTGGTCTAAATGTCGTCATTTGAAACATAAAAAGATTTGACTAGACATGACAAGAAAGACATAGTCAGTCTTATCATACGATAAAATGAATATCTACTTGTTGAAGAAACATAATAAACTCATAACCCTTAGGTCTTGAAAAGATACAACCAGATCTAATACAAAAATTATAACTCCTAAAAAAATCCCAAAAAGGATCAGACTCAATAGAGAGTTTGCATGGTAATAACTGATAACACAAGGTTTGGGAAAAGATAACGTGATATGCATATGATTTTCCAGAAAAGAAATAGAAGAAATAACATTTTATTCCCACAGCTACATCCTTCTAGATGAAGCTCCAATTTGAACTCCTAAATCTGCTTATGTACCCAATATATTTATAGTAGGTTATCACATGGACAACAACCAACACAAGGTAAGCTACTAAAAAGGATCTTAAGAAAAACATAAATTCTAAGGTAATACAATTAAATACTGAAACACATAATCACACATCGTCCTTTGCATTAAACACATACACACATATAGAGATCACATATGGATCCTCATAACTAAAATATCTGTCAAGGAATATCTACCAACTCCTTCTAAAAGACCTGTATTCTCCATTAGATATTTAACCTTTGACCTATTTTAGTACCTCAGGTATGCAACATTAACTACATGAACCAGTGAGTTTAGAGTATATCCTTACCCAAACCTTAACACGTGTTTTGATATACTCTTTCAGACTCACACATACAATATGATGATACGATAACCTATCTTTAGCTTCTCACCACTAGATGTCATAGTTTACGTGATTCAAACCATCAATGAAGTTAGAGAATCTCTATTACAACATACATATTTACTTAATACTAATGAACAATCACTACTAAAAATTGTTGAATAGTGACTGAAATTAGTGATCAAAAAATTTGGTCACTATTAGTGACAGAATTAGTGACTAAAACTTATTTTGTAATTTAAACACTACACCATTTTCAGCTTTAGGCAACACTTATATCGCAACGAGCATAAAAATATAGTCTAAAATAAGAATAGGCAACGATTTTTACATGTTTCCTAAAAAGTAAGTTTTAATTTAAAGAAGGTCACGCTACACATGAAAAGCGTTTCCTATTTATTTTAGACAACACCTATAAAAACATAGATGGATAAATGTCAGTTTATACCACACTTTTAAAAATGTAAGTATTTTAATCCACATTTTTATAAATTTGGTCTTTAAAATTAATATTAGAATGTATCATTTGTGTGTTCAGTGAAATTTTCTTCCTTGCTCAAACCCTTTATCCTGCTCTAACCTTCTTCTCCAAATTTCCAAATTTTTGAAACCCTTATATCCCGCTCAACGAAAATCTTCTTCCCAGTCTGTTCACACTCCGGTCCACTCACACTCATCTCCACTCAAGCTCTACTTCAATCCATTTCACTTGACTCCACTCCACTCCTCTACTCACACTCTGCCATGGCTCTTAATCGATTTCTTCGAGCACTCCATTCACAATCTTCAAATTTTTCTTCACTGTCTGGTTATCTGGAGCAACATGTTGTGAGGGACAAGGTTTTAGCGAGATTAGAGGTGAAGGAGCATGAAACCTTGTGCTTGCTATGAGGCCATGGTGTCGTCGTCAAAGGTCTTCATGTCACCGTTTACAAGTCTTTGAGTCACCGTTCATAGCTTCGCTGCTCCAAACAGGTAGGACTTTCTTTCCCTTTCCTGATCAACGTTTCAATTTTCACCCTAACTTTTTTCTTCCTTTTCAATTTTAAGAAATTTTCAACACTAGTTTTATGGTTTTGATCATGAGATTGGGATAGAAAGGGTAATGGTGATTGATGTTGCTAATTTTGAAACCGAGGTTTTGCTACTTAGTGAATACATTCATATATATATATATATATATATATATATATATATATATATATATATATATATATATATATATATATATATATATACTGATAGTTGAATTTCTCTTATAATGAACCATCTTCTTGCTCGGAAGGCTCCTCTTGGCCAAATACGGTAACTTTGTTTGCATTTATTTGATTATGTGTTATTCTGTATTATATGTATTTGTTATAATTATGATTTTATTTCTCTATTTATCGGATTTTCAAGTTTATTCTTTATTACATTGAATAAGAAGAAGGTTATGGTTATAAATTATAGAAGAAATGATTGAGGACATGTATGAGCTTCTCGAGCTAGATAAAAAGCCTTTTCAAATTTGCAATCATCATTGGATGATGATTCTAGTTTGTTATAATTAATTTCATTGAGTATCTTTTAATCACTTGGTGATAATTCCTAATGATGACAAAACTATCAACTGTAATTCTATGGAAAGTTATTTGTCTCAGTTGCAAAAGCAGAGCTTCATCAGGGACTTGCAAACTTTGGATTGTGTTGAGACTTTAGCAATGAAGTTACTATGTTTTCCTTCGTGTTTGTTTGTCAGTGAGGGTAACTAAGTAGTTATGTTTTTCATATATATCAGTGCTTGGTAACAACTCCATCTTATGAAGGCAGAGAAAGCTTGTGCATACATTCCCAAAGAATTCAAATTGGTTGAAGCTTTTGGGTTGGTATACTTGTACTTACTTTAGAATGGTTAATACAAAATGGTGAATAAATTTTAACACTGATTAGTCCATTTCTTATCTTTGATGAGGTTATGTTATATTTTAATCCCTAATTTTTTTTCAAATGCTTTTTGAAACATTTTTGTAAATTATTGATTGGTGCAATTTGTTGCTGACATTAGAACTTTGTGATGGGTAGTAGTTGTGATTGCAGGACTACTGCTACAGGCAGGTTGAGATTATTTAAGTGATGCCAAACATGATGCATTACATAAGGGGTGGCTTGGAGCAAACACTTGCACTTGTGAAACATAATGAATTAGAAGGGAGAAAGACTCGAATTCGGTGCTCCAAGGAAGAAAGAAAGGCAATGGTGTAATCCTTTATAAAGATGTAGTTGGTGGAGTCTCGTGGAAAAAATCTTGGGGTGTAGCTCAAAAGTATCTTAGAACACTACCATTCTACACAAATTTTGATCAGGTTAAGAACTGTAATTATTGTCCTTTTTCCATAGAGTTTCTTGCCTTCTTTACTTGAGTTTGTGTGTAGTGTATTTGGAAGCCTGTCTTTACTGGTATGAATGAAAAATTGTCAAAGATACTTTGTCCATGTTAAATTTGATATGATTTCCTTTTTATTTGATTTCATTAAAAATTATTCTAAGAATAAAATGTGAATTTTGATAGCAAAATGATGAATAAATGAGGTAATTTTAACATGAGAGCTTTCCTTATTTCACCCTTTTGTTTTAGCTTAACTGAGTTGAGTACACACAACTTTTGTTAAATTTAATGGTTTTAGCTTATTTTGCCATTCTTTACTTTCAGGGATGTGGTTATCATATTTCAGTTGATGGAGACCAAATATCAGAGGCTACTTAGTGTAATATTTCTTCCCAAAGGACAAATGTAATCCAAGAGCAATAGTGTTGCTTATTATATTGGTATTTGAAGTATTATTTATGTTGATATGATTACTATGCGACATCTATTCTTGACCACCTGTTGAATGTGGGAGCGCAAAATTGATAATTATTTCATGTTCGATTTTACTAATAAAACTTATGCATGGGATTTTTTGCAACTACGTTTTACCTTTAATAAATGCTTATTTGGTAAACTTTTATTCACATGTGAGATATTTTTTGTATTTATGTATTCTTTCTATTATTTTATATCAATCTAGTTCTAATTTTTTCATCCATTATGATTATATTACATGCTTAAAAGGTTGAATACTTGAACTATTTAGTATTCTCATTATTCATTTTAGCTGTAATTTAAGTCAAACTTTAGAGACCTTTATTGTTAATGATTTTTTAAATGCATTACATGTATTTACTATCTATTTACTTGTCTGTAGGTATCAACATTCAAACAATGGAAACTTTACATCACTTAATCTTACCCATAAAGAAGTTAGTGACTCTTTCTATACAGTACGTGAGATCATGTGTGATATAATCTCTGAGGTGATTATTAAGGAAGGAGGGGATGAAGATGAAGATGCGAATGAATATTCTAATAGGGACAATGAGATAGAAACTCTAGAACATAAAGGTGTTGAGTTTGAAATTGATTATGAAAATGAATGATGCTAATATTATTATATAATGCAATGATACATATAGTGATATAATTGTTCAAGTAACAACAAACATGTTAGTTCTACTCCTTCACTTGGAGGTCATTCTAGTCAAGCCCCTTTAGCTAGACCTTATGTTGGTCCTACTGCACGACATGGATCAAGTTCTATTGGACCACACTTTCATTCAACTACTTTTGGTTTACACCTTGGCTCTACTGAACATATTGGTTCTACTCCATCAGTGGGACTAAATGTTAGTACTCTACCTTGGGAGGAGATTGAACAATTAAAAAATAAGTTACTTACAGTTGAAACTGAAAGGGATGAACTTCGCGATAGAATGTTCAATAATAAGAAAGAAATTCAGAAAAAACAACAAAATATTTCATCTCTTATGAAGAAGATGGACTTTCAACCTCCTTAAATATGAATTAGACTTTATTGTACTTAAATTTAATCTTTTTATTACTATTTGCATTGAATCTTATGTAACAAGATTATAAACTTTTTAAAAGATTGACTTAAGAGAAAAATATTCATGTCAAATTTGTGTTATTATCATTAAATTGTAGTAATATTATCGTAATATTACATATATCAAGTTTATATTTTTTCCTAAAAAGAAATTAAAATTAAAAATAAAAAACATTAGTAACTGATTTAGTAAGCAAAATTCAAATTTTAAAAGTGATCACTAATTTGGTCGCATATTTGATTACTAATTTAATCACAATTTCGACGACTAATTTGGTCACTGATTCGATCACAAATCCAGTCACTACTTTACTATAAATTCAATCAATAATTTGATCACTGATTCAGTCAATAATTTGATCACTATACATCAGCGACCAACAAAATAGTGACTAATGTTGTTTTGTCACTAAATCAGTCACTGATATAGTACCGATTTTGGTCATTTAGTGACTGAAAAATTTGTCATTATTTATGATTTTTCTTGCAGTGAACCTTAGTCAATATATTATCATAGATTTGTGACCTCAAAATCATACCTCATACATAATTGTGTCATTTCATTCATATAATACATTTCATTAAAAGCAATAATCACCCTGGCACAAAATCAACATTTTTACATAAAACACTTATATATAGTAATTACATTCAAAAAGACTAAGATCACTTAAATAGAGATATCAGAGATAGTTTTGCTTGAGTGAAAATAGTATTGGTGGTGAGGATTTCAAATAAAACACTCAATAAATTTACTCAGATGATACTAAGTTGGAGTAAGGACATCAGACGATACTCTCACTAAAACTATTTAGATGAAATCCCAACAACAACCTTGTCACTTAGACATAATTATACCTTTATATTTTTGAAAACATATTTTTATCTCATACACTAGATTCATCATTTCCAAGTGGAGAATTGATCTTACATATGACTCAATCTCAATGGAGGTCCAAATTTAGATTGATATGAAGGGGACCTTATTTCTACAAATAAAATGAAGGGTCTAGAATTAGCATGATCATGGAAAGCGCCAGATGCATGCACATATGAAGTTGCTCAAAGTCTACTTGCTTACACGGAGCGTTAAATGCATATGGAGAAGAGGTTCTTCATTTTTACAAGCAATTGGAGCACTTCAAACACAAGATGTAGTGAAAGTTCTACATATTCCTTATAGTACTAGCGCAATGCAATTGGTGTTCTTCAGTCTTCCGTTGAATAGGTTTACTCTGACATGCAATCCTAGAACTTCAGAGTCATATACAACTCATGATCAGAGAAAAAATTTCAAAGAGAAAGAGAAAATTTTACATGCAAGTGAGAGAATGAAAGGAAATAAAATTTTACAATTCAACTGCGATATATTTTTCTAAATTTCTCCAAAAATTTCTCATATCCCCTTTTAGCTTCATAAAAGGAAAAGAAAAGGAAAAAAAACATTAATATTAAGCACCACAAGTTACCCAAGATGGTTAAGGTGCAGGTACAATCAATAGTAATAATAATAGTCACACAATGTGGGTAATTGTGATTATATCACAAGGTGGGTTATTGTGATTATAGTAGGTTCAAGAAGGTAAAAACTAATAATAATATATTGATCAAATTTGAAGTATAACAACAATATTCTTTATTAGAGATAGATGATCATAAAATTCTTGACTTTCTCTTTTAACCTTATCTCTCCTAATTATTTCTAGTTTAGAAGAATGATAAGTTACGCAAGCATCGTCTAACTAAATATTAATCATATTTCAATTGAAGAAGTAGCAAAGAAGATGAATTTTGAGATCTTATAAAATACATGTTGTGTCATTAAAATAATAGACTCTCATCTTGAAGTAGAGTGGTTTGGAAAATGAAACACCTTTCTTATATTTCCATAAATATTATTGGTAAAAAAATCTTATTTCTTTTTATATACATTATAGAAATTCAATATATGAGCAAAGTTTAATATCGATAAATTAGAAGTAAAATCTTAAAAATAAAATAAGTTTATGAGTTCTTATCCCAATCAATTTATTCATTTTTATGAATGTTAAACTCTTGTCTCAAATTAAAGAACTCAACTTCCAGTCTTCTTTTTTCAAATGCATTCAAACATTTCAAGTACTTCTGGAATTTCACTTTATTCTTAGGAGGCATCTCAATTGCTGAAGGCATTTGTGATTTCATTCTATTCAAGTCTAAGATGGGTATATATGAGACATACCCTATCTAAATAGATCTTGATGTTTTGTAGTATTTAATGTGAAGGTACACAGAGCAGCAAGACATAATTTAATAATAAATGTGTAATTAAACCTAAAATTTTAATAGTGAACTTTTTATTTTATTTGCGTTTATTTTATTAATAAAGACTAAACATATTATTTTTAATTTTTTGAAAGTATTAGTACAGATAAAAAATTATTGTATTTTAAGTATAGAGATATAAAATTTAGAAAGAGTGAATACACATTTCTTTAAAAAAAAAAGCCTTATGGCTAAACAATCTTCCTTAAAATTATCAGTTAAAATTTTCAGCTAGCATTCATTATTAGTAAAATGAATGAATGCTTTCAATCAATAATATAAGGAAAAAACTTACAGAAATTATTGAAAGAGATTATTTGTTTATAAATTATAATGTGTATTATTTTTGTTAATTATAAAATTAATCTTTTTCATCGGTTACTATTATACTAATGAATAAGACGATGCCAATGAACGAAATTTTACTAGATATTTTAAAAGAAATTGTATTCAACTAAAATATTAAATTATATATGAAAATGTTTATATTCTTTATTATACATGGTTTAACAATATATAAGGTAATATTTATAACTATTTAATGTTGTTCTTTCAAAACTAAACCTATTTAAATAGTATTTGTTGTTATTTGCGTCCAAAGAATTAATTTGTTCTGTGTAACATCCTAAATATTTACTAATCATTATGTCCTAAACGTAAGAGAATGTGTATATAAAGTATTGAGTATTTTAAAATATTACTTATACATACATAAAATATATATAAATACATGATATTTACAAATAGAAATATAATAAAATGTCAATCCATTATCTTGTACTTGCATTAGTATTTATACAATTATCATAGTTTACAAAACAAACAACACATACAAGGATAAATTATTAGAAATAATTTTCAACATAAAAAAGTATATATAAAAAATAATTCAATCATCAAACTACAACATTTTAATTTCATTCCATTATTAATATTCAATAATTTATAGATTACATATGAATCTATACATCAAAGATATTCAACAAGTGAAATATTAACTGACATCTTTCGAAAAACCCATATGAAGTATGTTCTACTATATACCAACATTTGATCTAATCCATTACTTATATTTACAAGGGAATCCAATAATCCTAGGTATCAAGGTAAGTTCAATACAACTTAGGTCGTGTATCTACATATTTTATATTGTGCAAGAACTTTCTCCCCAGTTTCTCACCACATGTTGTCTTAGTCTATGTGACTTAGATTATCAATGATGTAACGAAATCTTTGTTACAAGATATGTTTCAATATTTAATACACAAACCATAGAATGGTTCACATATCATCCCTGATTTGTGACCATAATTTCATGTAATTCTCATCATTCCCAAAATATATTATCATACAATATATTTAAACAAAACCACATTTTAATCAAATATACAATTTAATCTCCATTTCACATTTTAATTAAACATTCTTTTAGCTTTTACCTTTTATCGCATTTATTGACATTCAACTCAATATATTAATAATATATAGTAATTTGATGAAAGCTAAATAGATTTTAGCATTTAAAAATATTTTAAAACAAGTTTGCTAAAGTTCAGAAAATACCTTCTCACCCTAGTCAACACTTGACTCGTCCAATGAATTAAGAAAGTGTTTCAATTTGCACAACCAATGTTTTCTAGCTTAGCTAAATGCATCAGCACAACCAACAACCTTTAGTTGTCCAATGAACAAAATATTCGTCCACTGATAACACCACTATGAGGTTTTTGTAAAAGGCCTCTATCCTACCAGTTTTTTTGTAAAAGACCTCTACCCTAGCAAGAATTGACTCGCCCAACAGAAAAGACTCTCAAATTTTTAATTAAATGAATTTTGTCCAACAAAAAAACCGTTGAGAATTTTTATTCAAATAGATCATCCAACAACCAAAGCTCTTGATTCTTAATTAAATAAACTTCACCCGACAAGAGTTTTGCTTATCCAATAACTCTGCATAATTCAGACAATCTGTAAAAATAGTGCAAATGTTCTAATTGATTCAAGTTAAGTTTTCTCCTCAATTTTATGCCTAATGTTGAATATTTTACTTCAAAATATTTGTCTCAGATGCAATATCATCACTAAATTGGCAAACACACAATAATTCTATTCATTTCAAACTCAAACATTCATAGTGCATTCAACAACACATAATTTTACATAAAACTCAACACATTTTGACAACATCACCTTCACTTTTAGATTACCTATCTTAAGAATCTATCAAAAACATAAATATTTTCTCTTATTTAAAATGATTTCCTTTTAAGCTTTCCAAATTCAACAAATAATGCTAGAAAACATAAGGACATAGAAATAAATTATTTAAATATATTAAAAAAATCTTAATATAAGGTTAATCAAGTAAGATATGATTATACCTGATTTCTTCAACTACAATAAGTGCAGTGAGATTCTAAAAGCATAATTATACACAGAGAAATTACAAAAGTGAAGAGTTTAATAGGTGTTATATTATTTTCTATATTAATAATGAAATTTTAAAATAACAGACTAAAAACTTTAATTAGTAAAAAAGTAAAATGAAATTCAATATATTATATAAATTAAATTTTAAATATAAATTTATTAAAACTTTTTCTAATTTTAAAATTTATCATATCTATCCAATACATTATCAAATTCACGATGTTATCTAAACTAATTTAAAATAAAAAAATATTTAATTTTGAAAATTAAAAATTGAAAAATAAATATATTTTAAATAGACTGACAACAAATTTAAAAAATTCGAAATATACAAAAGCACATTTTATTTCATTAATATAATTATATTATTATATATTTAATATAGTTTAGAAATAAAATCGTTTCATTTGCTGTAGTCGGGTTCCTTGGTAAACTTTTAATTAATATTTTGTTAAAAATTTAACGTAGTATTAAAATAATATAGAACACATTGAATATGATTTTCTTTTTCTAGAAGCCGAAATGTAAACTAAATATTACAGTATTTTATCTAAATTCTGTTTATGGTTGTGTTGTGCTTATATCATTATGTGTGTAAAGTCTCATCAGCAATTACCCGACAACCTTTTTTGAAATTTCGATTCTTCTTGTCACGAGAAACACGTGCTCTTGCAGCAGCAATAATTTTGCTCTGGTTAACATTTGTATTTTGATAATTTAGTCATTTTTTTTTCTCTAAAAGTATAAAAGAATTAACTTTTATTTAACATTAGTATTTTATCTATATGATTCACGTTTTTTATTTAATATTACATTTATAATAAATAGTTTACATGTGGTAAAAGATTAATTTAACTATTTGGTGAATTATTTTAAAATATCAATAATTTAATTTAAAAAATAAGAAAAGAAAAGAATAAACAGAAATGGATAGCAATTAAGAAAAATAAATGTTGAGATAAATAAGGATAAAAGGAATAGGAGTCTTTTTAGCTAGTTATCAACCGAAATTAAATTAAAATTAAAGAATATATTTGAAAAAATTAAAATTAAAAGCTCAATATATTACTATTAGAAAAGATAGGTGTCCTAAAACATGCAAGTAAACAATAACTTTGAGATAGTTCCTTCATTCATAAAATTTAAAGGTATATGGAACAAAATATGTCATTTAGAGATAAAAAGTAATAATAACATAATTAAAATTTAATAATTGTTTCATGAGTAAATAAATGATTAACACAAGTCTATATTTAACATTATTTATCATAAAAAAAAAATTGCTAAGGAATATATGTATTACTCATCCTCAAGACACAAGTCTACATTTAAGAATTTTGTTTAAAATATATATGATTTTGATAATAAAAAATAATATCATATTTTAGTTATCTAAAAAGATTATTTAATTTGTAATAGACAATTTAAATTCATAAATTTATATGGTTAGATGTAAGTCTTAAATAACATTTAAAGAATATTTAGTTTCATATAAAGATTAGACTATCACAAGATAATATATTAACATAATAGACAAAAAATAAGAGAAATATTAGATGCAAAAAAGATAAAAGCAAGTAATACCAAAGACATGGATGTAACATGCAAAGACTAGATTAATAAGTTCTAAAATAAACATTAGACACAAGTTACTAGATCAATCCACATTTAAATTCATTAAATGACATATAGTTGGACTCTATTAGATGCAATGGAAGGTCGTCTCAATGGAAGTTGACTCAAACTTTCTTAAGAAGATTTTGACTCACATAAATCATGAGTTTATATGTTCATTTAGGTGTTGTTAGAAAAGCAAAAGTAGATATTTTTCACTATACAAGTTGAATATAACGATAGGAGTTGTAAGTATTGATGAGCATATATTTACCTATTCTTGAACACTTTAATTATGACTTTTTTCGACTGTAATTAAAAATAAACTTATTGTTTTAAAGAAGATTTATCCAATCATGATTAATTGGATCTCAATTGAGATTATTAGTTAAGTTTGGATTTTAAGCATATCCTCTTACTTTTCTTGTTTCTAATTATTTATAAAGATTTTATGAGCTCTAAATTCGACCAAATCTTCTCCAAATATATCCTTTAGATTTTCTAAAAAGATAATTCTATGAAATTCTTACTTGATCTAAGTCAAATTTCCTTCAAAAATTTTGCACTATCTCTTACTACATATTTGGAAAAAAGATATCTATAAGTTAATATGTGATAAAGATGAAAACAGTTCATGATTACAAAAATGGTATTTGAGATAAAAAGTTATATTTGAATTCTACCAAGATATTCTGTGAGACACAAGGAAACATGTAATAGTTGTAAAAACAATATCTGAGAAAATATGAATTGATTTCATGAAAAAAATGAGATTATAAATAGAGATTGGAGAATTCATGAAGGGGAGACGACCATAGTGTTACATAGCATAAACCCTAGTTTTATTTCCTTTGTAATTCTTTTGTTTTCGTCTTTCTTATGGAATGTTGAATTTCTTTGAATTGATTCTCTTGTGATTTCTCAATGAATTCTGATGTTTATGCTCAATAATGTTTTGTTCTTTAATTTTATGTAATAGTTGTTCTTTATTATTGGTATTTTCTAATTCAATTTTTTTGGAAAAAGTAATTATTTTTAAAGCTTATTGAGAGTTCATTTGTTTTTTCTTAACTAGCTTATTGAGGGATTGTTTAGATTATGTAAAATAATAAACAACTCTTCTTTTAATTAACTGTTATTACTAAATTTTATTGTTGTAGATAAATTTTGAACATAGATTGATTGAATAGATTTATTGGAAGACGACTTGTACTTAATTTTTTCTTATCTATACTATCATCTCTTTGATGTTAGATGATCTAACATTGCGTTAGGCAGTTAATATTGAAATTCTTTTAATTTACTCGTGAAAAGATAACGATAGAACCAAGCATATTTTAAAAAAGATTTGATACAAAGAACAAAGTTAAATTACCGTATTATATCAATCTAATTTGAGTGTATAAAAGAAAGTTTTCATATATAAATGGTTTAAATGTTAAGTTGATAAAATTAGTAAGAATTTGTATTGACAATTATGAAGTTGATATGATAACGGAAACAGAAAAAAAAAAGTTTGAAATCTTTTGTATAATCGTAATGTGATCAACTCCACATAATTGTCAAGAAAATATTTATTGAATTTTTAATTTCAAAGTGAAAAATGAACATAAATGTATAAATCTCATTTATTTAAATAGAGAGATGTCAAACTAAAATTATATTTTAAAAACGAAAGCATGACAATAAATAAGAAGAAAAAAAGATAAAATTATTGTGATTTCAAATTTTTGAATTATCAAAAAAGATAATGACTTATATTACACACTTGAGGTCCAAAAGTACTACATTTTCTACAGTTACTGCCATGCCCAAACAAAATTAGAGAACCAATCATCCTTTCAATCTCTTTAACACTAAGCACTACAATGCTCCTACTTAGTGTCACTTCCCACGCTAAGCCCCACTTTTCTATTCCTATTCTCAATTGCCATTTCTGCACTTTACATGATGCAATTTTTAATTAATAAGATGGTTTTATGATATTATTTATTTTGAAATATATATTATAAAATATATTTTAACTAAATTTATATTTTCATTTTATAACTTTGGCTATACACATAATTAGAATTAACTTATTATAACAATGAGTGATATATTTGAATGATTTGATTTAGCTATATTTGAATTGAAAGCTGGTGACTGTAATAAATTATTAGATTGATCAGTAGAGAAAAAGATGAATATACTGCAGCTCATTTCACTTTTATCCCTAATCAACTCAAAGGAAGTATTTTCTTGAATATATTCAATTTTAAGATTACAAAAACTTGCTTAAAGCACTATGGTAAGCTGATGAACCCCTGGATTAAAACTACAAATAATTGTCTATATTTGAGCATCTGCTTCTCATTTTTTCCCCTTGAAAATATCTAAAAAGTGGTATACTTTAATCAAATATTACATGAATAAGGATCAAAATATATATAAGGTATTGATGGGTGTGGGACTGGGAAACCACATTGGGTGGTTAGAATGAATGCAAACATCAAAATTGAAGAAAGTGAAAGTGAGGAAGCAAGTTGTGTATGATTTTGCTGTGGAAAATGACTATATGAGAATGACCAACTGCTGCCTACGTGTATCACGTTTCCTAATTCCACCCTTTCTTTTAGGATTGTTGATCGACTGGGTTGTCCATTATTCAAGATATTAAACCAACTCAAGTGGTTCTTGAACAAGTTGTGTCAATTAGATTAAGATGTTAAACTTTCTTATTATTAAAAGTTGTAAATAATTTTTAAATATTAATTTAGTTAAAAAATAATATAGTGTTTACAAAAATTAATTCAAACTTGAAGTAGATCAATAAATCAAATTATATTGTTTAAATTAATTTAAGACATATAAAATACAAAATAATTTATTAATAACATGAGTATAAAAGTAGATATTAGGTTGGGTCTTGGAACACCTATACTAAATCTATTAGCCACCACATATAAGATTGAATTAATTTGAATTACATGCAGCTTTACTCATACATAAAATTTAACTCAAGCTAATGGATAATTGAGTTAAATTATGTCTATTTAACATTTTTTTATATTAATATATCTTTTTTCTTCTCAAAAATCATATTCCAGTATGTATTTAACTCATGAAAGATCAATTTATATGTGTTCTGACCTCAAGTCTGTTGAGATAGTATCGTTAGGATCAATCACCGTATATGAGGTATTGTCCGCTTTGAAGCTCGGAACTCCGTTACGGTTTTGTTTTTAAAAGGTATCTCGGAAGATTAAAGGAGGAAAGTGTATTTAAACTACCATTGGCCACGATTCCTAAGTGATGCGAGACTATATTGGATATATCGGAACAAGCTTCCCAGTCGAGGGCTAAGGAAACATGTTCCCACAGACAGTGCTAATGTTTTGACCTCAAGTCCGTTGAAATGACATTGCTAGGATCAATCACCACATCCGAGTATTGTCTGCTTTGGAGTTCAGAACTCCATCACAGTTTTGTCCTTAAAAAGTGTCTCAGAGGATTAAGGAAAGAAAGTGTATTTAAATTGCTTTTGGCCTCCACTCATAAGCTATGTGTGAGACTATATTAAGTATACCTATTATAAAAGATAATGAGATAAACAAAAATGAACAAAGGATATGAGAATGAAGATATTCTCTCTGTTTTTTTGTATCTTTAATAAAAAATAGAGAACAAAATATATACAAGTACTGTACCCATTCTAGGTATAGCTAAATAAAGAAAATAAAATATAATTATTACAATATGATAATGTCATAAAAACAAATAATGATGATAATTTGATTCTACCATAAAGACAAAATCACATAATTAGTTTCCTAATTAGTTTCTTCTAGAAGCCTTCTATCCATATCCTCTTAAACACCCTGCAAGTTGGGAAACAAATATTGATGAGACCCAACTTGGAACAAATATTCTTGAAAGACTGAGGACCTAAGGCTTTGGTATAAATGTCTGTTAGTTGCTCTGTGGTGGAAATGGGAAGCAAATGAATGAGACCCTTCTTCAACTTTTCTCTAACAATGTGACAGTCTATTTCTATATGTTTGGTGTGCTCATGAAACATTGGATTTGCTGCAATGTATCTTGCTGAGTCATTGTCACAATATAAAAGAGATGGTTGCTCAAAAGGAACTTTCAAATCTTGAAGAAGATAGACTAACCATTGAATTTCACAAGTAACAGTGGCCATTGCCCTGTATTCAGCTTCACAGGAACTTTTTGATATTGTTCCTTGCTTTTTTGATTTCTAAGATATAAGGAAATTTCCAAGATACACACTAAAACCAGTCACTGATTGTCTTGAATCACTATAGGTGCCCCAATCACTATCACAAAAAGCTTTGAGATGGGGAGAACTGTTGGATGAGAAAAATAAGCCAAGACTTGGAGCTCCTTTAATATATTTTAGAATTCTAATTGCTGCATTATAGTGAGCAATTGTATGCTTATCAAGAAACTGAGAAAGTTGTTGAACAAAAAATGTGATGTCAGGTCGGGTATTAGTGAGATACATAAGTCTTCCAATCAACCTTCTATAGGCATGAACATCAGTAAAAAAACACACTTTCAGTAGAAGATAATTTAACAAGATTATCTATATAAGTGACTGCAGGTTTGCAGGCTAAAAGACCTGCATCTGTTAACAATTCCAATGCATATTTCCTTTGATTCATCATTATCCCTTTCTTACTTCTTGCTACTTCAAAACCAATAAAGTATCTTAAATCACCAAGATCCTTGATCTTGAATGTCTTATTTAAAGCTTCTTTGACTCGATCAATCTCTTCTTTATCATTTCCTGCCAAAATTATATCATCTATATACACCAATAATGTTGTAAAAGATCCTTCAGAAGAATTAATTAATAGGGAATAATTATTCATAAACTGAGTATATCCCACAGAAATAAAAAAGGATGACAATTTAACAAACCACTCCCTGGCAACTTCCTTAAGGCCATATAAAGCCTTTTTTAATTTACAAACTTTTCCTGGTTGAATAGAAGCCAATCCAGGAGGAGTAACCATGTATACATCTTCTTTCAACTCTCCATGTAAGAAGGCATTATTTATGTCTAACTGTTTTAACTCCCAGTTATATATAGAGGCTAGAGAAAGAAGCAACCTTATAGTGGTCATCTTTGCTAC
>Ga0209700_101073_pt1 | contig 55221 bp, 39 predicted proteins | sample SiratroredBW_FD_187528 | JGI IMG/M metagenome (GOLD analysis project Ga0209700, IMG submission 187528) | Root nodule microbial communities of legume samples collected from California, USA - Siratro red BW (SPAdes) (version 2) | ecosystem: Host-associated > Plants > Roots > Nodule | place: USA...
AATTTTTCTCTCTTTTTTTTTTTTTTCTCCTTTCACTCTAATCATTTCCTCTTTGAAAAGAAGGAGGCTAACTCAGCATAACCTCGTATCTTAAAACATGCATTCATACTATAAACTTGTTTAACCTTAATCCAACAAAAACATAAGACGACAAATATGGTAATTAAGATTTAGAATTACCGGGCTTCTAACGAGAATGGAGGTTTTGGCAACATGGTTGACAAGGTCCAAAGCGATCTCCATGCCAGAATTCCCAGATCCCACAACAAGAACGTGCTCTTCTTTGAACTCCTTCCCTGAAGAAAACATAGTGGAATGAATCACCTTCCCAGGGAAACTACTCAACCCTTCCACCTCCGGCACAAAGGGGTCGCTAGTTTCCCCAGTAGCTGCACCACCAGGAACCTCCCGCAGTACTTCTCCACCTCGCCGGAGTCCCCATTCCGGGCCTCCACCTTCCAGCAACGGCGGGCGTGGTCGTACTGGGCGAGCTCCACCGTCCTCCGATAGAGCGGCGCGATGGCGAAGTGGGAGACGTGGTCGTCGAGGTACTGGAGGAACTGGTTCTTGGGAACGTAGGGAGGGAAAGAGCGTGGAAATGGCTTGTGGGGAAGCTGGCAGAAGTGCTTCTTGAGATGAAGGTGGAGACGGTCGTAGGAGTATTTCTTCCAAAGAGAAGCGAAGCAGTCTTCTCTCTCGAGGATTATGTACGGAATGGAGTGCTTGGTGAAACATGCGGCGGCGGAAAGCCCTGAGGGGCCTGCTCCCACCACTATCGCTCTCTCAACCTTCTCTTCCTCCTGCATTCTCACTCTCTTTTTTTTATCTTAGTTGTTTCTGCTCCCTCCAATGCTTTCTGGCTCCATCTGCTGCAGGGTATCATACATAGAGAGGTTTTATATTAACTCTTCTGAAACATAATTATGATTTAACCAAATACAGGGAACTATTTATTAATTATTAAGTAATAGTAATTAATATGACTACTATACTTACCCAACAAATTTTACAATCACCCTACAATCATTATTTTATTTTACTTTTTTTTCTATAAACACAATATTTTATTTTTATGATAATCATAATATTCTTAAAAGATGATTATTATAATTGTCAAAATCATTATAAAAATAAGATTTTGTATTATAAAAGAAGAGAGAAAATAAAAAATAAAATGATAATTGTGAAGTGGTTATAAAATTTATTAAGTATTAAAATATCATAACTCTTTAAAATCTATTAATAAAAACAAAAAATAAGAAATATTTTTTTTATAATAAAGATTATTTAATTGACTATAGAAAAAATATTTTAAAAAGATAGATTCCGACATAGGATATGAAAGAATTTATTTTATTAGATCCTTCTATACTCGTTCTAGTTACTGAGTGTTTAAAAAATATTAAAAACAAATTAGTTAAGAATGATACAATCTAAAAAGATATTCAACAAGTTAATGAAAAGTAAAAAAAATATTCAAAGAGATTAATGAGAAGTAATTACCATTCAAAATAATAGTTATAAAATACAATATAAAAAAATACTTAATTAGTTATCCAAGACTATTATGTTTAACAAAACAATACTCATACATAATAATTCAAAATAATTACAATTCAAAATAATACTCATTGAAATTTGAAGCATTAGTTTATGTAGTAAAATTTAATTAGATAATAAAAACTGAACTTAATCTACATAAAAATATAATCATTAATATTTTGTTTCTTTTATTTTTTTTTTCATTTCGTGTTATTTATTTGAAACTAATTTATTAAGTGACTGTTTGTTTTTAATGTATTAAAAGAATACTTTGTAGTTACTTATACATATAACTAAGAAAATATTTGACATAGAGAAACTATGTGAAAGTTTTTCAACATTTGGGATTATAATTTAGAACAGGGGTACTGCATTATTGAGCATGTTGATCCTTAATCAAGTTATCTTCAAAGGAAAGAAATAAATGACAAACACGTTTGCTTCTGAGAAACGTAAGTTGTGCGTTTGAATTTTTTGAAACAACATATATGACATTAGATGGTTTTCTATGCAAATATGAGATTTAAACTTCCAAAGTGTCACACTTTAATTCTCATATAGCTTTTTAAGTTATAAGTTGAAAATCAGATAAAAGCAAACCATTAGTGTGGCCGGCCCAATTTGAACAGTATAAAAATGGAAATTGTTTATATAATGTTATAATTGATCCGATAGTGATATAATGCACAGTTAAATTATTTATATAATAGTTTTTATCATTCTATATTATATAATTATTTTACTTATCATTATAAGGTTAATCTCTTTAACAAGAAATTTAATTTGGAATGGTGACATAAACCTTACGCCCCATGGCAAGATGAATTAATTCCGGTTCGGCATCAATAATTGGAGTTATGTACTATCTAATTATTTTAGACATTTATTGGAATAGAAAAAAATTATTTTATTACAAAATCATTTTAGGAATAATAATTTTGAACAGAAGATTGTTTTAAACTGAAGTAATGTCATCAATAACTACTTCAACAAATTTCCTTTTAACTTTTGTCTAAAATCATTTTCAATTGAATGACTTTTACCACAATTATGAAAAAAAAAGAGAAGGATAACAACGATATGGAAAGCTCACATAGAGAGTTAATATTAGCATTGACAATATGTATGATGATAGTTAAAAAGGAAGAGGATGTGCTGGAAAAAAATTCAACTCCCAAAAGAAGGATTCTAGACAAGCAAATAAAAAAAAAAAAAAAAAAAACACTTGAAATCATATCCTTTATAATTTTTCACTTTTTTTTTCTTCTTCAAGATAAAGTAAAAGAAAGAGATTCTTGGATAATCGGGATGGATATGGAAAAAGAACTATTTCTTAGGTTGGATTTATTCAACTTGTCATCTTTTTGAAGGATTGAAATGGAAAACATAAATATCCAATGAACTTTTTTCTTAAAGTTCTAAGGCTTATATAATCCCTCAACTATTAAAATGATATAAAGTCTGTATAAAGTCCAACAGAGTTTCAATAAAATGTTTCATTCCCATAAATTTTAAAAAAAATAATTGCGTCTCATTAAAGTCATGCCACATAACATGGCTTCTATTAAATTTTAAAAGAAAATATCTCATGTCATCTAGTTAAACACGACTTTAAGAAAACTAAAAAAAAAATTCTATCAAAATCGTGACATAACTTCAATTTGAAAAATCTGAACTGAAGTCATTGTATGGGATACAACTTATTCAATCTAAAATTATTTCCCATATAACGATTTACCTATTTTTTAATAAAATGATTTTTTACCTATTTCAGTAAATGTCTAAAAGAATTACACCAATATGCTAAATAACCCGCAAAAATTGCTACTATCTAAATAAAATATGTAGGAAGAGGAGGAATAAGTCAGGAACTAAGAACTAGTGCCTTTAAAGGTAACGTGAAAGGATGAATTCTACTTCTACTTTATGAGTTTTTTTATTTCATAAAATATTCCTATCTTTGTATGTTTGTAACAATTCCTCTTATGGGATGTATGTTATTATATTGTTTGAATAATTAAACAAGATTAATTGTAGATTGCAAAAAAGAAAGATAACATGGTTCCAATTGGACCCCGTATAGTCCTATTATGTCAAGTGAATACAGAACCAGGCGTGTGTAAATTTCAATTCGTATATATAAATTGTATTAACGAGAGGCTCAAAATATATTATTACAACAATGAAAAGAAAAAGATAAGAGAAAAGTATAGGATATTATAATAACTAATTTATTACTAGTACAAAATAATGATTTTAAATTAAGTTGTATTATATGATAATGTGTTTATATTATAAAGATATGGTGGAATAACAATTTTTACTCCTTTATCTTCTTCTATGCATTGTCTCTATCATATCCTTGGGATGCCTCCTACTGTCCTGACATTTTGCTTCTATTGCAGCCATTAATGAGTCCACTTGGCTTTGTATCATCGCCATTGCCCCACCAGTTTCTGATACTGTGTTCTCAATAATTTTTAATATGTTTTGATTGTAGTTGACTGTTAATAGTGAGTAAAATACACATAAAATATTACAAAAATGTTTAATTAAGACAATAAAAACAGCTTAATAACTACTTGACCATATTGAACATAATTTTTTATGTTTCTTTGACCACGTGTAATACCTTATATACCTTAAGCTTGTTACAGTAGAACTCACAAATTGATGTTAATTGTAAACTATAGCACTTGACATACCAATAATTATTGTTTCTCCAACCAAGTACACGATGTAGTTGCACATAATAAATCAAATGGTTTGTTCTACAGGACACAAATCCCTTTTCTTTCTTTAAGGAATTAACGAGACAATATCATTTGCTATGTTTTGGGCCTCAACCTTAGCTCCATAGAATCCTCTTCTTCCCATTCCAACGCAATACAAACCGTTCTTACCCTTCCATTGATTTACCATACAAGGAAAACCATCCCCGTTTAGAAGATCATCACCTCCCTGTTTAAAGCAAATTCATATTACAACAAAACAAACCAATAAAAAAATATAACAGATGGCATATATAGCAGACAAAAATAGGTAAACCAGAATAGCAGAAAATATCAGTATCAATCTGATACATATACCTTGAGCCACTTTTGTGTTGTTCTCTTGAAGCCTGTGCAGAAAATAATTGAATCAAAAGGGAGCGATTTGCCATCTCGGAAGAACACTTCGTTGCCTCTGATACTTTCTATTTCTGTCGGCAACACCTGCATATATAGCATGATAAAATGAACTTTACTCTCTGTCTGTAGCAACATTTGCTTTTTCTTGACCAAAACTATAAAAGTTGTGATGGAAATTAATTTAATTATTAAAACATGATGATCCATTGAGAAGATCGTTACCAAACACCATAAGTTCTGTTACCTGTATCTCTCCAGATTTGATTTTCTTGACTGTTCCCAAATCAATGACTGGGAACTTACCGTACTTCATCTTCATTGTGAAAGGGCCCTCAGTGGGAAACGGTAGCCCATACTTACTCAGATCACCATACACAATCCTGCTAACTATCATCAACAGTTTCTCTACTGTTTCTCGCGACAAATACTTCAGCAAAAGCGTCGCGTAAAACATCATATCCCTCGAGAGAATATGAACCTGCATGAACACATAATCATAATATTTTTAATACTTAAATAAATTGGAACTTTTCCCTTAAAACTATTATTAATTATTACAAATCCGAAACTAAAATTAACATTTTTTTTTCGATCACAGATATTTTATCCAGAAGTTGGTGTACCGGAGAGCGAGCAACGATGGTAGGCTTGGCACCAAAATTGGCCAAATCAAGCGCAATCTCCATGCCGGAATTCCCAGATCCAACAACCAGAACATGTTCATCTTTGTACTCTTTCCCGTTTTTGTAGCAAGTTGAATGAATCACTTTTCCTCTGAAACTCTCCAACCCTTCAACGCTAAGCACGTGAGGCTCATCTTCGCCACTCGCCACCACCAAGAATCTTCCACCGTACTCCTCCACCTCACCAGTACTTCTGTTCTCAGCCTTCACTCTCCACAACTCTTCCCCTTCGTCATACTCCGCCAGTACCACGCAACGCTGGTACAAAATCTTCATGTCAAAGTGCTTCTCGTAGCTTTCCAAGTATTCTATGAACAGCTTCCGAGGCACGTAGTTAGGGTAAGACTCTGGAAACGGAATGAACGGCAAATCGCACACTTGCTTCCTCAAATGGAGATTGATACGATCGTACGTGTACTTTTTCCACATGGAAGCCAAACAATCTTCTCTTTCCAGAATGATGTAAGGTATTGATTGCTTTGTTAAGCATGCGGCGGCGGCCATGCCAGAAGTTCCGGCTCCGACTATTATCACCTTCTCTTTCTGCATCGTGCGATGTTTGTTTCACACTCTCTTCTGTTCTTGTTCTGTCACCGTCTGCTTTCTACATACGATGCTGTAGCATTTGGTTTCTGTTTCAAGCCATGGCATGAATTTAACCTAGTGCAGTAATAATTCTGAATTTTCTTTATAATCTCTTTCTGTTCTTTTCTCCTTATCTGCTACATAAAGAAAATACTGAATACTGCATACATTTACTTTTTCTTAATATTTATAGCAAAATATGAGAAAATGGTTTCTTCCTTCTTGGAATCAAATGCTTTTTTACATCATAATAAATTCATATAGCATGTCAGGTTTATTAACTTCGGTAAAATGATTTAATGTCGGTGAAACTTTTGTGGTTGAAGGGTTTACACGTGGAGAAACCTATTCCCTACATTTTTTCCGAGTCATCCTAAAATATCATGTGGGGGAATGAATAACAAGGAAAACTGCAATTTTATCTTATTTAGGTAATTGCTTTTTCATTTCTATTTGTATTTTTGATTATGATGTTTCTAGCTTTATGTTGTCTCTTTTTGGAAACAGACATGGAGTTGGTTGTTGAAACATTACATTAAAAGGTCTCCTCACTCTTAAAATATTTCTAGAGTTTTTTTCTTTTTTTTTTTTACTTTATTTGGTATGTATTATTAGTATAAAACTATGTTATCAATCAATGAAAAATTAATATAAATTTAAGATAATTATTATAAAAATAATAATATACCGAACCTAATAATCAATAACGTGTAAACATATTTTGTCAGCGCATCTAAATTAGACTATTTTTTCTATAAACAGTTGTTTTTTTTTTTCTGTAGTTTATTATTTAAAATAATTATAAATGTTCAAATTTGTTTACTATAACATACTAGAACAATCCTTTGAAGACATGGACGCCTTCGACCAAGCAAGCTTTCTTGCTACATTTTCGTATCTTTGGCATTTGTCCGGGGTAAGGTAGGTTGTCTTTTTTCTGCAGATGGCCTACACGTCGATAGAGTTATGAGACAATGAAAACTTTGCCATTCAAATTTTGAATTTCTCCTTTAAAAAAATAATGATTTTACACTACAACTAAAATGCATCATACATTAAAAGAAAAAATTAAATTAAAAAACAAATTACAAAAAATAAAGAAAAAATACTATAAAAATATTAAAGTAAAATATGAAATAAAATCTAAACTGCTAAGTGTAAAAATATTAGTACAAAGAATTAATAATTAATTAAAAGGTTGTTGTACCTTAGAGAAACTGAGAGAAGATCAGAAACTTGGATATATGAAAGAAAACAAAGAAATTTAGTACAAAGTGCAAGTAGAAGGCACCATGTGCCTAGGGTGTGATAAGAACCATTGACCTAATGGAAAGCATAAAGTGGGCTACCAAAATTGTCCATGAAATGGGCTAGGAGACTGTCATGGTATCAATTTTAAAAATGTTTTTGATATTTAATTTTAAATTCATAAGGAATGGTTTTAGGAAATAAGTTTGAAAAACATTTTTCAGAATATAAATTTTATGCTTTGGAAACTATTTTCCAAAAAAAAAAATTAAAATGTAAATTTACATTCTATAAACATATAGGAAATTTTAGTCATTTCATTCCGCGATAAGTGCAGGTTCAGAAACGGAGAGGTGCAGGAAGTCATTTTTTGCGTGGTTTCGGCTCAGTCCAATACAAAATTTTTGTCTTTTTTGTTTTTAGTTATTTGGGCCTGGACTTTTTTTCTTACTTTCTTATAGATGGGCTATTCTAGGAGTGGGAAAAGGGACCCAATTCCAAATTTTATCTTGTGAATGATGAGAGCAAAGGTTGGAGTTCTTCCTCTCTCTTAATAAACTTTTTTTAATGACTATGTGGAGTAGTTATCTTATTCTAGGACTGGGCATTGCCTCATAAATGTCAAAAAGTCACATAAATATTGTGTTTGTGGGAAATCTTTTCTATAGTTAATATTATGTGAAACAATGTAACATATTTTTTACATAGTCCTGAAGATTTGGTTGTTATTTGTTATAATTTTAATTATCCTAAATAAATATTTATATTCTACATCGCAAACTAAAATACTAGTTTTTATGTTTTAATCCATATAATTGGTTTTTAGATATATTGCTAAAACAAAAAAAAGGTTGGGTTAAATATAAACACAAAGATTAGTGAATCCTAAGAAAAGGTTAACAGCGAATTCGTGGTTACTTTTTGGCTTAGTTTTCCTTTGTTTTCTCCTCAATTCTCCTGTGGACTAACTTTTTATCGCTCTTTTCTATTTTCAATCCAGAAAGTAACAAGTAGGTCCTAGTCATCAATTGTGGAAGCCCTCCACCATTTCTCTTAGACCTTTTATATTTGGATGATGCTATACTTTTTGAAATACTTAACATACAAAACAAATAAAAATTAGGTGTACTTATCTTCTCATCAAGAAACATTATTCTTTTTATGTTGTTCTATGCATCAATCATGCACTTTCACAGCTTCTCCTGGAACACTTTTCTCTTTCTCATCAAGATATATTTATTACAGTTATTTCATCACAAGGCAAAATATTTTTTCCACCCTCATTTATGGCTCCCTTCTGGGCAATCTGGGCAACGTTGATGGCCATGTTGGCATGTAATGGTTCATTAGCCTTGGCTTCTTCCAGTTTTCAACAAAATATGCAAGTTTCCACCATCTCAGCAGCACCAGCAAGTGATCCTCTAGTTTCTCCTACTCAATCACCACATACTGAGCCACTTTTTCCCACCCCAGTTGCAGGTGGAGTTTCTCATTCTCCATCATACTCCTCACTGCCTTCAATTCCTTCAAGCCCGAGCCCTCCCAACCCAGATGTCTTAAGCACTCCAGGCACTGTATTGAATATTTTGCCATCTGAGGCTCCTGCTTTCCAGAAAACATATCAGCCCTTATACTCAGTGTCATGCTTCATTTTACCTGTAATTTACATAATGTGGCTTCATGTTTTGTTAATACAATGATGTTGGTTTTTCTATTTGTGTTGTTGTGTTCCTAGAAGCATATAGAGAGAAGAGTGAAAAAGACAAAGAGAATTTCGGGTGGACTGCATATATAAAGGAATACAAATACATATTTGTAACGATTGAAATGAATACAACTCGCTATAGAAAAGATTGCATACGTAAAAGAATATAATGAATATGACTAAGCACTCACACTAGGGGTCCAAGATGAAGGAACAAAATGTAAGATTTTTGGGTAACAAGTTCCTAACATATATATAAACATCTTCATAAGATTGTTGAACATAATTAGTTATTCGCTAAACTCTGTAAGCCACATCTAGAAAGCTCAACGCTGGGCTGATTCCTCTGAGCACCATTGAACAACTTCACCGAAAATGCTCCCACAAGTTTGTTGATCTCATCAAATGGTTTCTTCCATTTCTTGGTAGACTCCTTAGCAATGAAGTCTCTCATCTTCACATTCTCCTGCTTCAGCACATCTATTGCTACACTCAACTGTCTTATCACCTCTATCTTCTCTTCATCCTTCTGTTTGAGTTGTTTCTTCTGTCCCTCATTCTCATCTCTAAGCCTTCCTATTTCTTCCCTCAACATCCTCACTTCATCACAAATGGTATTCTTCTCCTTGATTTGATCCCTATGCGCATTGTTCTCTTCATTGAGTCTCTTGACTTCATCCCTCAGCTTCATCAATTCATCACTCACAGCCACTGATAAAGCTTTCTCCTTTTTTGTGTTAACAAACTTCGGTCCCTCTTCCTCTTCCTCATGCTCAGGATCATCTACTTCAGATTCCTCAGACTCGTACACGTCACAATGCTCAGAATAGGTGTCGTATCCATTATCTGAAAAACACATCAACTTCTCTATCTGATACTTGGCTGAAGCAAAAGGTGACCCCCCATTAACGAGGTGTCCAATTCCAGTGGTATCAGGTTTGACTTGATCATAGCGCTCAGCTAGGGAGCGGTGTGTCCTGTAGAAATCCTCAACCATGCTCACAAGCTCTGGTCGCTTCTTGTAATACATCTCTGCACGTTTGGCAAAGGAATCTGCATCTTCTTCAATCAACTTTAGCATTGCCCTTGTCTTCTCATTCAGCTCTGCAACAGATAATCACACATAAATTTATTCCAAAGATAGCTTCTAAACCTCTTCCTTTTCCAATTTCATAATCCAATTCAATTAAAACAAAATATTAATGCAACGCTTGAAATGAAGAACAAGTGCAGAACAGAAAACAAAATTTTAAAATCAAAGTCTAGCAAGATTCGCTAATTGCAAGTTAGGGTTTGGTGAAACGAAAATTAGAGTGTACGAGACTCCCTTTTGAATACAACACAATCACTGGGCCTCTTCCCTCTCTTGGACCCATCTTTTGTAGCACTGATTATGGACCCTTGTATTGGACTCACTGTAATTTCCAACATATACCAAATATGTTTTCTATTTCTTTAACTTATCTATGGAAGTTCTTGTTAGGAACTCGTTTACATTGAGGATCACCACTGCAAATATCTTGACACATTCACATGATTGAGGAAAAAACCGAAATTTATATAAACAATATACTCTAATTATTGAGGAAAAATCAGTTCTTAAATTATTTCAACACTGGAGTACCAGTTTTCTCAAAAGTTCAAATTTATACAGCAAGACAGGACCCACCAAAAAGAGTTAACTTGACTTTATGAACAACATTGGAGATGCTCTTAATTATTAGAGAGGTGCTAGAAAATCCAAAAGAAGAATGTGCACAAAAAGGTTCCATGGGTAACTCCAACGGCTATATCCACAGGACAAAAAAGTAGAGAAGATAAAGAACTTGAAAAGTAATGCTCTGATAATAAGGGTGCCCCCATAAACTTTGTATGTTTTTGTGCTGTGTTCCTCTTTTTCTGTTACCACGGTAACTTACCACTTGCAACAGAAAAAAGAATGTAACAAATTGATAATGCAATGCATACCAGAGAGCGTGGATTGAAGCCATGGGGATCGATTAGTAGTGTTGTGACTATCAAGCCACCACCACTGTGACGGTTGGTTCTTCATGGTTTCAGCCATATTCTCCTTCTCTTAGTTATCCCACCAAAAACCTACGCGTGGAAAAAAGAACACACAAAAATGCTCAAACAAAAATACTTGTACGATTTACAGATTTAGAATAGACTGTTATTATGTGTTGCGGTTACAGAATATATAATCTAAGTCACTTCCTATAATTACGGGATAACAGGAAACAGAATACATAATATGATAAGGTAGTTTAACTGTAACTAGAATATAATGAGAAAATTCAAAAATATATTTATTATATGCACTTGTTTTCCATAAGCTCTTTCTAAGAAAAAAAATATTATCTTGTCTATAAGCTAAAACGTATAAACTAATTTAGAGAAAACTTCTCTTATAAATGTTTTTAATTTTTATTTCTAATTTTATATAATAAACTAATTTTAACCTGAAAAAGAAGTTTATTTTATTTTCTTCTATTAGAAGTAGTTATGAAAAAAATCCTTCAAAGATCATGGAAATTCAAATGCAAGAGATAGTTCCCGTAATTTCAAAACTGCTACCATTACTAAAGCTAGATACCATAAACTAGTTTATTCACATCACAAAGATCTTTAACCTAATCTCCTTCTAGGATTTGATATATGTTTTGTAGGATTTGAAAAACAACTAATACCATCTTACAATTTAAACTTATATTCAACATAGCCTTAAAAGCAACTCATACAAATGTTACTCTCTTGTATAACTTATTTTAGTGGTATTATTAGTGAGATGTTCAGTAGTAAACATTCAACTTTCAAAACCCCAAAACTAAAATGAAACCAGAAAGAAAGCAGAAAAAAAATCGACAGAGACATGATAAAAAAAACGGAAAAAAGAGATCAAAACAGAGAGAGAGAGAGAGAGAGAGAGAGGTACAAATACAAGAACTTGGATATTTGAGGTTATCCCAGTATATTAAAATGCAGCAAACCATTAGGAAAGGAACAAAAGACTCAAACTTTAAAATGCCCATTACACAAATGGATTTAGAAAGGGAGAAAGAAGAAAGATACCAGAATTAGGTGGTTGTTTTAAGGTGCATAATAGGTAACAGCTTTTCTTCTCTTCACTTCTCAACAGCCTCACACTCTGAAATCTGAGTCTCTTTCTTCGGCTCTGCCCTGTTCTTCAACTGTGGTGGAGTAGTCTCCACTCAAGTGTAACGGAGAGGGAGTGTTGTATCATAAATACCATGTTCTTTCTCATTTTGAATTTTTTTGTCTCATTCTGAACTCTCCACCTATCACAATCTCCCACGTGTACCACATGTCTGGGCCTTAGGCCCATTAACACTGACTCCCCTTCAACGCCTAAATTTCAACTTACTTTTATAAGGATAATAAAGATGGTTTTATTTTATCATAATCAAACTTATACTTATGAATTTATTAATCAATCTGAAATGATTAGACTATCATTTGTTACTAATAAATGGATAACAACTCATCATTAGTATTTTTTGGTGTATAATTATGAATATTAAATAATGTTTGAAAATGTATGGAAGTGAGTTTGTAGATCTGGGTAGTACGATTAGAAAACTGATGGAGCGTGTGCAGTTACCAAATAGAAAAGAAAAAAAAAAAGTTTGTGGTGCAACGGTCAGAAACTGCCATACACTGCAAATGTTTTATCTCCTCATTATGATTCTGTTTTAATTTTAGTTCCAAGTTTTTGACAATACAAAACCTAAAATTCAAACGGATAAATAGCAACAGAACAAGGAAAACCTAAATTCATTGTTTTTCGATAGTCAGTTTTTGTTCATGATTTTGTTTTGTGTTCATAACAAATACTTAAAAGGGTTGAGTAAAGATTCTTTATTTCACTACAAGCTTAATTATAGATAAAAAAAATCTAATCATTATTTCACTGTTCACTGTTAATAAAAAAGTTTGTTGCAAAATCAGGTTTAAATCCATGGATCAATCAAGTTTATCATAAATTCGATCCTAACTGAAAAAGTTGTTTATTTTTCTCTTGCAGATTGTTTTATAAAATAAAAGTCAAATCACTAACAACTATGTCCATTTAAATTAAACATGTATTGAATCATGTTGACCTATCAATCCACATAAATAACAGTGTTTTGATTAACGAGGATTATTGAGTGAATTAGTAAGTAGTGTAATAACTTCAATATTTTTTTGTCAACCGTGTATTTTGAAAAAACCTTTTAATTTTTTTATCGTGGAGTCCTAATTTTTTCTATGTATAACGTTTTGCTAAATACATAAAATAATCTATTTTTTAATGTAAGGCGGATAAGTCTATTATACCTACCAATTCATGGTAAGTGGGTCCAACCAAATTTTTAATCTCTACTCAAAAGTTACTTCTCAACTCATCGTCTTTTTTATATATAGTGACATAACTATTTTTTATTTTCAATATAATAAGTAAATAATTATTAAATTAAAAATATCCTTGTCATTTGAATAATTTTATGTTAATTTTAAAAAATATATTTTTTATGCACGTTATTTTTTAAGTAAATTGGACTTGCATCCTCAGTGATTTCTCACATTGCAATGACATCATTTGTTTTAATTCCATATAAATCATTTTTTTTTTTTACTTTAAAACTTAGCATTGACATTCTCTTCTTACGTTACATACACTTCTTAATTTTTTTTTAAAAATGAGTGAAGTAGACAAGTGGTCCTTAAAAATTGTAAATATTAGTCAATTAGTTATGTAATTTTTTTTTTACATTCCAAATCCGTAAATAAATTGATAAATATATAATTAAATCAATAATATTATATGTATCTTTCACTGGAAAATTTTTCATAACCACTTGTTTTATTTTATTGTAAACTTAGATACCATTTTTAATTATCTTTATTTTTTGCATTCGTAATATTGTAATTAACTACAAAATGTGATTTTTAGCACTATGTCTTATAATAGACAACATTCAGTGATCAAAATAATTTTTGAAAAACATCTCTTCTAGACTAATAAAAAAATGTATTCAACCACTTAAAAGTCTTCTTTTGAAAGCATACAGAGAAACATAAAATCTTTAATTGAGGCACAAATCATAATATGAGAATGTATTTTATCTTATAAGTTGATTTAAGACTGTTCTTTCTAACATTTCACGGACATAATCAAACACATGCACATATTACTCCTGATAGTTATATTTTATTTTTTTCTTGTTCTCACAACTTTAAATATATTAGTTTTTTCCACACAAACATCAAGCCTTTTTTAGGATAATAAGGAAAATCTCAATATTATTCATAATAAGATAGACTTTTGGCTATTTTGAGATGTATATTCTGACAGTGAAATTTATTATTCTCGTTGCTTACATCTAATTGGTGATTAACACTTGAATGAACAATGTTAAGTTGAGTTTGAATAGGTTCTTCATTAAATAAGTTGTTTGATTAAACATATAATAAATATATGTCAACAAGATGTAGAAGTTGCAAAATACATTTCATTTATCCTATATAAGGTTCTCCTGACTTTTGACTTATTTGAATGAAATCCTTGTTGCATTTCAGTATTTTCTTCTTCAAACTAGAAGGTGGTAACTTATATGGAGTCTTCTCAATTGATTTTTAAGAATCAATGACATTACTATCACCTTCTTCACCAAGTATCCATTCTCTTTCTATCGTGAACATAGAACTCCTCAATCTCCTCTATTCCATTTCTTTTAAAAAAAAATTCTTCCTTATCAACCTCTTATTCCTTACATCTCTATTCAACAACTTCTCATTCTTTATTATTTATTTTCCTTTTCAATAGTCTTTTTTTTCTTACCAATTTCTAGTCTAAACTTCAACAATTTTTTGACCAATTCATACATGATAAGATGTAGACTAAATTATTTATTTATCAAATTATTGAGATGTTAAGAAAAATACGAATATAATATTTAAATGTTAATCTAAACTCTTATTATTTGACTTGACAATAACTAATTTTTTCAAAAAAATATATTGAAAAACTAATTTATCAAAAAAAAAATATTTATGAATGCGGAAAAAATTTAGAAACCAATTGATTAAAAATACTTTTAGAAACTCATAATTACTTCACTTTTTCAAAAATATTACACTTATACTTTATAATAAAGAATAACACTGTAAGGATTAAAAAAAAGTTAAAAATATAAGTGTAATCTGAGAAAATAAAATAAAATTATAATTTAACTATTTTTTAAACTTAAAATATTAACAAACAAAAAACTACATGCTAGAATATTATATTATTTCATTATTTCATTATTTATACAGACTCGCATGTTGACCCACTTTAACACATGATGAGTTTTACGAATTTTCTAACCTTGTTTCTAAAAATGGATAAACTTACTCTAAACACTCCTTATTTCAATGCGAGTTCATTTTATTCTAGATTAGTTACCTTTAATATTATATTATCCTTTTGCCATTATTTTGTTTTTTCATTGATGGGTAGCTGCCATAAAAATCTATTAACAAGTGATATTAGTGGGAAAAAATACGTTTTATTAATACACAATGAAGTAATTATATATCATGTTTAATTTTTTTATTCTGTAATTAGATCTATAAAAATATTTACATTCATTTATATTGAGTTCAAGAAAGAAAACACTATACGCTAATTAAGATGATGTAAAGGAAAGAGAAAGCAGTCATAAAATCAAAATTAATGTGAATGTGGCTTTAAAATCTTTCTAAACAATCAAAGCAATGCCCTCAAAATCATGATAATTACTAAAGTTCTTAAATCACAATGAAACTATAGATGTATTATTAATAAAACATGTAAAATAACAACAGCTTCGGTGCTTCACATTAGATTAAATTACATAGGGTAAAAAAAGTGACTTCCCAAGATAGCTAAGATATAAAACCAGATATGAAAGACAATAACACAAACCCTAAATAAACAATGGACAAGGCTCGGCAAATTCGTGGGCTTCTTCTCAAAACGGAGGTGGCATACCTGGGCCTGGGCCGTGTCGGCCGAAGAAACAATCTTGGAACAAGCAACAACAGCACAAGCAGTAGAAGCTGCATTTCCCAGTCGTCATGAATTACAATTAGAATTAGAAATAAGTTACAACATATGAAATCATTAGTGATTAATTAATGAACACTATCATAGTTTATCATTATTTTATGCACCATTTTTTTTTCTTCTAAATAATGCTACTCACCATGAAGATAAAAGGCCGCATATACCATCTGCACACCCACCAAAAAACCCACCAGGCCCAAAGAAACCAGGTCCTCCAGGCCCCAATAAGCCAGGACCCCAACCCGGTCCCCCTGGCCCAGGACCCCAACCTGGTCCCCCAGGCCCCGGACCCCATCCAGGTCCCCCTGGCCCAGGACCCCAACCCGGTCCCCCAGGCCCACCACCAGGCCCAGGACCCCCTGGTCCTCCAGGTCCCATGTTAAGTGGCTACCTTTTTACAACACCAGAGTTAGGAGAGGCACGAAGAAACAACTTCACGATGAAGGCAACAAAAACTCAAGTTTGAGACGAAACCTATCCTCCTGCCCTGTGGCTGTGAAGACAAAGCCACAAAGGTGGCTCCTATTTAGAAGAAGTAGCATTCAACAACTTTCCTTATTGTCTAAGTGAAAGAAGTAGCATATGCTTTACCTATCAACATGATTTTGCCAACAAATAGTTCCAATCTATCAGTCTATGTCATTCTTTACCTACCTTTCAAACCTACTAATCAAACAACCACAACGAAAAACTATCAATGTTGTCATCTAAGTGCTATCATCGATTTCTTTAGTCTTTAAAACACAAACAAGTTATTAACAAGTTTTTAAAGTTTTGTGATCTTCAGTCCTACATTTTCTCTGTCAATGAAACTATTTCAAAATCCAGAGTCTTAGGTTGAAAGCTTTAAATGTGAGTAGATCTTGTCCCTTTTGTCTGATACGTATATCTATTTAATCTCTCCTCAGAAGAATACATCAATTTGATTGTTTTGGAACTCGAAGCAACACATAATACCAAATCAGACCTAAACTTTTTTTATCCGATAACAGAAGAGACATTGCTTGACATAACAAGTATATGAATGCTTTATTACTTGATTTTTGATTTACAAGTTTATCACAAGATATACAAATCAATGATAATTTTGACCGGTAGCAATGATGGACAATAGTCCAATAGTCATCCTATGAACAAACAAAAACTATAACAGCAACTAAAACAAATATAAAGAATGAAATCTTTATAAAAATGTTTGTTGACAGTGATTATTGTTTAACTCTACTTTCATGACAGTTTTACTTTCATCATAACATTATCTCTGTTCTTCACATTCGCATCAATTTAAATTCGAATTTCTTGGTGAATTTCATGAGATTATAACATGGTGTACAAAACTAACTTTTAATGTCTGTCTAATCTGAATAGAAATATCTGACTCTCAGTGATCGTGAGAGTTTTACTTTCATCATAACACCATCTTCTGTCAATGAATTAGTGTTTCGCTCTGAAGGCTTAACTGAAAAGGTAAAAACAGAAGTCTTCGATATATTTTTCGAAGAAATAATATTCTAATTTAAGATTATAGAAAAGTATTTCAAAGTTTCTCGCAATTAACTGAGAATGAGAAACGAATCGTAGGAGATGCACAACGATGAGTCAGCAATCCGACTTGAAAAATTGGGCAAACAAAGCAAGAAAATAATAGAAAACGATAAAACAATATCAGAGAGAACCAAAACCTAAAACGAAAAGAGTAGCCTCAGATTAGCATTTTGGCACATTCTTCATCGAAACAACAACCCGTGAAAACACGGTGCGCAGAAATGTTGTCGCTGCTCATGCCAATAATACTTTCATCACCAGCTACTTTTCAAAATTCAATTTACTCGTTCTTTTTTCTAAACAATACAAAAAACTTTCGTTCCTTTTCCAATTTCATAATCCAATTCAATTAAAACAAAAACAGTAAGACAACGCTTGAAATGAAGAATAAGTGCAAAACAGAAATCAAAATTTTCAGATCAAAGTCTCGCAACAATCGCAAGTTGCAAGTGCCAATTAGGGTTTGGTGAAACGAAACTTACAGTGGCACAGACTCCCTTTTAAATAACACTACACAATCATTGGGCTTCTTCTCCCTCTCCGGCCCATCTTTTGTAGCACCGATTATGGGCCCTCTTATTGGACTCACGGAGGCCCAGTAGCTTTAGATCATTTATAATTTTTATTGTTCTCCTACGTTTTGATATATCTTCATTTAGTAACACTTTTTTATCAAAAAAATCAGTCCCTAAACTGTGCACCCACGTTTCTTAAGCAAACCAATATATAATGAATTAGATAGTGAAGCAATGAGTTTAATTATCAAAGTTATAGTTTTATTATTCAATATATAAGTGGTAAAACCATCATATAATATACATATATTTTGTAGAATTGATAACTACATTTACTTTTTGTTACTTCAAAATTACTTTAGCAGGTTGATTGTACTTTTTTTACCTGCTGATTTTATGGTTCATGAAAATGTTCAATGGTATTAGCAACGGATAGTTACATTTAGAGAATGCGGTTTCCGATTTTTCTAGAACTAGACTACAATGACATGCTTTGTCACTCTCACCAATTCATTCAATAGAGATAGAGAGAGAGAGATTCATGGATTGGGTAGTGAAAAGGATGTGTAAGGAGCAAATAAATAAGATATAAAATGGTAATTAGATGTTCCTAGAGATGGCAATGAATGTCCCACTTCAATTAAAAAGAAGATCCATGAGAATTGAGGAAAGGAAAGTGAAAGTTCTTGATGTCCAAAGAAAACATATCCCATCCATCATACCAACAAAGATTTATGGTGACATTGGGGTTTCCCACTTAATATCAAGTAGTTGTTGTACTTTGGCCCCAAAAATAAAACAAAAATTGAAGTTGAAGCAAATCTGCGAAGGATTATTTTGGTTGTTCTAGTTAAAGCAAGCTATATTAAGAACAAAATGATGACCTAGCTAGTTCATTGAATCCGAGTCAGATAGAAACGGATTTGGCAATGCGATTCTGGAAAAAGGTTGGGCTTACAAAGAAGTCAATGTCGCCAAAATTGGTCCCCAACAGACAAAGGTTAATAGAGGTTGACAGTGTAGTCCTTGCATTAGTGGTCCTCTTTACCAGTGGTCCATAAAATGTCCCAAAGTAGCTTCGTTCATGAATCATGTGTAATTTAGTATCCCAAGCAACTATCAAAACCATAAATTAACTAATACCAAGTTACGAATTTAAGAAGATTCGCAAGCGTGGGAGTGCATTCACCTCAGATATTTATATACATCATATAAAAATCTCTAAACATATAACACGTTTGTCTCAACTTAGAGTCAAGGTAGCAATATGAGGAAAAAAATGCAAGAAAAAAGACATAGAAAGCGGGCTAAAAACTGAATTGCATCCTAACAAATCAAATACAAAATCATGAATGCAACTTGTTAAAAAATTGCGATTAAGTAAATTGATGAATTAGACCAACATTATGCATCCAAGCCTAATCTTCTCACTAGTAGTTTGTTTACAAGTTTCCACAAACCCTTAGCCTACATAAAGACTCAAGGATTTTTAAAATAACTAAAATAATAAAGTAGCATGCACATTCAATCCACTCAGTTTTGGACCCTATGGACCACAGTGGCCTTCAATAAACATAAAAGCTTCAGAAGATCCACAAACGAAATTGATAACTCGAAGATAAAAAGTTAAAATTATAACATCCTTCCTTTTCATGTTTTGTTTTCGTTATTTCCATATTTTGAATTTTTGTGTGGGGGAATGGGTTGTGATGGGATGAGGGGAGATTTGAGAGTTGCTTAAATTTGATGTGTGGTCCTAACACATACAATCTTAATCCATGATGTCACCCATTAACTACTTTATGTACCACATACACTAGGAATATTCAATACCATTTTTCACTACATCTTTCAGTTCTGCAAAATTATACAATATTTCATCGGAATTAGGGAGATAAGTATTGGAGATGAGCAAACCCCGTAAAACAAAAAAACCAAATTGTAAATGGTGTTGTGGTCAGGTAAGAGTGAACAGAGTTTGGTGTACTAGATCATCCAAATTGTCAAAGAATGTGCAAAATTATTGACTAGGGGGTGTATTAAACGTGCCAGATTTGAATTTGTCATGTAGTGGACTAACCAGGAATAAGATTTTCGCCTTTTGGAAAAAGACCATCCACAGAACATGGGAAGGGTGGAGGCATGGTGCTAGCTTTTTCAAAAATCGCGTAGCGGTGGGGTGATATGATATATTGGAGAGAGAGAAAAAAAAAACACCGAATTCTGAAAATAATTGCTTTGATTGTCCAACAACTGAGATAAACTTGATTTGGATGCAAAACAAATTCGGTTTTGTCAGAGTATCTACCATTCAAGAGGAAATCACGTAACCACTTAGTTTAATTGGATGCACCAAAAAGGAAGCACAATTTCAACGTGTGATTGTGCATGTACATGTACATTGTTCCAACTCTAGCACATAGGCTGCGATCTTTTATCACCGTCGGTTTCGATTCACTGCACACAACAATTATTCGTGAAGTTATTTTATTCCTTTTTACTAAGTTAAGGGTGGAGAGTGAGCTTGTTTTGGGTTAGGTATGTATGTATAAGATGTTCTCCACTTTTGACTAAAACAATATGCACTCACACTTTACAGAATAAGCTTCTACATGCACACACCCATTAGAAATGGGTTCAATTTTTGGCTAGAAAATATAGTTTTTCTCTTTCTTAGCCTACGTATTGAACTGGGTAAGGATGTATTAGATTGAAACGGTGGAAAAAGACAATTACTAATGATAAGATAGAGACCCTGCCACTAATGAAAAAGCTAATTGACATGTACATGATTAAATAACATAGCTTTCAATCACGTGCACCTAATCTCCGTGGTTGCTTCACTTTCATTTGAGCACCAAATTATGGTCGTCCAATACTTCTTAAATATTTAATGCAACCATTCGAAAATGTCTTTATCTTCATATTGCCTTCATATTCAATCCCCACCCCCGTTTCTTTTTATCACGTAAACAACTCTTATCTTAAGATGTGTGTAGATAAATTTGTCTAAAATAGGTATAAGAGAACAAATATAAATTAAAATACGTATTAATTAATAATCTTCTTAACGATAGTGTTTTGTGACGCAAAAGGATTGGAACTTTCATTACACCGCCCCTAAACTACAACTGAAAACTTACACTCGTCTTTGATTTGCTTTCTTGAATAAAAGTTATGGATAACTGACCACCATGAAATCGCTTATACCATATCAATGATTTTTTCTTGCTTTCTTTTTCGACAGCAGAATTTTTCTTGCCATATCTAGTGGCAGACCTTTCCGAAGTCACATTAAAAATACGTTGATAATATATATATAGTAGAGCTACAAGTATAGGAGTGTTATGGTTCAATTTTTTTTATTAAATAGTTATTTAAATTAAATTTAAATGTGTTATTCCAGCTTAAATTTAATATAATATTTAAATTAAAAAAATTAATGTTTTGTAATTCGAGTTTTTATAATTTTTTTATTATTAAATTGTTAAATATTTTAAATAATTTTTGTAAGAAAATGTTTAATAATTTAACACAAAATTGTAAAATACTTTTTTTAAAAAAAAAAGTTGTTAAAGCGATATATATTCTTAATTTTTGTGTGACTGTCACTATATTATTTTCCTTTATATTTATAAACAAAATATATAATCTAATAGCTAAAATTCATAATACAAATTTGCTATACTCATGTATTTTTACGAATGACAGTGTGTGTTCCTGCGTGTCAGATCACAGTAAAAGAAAATGTATAAAAAGCAGCGAGATTAACTTGTCCTCATCCCTCATAGCTTACATAATTGTTTTTTAGATATTTTATTGATGTTTATAATTGATTGTGTACTAAATATGTTTAAATATTTTCATTCCCTATTCTGTATATTTTATATAACATGTTTCCTTATTTATTTTTTAGTAGGTAAAAAAATCTTAATACTTTTAACCGATTAACATAGTTTAACTTGTTGTAAATTCTTATTATTTTGGAAGAACTCGAAATTAGAATGAAAAATTGTTGACTTTTTTTCCACATCACATGACTATTGCAGTGGACTCACTATTGTGGGCAGGTCACACAAAATAATTCACAACTCTTATTGGACACAGACCAGATAAAATTAATCTAAAACTTTTATGAAATAATTCACAACTCTTATTGGACACAGACCAGATAAAATTAATCTAGAACTTTTATAAGACTCAACTATCTAATGTTGCTTTTTTATATATTAAAACTGATTTTTTTTTTAATTTTTTGATATATAGCTTGGTTCAAGATTGACTAAACAAAAAATACAAGAGAAATCAAATAATAATGAGAATACCAGATAAATTAAACATTAAATAATAAAAAAAGTGTAACAAGAGTCCAATAGAGAATGATATTCAATTTAAAATCTTAAGACATTAAAATATGTGTGTCTTCTTTTTTATAGGTTACTTAACTTTTTTAATTTTATTTATAGACTTATACTTAAATATCTAACATATATAGTATAGACAAGTTTTTTGTTATTTAATCTTTGTTGTATGTAGTTGAATGAAAATAAAGTTGTTATAAAATAAAAATACCAGTATTTCAATATAAATAAAATATATGAAGTAATTAAATAAATATAATATTTATATATGATAAGAAAATAAATATTAAAAAAAATTCCTATAAATATTGTTATATTCATCATTTCAATTTTCACTAATTTATAAATAAATATTCTTATGTTAATCATTTTAACTTTTATTATTGAAAAAAAAAACATTGTGCATTATTGTGTTTTAAAATAAACTAATATAACATGAATAAAAAGATTTTAATGATAATGTTTCATTTCACTATACATTCTTGAAGAAGATTAGTTAAAGATGGCAAAAATAACTATCTATTGACTTAAAAAGTTGATGATCAAATAGTAACAATCTTAATATATTTTTGAGAAAATGTTGAATGACGATTTTTTTTCTCAAACTGATGCAATTTGTTTTGTCAAAACACATTATATTAAAAAACTTGAGGTAACATATTTTAAATTGAAACCGTATTATTTGGACAGACTTCAGTTAAAATAAGAAAAAAAATTATATCTATGAATTTTAATCAAAGTTGTGCCTAATTAACAAGATTTTTTATTTTTTTTTTAATAACTTTGTGACACGCTGACATTCATTCACGGAATAAAAGCAATCTTTGTATTTCAAAAATTATGGTGTAAAATTATACTTATTTAAGGAAAAAAAAAACGCTTGATGACATTTCTGATAATTTAGCATCTCCAAAGAAAATTCTCAGTGGAAGTCTCAGAACCGATTATTTGAAGTTAAGTTTGTTACTATTGTTTTTGGGGAAAATGGGGTTTGATGATATGTATGGTCATTAAGACGATGATGATTGATTTTTGACAGTTCATTAACAATGGTCATGGTTTATTGAAGGTCATTGGACAATTGGTGCAGACCTAGGGCACTTGTTCCATTTTTCTGTCACATTAACTTGACCAGCACCCGTTAAAGAAGGCACACTTAATCCCATCATTCTTTTCAAAATATGCAAGCTTGTAATGCCAAAGAAAGAAGCAGAACCAACCAACACACATTTTTTCTAAACCATAGATATATCATAACCGTGTACTAAGATTTGATTTATAGAAATTGCAGGAACATTAAATATTGGGATTTTCTTTCAAAAATCCGAAGTTCTGTAGCACGTTGAGTTGGCCAAATATAATGCTACCAACTAAATAAATCTAGGTTTTTGTAAACTACTACAATGCATATATCTACTAAATAATTTATAGGTAGTGTGAATTATGGATGGTTCTGTTAAGAAGAGTGTGTTGTGTTCTCTGTTGCGCCAGTTCTTTCTTGAATGAAACTTTGCCATCTATGATTTCACCGGCATGTGTTCCGCCATGCTTTCCGCTCTATTCCCATGGATCCAACCTTCATTTATTTTTCGTCTTTCCCATCCTCGACATTGGATGTGCCACTTCACGTGTACCCACTTACACAAATCATGTAACCTAAATTTTTCTCTCTGCTATTTTTTTCAAATATTATAATAATAGTAATAATTATTTTTTCTAAAAGAAATTATCATTGACATAAAACGGTGACCCTTATATGCATTTTTTACTAGTTTGTCTGAAATCAATAAAATTGGAGGGTACCTTAATAAGTAGTACTTAGGAAGCGTATTATATTATGCTTATACTAATAATAGTGAAGGTGAGGGCGATTTAATTCCACTGGAGGGAGAGAGAATCCCGGAGAACCGTGCGTGGGCTTAATATTAAACTCCTTAATTATCTCAATTCATTAATGCGGTTTTTTAAATTATAAGCTCGATTTCTTGGCAATTAAATAATGAACTATACGTGCAAGACAACTCAGCTCTCGCTTTGCCATTTTAATACAAATTATTGGAGTTCATAGTTCAAACACAAAAGGAAAGAGATTAATGAAGCAGAAAGTGGTTTCCGATTATTTTAAGGAAAACTTTTGGGTGTTTCTTGAAATAATAATAACAATTATTTTTATTTTTTATTTTGAAAAGGGCGCGAATAGAGACAAGGAAAGGTCGATTCAAGATGAAATCTGAACCGTTGATTTAAGCGTCTGAGGCTCTCTTTCTCTCATTTTACTGTCTAGTCTCAGCTTTTGGACACAAAAGGGACAGCTCAATGGAGTCCATGCCCAGCGACCGAAACCCCATACTATCATGTCGTTGTCATCTCTGACCATAATACCCTTTTCCCACACCACAAAAACCACAACATCGGAGGGTAGTTAAGTAATTTCATAAACCCTCGCCAATAATTTGTGGCATGCTCATCTCCATGTATGCTACACAATTACAAGTTGATGGTTCGCAGAGAAGAAAACCAATTAACGAATTTTCTTTTTGTGATTATTGGAAGAAAGAAAGAAAAATGGGGGCAGCAAGGGTTTAGGTTTTGTTGGCATACGTGTAACTAAACTACAATATACAATACACTACGCAGACCGTACACTGCTAAAAAAGCTTCTGATGAGGGAGAAGAAGGGAACTTTGATTGAGATGCAACGTGCAGCTTGTTTGTACTTTAATCGATTCCTCACCAGAGCCAATGGATTCCTCTCTGCCCCTCTTCCTCTTGTTTTTTTTTTCTATGCTTTTAATTAAAAACATAAATAATGGTATATTTATATAATTAATTAATTAATGTAATTTAATGTTTAATTTTTTGGGGAAAGGAAGCGGTTGGTGCATTGAATTGTTAAATTATGGTGCTTTGGAGGTAGCTTGATACGATGAGGTTCTTGCTATCTAGAATAGAATTTGACTGAATATATACCAAGGATGAAAAGGCAATCAATTCTTGCCTTGATAAACTTGTTCATCTACTTGGTTTTTTATTGGAGATTGCCGACACTTTTTGGAGAATTACTTGTGAGCTTGAGCTCAAGATAATAATATGATTTAACTAACCAAACATCTATCATCAGCATCTACCAAAAAGGGGGAAAGGAGGATTGCTAAGCTAACCAATGCCGTAACTCAACACATTTATATGCTATTCAAGGCTTTGGTTTGGTGTACTCCAATACTTTTGCACCTTTTCTTTTTCTATTCAACTACCAAGATACTCTTTTAGCAACCAAAACTACTTCTAATTAATTGAACCTGCGTTTTAGACTATATTTTTACTTTGCTTTTCCCTTCAATCCTTTCCTTTTTAGATGTTAGACATTATTTGTAAACAGAACAGTAAGTTGTTTAAAATACTAACTACTCTTACATGATTATATGTGCGCTTGCGTATTCCACTCAGTTAGTATATTTAATTAGTACTTTCAAAGTAAACTGTGCATACTGTAATCATTGTTTATTAAATATTATTGATAATAACAATAGTTTGGTCCGAGCAGTAATATTAAAAAAAATTCTCACTGGATCGCGAACAAGCAAATACCGTCTGAAGTTGACATAAGTGCATTTTGAAGTTGGGTGATTCCGAAATTAAATCTCACCTAGATTAGGTGTCGTAGATGCTTAAACAAATAAAATTGATTATTGATATAAAAAGGGAGGCATGGGAATTATCATCATAATATAATAATTAGTGTAGGAAATGAGAATTAAGTTGATAGGTTAACGATAATAGCTGAATCGATGGTTGTGTATTTTGACATTTGCACGATAAGGTCATTAATGCAGGCTGATTCGTAGTGGTACCATAAGCATATGGTAAACAATGGCATAGATGATTAGATTAGTGTGTATGGTGGCATTAATAAAGTGGACCTAGGTTTCTTTTGAGGGGGAGAGATTGAGTGGGAAAAATAAGTTTGATACGAAATGTGTGAGAAAACGGAAACAAATATCTGACTGTTAGAATCATAGAATGAAACAGTCACATATGATTGGACGGCCATGATGTCATGATTTCCAGACTCCACTTCATATCATTCATTCCTTCAATAAATTATACACGGCAACCCTTTTTTCCTTTGTGACTCTACTCAAAATATAATATCCCTGCATCCATCAACGGTGGGCCCCACCATATCCTCCCCCATCCCTTCAGATCCAGCCGTGCAACGCGAATCATGAGATTCCCTTCCACACCCACTTCCCTACACATCATAACACTTTATCAAACCCCTCCCTCCGCGATAAAACCCTGTCGGTCTTCCCATCTCCTCGAGTCGCGAGAAAATAACGACATCTAACAAAATATCGTCCCCATTTGGTCCACGCCTATCACGTACACCCGTTTTCTGCGGCTCCTCTTCCATCCTTCTCAACGGATAAGATATTATCATCTCATCCTCGCATTCTCCATCCAACGGTTCCCATTCACCTCTCTCACCACGTGTCCCTTCGGAGTTCCTCACACAAAAAGAAAACGAAAAACCATCCATCACCTGTCACCAGTTCACCACCACCTATTTAACCATGGTTAATTTCTAACCTTACCCGGCACACACATACATACACACAGCGTAAACATAAACTCCTTATCCTCTCTCTCTTTCTCTCTCTCTCTCCGTCTCTCTCACTAACATCACATTACGCATACTACTCTCGCTTCTTGTTAATGGCCTCTCAGATCTAACAGTGTGAGCGCTTCGCCGTTTCTGTTACTTTCTCATCGTCGAAACGACTCCGTTTGGCTGGCTATTGTTAGTTCTTTCCCTATGCAGAGAATGGCATACACGTTCTCGTTTCCGGAGGAGGTGCTGGAGCACGTGTTCTCCTTCATTGAGAGCGAGAGGGACCGCAACGCGATCTCGCTGGTGTGCAAGTCGTGGTACGAGATCGAGCGGTGGTGCAGGAGGAAGGTTTTTGTGGGTAACTGCTACGCGGTGAGCCCTATGATGGTGATCAAGCGGTTCCCGGAGGTGAGATCCATTGCGCTCAAGGGGAAGCCGCACTTCGCGGACTTTAATTTGGTCCCCGAGGGTTGGGGCGGTTACGTCTGTCCCTGGATCGCCGCCATGGCCTGCGCCTTCCCCTTCCTCGAAGAGATCAGACTCAAGAGGATGGTCATCACCGACGAGAGCTTGGAACTCATCGCCAAGTCCTTCAAAAACTTCAAGGTGCTGGTTCTCACTTCTTGCGAGGGTTTCACCGCTGACGGACTGGCCGCCATTGCTGCCAACTGCAGGTTTCTTTACTTTCTTCTCTCATTTGCTTTGTAGCCGAGTGAAATGGTACATTGCTCGAGTTTGTGATTATTATTGGTAGTGACAGCAGCCAGTAGGTAGTTATCGATGTAACTAACGTGTTCTCTTATCGCCGGAAAAACTTCTGGTTTGGATCTTCGCTAGTGAGAGTCGTTTTGCCTTATGGTCAATGTGAACGACGGCTCTCTTGTCGTTTTCATGCTCAGGTTTTGCTCATTTAAGGTGAAACGTTATATATGTTGGATTTCAACTTCATCTTGGAGTTAGGGCTTTAAGAGCTGAAATTCGAATCGAAATTTTGTTCAGTGGGTGTTTTAGTTTTTTGTTAATGTGTTTTTGGAACGGACATCGTGGTGAAATCGACGGACGTGTCGCTATTCGTTTTCTCAGGTGTACGTTAGATCTGCTCATCTTCCCTTTCAAGCATTATAACGTGTATGGTCTGGGGCTATTTGTAAGCAGTGTTTGAAATATTGGCTCTGTGAGTATCGTTGATTTGGATGTCTAGTAATTTGCCCATGATGTGATTTTGGGGTTTACCTTCAGTTACGTCTTGGTTTAAATAACTATTATTCTATTAGATTAGATGCTTGGTTGTGGTTGTAGTTGTTATTATTATTATTGTTAATTATTAATAAATAATAATAATGATAATAATAATAATAATAACAATAGGACGCCCCTGTTGATAATATTACTCACCAGCCACGGGATTACGCAGTGTTGGGTTGTTTACATTATTAAACTTTTGAGCATTAATTTTCCCTGCCCATTGATTTCACTTGTATCCTCTATTTTTTTTTTTTTTACTGCTACTATTAATTCAGGAATTTAATTCTTGATTCACGGGCATCTAAAATTATAACGAAAATCAATTACTTATATGATTATAATTGGTTGACAGGATAAAAAGGAACTTCATACTAACAATGCCATATCAAATAATTTTTTATTGAGTAAACTTGCATGATTGGAGGGACATTTTTTGATACCGGATGAGACCGGTTTGTTTGAACCATGTGAAAAAAGTTTATTTCCCTTTCTTAGCTTTTACTTTATGCATGGCACATCTGTGATGAATAGGATGATATGCAAATATTGGGGCATTGCTAACAACAGTGTATTAAATTTTAGCTGTCTGGACCGTGTGGTTCAATGTACTACATTCTTTGGTTAGAACCCCAGAGGATGCTGATTTCTAAACTGAAGTGTCTTGATACTGTAATTGATAAGTCCTCTGTCTGCTTGTGCGTTGTAGGAATTTGAAGGAGTTGGACTTGCAGGAGAGTGAAGTGGATGACCTTAGTGGGCACTGGCTAAGCCATTTTCCTGATTCCTTCACGTCACTAGTTTCACTTAACATCTCTTGTTTAGCCAATGAGGTGAGTTTATCGGCACTAGAGCGTCTGCTTGGGAGGTGTCCCAACCTGCAGACCCTGCGCCTCAATCGTGCTGTGCCCCTTGATAGACTACCCAATCTACTTCGTCGTTGTCCCCAGCTGGTTGAGTTAGGCACTGGAGTCTACTCAACTGAGATGCGACCAGAGGTTTTCTCAAACCTGGAAGCTGCATTTTCTGGGTGCAAGCAGTTGAAGAGCTTGTCTGGCTTTTGGGACGTTCTCCCATCCTACCTTCCAGCTGTCTATCCCATCTGCTCCAGGCTAACATCACTAAACTTGAGTTATGCTATTATTCAGAGCCCTGATCTTATTAAGCTTATCAGTCAATGCCCAAATTTGTTGCGGTTATGGGTATGTCTAATTTGTTTGCCTGTCCATGTCTATATTACGTCTCCGATTCACTGATCGGAGTCATACTTCTAAAACTCTTGTGCTGATTAAGGTGATTGCTACAGGTTCTGGATTACATAGAAGATGCTGGTCTTTATAACCTTGCTGCATCATGTAAGGATCTAAGGGAGTTAAGGGTGTTTCCGTCTGACCCATTCGGTTTAGAACCAAATGTTGCATTGACAGAAAAGGGCCTTGTCTCCGTGTCTGAAGGTTGTCCCCGGCTCCAATCAGTTCTATATTTTTGTCGTCAAATGTCTAATGCAGCCCTGCATACAATTGCCAAGAACAGGCCTAATTTCACTCGTTTTCGGCTTTGTATTATTGAGCCTAGAACGCCTGACTATCTTACGCATGAACCCCTTGATTCTGGTTTTGGAGCTATTGTAGAACATTGCAAGGATCTGCAACGCCTATCCCTATCTGGTCTTCTTACTGATCGTGTTTTCGAGTATATTGGGACTTACGGGAAGAAGCTGGAGATGCTATCTGTGGCTTTTGCTGGAGATAGTGATTTGGGACTTCATCATGTGCTGTCTGGGTGTGATAATCTTAGGAAGCTGGAGATCAGGGACTGCCCCTTTGGTGACAAGGCGCTTTTGGCAAATGCTGCAAAGCTGGAGACAATGCGATCCCTTTGGATGTCCTCCTGCTCAGTGAGTTATGGAGCATGTAAGCTACTGGGTCAGAAAATGCCCAGACTCAACGTTGAAGTCATTGATGAAAGAGGACCTCCAGATTCAAGGCCGGATAACTGTCCTGTTGAGAAGCTTTATGTTTACAGGACTATTGCCGGGCCAAGGTTGGACATGCCTGGTTTTGTGTGGACAATGGAAGATGATTCTTCACTAAGGCTTGAGTGATCACGCTGTGGATTGAGCCGAGGAATCTAATGCTACTTTGATTTGGGAAATTGACAATGACAGGTACACGCTCAGTATGCAATTCTCTAGTGAATTTACTGTTGCCTGGCTTACATAGATGCAGTTATGGCTTGTGTTTGCGCTAGGTACATGAAAGAGAGTACACCGAAGGCTTGAGCTCGAATGCCATTCATTTTACACTGGCTGAGCTTACGAGATGCTTATTTACCGATTAATAAATAGACTGAAACTGTTGTATGTGCGTTCGATTACATTATTCATCATACTATAATATTCGCGGGCTTCAATTTATTTGTATGTTATTGTCCTTCGTAGTAGGATGTTGGACACATTTGTCTTTTTAAGCCTTCTCAATTTGTAATATTCGTATTCCAATACACGCGATGTTAGCTCTTCACGATTTTGATGCATTTGTGTCTAAAGCCGAAGAACAAAATTCGGATAAAGTATCGATTATCGTGTGAAACAAAAAATGGTTCTGTTGTTAAAAGGATTTTTATAGCCCCATAAAATGGTAGGTATTTAATTCGTTTTCATTGAACTTTAATCTCAGAGCATATATAGAAGCTCTAAATCCTAGGTTCTTAGTGGACTACGTTCGTTGTGTGTGGTGAAATGTCCCTCTTGAGCATAAGAAAACTTGAATTGTTCCAAGAACATGTGAAGAAAGTAAAGGTAAACTTGTAGGAGTAGATTAGCTCGAAACGGTCGGAACAGCTTTATTAATAATCCCTATAAGCTTAGGTATAACTTTTTACTTTTAGTTGCTTCTGTTTCTGTCAAATTCTGCTCAATAAATTACCGAAAGTATAGATAGAATCATACGTAAACGAATCAGGTTTTGTTTAAATATTTTTACTATTTATGTTGCTTTTCGTTTACCTATAGTTTAAATTATGCTTCTGAATCGTGAGGTATCTAGTTCGTAGGCCTTTTACACATTCCGAAAAAATTGGAGGTGTAAACATGCTGCATTTTATGAGCAGATTACGATTATGTTTTGGTTTCAACAGCTTGGTAAATGGGAATCGAAGCAGTGTGTAAAAGCCTGCAAACGGATCTTTGGTGGCCTCTTCCCCCTGAGAATAGGAGAGAAAGAGTAAGCTTTTTAAAGTTTTGCTTGCGGAGGAGAGGAATCAGGATTCAGGTGGCTTTGGCAGGCAAATTAGTGAATGGCCCAAATTCTGTGGCACTGCCATTTTGAAAAAGCAAAAGAAATAAGAAAGGCTAGGCTGGTAAAAATGCCCTCAGGTGTGGTGACATCTGCTTTTTCATTCAATGTTTATCGGGGAAAGAGAGGAGGAAGATCCTCGACTGGTGAGCCACGTGATAGATTCGGTCACATTGGATGGTGTCCCTTGCTTTTTTTCTTCCTTCAACTTCTCTTTCTTAAACACACATGAATCAAATAAACAATACAACACTCCCTCTGTAATAATCTAACAAAACAAACTGGTAGGCTAGTAGTCTCCCACCAAAACTGGTATATATAGTTCCATAGAACACATCAATTAAATTTGGTAGAAGAGGATGTGATTGTGAACAACTTTTGTTTTATAAAAAAAGAAACTGAAAATCAGCTAACAGAAAAAAAAAAAAGGAAGAAAAGAAAGAAAAGTGTGGGCAAGACAAGAAGATTATGTTGCACGTACAGTTTGGTCCCCACCAAACTTATCCAATCAAATAAAGAAAAAGTAGTGAAAAGAAAAGGGCGAAGGTGTGCGAGTAGTAGTGAGACCTCGTTTCATTACTTAATGATGACCGCACGTTTCATGTTCATGACCATCATCATTTTTATTCTACCCATTTCCTTAATTCTCATTTTACCACTCTCTCTCTCCCACACTCATAACACTCTCAAATGGATCTTCTATCATTGCAAAATTCCAATGACGCTGCTGCCAGATTCCTTCTTCTCATTTCACTTTATGTATTTAGTATTTTAAAATCCTCAATTATTATATCAGTTACTTTTATTATTTTATTATGTCTCTGCTACTAATTCCATTTTTCAAGAAAACACCCAATCTTCATGGTTTAGGGCTTGAGCCTAAAGATCCAATCTCTTCAACTACTAGAGGGCATCTTAGCCCAGCTCATTATTGCTAAGCCCATGAAGCTGGTGTCTCTGACTACTTGGTATGAGGGTGACAGTAAAATTAGATGAACACCCATGCCTTTATTTGTATAACTGATATTAGTTAATATGAAAACTATATTGGTACCTTATTATATATCACTCTCTTACATTGTAAATTATGTATAATTAATTAACCATTGGTCAAAATAATAAACAAGGGAAAACAACTTCCTTTCAATAACATGGTAACTTTTTGTAGTTAATATTTTTCATAAAGTTAATATGGATGTAGTATTAGCTAAATCCTTTATATTGTTATTCAATTGCAAATCATCATAAAGTTTGGTAGTTTTCATAATAATTATTTTACCAATATTATATATGATACATACAATAGTTAAGTTATAACTATTTCTATTTTAAAACATGGCAATTTGAGTATCACAATTCAACTTTGACTTAATCGAATTTAACTACTCCACGATGCTCGCACCCTACCACCCCTCTTATTAAACATTGGAGAATATTAAATATATTAATTCAAGTAAAAAAGATGTCTACCATTTTAATTTTAATGTATAATCTTAAATTGAACTTCAAAGTCACACAGGTACTGAAAAGCTCTCTATCTAACACCTAATAATACATTCATATTAGAACAAAATTATCTTTTCATTTATTTATTTTTAAAAATGATTGTTCTAACATTCTCAAATCTAAACCTTTTCATGTGAACTAACAGTAGTTTAACATGTATACAGTAGTTTAACATGCATACATTACTGTTCACTTCTTAAACAGAAATTTTCTTACGAGTTTCTTTAATTTTTGAAGTCAATAAATTACTAAACAATGCCAATAGGGTTAGTCACACAAAATAAAAACAGGTGTCCAAATTTTGAAATAAGGAAATAAGGAATATAATAATTTTCTTATATTATCTTTCGTTTGTAAGAAAATAACTAAATCATAATTTTTTGGAACCTAACGCGACTTGTCTACAATGGGTGGTTAAGTCATCAATTAAAAGTTAGGCCCAGCTAATGTCAACAAAATAGTATATAATAAGTAGAGGAAAAGATTCTCGAGTACCTAATTGAAATTAGAATATTGTTGCGGGAACAATTTATTCTGATTCAAGGTAACGAAGCTGATTTCGTTTCGTGACGAGTTTTTTTTTTTTTTTTCTCCTAGGTTCTTCAGCCTCCAAAGCATAACAAAGACCAAAGACCTTGAATTGTTTGAATTTTAGACTTCACGTTTGAAAGATGGTGAACAAGTGAATTCATGGTGAATAACTTCGTAATTTCTGCTACTACATGTGAACAAGTTTAGTAACAAGTTTGAGAAGGGAATTAGTGTAAACCAGTAGTTCTAAAATGATTATTTCACTGATTTTTAGGGCGTGTTTTCTAGAATGATACTGAATATTGTTTTCTGATGGAAAATTGAAAATCAACGTGAGTTAGGGTTCACCAGACTTTGGTACAGGAAGTCAGCTGTCAAAAGATGAAAATGAGGAATGATCCAAGAAAAATTGTAATTGAAACTAGTTCGTATTAAAACTAGAAAATGGGGTGCTTAATTTTTCCACTTTCAATAAAAAAAATAGTAAGAGACGAAGACATGATGAATAAGCCTTCATTGGGTCAACGTTGGTGCAACTCAACCTACCACCATGCAATGGCCCGCCATGAGAAATGTCACAAATCATAGATAAATAGACTTTGAATTGTCTAATTTGGAAATCAAAAGAGACAAGTCATAAGAAGATAAGGGGAATAGCGTGTGTTTTTTGCAGAGGTAGGAAGAGTTAAGGCAAGAGCAAGAGATAGAGCAATAATGGCATGCGTGGAGTTATGCATAGACTTCATGGGACTTCTGATGGCGCTGGTGATTGCTCTCACTCTAATGGTTATCTGCTCCTCCCCCAAGAGGCGGGTTGTGGTCTATCGCTGGCCTTGATCTTTTTCTCTCCCCACAATATGGCGTCAGTCGCTACAGATTCCGTTTCAATATAGAGTTTTCTCATTCATTCTTTGCATCCGTTAGGTCAATTTTCATTTTTCAGCTTTCTTTTGTCACTTTAAGTCGTGTAATTCATATAGCTAAAAGCAGATAACTGGAGATGTGCCATGTTCATCTCCTCTGCTTCTCATAGCTAAATAGATACTCTGTGTATACAATTGCAATGAATAAAATAGAAGCTGCTTATCGAGAGTCGCGCAATTTTTTTTTTCTCTCACGTATGTCGTGGTTTACTTAAACGGATTTTCTTGATGAGTAAATGGTTGAGATGTTGGAATTAGTGATGAGATTTCTCCCACTTAAGTTTGATCTCTGAGGAGAAGAATTAGATGCAAGTACTAACTGCGTCACGAAGTTATTTACATGAATGGTAGAATTTTCATCACGAACAAAGTAGTTAAAATCAAAATAGTATTAAAATCGAAAATATAAATAAAAACGTAAAAAAAATTACAAAATCATAAATAGTAGGTATACCAAAAAAACACTATTAATTTTTAATTGAATTTAAAATTTGTTTCAATTAAAACCTAAAAAAATAAATAATCATTACATGATATCAAAAATAACAAGTTAATTTTAATTATATTAATTTTCAATTAAAATTAGATTCTATGTGAAGTAAATTCATTAATTTTATCATCTTCTCGCATGTGAGAAAATAACTCAAGATTTTATATCATAAACATTTTATATTTAACTCTTTCCATATTGGGGTAATTGTCAACTTAAATGTACTCACTATCACTGCTTCTACAGATCAATTACTATAATGAATTTTGATTACAACATTCGACACCACCTTGACAGATGAAATGCTGGAGATTACTCTGCCACAAAATTGTGATCAACAGTATACTGACCAATATAATATACTATAATCGTAATCAATGTAGTGCGACGTTCCTCAGTAAGCTTGGTCACCAAATTAGAATCAGTCGTGTTCTTTTAACCAAAAACATTAAGATGCTGATAAAATATAACAGAAGGATGTTCTCCAACATTCGTCTTTTGTCAACTCCCCTACTTATGATTTACTGCCAGTTGCATTTTTAGTTGAAGCTTGAATAGTCTCCAAAAGATGCTCAATTCTGTATTTCATAACAGGCTGCCCTCTTCGGGTCTTCTTAAGCATTTTTTCCCGCATAGCCTTTCTCCGAGATTCAGCTTGTTCTCTCTCTTCCTTCTTTAACCTCAGGACTGCCTCTCTCTCCATTCTTTCTTTCTCTTTCTCTTCATGCTTCTTTTTGTACAGTTCTTCCAAATTAAAAGCACTGTTCTTCCTCCTCCTCCTATCGCTTTTGTCCTTGTTCTCGCCAGTTTCATTTACATTCTGTAACATCAAACAAAAACTAAATGGATATATGCACCAAACAAAATATAGACTAAAGAGTAGTAAATGGACTGAAGCCACAGTACAACACTCTTATGCCTCGTGATTTCGCAATCATGTTAATAACCTCAAAAGCAAGCAGCTAACAGCATATCAAACCTTATCATGTCCCTGAGCCAAGGTGGGATCATTCAGCTGGTTTTCCTGCTTTAACAACTTCTTAAACTTATTCACATTCTTAGCATTTTTATAGAACTCCCTTTGCTTCTCTGACAAGAAAGAAACAACAACTGTGAGAAGAGTGTAATGGTTTTGACAAAGGAATTTAGATAGGGTGACACTCATTCTCACCTCAATTCAATTCTGTATGATATAGGATATGTAAGAATTCAAGCGAAGGTAAAGAGCCTTATTTACTAAGCTTATCATGACCGGAACATGTCTTAAAGACCACATATAATGGAAAATTTTACAACACATTATTATTGGAAAATACAGAGGAAATAACTATTCCATACGTTTTATGAAACACATAATCTTAACATATCGTGACAAGGATTTAAGGTTTGATCATCACCAAAATGTTCAATTACATTAACAAAACAATTTGAACTAGCTCCACAGGATTTCTGACAAATATCCCCTTGTAGGAAAAGCTATTTACCTAAACTACTACTGTTATGTCCATGTTGGATTTTAACCCTTCCCCATCTTCCCACACAATCATTCACAGGAAGTGCCAAAAAAGATCACACTTGTTATGTGCTTAGAGCTTTTAGCACAAAAAAACTGATGGAGCAAATAATATGGAAATGTTTTGGTGTGTTGGCAAGTTGCTGTAATTGTGGCCCACCCTACAAAAAGAAGGGAAAGCAAATTTCACAGCCGACCCCAAAACCACAATAGCAGGATGTTAGCTATTGTGAAATTTTAGTTACAAGTGAAATATTTCATATACACGCACGATTAGAGGCATTTATCCGGCAATAGAGAGCAGAGATAAATTGATGAAATACCTGAGTGTTTGGCACAACAAAATGAGAGGGAAGAACAAATCGGAACAGAGAGTGACCTAAAAGGATAAAACAGAATATAATGTTGGTGATACTGCCAGACAACGGAACAAAGATGGAAACAGTAGGAAGGAACCAGACAGAAAACATGAGAAATGGCTGGCGATGACGCCAGAGAATAGTAGGTCAAGTTTCAGGGAAATAAGGCACGTGGTTGTTCTATAATAAGGTTTCGATTTTAAAAAGTGAATTGAAAGAACCCCCCTCAGTATTCTAGGGGTAAAACAGGGGTTGTCAACCATTAATGAATGCTGCACCTGCTAGGGCAGTGAATAGAGGCAAATGTGGCTGTACCAGTTCAGGCAGAAGGAGCAACAGTAAGCTGATGTGACGGGCTTCAATGGAGTGACAATGGTGTGTTATAACTACACTTAGCATTTATTATTCATCAGATTTGTTTATTGTATGATTAGTTTTTATGATCAGACCACAATCACTTTCATCACATTGATTCATCCAATACAATTACTCTTCCAGCAAATAAAGAATAAGGGTATTGGACAATTTGACTGTCACTTTCATCACATTGATTCATCCAATACAATTACTCTTCCAGCAAATAAAGAATAAGGGTATTGGACAGTTTGACAAAAGGAGTGGGAAGATATAAGGGTGACAACGTTTTAAAAATGAAGGAAAGACTACAACTGTGTATGGCTACAATAAAAGGAATGGAATGGAGTGGAATGAAGTAAGATGATTCTACACTCCATAGTCTAGATTTTTAGAATAGAATGGAACTGAGCCTCAAAGGAGTGTATTCCATTATATTCCGTCCAATACTCATCTTTTTCCTCTGATCAGGGGTATGAAATAAAACAACCACTTCTTTCCAATTCATCATAAGAATATCCAAACAATAGTGGTAACATTATTATTCAATTCCAATTCACATCCACTTTATTCCATTTAACATAAAATCCTAGTCCAAACATTAAGGGAGAATAAATCACTGTACACGATTTAAAAGGCCGTTGGCAGTAAAATATGCTCAAAGAACAAAGAAAAACTTGTCATTCTTAATCCTTAGAAAGCCCACTCAAAAGTTCGCACAATTAGCATCACTAAAAGAGGAATAATAGAAAACACATGGAATGCGAAAAATGCACCTAATCACTCAAAATTCCAACCACAGGTAAAAAAGGGCTTTATAATAATTTAAACGCAACAGAGAGTATGAATGGATGACAACATTTTATTCCTCTTTTTTCAATTCCTTCAGCAAAGAGCAGATTATCACTGAAATTTTTCAGCTATTCTAGTAGACATATAAAAAGATACACAAGTTGAAAGCATGAGGAAGAATTTGAGCGAATAAAAGGGAGGAAATTGCGTACTTATGATAGCTGGGTTATAGTGATTTTTCTTGGACTTTGCATTGGCAAAAGCTTCGAGCGAAAGGCCACCTCCGCCCAACCTCGAGATGTTCTTCTTCATTGTGTGCTTCTTCTTGCGATTATCACTGCGTTCCTCATTCTTCTTCATTGTTGGAACGTGAGATTCTTCAGAACAGATTGGGGGAACAACAATGAGCAAATAGCAAACCCTAAATTTGCGTGGTACCAGCCTCGCGGAGAAGAAGATTTCTTTGTGGACTTTCCCTCAGGCCCAGAAAATATATGGACTGGGCCCAATAAAATGATAAGGTGCTAAAGGTCCAAACTCATGTCTGTTACTGAAAAAATAAAAGAAAATGATTTTTTTATAAATATAATTAAAATAAAATAAATAAATAAATAAAATATTTTTTATAAATAAAATAAAAGAAATGATAGTTTGAAGCCACTTAATTTCAAAACTTCTACTACTCTTTTTTTTTATAATAAAATATTATATTTAAATGATAATAATAAATATAAATAAAACTAATATTCATATTTATAAGGTGGTTGTGTGAAAAGAAAAATCTTAGTTTCTCCTTTTCTTATATGGACGGAGTTGTTACTCCTAATTCTTATACCCATTATTCTTAATTTCACTGTCAACTTATATGCACCAGATGTTTTATTAATTAATTTTGTCTTATTTATATTTTTAAAAAGTATTGTATTCTGATCAATAAAATATAGTACAAAAAATTAAATCATAAAGGTTAAATCTGCAAACATTCTAATACATTGTCGCAACACGAGGGTAATAAGAGAGCAATATACAAAACAGAAACATTATCTATTATCCTATTAAACTAAAAAAAGATAAGAAACATATTATAAACGAAGGATAACCTACTATAAAGAATAACAAAGAAGTATCACTATGGATATGTTTATACCTCTTCTGCAACCCAAGAACAAGAAAGTGGTAGTGATATTTTATTTGTATGTAACTTCTATTACTTTAGGTATGCCCAAAAATATATTTATGTTCCCACCATTTATAACTCTATCAAAAATAATATAACAAAGTTAACCTACTGATTTGTATGATTTCATTCTGATTACTGACCTTATTAAATTTAGATTTTAAAGTTGTGAACAAAATGTAGATATTTTGTTTTTCTTTTATTGAATAGTGGTAATTAAATTCTTTCACATGTTTAGGTGTTCTATAAAATAGATGCTAGATTTAGACATTTCTTATACCTATATATATCTTTTGACTGCTAAAAGAGACATCTCTTTCCCTATGAGTCGCATAACTTTATTATATTTGTTTTTTCCATTCTATATCTACGTATTGAGAGAAAAGCTAAAAAGGACAGATCCGACCCAAAAAAATATCCTTGCACAAAATATAAATGTGAAAGCTACTATGCTATAATAAAGATAAAATAATAAAAACAAAAAAATCAATAAAATATTATCAGATAGGCATTTAATCGTGAGTGTAATATGAGATTTATTAAAAATGAAAAAGTTGAGTAACATATAATAAAAAAATACACAATAAGGTTTTGGGTTAAAGCTGATCTTAATTTCTTGTGTAGATATGACTCATGTCTCATTATATTGTGAGATTTTCGAAATATTTTTTTTCTTAATTTTTTTATCAAGTGGTATCAAACCCGATGATTTGTCTTTGTGATCAATTCAGACAAGTATAGCTTAATCCTTGAGTTTTTATGACAAATTTTCAAGCAAGAATGTGTATCAATAAGAAAGGAATTCTCACTTAAGAAAGAGATAATTAGATATTCAAGTATGAATCTAATCTCAAATGGAATAAAGATAAAAAAGTCCAGTAATATATAAGAAAGAAAACCTACAAATCTTTATATAAAGTTGACTAATATATCATTTTGTGAAGTTGACTAATATCTCATTTTGTTGTGTATACAAAAAGTAAGAAAAATAACTCCGCAAATATATTACTAATCCAATTCGAAATTTGACGACTTTTATAATAATTATTTTTATCGATTTAAATATCCTGTTTACCATTTAATTTTTTGAAATCTAATTCTTCTAACATGTAATAATCATAACCTTTGTTATATTTAAAAGCAATAAATAACAACAAAACACATAATAACCTAATTTCTCCACTTCATATGTATATTATTACGAATCCAGAAACATCTCTGAATGTATCTACATCTATCACAAGTAACTTTCTTTCCACAAAATTTTGATACCCACATTAGAGATGGAAAGGTTAGCATTAACTTAAAGAAGAAGGTCATGAATGAATGAAAGACACCACAGCATTAATGCCATGACTCTGCAAGTAAACCACATAAGAGTATAGTTGATGACATTAAATTTGCAGGGGCCGTACGAAGCTGCTTTGAATGCATCTCCAACCTCCCCACCTTTCTCATTCATACATCTTCTCCTTATTAACATTATATCTCATAACATTCCCCAACACAACTCTTCCTTTAAATTACATGTTCTCACATCACTTTGCTTTCTCACAACATCACCAGATCCAGTTATGACCAGCCAAACCAAGACCAACGTGGATGGAGTGCACAGTGATGTGAAGGTGGTGGAGAGGCCAACCAAAGAAATGCCCTACGATCTGTTGCTGCGCTTTCTCGGCCTCTCACTCACCCTAGTTGCAACCATCGTTGTTGGTGTCAACAATGAGACCAAAGTCATCTCCTACGCCGAAATGCATTTCAAAGCCACTGCTAAGTGGGAATACATGTCTGCTATGGTGTAAGCTTCCACTTCTATATCTATACAATGAACTCATCCATTCTAGTTAGTTTCTCTAACCCTAATTAGAGATTCTGTGACTCTTGAAGATAACTGTTGTTTGTTTATTTCTTAATCATCACTGTCTAAATATCTAGTTATTTGTAACAAAAATATTGACAAAGAAAGCATGAATCAATGTCAGATATTGTATACTGTACACTCTTTCTGTATATACTGCTTGCTCAGTAGGTACATATTAGATTTTGGTTAAGAGAGTTAAGAAGAAAAATCTTGAAACAAAAACTTCTTTCCTTTTTCATTTTATACTTCAGAAATATGCATCAGAATTGGGGAGGTGTATATATATATATATATATATATATACTAACTGTTATTCAATATGTCATAGCTTAGATATAGTAACTGGTTTTTTGTTTTGTTTCCACTGTGATCCGAGATTATACTAATAAAATGAATATCTGGAACAGGTTTTTTGTGGTGATAAACGCAATAGCATGCTCATATGCTGCTGCATCATTGGTGATAACAGCGATGGCAAGAAGCAGTGGAACAAGAAGAAGCGATGTGACTCATATGGTGGTAACTGCTTTAGACCTTGTGTTGATGGCACTGTTGTTCTCAGCCAATGGTGCAGCTTGTGCGGTGGGAGTGATAGCACAGAAGGGTAACACGCACGCTCAGTGGATGAAAGTGTGCAACGTCTTTGACGCCTATTGCCGCCACGTGACAGCTGCATTGGTCCTCTCCATCATTGGCTCCACCGTGTTCCTCTTGCTGGTGCTGCATTATGTTCTCAAACTCCATTACAGATCAAGAAGCTAGATATATTCACATGTTAAACTATTTTATATATATATATCTATATATATTTGTAGTGTCAAAATTTGTTAACCGAGGGTTTTCTTGTGTGAATCTGTTCTTTGCGTGGACCTTGAACTTAAAAATATAGGTGTTATATTTAATTTTTTATGGCTCTAGTGGTGATTATATTGAATGTGGTTCGTTTGTTTGTAGTGAATAATACACATTTGGCAGATGGTAGGTCGAGTTATTTAAGAGCAGTAACAGTGAATATAGGTAGCTACAACTTTGTTTCTGAATGCATGACAAGGTCATTTCACTTTCGAAAAGTAGGTAAATGCAGTAACTTGGAGCTACCCAAGATCAGTATACAAAAACCTTCTCCACCTCCCTTCTTCAAGGGAAATTAATGTTTCTAGTAATAAAACATCAATTTTTTAATCATGTTGCTTGATTTTTTAAAAAAATAACATAAACAATCATGCTATTGTTTGATTATTTTAAGAGACTTCTAGTTTTGTGCATGTAATAATGAGATGAGATGACGAAAATGGAATAGAAGGAAGATGTTGCAGTGAAATGCATATATTATGATTACTGTGTTCCCTAGAATGATGGGAAGGGAGGGTTCTGCAGTGTACCTTATTGAATGAGGGCACATGGCACAATGCATATGACAATATAATCCTAAGAAATTAATTGTCTGAAACATGATTGATACCACGTTGCCTTCATTCACTGTGTTTCGCAGGGTACGTGATAAGTTATAATCTATAATTTATTTCACTAATTTTTTAAAAATAAGAAAATAGAGTAGTATGGTAAAAAAATTATTTTGCTTGTTTATAACATTTTTTTAAATCCATGTTAGCTATTTGAGTGTATGAGTTCCTAATTTCTCATTTTTATTTTTAGTATCTTAAATTCTTGTTTATCTTTCGGTATTTTAAAAAATCTTATCAAATGTTATTTACATTACAAATAAATTATATTCATATTGAACTTGTTTCAATATCGACAGAATATTTAAATTAACTTAAAGGTAAATTTTAGGAAGAACAAAAAGTAAGATGATACAAATTATAATATACTTATCTTTATTTTTATTTTAAGTAAAAAAAATTCATAATCATAATAGAATATACATGTACCACATTTATACTTGTTAGAGTATTTATTAAACATTTTTAAAGGAAAAAGAATATAAAAAAATATAACATTTCAAAGAATTCAATATTTAAAGAATATTTTTTTTTCTCTTTTTGATGTCAAATAAAAAAAATTATAATTATCTAAACTTTAAAATGTACTAGCAAATAAATTTAGGGTATTATAGTCATTTAATAAATATATATTTTTTATTTAAAAAATGAATATACTAAAATATGTATTTTCTTCTCATGTCCAATTGTATTTCCTTATTTAATTATATAAAAATAATTAAAAAGAAATTATTAACCTATTTTTTATATGAATTATTTTGAATAAATAAAAGTATAAAAATGATAAAAAATAAATTTCAAATACATATTAACCTATTTTGTACTATTTAATTATTTTTTAATTATTTTAAGGAATAAGTTTATCAAATTTTTTTCATTTAATCAGCATAAAAATTTTAATATTTTTAACTTAACCTACTTCTGTTTGTCAAACGCTCACTGATGATTACATGTAATGCCAAAAGCCATAAATCAATAGTGTCTTTCTCACAAATATTAATAGTGTCTTTCTCACTAAGAGAACCAGTGTCAAAATCAATTACAAAAAGTGTTTATCCTTAAAACGCACCTAAATGAAATGAACCAAGGTTAAGGCTTTTGATCTCAATTATAGTTAATTTGCAAGAAAATACTGTGTTCTCATTAAAAGAGAAATTATCTAATAATACACTTTTTAGTAGACCCTTTTATATTGAATGAATTTATTAAAAAAAAATTCATGGGGTCTCATTGTCTCCGGACTTATTTTATGAGTATTTTTTAATTTGTAATTTATTTAACAAATAACAAAATGTGAGTTAGAAAAAATTGGAGACATATTAATATCATTTTTTTTTTCCTTTTTAAAGCTTATCTAACCCATTAAAATTTTGATTTTTTGGATATTGAATTGTTTAAAAACTAGTATCTCAATATAAAATTTTATCTTTCATGTTATTGATTTACATATATAGCATTGATTAATAATGTTAGTTTATTCACGTGACATATTAAGTGACATATCAATTACCATTTTATATTAAGTTAAGGATAAGGTGGTATTTACGTGTGTTAAGTCATACTAGATTACAAATTATTAATATGAAAGACGAATCTTATTATGAGTTGATTTTTATTTGTGATGATTTTAGGATTAATTAGAAGACATCATAAGCTTTCAATAACCCTTGTACACTTACACTTTTCCTTCTACCTTGCAAACTTTGGTGATATACTGGTTTCGATGTTTGTTAATATTCAACCTCACTAACTCAATACAAGGAAAAATATTCAAATGAAAATAAATCTATCACTCTTCGTCTCCTTTGACAATTCAAACAACCAATTTAAGAGCGTTCTTTCAAAAGCAAAACAAATCTTCAGAAAAAAAAAAATTATATTTTAATTAAAAAAGATTCGAAGAGCTGGTAAACACAAACTAAAAGATGAAGGAAAAGAACTGAAAAAAAAAATTACAATTAGGGAGAATTTGAACAAGTTTGAGGAAGGTAGCAGTCTACCACACACAAAAACCTCTCATAAAAGAGGGACAAACACATAAATGTTCCTACTAAGTACACACAGGTTTGCTACTTTTGTAATTTTTATTTATTTATTTTTCAAATTATTAAGCTTCCTTCTAAGCTTGATTGACGTATTGACTTAATCCATACATTGACGAGGAAGGGAAAAAAATAAGATTATGTTGAATGGTATTTTATATTAACTTTCGAACTAGACAGTTCGAACACAAACTTTAAAATGAAACTTAATTTTTGAATTGTACACCCTAAAATAGACTGTCATAATCTTCAAATCAAACAACATTGTAGAGTCTACAAGTCAATCCCAAAATACACATTCTTAAAAATGAAATTCAACGTATTGGACAACTAAAAAAGCAAAACAAGTGGAAAAGAGTGAGAAGGGGTGTGAGGACCGGATCAGAAGAGTGAACAATGAGAGAAAAGGAGAACATATGAAAGACAAACATGTTTAGGGAGAATTTGATAGTTTACTCACCCCCTACGGGTGTGAATGGACATTATGGGGGTGCAAACAGAAACATCCCAGTATGCATGTGTAGTTTGGGCCAAACCGATGCTTCTCCAACTTATAATGGGTTGAAGCCCAAATCATAATTCTTGCAAGCTGCAACTAGAAACACCTACGGTAGGGCATAAGTTTCGATCCATGTTTTAGCAAAATTCCATTTCTTTTTGCAACACTTTAAATCTTATTAGATTACAAATAAGGAGAATTTGGTTTAGGAGTGTTTGAACTGAAGTTAATACATTATTTTTGCATTAACATGGCATAAAAATGTAAATCCAAACACAATATAATTTGTATTCACATTTAGACCGAAAAAGGTGGAAGATTTTCACCTTCAAAATTACACTAAAATCATTCACATAGGCTTTGGAAAAACTGGGCTATCATCCTGAAAAACAGAGATTTAAAACTATTGTTTTTAGAATGCCAGAGATGTGCGAGGTTGCTCAACAAGTGAATTACTCACGGATGGGTTTTCAAAATGCATGCCAAAACCATATAATAACTATGAAGTGTATGGCTTTCTCACTTTAAAGAAGCAATTATTTTATTATGTTATAAGGAATATCCTTTTCAATTGAGATATCAAGTAATCATTAATCATATTTTTTTATGATTTTCCTGTCTTCTTTTTTATGTCAATTACCTAGTTACGATGGAAGCAAAATTGATGAATTAGATATTGGTCTTAAAGAAGATGATATCCGAAAGATCCTAGACTATAGTTTCTAGTGTATTTATTCATTGATCGATGATTGAGAGGGATGTTTAGAAAGACACCTTGACACTCAACAATATTTTGAGAATATATGTATACATAATAAATGTATATAATCAATGAAAAGTACAATCTTTAATGGAATCACGATCTATTTATATTAATTTTATCAATTTTTTTTATCAATGTTTAACTCTAGGATGAATGTGTGTATTCCAGATTTAATAATAATAAAAAGATTTATTTAATTGTGTAATGTAAATAGGCCCGTTTAGGGTGTTTTTCAGTTTTAAATTATTAGAAACCAAAATCACTTTTTAGTTTTGAAAAAATTGTTGTGAACTTCGTTTATTTTACATGAAAACAATTATTGATAACAGTAGTTTTTCATAAATCATATGTTCTTTTTCGTTCTTATTAATAATTTTTTTAAAACAACTTCTCTCTCAAGTAACAACCCCTTCAACATAAGGAGAAATTATCGTCTAGAACTCAACTCAAGAGCCACCATTATTTTAGAAAACAAAAGAGCGTCCATTTTCTATCATTAGATAATTGAGTAATTAAACTCATTTTTGTTAAAAAAAAGGCTAACAACACCGTTAAAAAAAGTAAATCTTTTGTACGAATATAACAAGTTCAACCCAAAAAATCTCTCAATAAATTCCAAAGTTAGCCATTTTATAGAAAAATGAAAAAAAAAAATTGCTACCCAATTACTCAAGTATATACTTTTAGCTTCAAACAAACATATAAACAATCAGGGTGAGAGAGAATTGGCGGTATAAATCATAAATTATAACTAACATTTGTCACCCTAAAAATAACTATAGGTAGGGTGAGAAAGGCAGAGATGAAGACAAATCTCTTATCTCACAAATTAAAAAAGTAAAAATAAATTAATTATACATAAAGTAATTTGAACTTTCAAAGAAACTTAACTTTTTTATTACTTTTTTTTCTTGAAAAAATGGTTATAAAAAAGTGTGCAAAGATACCTTACACTTTTTATTTGGTATTAAACAATGATGCTTCCGACGGGTAACATAAAGTTTAGATTTTGTGCCTAATAAACACTGTTAATACGGACAGCTAATGTGATTTAACTTCTTGTATTACAGGTAAACTTGAAGAAACTGATTTCAAACATTGCCGTAAGATCATGAGTTTTGAACTTCAACCCCGCATATGAAGCACTCGTCCTATGTTTCCTTTAACTGAAACAAAAAACAACGCAAAACAAAAATCCTTTGTTTTCAGTTTCATGTCAATGGGAAATCTTTGCATCAACGTGGCCCCATTATTGAACGTGGTTTTTTAGGTGAAAAGAACCCGTTAGAATATTCGAGAAACGTTAGAAAGAGACCTCACTGGCTGCTAATTTTGTATCTTATGTATATAGGAAGTAGAGAACGTCATATATGCAGTAGTTGCCAAGGTACCAAAACGTGTGGGGACCAACAAATTTCTTCACTTTGGGAAGAGGGGCACCCACCACCACGATGCACAGTTCATGCATGAATACAACCATAACTCAACCAATCCATCTGCAACTAACGTCTCCCTTAGAACTTATGTGCATTTATTAGCATTATTAATGTGGCAGAATATTCCTTAGTTATGGTTCAAAGATTTAAAACCAATATAGTACAATAGTATCACCTTTCTACAATGATGCTCAAGCTTCGAACTTTCCTTTCATTTCTCAGACATAAAAAATACCAAGATGTGTTAGATGTGAGATGACCATATCAGTGAAAACTCCAACATAGCAATTTTTTTTATCAAGGAAACGAGAAAGAAAAAGGAAAACTATTGATCGTCAAAGCAATAGCATTCCGGCATATATTCCAAGGTATTCACTGAGTAGTGTAGTATTCTCACAGTTTTATAGGTATATACACCTCACACTTTCGTAAATATCTGAGAAATGTCTACAATTAATACTTCTACATCTCTATATCATTTTAGCATTCATAGTGTTAGAAAAGTGCTAGAAACACACATTCTCTATAATGACAAAGAATGCGTCAGAGAGTGTGTTTTTAGCATTTCTCTAATGTGTAACAAGGAAAAACATTTGTACAAGCTTACATTTTGCTGGAACGTTAACATCATCCAAGCTACTGTGTTTCTAAAACAACTACAGAAGAATGCGTTAGCCAGTAAAATGACTCCTTCTCCATGTATCTTTTCCGCTCCATATATACTTCAAATGCTAAAGATATCTGTCCAACACGATATCAATGCTTTAAGTAGACATGATATAGAAATGAAGAGAGGATTATACATTATCAGATTTATAAGATGAGATCAAAACATATATAAATTTTTTGAATATCACGAGGTTCCTGGAAGACAAGGACTGCCTCCATGCATTGTATCCAATCAAATGCCAATGGACTAAATTATGACTGAAATTACATACATAACCTGGCAATATGCATGAAGACAGAACAGATTAGATTATTAGAACTTAATGCTGTTCATCAACACATACTTCAGTATTTATCAGACATTAGTATGATAAATTAGACAGTTCATGTCCTTTGCTTGTGCACTTAACACTTCTAGTTGCCAGCTTTTTGCTGAATCGGCACTTAACAGTGCTTATTGTTCTAGAACTACTTGAAAGCACGTTCTGTTAAGAGAAATTTAAAAGTGGGAAAAACACATGCAGACTCAGCTGAGTTCAGATCCAGTAACATATCCCCCTTGACAGAACAGGGAACAATGAAATTGCATAAGATAGGTGTTCTTTTGTCAAAAATCCTCAGGCAGCACTTTCTCAGCTGTTAAACCTCAGCCTTCACATTCTCAGAATACTCCACATTACGAAAAGTATAACTTGCTTTCACTTGCTCCCATGGAATGTTCAACACCTGGTCATACCAATTTAAGGAGTCCGCAATCTATCTTAAGTTTTTTCATCAACATTATTATTTAATAATCAACATGACAAAAATCTAAGTCCATAAGAAACTCTCCAAACACGATCCAAGGCCAAAGACCCCAGTGAATTAGATTTTGATTTAAAGTAGACTGCACCTATTCATCTACCTCAGGTGCAATCAATTATGGTGCAAAGGGAATAATAAAAAGACTAGTGTCAACTATATTGCAAGAAAATGTCTGTATATAATATCCTAGCTCTGGATCCAAGGATGCATCACTTGCAAAATACAAGAGACGTGTTACATAATGTATGTGATTTGATTTGAGCTGGGAATTATAGTTATGGTGACATACCAGCCTACCATGATTTCAGTGTTCCTGCTCCATCTTGGCAAATCGACCCTTGACTCTCACCCTGCTTTCTGCACGAACTTTCCGCGATTCATACCTTATGTGCTTGTCATATCTGTTGTTTTCCATATAAAGTATGTCAATTTAATAATCTACAAATTTTACAAATTCATATACTAATCAACAAGGTCACAGTTCACACAAATGCTAGCAGTTCATAATTCATATTAATCAACAATTTAATATAGCAAGGAGATTACAAGGCCTTTCTAATTACAGAAGCACACTACACTTCACAGTACATGGTGATAACAAATAGTAAGAGCACTATTTCAGAAAAAGTCTGAGCTGAACTCTTTCAGTCAATAAATCGACATATTGGAAGAAACGGTCAGATAATAATGATTCATTCTTGATGTCTCTCAAAGCTATATCCCACAATTATACTTGTGGCCACTGTTATAAAACATATTTCTAAGAGGATTAAAAGCTTGTCCTGTGTAAAAAAGGGAAATGAAAATGAAAATAACTTATACAATATATAACAATGCATATTTATGTGTAAAGACCTGGGATAAGGTCTAGTGAGAATTTAACATGAGATATTGGGCAGCTCAGAAAGTATTAAAAATTACGAAATAGATACCTCTCACATACACACACAGAGAGCAAGCAAAAGATGCTGTAACAATAATACCTTCTTGTTTTCTTCTTCTGTTTATACCGTAATAATGCAGAACCTCTTTCTTGGCTTGTTAAGTCACATGCAGCAGCTTTGGGAGTAGTTGGTAGGGTTTCAGAGTTGAGAGAGATGGATGGATTCCCTCCCTTGTCGACAAAAGTGTGAGTTTCCCCAACAGAAGTAGATTGTTTAACCGGAATTTCTTCAGTATAAGTTCTCAATGATGGGTCAGGAGGAACAACTTGATACATGGGCTCACTGCTTTCTCTATGCCACTGCAATACACATTCAATAATGACTTTTTTAATTAAATAATTTCAGGAGGGATGTCATACACCACGCACAATGAAGAAGACATCGTTGAATGGTTCTACCATTAAAAGAGCAACCTAATGATTGAGCCCATCCATAAGACAAGAGACCAAGGCCAGCCACAGGAAATAACAAAGCAAGATAGATGTTGCTGGCGATTGGTTTTGCAAGATTTATCATAACAGAGAAAATTGGGATTCAAAATTAAAAGAATGATGAACTCAATTTCAAAATAAGTAAAAATGTATGATGTGAAAGTTTTTCCAGTCAAAGTCAAATTAAAGTGTATTCAGGGTATGATTCAAGACCCATCGTTACATCACATGCAACCTACTATAGGAAAAGTCATATTTCACTATTATTCTCATTTACAAGAGCAAAATCCTCGTATAAGACCCAGTCAAATGCTTGACTAAATCAAGCCATCGGTCATGTTTCCCATATATGACTCCAGACATCTTACAAGAAAAGTTGGAGAATCCGCTAATGAAACCCTTTCAGCAAAAATTCATCTAGATTTACCCAGTATAACTACTATTTTCATCAGATTATTGAACAATCGCAATCACAGATAAGATAACTCTCTCCTATTTAACAAATTCGAATATATTCTCCACAAATTCACATATATACTTCAATATGAAAAATCAAAATGTTAAAACAAGCAAACCTAATCTAGAAACACAAAAGTCCATCCCTTGTACAAAAACATGCAGATAGGCAGGCATTACACGGTTGGAAAAAACAAACCCGTCATCAGGTATCAGCACCAGCATTGACTAGAAAACACAAGTACAAAAAAAGTGAGGTAAAAGCTTTACCTCATGATAAGGAATGATATCAACCTCCACGTCACGTTCAAAAGCCGAGGACAAGTTTCCCGGTTGCACATATTGTTCAGGATCCAATGGCTCAGACTTGGCCAATTCCCGAAGCTGACTAAGAATCTCTTCTCTGTGTCGCCCACAAGCAGCCTTCCGATTCTGAATCAATAACAATACCCTGAACAAGTCAAAAACTGTAGCAATAGACACCGTTTTTCAATGTCTACTTTCACATCCGAATAATCCACTCTCCCATAAAACAGCCACAACTAAATTAAAAAAAAATTGTTAACAGTTTTCACTCTTCATCAACCAATCCCAAGTTCAGAAAACAAGACCTGAAAAAAAAAAAAAAAAAAAACAAGAAATCCTACCATCTTTCAAAACAGATACATTTTTCACTCTCCATTGCATTTTCTATTTTTTCAGCACCCAAACAAGGGCACAAAATATCTCACATTGACATGTAATAAGTCCAAAATGTTGCATTATATATAAACGGAAGACAAGTCTCATTCCATAAGGTAACTTTTAAATCCAAATTCTTTGATAACATCGGACAATATGTTGATAATAGTTGTCGAATTTACTGTGTGTTGGACTAACAGCAACTATTCAGCCCTCTATCAAACTCTAAAATGGTAGTAGAATCTATTATTGGGCCTACTGAGCCACCCATTATTACGCAATTATCAAACTAGCTGCAGATCTTCAGTCCTGTGAACTTCACGAGATCGAAATTCTAAGAAAAAGTCTCTTTTTACAGCAATTCTGCCTCCATAATTCACACATGTATGTACCTTAGGCAGGGGAGGAACCTCCATGGCCTGAAAGCTATGAGAAGAAGCGGAAGAACAAATCAAATCATCAAGCGTAACAACAGAAGGCGCATCCCAAACAAACAAATCCGAAAGCCCTTCAATCTCAGACCCGAAGAACCCATCAGCGGCACTTCCCTGAGGCGAAGAAAGCAACGATTTTTTGCTGAGATCTCCAAACCCCACGACAGATAAGAGTTCGGAGACCGAAGGGCAACCGGTGAAGCCTTCGAGGGGCCTCCGTTGGTGAAGGGAATCGGAGAGCGCGGGGTTGTGCTTCTCCCAGTCGCAGTTCTGACAGAGAACAGAGGTGTCGGTGGAACAGAGTATGGTGGCAGGGGAATCATCGCATGCGTCGCAGAGCAGCGTACGCGTGTGCTTGGAGAAGAGCTGGTTGGTGGAGTGAACCTCTCGGTCGCACGAGAAACAGAGTTTAGCCGAATCGGCTCTGCAGTAGAGAACCGCCGTGGAGTGGCCGCAGTAGTCGCAGGGTCGCGGTGGTTTCGGCGGCTCAGCGCTCATGGCTGCGACGGTGATGAGTTTTGTAAGTGAGGGTTTAGGCAAGAATTTGGAAATGGGTCTTCGAAGATTTGAGAAAGGAGAAACCTTGTTTCAGTGGTTGAATGGATGGATGGATATTCATCATTTGTTTGCTTGGAGATCAAGAACTACTTGATAATCCACTTTTTTATTTTTTTATTTTTAAATATAAAATTGTCCTTTTGAGTTGAAATTCTGTGATTGGGACTAAACTGATCCTTTTTTATTTTATATAAATATTTTTTGTTATCTCCCTAATTATCAATTTAAGTAATAATAAGTATTTAATTAAGCTGGTTACTCAATCATTCTCTTTGTGGAACTATACTACTATAGTTTGATTTGTGCTGATTAGAATCATTAATTGCCAGTTTCCATACAAAGAAGCAGATTGTTAATTTATTAATTAAATATTGATTTGATAGAGATACGAGGGCTAAGAGAGTGGGACCCATACGTCTTAATTTTTCAATTTCTCGTGCTATCTTCTAGCACGCACGGTCATAATTGACAAAAAGTGTTAATATAATATAAAAATCAAACTAAAAGATCTTTCTGGTTCTTCGTCACAGATTCTTAATGAACCTCTAAAGCCACATCTTCTGACCCAGTTATGTGTACATTAATCATTGTTATTAGTATAATCTTATGATTAAGAGTTGGATTTGGACTGATAACAGTTCTTAAAGAACAGACGAAATCAAAGTAGTAAAAAAACAAACAGATTTTTTTTCTAAAAGGATTCTGCTGGGATGGGAAACCTCACATATCTCTGGTTATGATCATTAATATAAGAATTTTTTAATGAATTATCTCAAAAAAAATTATTTTTTTCCTCTTATTTTCGTATTTGTCCTTTGTATCTTTTATTTTGAGGGATTATTCCTGTTTTGGCTTCTCATGGTTGTTTTGGTCTTTCGTTTGGTTTTGGATAATTCTTGCAATGGAAATATCACCCACGGCATCAATATAATAATATAGAGTAAGAGACAAATTAGGGAAGAGAATCGAGACTGGTGTAGAATATAAAATTAGGGAAGAATGTCTCAAAAACTTTATAAATATAAGATATAATTTTCTCAGTATTTATTATAAGTGACTCTTTTTTATTTTTCCATGTTGTTATAAAACATTTTCACTTTCAAATTTTGAAAATAAATATTTTACCACTTGCAAACATTCTGATAAATTTCCAAGATTCTAATACCTGGTTTACCAACCGCATATACTTTCTCCTAATTTATAAAAAAATAAATTAGATTTCACTATCTATTATACTAGTAAAAAATATATAAAACGAGATTACAAAAATTTTGAAAATAATTCATAGACTTGACATATAGGTAAATTTCCTAAATTGGTATAATTTTTTTTTAAATTTCTGAAATGGTGCATTTTTTTATTTATTTCCGGATATGGATAAATCGTATATAGGAGACAGGATATCATTATAAAAAAATCTGACCCTATTGGACTATTTAATATAAGATTTGATGAAATTGTAAAAAGATGACAGAATGTTAATTTACTAGATAAAATTGTATATCTAATATTTCAATTAATGAGTTAATTAATACAGTGAGAATAGTGTACGATTTTAATAAGGTTAATATTCTGCACTCATTCCTCTTTTATTTTTAGTTGGCAGGTGTGAAATAAATGTGAAGTTAATTTAAAATTAAACAATAATATGGTTGAGGGGATTATTGTTTAAATTAAAATAAAAAATGATATGAGTATGAGATTTATATATTAAACTAAATTAAAAGTAAGTTTGATTTTGAAAAGAAAAATTAAATTAAATTAATATTTAGTAATAAAATATATTTAGCAAAATTAAATATATGTTTGATATTTGAATTTAGTTACTAATATAAAATTAATTTAAAATAAAATTAAGATTTAACAATAAATTTAGAATGAAAAATTTGAAAATATTATATAATTTTTTAAATAAATTTATTGTTAGTTTTTAAATTATATTTATTATTAACTAAATCTATTTTATATATTAATAACTAAATTCATAGCATCTAACTTTTCTTCTTAGTAACTACTCTTCTATTCAAATTAAATTAAATATTTTGCATTTATTTTAGTTACACATTAAAAATAGATCACATGTGTCAAACAAAACATAAGAGAAATGGGTGGAGAATATTAACCCTAATAAAGATAGTACCGTATTCTCACTATATTAATTAACTCATTAATTGAAATATTAGATGTACAATTTCATCTAGTAAATTAAGATGGTGTCTTCTTTTTAGGATTTCATTTAATTTTATATTAAATCGTGGAATAAGACCACATTTCTTTACAATGATATCCTATCTCCTATACACTATTTACCTATATATGGAAATAAATAAAAAATACATCATTTCAATAATTTAAAAAAAAAATTACACCAATTTAAAAAATTTGTCCATATAAATCACACAATGTTTTCATCGTTTCTATTTTCCAAAATCCACCTTCCGAACGAAACTCATTTTATGACATTTTCAAAACAATGAATGAATTTTAATTTCATTTTAGAAAATGACTAGATATTTCAGATGTATCATAAACTGGTCTCACACTGCCAACACCTTTCACATAAATTTCTCTGAAGAGAAAAATATAATAATAAGCCAACATAACATAGGAATAGAAATAATAAAAATAAAAACATGTATCATGGAAGACAATACATATGGTTATTTAAATTATCCGCATATTAATATGGCAAGTAGAAGTATTCTAATATTTAAACCACACAAATATTTCTTACCTTTTGATAGTAATTTTATATCTGATGAGAAAAATTTTAACAATTAAATAATTGTTTAGAATATAATTTTATAATTTTATATTCTTATTTAGATTTATGAGATTAAATTTGTTTTAAAAAATGATTTTATTTAAATTTATAAATTTTATGTGAACTAATATTTTAGAAAGACTACTGCTCATGCTTGTTCCGACCCTTTTGAAAAAAAAAAAAAAAGAGTTAAAAAAGGATATAAAAAAAATG
>Ga0209700_101075_pt1 | contig 55140 bp, 30 predicted proteins | sample SiratroredBW_FD_187528 | JGI IMG/M metagenome (GOLD analysis project Ga0209700, IMG submission 187528) | Root nodule microbial communities of legume samples collected from California, USA - Siratro red BW (SPAdes) (version 2) | ecosystem: Host-associated > Plants > Roots > Nodule | place: USA...
TTTTTTTTTTTTTTTTTTTTTTTGTCTATTTTCCTTTAAAGAAAAAAAACCTATTTTCAAAAAATTTAGCCAACTAAATTCATTACCAATAGACCTATTTAATATTCACAACCCAATTCTTAACATGGAAAAGGCCTTCTACTTTTTTTTTTCAATTCAAAAGAAAAATTACGAAAACCAGGATTGTAGTCAATTTTCCGACATGGACCTAACTACGCTGTGATTTTCCGAAAACTGATTTTTCAATGTATTCATTCCCGTAGTGAGAAACTACTGAGAATTTTGCAGTGAGTTGAATTAACTGTTGAAACTTTGACTCCATGCAAACTAAATTTTAATGAAAAAGACAAGTTTGTTGGGATAATTTTTTTAAATGGGTATTTTTTGAGAAAAAATATTCTGTTTTGTCACCGTAAAAAATAAACATGATGTTAACTATTTTTGCAAAACTTGATTTATAAGCGTTCTTATAGTGGACCTTTAAACGCTCAAAAACTTTAGTAGTTTTTAAGGCCTCTTTTTCAAATATATGGTCCAACAAAAAATATTTCTTTCTTTTATTATTTTGTCTTGTATATAATTCGGCCTCATAAACTATAGCACCAATCTCATAAGAAATTGATTATTTTTTTCGCATTTCAAAATACTATATGTATTTGACTGTTTGGTTTTAATAATGAATCTCAATATTAAAGATCTACTTCATAAACACGTGATTATTGCATTTTGCTTATGATTTTGATAACGTAAAGTTCTTATTATTATCAAAATTCATAACAAGTTCTGTATTTTGTTTTCCCTGAAATCAGAGTGTTGGGTTGTGAAGAATGTTCGAAAAACAAAAATCATTGTAAGTATGACATACTTAGATATGTAATAGAAGTTGTTTTAAATAACAAATTTACGTGAATTGGATACAACAAAGTGAAAGATGATTTAGGTATCATGGAATGCAAACAACCAAAATATTATATGATTTGTTTGTTCCCTTTTTAATATTAAAAGAAATTCAAAATATGTAAGTTATTTGATGTATCTTTATAAGATAGAATAAAATTCCAATATGTCTATTTCTTATTATTCAAATTGTTCTTCGTAACAATATAACTTATCTGAAAATTTGATTTTGTTATTAGGATTTGGTTGTTTTAACTTTTATTCGAATGTCTTGAAATTGGATGAATAATGTCTAAAATTAAACCATTCAATATGGAGAGAGAGAGGGGCAGATAAGATCAGATAAATAAATATCATTGATTATTATATTATTTTATTTGTGTTCTGGAACCAAGAAGATCGTATATGTAAAAATCAAATTAGTTTTGGTAGTTGGAGAGTGATAAATGATATTAAAATATAACTTTTGTCTATTGAAAAACTCTGACCATATAAAAATTGAGACGAATTCTTCCTGCACCCCCATATACTCTTCCTGCACCCCCATAATTTTTTTTATTCCATTATTACCCTTTCTGAAATTACACAAATGACCACTGACAACCGGATGGACTCCCTATTCGGTTCTCATTCAAAAAAAAAAAATACGAACCGGACGGCCCCGTCCGGTTCTCATTACAGCAGATCGGAAAACCATCCCCTTCGCCGTCGACAGCCCCCCAAATCCCAAATTAACTACTCTAATCATCAATATCACCTACTAATTACTAATAAACATCACAAATTGCTTACCTAATGCTTTTATTAAAGAGTATTTCAAAGATTTTGAATATTAAAGAAACGGGGAGGACGAATGGCTTACTGAACCGGACGAAGTTGGTGTGAACCGGATGGCTTGCAAACGAATCGGATGGGGGAAGTTTTTGTTGCACTGGCAGACCGGAGACAGCTTGGACGACGAACGGTTGCGGTGGATGAAAGGCGGCAGTTTGGGAGAAGCTTAGGGTTTCTCGAATTGGGAAAATATAGGGTGGGAGAGATGAAGGCTAGTTTTGTCTTTTCATACTTAACTGAAGGGTAAAATTTAGAATTCCGCATTGGTATGGGGGTGCAGGAAGAGTATATGGGGGTGCAGGAAGAATTCGTCAAAAATTGAAAGGAAAAAGATATGGGCCCAAGGCCCAATATACAGCTCTTCAATACTTTTATATTTGTGTGATGATATGTAAACTGCTATAGTAAAATGGGAGTTAACAATTTTTATTTCCCTTTTCAACTGAGCTGAAGGAATTAAAAGTAATGTTATTCTAAAATTATTTTTACTGACGAAATAAAAATCTTGTATAAACTTTTTATAATAAATGCTCTTTTTTTCCCTCTATTTCTTTTTTCTCTTTAGATTGTAAAATTAGTGTAAAATCTATGTGGTTTCTAGAATGATTCATGTGGTACCGGATCCCCCAGTAGCACCCAACCACCTTCCCAAAAAAAAAAGAAAAGTGAAAAAGAGAGAGAATGCACCATAAAAGGAGACCACAAGTGAAAGAAAAAAGACCATGTATAGAATAGAAAAAAAGCACCAAAGTGAGAAAATTTTCTGCCAGCCAAAGCAAAAAAAAGGAGGTTATGCATCTTCTCAGAAACCCATGAAAGATTATAAAAAGTGTATCTCAAACACAAGTTGTGTTTCAGTTTACAAACTTGAGTATTCGAACTTAACAATTATATTCTTTGATAATAGTCTTGTTGAAGGTTATACTTAATTTGTACGTTGACGTGATAATTAGGTTTATAATGACCTCATACCTCATATTCTAAACCATCCTTAAAAGAATTTTTAATTATAGTTAAAACTCCTCCTTTTTCAATAATGAAATAATTATACATTCATTCACTGAAAGGGACTTACCCAGCCAGTCATACTCTGTTCTCTTGATTTTTTATTTTTTATTTTTTTTATCGAAATCATCTATCTCTTTCCTACAACACCTTGTATAGGAACACATCCATGAGCGCATTATGAATGAGACTAAATACATTAACTACTTGTTTCACTTTTCGGTAACTTTCATTATGACGATGAATTCAACAAGAATCTAGAAACATGCATCTTTTGACCTCTTTTAGTTAGTTTCATTTATTTTGAAAATTTAATTGATTTTACTTTCAACAATAAATTATTCACAGCATGTCAGCAAAAGAAAACTGTTTCTAATAAAATATTATAGTACAATAAAATAATATTTTTTTGTTAGGTGAATGTAAACAACACTTAAAAGATAGAGAAATTAGGAGACAGAGGAATATAAGTACAGATTAAATGTTTGTATCATTAAAACAAACAAAATTACAACTTACGAAAATTCGAAATCAAGACACATAAATAATTTGCGTGCTAAGGGAAGAAAAAGTTACAGTCCCTTAAAACTTTTGCGCCATATTTTTTAGCCTGTATCATTGAGCATAGATGAAAAAAAGTTGAAAGTGGAGTTAAGTGCATTGCGTTGCATCTCAAACCTTAGCATGTTTACATGTTGAAAATTATTTTTCTGTGTGGAAAAATATATATTGAAAACAACTACTTACTAACTCTTTTCTAATAATAATAAATGTAGATAAAATTTTAAAATAAGACAATAATATACAAAATTATATAAAAATAACCAAGATATCCACTCATCATAACTCATTCAGTATGACTATGGTGTTATGGTTTGAAGAAGTTAGCATTTAAGCCTTTCTGAGCTAGGGTTCTTGCAGCTGCTGCTAACAGAAGAGCACTGAGAAGCAACCCTAAGCACCCGAGTACAACGTTGAAGCACCAAACTAACCCTCTTGGTCGAGGCTTCTTGAGGGACAAAAACATGAAACAGGGATATGCATAGGTGATTGGCACTAGGGTTATGCTTCCAAGTAGTGCTGATAGGCTTGGCAGGAACGGGAATGTGACTGCTATAAAAAATGTCAATCCCCCAAAAAACAATCGTATGCATGTTCTCGCCAACCGTGAACATTTCTCATTCTTTATGCTCGTGTATCTTATCTCAAGGTTGTCAAAAACCGGCATCGCATACACTTGGTAGCTGCTCAAACAATGTATTATCACCAGAACGTATATTGCTCCCATAGAGAATTTCGTTATTTGCTTCTTGTGGAATTGCGGGAACGAATACAGCAATCCACCATCGTTTATCTGAAACAAAGCATAAAAATTTATCAGTTAATGATCAGTCCAATAAAAAGGTGGTGCATAATCTGGGAACTTTGATTCATTTGCTGGTAGTCTTACCTGGTTTCCATAGGCCCAGAATCCGGCAATTGCAAGGGGAAAGAGGCACATGGAGATTAGTATATATGACACACTCACTCCTCTGCGCATTGGTTCTTTCGATGTTCGTTGGAAATCTGAAGGCAAAGTCCCCTGCAAAACCAAAATCCGAAACACTGATCTTAGGTTATGCTGTTCCACGCACCAAAAATTTATTGATTTCTCAGAAACGCAAGCATTGGTCGAAGCAAAGTTAAATGTATCATGTAGTATTATTAACAGTCATGAAAATTTGTGTCGTTATTCTTGTTTTGCATGCATGTTGATTGAAGTGTTGGAAAACGTGCCTGTATCTCGAGCAAAACATTGTGACCTCTGAAGGCTAGCACGATGATTCCAACTGCATTGAGAATGTCACTGATCCTAGCCACCGCAGTGGATTCTTGGGACAGGGTTGACTTGTAGGAGACGTTGCTGGGCCTACCCTTCTTAACGGAGAGAACCCAGAAGAGGGTGCAATAGGTGATGGAGGTAACGGCTCCGACGAGAGAAACCATGGCCATGGAGTTGAGGTTCGGTAACTGTGCAATGAGAATGGCCACGCAGGTGAAGACCAAGAACCACTGAACCCCGGTAAGTTCGTGGGCACTGCAAGTGTTTCCATTATCATTGTCGCAAAGTGTCTTGAATAATTGTTTCAGGGTCCCACCACCGGTGATGATAAGAATGACGCATGTGCCTCCTGAAAGGTACATTACCGGAAATAATGCTGCCACTTTCCCTAACCTTTTACCTACAAAAACACGTTCAAAGTAACAATGTTAGCCATTTGTTTCTTTTTTTTTTACTCACCCGTTGGATCCCGTGCAACGTGTAAAATGAAAATCCACGTGTCTTTGAATAAACATTTGTTGTCTTTTCCAAGTGTTGAATTGAAAAGCTTGCGTGGGTAATAAATAAGGAAATAATGCCACGTGTTACGAATACCTTTTACACGTGAAGGAAATAATGATGTACTTTTGAACTTATTAATTTTAGGACACGCGCAAATTAGATTAATCTTTAAGACAGGTAACAAGATGTTCTTAATTTATTTGTAATTTGAAAATTTTCAATGCATGTCATGGAAAAATTGAAGGACTAGACAAATAGTTTTTTTATATGATATTGGTTGAATATTAGCTTTGAAAACTAAAATATATTCGCAATAGAATTTTCCATAAATAATATTAGCACTAAGACATGTTGATGTTTTATATTAAAAAGAAAATCTGGCTGTGTAGAAAAAGACGAACTAGTGCCAATCATGATAGAGCCTTTATCTCAAAGTGTGTATCGATGAAAACAATGTAGGGTCAAAGTCTAATTTAGTTGTGGTTGTTGATGAAGAATGGAAAAGAAAATGCTGACACTTTTGGAAAAAGAGGTATTGATGTGAATATGGTGATTTGATTTGAATTTGGAGAAGGGAGAAGTTGTGGTTACCGAATGCAGCCATGGCGAGGAAGAGGAATCTGCTGTGACGAATTCCAGGGACGGATTCGTGAAGTTGAACAAGAAGAAATATGGCATAGAGCTTCCAAATGAAAGCTACTGTCAAACACACTGTGCCCCAAGCCCTGCATGCCATTCATATTCTTTAGTACATAAAAAAATCTCTATGGATCACTATCACTATGATATGAATGACAGACTCGCACAACGCAGAAAACATGAATGATGTAGAACGTAGGTCCAACCTAAGACTTTCGAGTAGACTAAGGTTGGTTATTGCTTCTACAATTGGCTTTGCATTTTCATAAGTCACCCTTCATAATCTTATGACAGTGTTGTCTTCCTTATTACTTATATTCTTAACATGTACACCTTCCAAGAAAGAGTGTCAGACTTCAATTTTCTTGCTAAAACTTAGACCTATACCTAATCTGTTTTGAATTTTCAACAGAAGCTAAGGAGATTTAACTTAACACAGACGTGTACAACACTATGACTTGACATCAATGAAACTGAATTTGAAGGATATGTTGATTAATTGTGTCATGGAGCTGCAAAATAAAGGAGTGGCTAACTCTGCTCTGCTGCAATGGATTCGATCTTTAGTTCAATTTTATATATATAAACTATATCTCAAGACACTATAGAAGTTTCTAAAAATATGAGATTTAAAAATATATTTTGAATTTTTTTGTGTGATATATGAACACTTGAATAGAAGAATGGTAATATATATTTCTAAAACATAATTTATTATTATTATTTTAGTCCAATCCGGAGTAGAAATAGGTGGATACACAAATGATATAATTTTACACGAAACTTACAAAAATGAGTAAATTTGAAAAATATTACGAAAATAGATAAATTATGTTAAAAGAATACAACTTCATTCTTTCCATGTCGTCACTCTAAAAGATTACTTTACATTAAATAGAAAATTAATAAAGAAGTCGCGAATAAAGAATAGAATTTTGATTATGAAAAATTCACTAAAGAAATCGTGTTTATTGAATAAGACTTTTATTTTTCTTTAAGTAGAGTTTAATTTTTTTTTTTAAAAAAAAAAAAGGCTAAAGTGGTAAGAGTGCATGATGATTTTTGTATATTATATTTACACTCAAGTACTCTCAAAGTTTTTTTCAAATTATTTTATTTGCTTACAAATCAAGTTTGTGGTATAAAAAAATTAGTTATTATGAAGGAAAGATTATTACTATTTATTAAATAAATAATAATCTTGATATCAATTAAACAAGTTTAAGAAGGTGGTTAAAGATTCCATATTTTAATTAAAAAGTTTGGAAAGGTGGTTAAAGACCCATGACGTACGTACCAACCAAGAGTGGCGAAAGCAACGGGAAGCATGAGAGCCTGGAACCCAATGTTGGAATTAAGAACATGGAAGGCTGCATAAAAGGCGTTCCCATTTCTTGATTCAGTGAGGGGAAGCCACGCGTCTTTTGGGTGTTGATTGTGTTGGTGATGCTGCGAAGTGGGTGATGAATCTGAGGGAGAGGAGTCACTTGGTGTGAGTGGATCAATGTGGATCAACAGAGGAGAGAGTGGGGGTTTGAAAGTGGCATCTGAGTAATTCAGAAGAGCAATTTCTGATCTGAAATATTGAGCTTCACCCACTTCTCCCATGTTTGTTTCTTACCCTGTTAATCAATCAAATGAAGGAGAGCTATTTCTACTGCCAATCAGATATTTGGTTTGTGTAGTTATAACTTATATACCATACCCCAATGATATAACACCCACAAAATATCACACTTTATGTGAAGAAACTGAAGCTTCCTTTTTTTCCCTAAGTACCAAAAAGAAAAAACAAATGAAGCTTCTTTTAACTTTGAAGGTGGAAGCGCAAGAAACTGCAAGCTCTTTTATAACATGGATTAAAGAGTCTCCATACGCGTGGAATCCACTCTAAGATCAGTGTGACATCACACTGCTGATCTCACTACCTGACCTTCTCACCAGACCACGCTACGTAATCTGCATTTCTTTTTTCCAAAAACAGTTAGAAAACCATTCAACTAAGTTTGGAGATGTATTAGGGACTCAGAAAAAAAGTGGATGAAAAAGTAATTGAGGTTGTAATTTTTATTACTAAGATGAAAATATTTTTAAATGTATTTATGATATATTTCCTTCTTTTAATTTTAAAGTAAACAACTCTCATAACTTATCAATTCCGATACATCAAGTTACAATCATTTATTAAAATATAATTCTTTTTATTTAAGAATACAGGAAATAAAATATCATCATTTAACTGTGATTCTATTATAAGATAATTAATATCACTCACAATAAATTTATAAGATAATTAATATTACCCACAACAAACTGTAATATCATTTGTTAGAAAAAAAAAATAAGAAGATCTTAAACATAAGGAGAGATAAATCAGACTCATACAAACACAAGAATTAATATAATTCAACCTAAAATTTTAAGATATTAAATTTTATATATTTTTGTTTATATATTATTTACCTTTTTAATTTTTTAAAATTTTTTAGTTAATGTAAAACTTGAATTCACGCTCTGATTCTTACTAATATCCTTTTATAAATATTAAAAGAAACAACATATAAAGAAATAGTAGACACTTGAACTCTGACAAATTTTTAAACTATAACCTTTAAAGCATTGCATAATTATTAAATATATATATATTTCTTTTGTAGATTACAGCTACTTCAAAAAAAAAAAATCCTTAATTTGAAGTTTTTATTTGGCATTCTTTTGAAAAGGAAATGGGTTCCTTGACGAGAAGAAGCTCCCAAAGGAGTTCCATGTTGAGAGTCTTGAATTCCATTGCGGCTGCCATATTATTAACTAAAGAAATATAAATTCATTGGAAAGTAAGAGAAGGAAGACTTTTGCATGATTCATATGGATCTTGGTCTATTTGCTGGTCATAGCAAGCCACTTCATACTCCTTCCGCGTTTGCCGTGTATGTCTAGAGTAATACTATGTTTAGACTGGTCAACATATATATAAAAAACAACCCCAAAAGAACAGTAACTACTTCCTTATAAAGTTTTTACTTAATAAATTATTTGATCAATATAAAAAATAATTATACAACTTTTATGACATAAAATTTGTATTTCTAAATAAAGATATATTATTATGTAGTTATGATATTAAATTTTTTAAATAACTAATTTTTATCTGTTTCTTTAATTTTTTATAATGCTTTTTGATTTGGATAAATAATTTTATTTAAATGAGTTGATATAAAGAGTATTGAATAAATTTAATTTTTATTTATTCTTTTCAAACATTTATATTTATATATTTTTTAAAATTATTTTTACATTAATTCCTTTTTTAGAATTTTTGTTATGTATAATTTTCAAAGAAAATGATCTCATGGAGTTATTTTATGTGCAATACAAAATTAAACACTTGAATAATAAGAACATTATTTTTCTTCTTCTCTCATTTTCTATAATGATTATAACATTTAGAGGACAGTCTAAAGATAAAAAATAGTGTAAAAAAAGTATTCATAGCAAGAATAACGAAGTATGAAGGAAGAAAAAAAATGTACAATACAAAACAAAAACAAAAACAAAAAAAAAATATATATTTGGGAAGGTCTGAAGATTAAGGCAAAGACACAAGAGATTATATGAATGAAGAAAAGTTTTGTTGGTAGATTATACAATTACGATACTCTGGATTCTTAAGGACTAGTTTTACTGATTATACCATAACAAGAAACAAACATATGTCACACATCTTTTTCTTAAATATAAGATAGGTTGAATTTGGAATAGTTGTAATATGTTAACACGAGTGAGTATAACAAATCACATTTAATTTAGTCTTATGATGAAAAAGAAATAGGACGTAGAAGTATATATATATACATATATTACTTTTTACTAATAAAAAATATGTAATCTTCATATAGTATCATATAATGAAACATTATCACTTTAATTTGTGATGTTAATTTTTTAATTTGAATTGCATATAAATTAAAAATACTAAAAATAGTACAATAATTAACTGTCTCGGTGAAATTAAAATGGATAATAATATGTAAATAATTAAGAATAATAAAAACCATATTTCAATACAATAAATTGTACTGAAAGAAAATTAAATAAACTACAATCTAGCAGAAGTAGTTTATAAGAGTGTTTAATAAAATTAACATACTAACTACCAACTTATTTGAGTAGCTTATAACTTAATTTCATCAACACAAAAACATTTAATAAGTAACTTTAAAATAATTTATTTCAAAAGTTTATAATTTATAAGTTATAAAACTAGTTGGACTTATAACACACGTGTTTATTATTTTTAAAAATGGCTAAAATATAGATGGTAAAGAATATTTTAGCTCAATGAAAATATTTTAAAAAAAAATTAGTGTTATTTTTAAATTATTTAAAATATATACTTCGAACCTATATAACCATCAATGCCTCTTAAGGCACCTGTGGAAAAACTCTAATTATAGTTAAACAAATATAATCCAATATTAATAAATTTATACAAGATATTTATATAAATGTATATGTTTAAAAAGTAATATTATAAAGAAAATACATTTTATAATAATTTTCAAATTTTTTTTTCACACACATGCAAGGGGTGGGAGTAGGTCAAGCCCCTGTATGCATGTTTTATTATAAAAATCTATAAACTTTAATTTTCTATACAAAATATAGTCGGACGGATTAATTTTTGTCCAAGTGTTAATGTAACATTTGACGCTTAATAATATTTTGAAAATAGTAAATTATATATTAAACAATGTGATTTGCCAATATAACCGAGTATATTTAAATTTATATTACCAAAATGTCCGTAATTATTTGCGTATATTTTTAAATAACGTATTATTTTAATTCAAAATAACTATACAATAGAGTTTTAATGGATTTTCAAAAATATGTGAAATTTAGGATTTTACCTAACCAATTAACAAATTTTAATTTGATTATTGATTTTATCTTATTATTATTTGGGTAGTATTATAACTTACTAGTATTCTAATATACGAATTTGATCTTACCGAAATATCTTTTAATTTTAAATTTAATCCTATTCTGAAATGAAGCACGTAGTATTATAATTTATCAGTATGTATGTGTGAATGCATATAAGTTCAGATTTGAATCGCGTCAAGCTTTTCAAAATTAAAATCTAGTTTAATAAAAAAAAATTCTTAGCTTATGGCCTGGGATAGTCAAAATTAACTTTTTTTCACTAGCGGTCAATTCCTTTTATATATGTTATTTCGGACGTATTGACTGAAAAACTTTTAGTTTTTCTTAAGATTCACATTAAATTAAACGATTATTCTTATTGAATTTTAAGTTTACTCGAAAAGACTTTAAAAAATATTTTATTCGTAATAATTTATAAAAAATAAATTTTTAAGTCTAATTTAATTTTACAAAATTCACTAAAATTTTATGTTTATTTATATAATATGAATAGTATATTTCTCTCACATTAAGTTGTCAAAATTTTGTAGAATTAGACATTTATGAATAATGTGATAAAAGTTCGTAGTAAGTAAGCCTATTAAATCTTACTAAAACATGTTTTGTATTATTCTAATATCATCTTAACACAATTTTACAAATCATTAAAAGGTAAGGTTGTTACATAATTTATAAGTAAGTGTAAATCTTATTTTGTAGATCAGTTTTATATTATTAAATTATATTTAAAGTTTATTATTTTTAAGATAGTATCATATCTTATTCTAACGATGTCTGATAAATTTATTGAATCAGTTGCTATCTTATTATTTATAAATATATATTCTTTACATAAAGAATATACATATCTCCGCGTGCTAAGATAAATATATCAACTAAATACGAAATCATTTTATAATATATAAATAAATATAAATTATAATTTTATAAAAAAAATTAAATTTAAAGTCTACTTTTTAAAATATATATAAACAAAAATCATATTAGTTATAGTTAATATATATATATATATATATATATATATATATATATATATATATATATATATATATAATAAGTTTGGTAAAAGTTAAAAGAAACATTATTACGTATTTATTAAGATAATAACATTAAGGGTTCAAATTCAACCAACCGTTTTTGGTTGTTCGGTGATTTAGTTAGTACCACATGAATAATGAGGGTTGAATTTTTTATTCTAATTTGATCACTTCGGTATCTCCTCCCTGTTATAAAATCTAATAATTAAGGTACACCTAAATTAAGCAATTAATTAATCATGTGTATTGCATTAACTATTATTAATTATGCAGTACTTGTAATAATTAAATTAATATTTTTAACAAAAGATAATAAAAAATGGAGGGTGATAAGAAGTTTCTTTGATATTTTCAAACGATGGTATAAAATTAATTAATTAACCAATCAATCAATCAATCACATGCATGATTAGGGATGGACTGAAATGTGAGTATAAAATTGTTCCAACAAACTCATGTTCTTTGTCGTGGTTGCTTTTCAATCTCATATCAAATCTGGTTTATATTTTCTTTCTCCACTAAAAGAAAAGAAACTAAAACTTTCTCATATTGGTTGGTGAGGTGTTTGGTCTCGTGCATGACTTGTATTGCTTTCATCTCTTCAGCCAATTGCCTAACCAAACCTTTTATCTTTTAAAGTGAAAAGGATTTTCACTAATTAATTAATGTAGCTATTTTATATACAAAAAGTGAAAGTATTTTATTAATATTAATAGTAGCTTATGCATTTAAAAGAGGATTGGTAACCTAAGATAAATATACATTTGTCTAAAAAAGTGGACACTCACTCGGTTCCAATTGTGGTTAGTGGGAAACAGTGACAATGCACAGATGAGGATGAAAATGGATAAAAAAATAATATAAAATAAAAGTAGACAGTATTTTATATGTTAAATCTGTAACAATTTTTACTGCATTAAATATATATCATAAAAACTACAGATTTAAGAATATAGTCAATGTGTTACAAAATTTAATTATTTAGTCAAGCTAAAAATAAAATATTATTTTTTACAAATATTCAAAATATAAAATTAATAGAAAATAACTCTGCAGACAAAGTCGGGTTGGAAGGAGAAACTATCATGTACAGGGTAATCATTCTATTGATTTTAAAGCTAAAAAGTCCTATTTAAGCATTAAAAATAAATTCACAATAAATAACAAATTTTTAATTTGTACAATTTCTTAAATACATTAGTTGAAATGATTTTAATATTTTTTTTTACGTACAATCCATTTACTGTTTTCAGAATTAGGTAAAAAAATTTCTTTGAATAATCTCAAATTTTTTTTAATTCTTTTCACACATATACTCTTTTTTTAATTGTGATGTCTTCCAAATTACTTTTTTATCTCCATCTTTAGATTAGATTTCAATAATTGTTTTGAAATAATTATCAATAAAGCCTATTAGGAACTTTTGACATTTGTAGTTTTGATTTGGTCGTGTAATTTTAATTTAATTATACGATTAATCCATCAATTCAATTATAATTTATAGTTTTCTTAGGGTTTTCAATTCATCAAAACATATCGTAAAACATACCAATTTTGGGATTAACGATTCTTACAAAGGAGAATTTCCTTTGATTTGATCCATGAAAAGTGTGGAGCATAGAAACTTTTTCACATGAGTCACACGCCATTATTTATCCTAACAATCAGATCTTATCTCACTAGTGTTGTTAGCCAAATGAGATGCAATTCAACACTCATCCCACCAAAAATGTTAGTGGTGTTAATGTCAAAAATATCATACTTTTTGAAATTATTTATTGTCAAATTTGAATTATTGGATATTACATTCTATAATGAGATGATAAATTATTTGTCAGCATTTCCATGCCTCAAATTAAAATAATGAATCTGTATAATTTTGCAATTGGTCTAGATCTTGGATGTTTCAAAATATTTTATTAGTTTAAAAAACTATCATTCCAAACTCAAGTCACTTCGTCTTATTTGAAATTTTAAATTAGTTTACAAATTTGAAAACTCAAAATATTTCAATATATTAGAATAACTACATTTTAATCAATACAATCTCACCCTCAATTTCATAGACTAAAATAATTTAATAATAACTTTTACAACAGACAAATGAATTCATTTATACTTAATTTATTTTAATCATAAACTTAATTCAAAATATTTATAGACAAGTAAAATAATTATTTCATACAATAACACAATTTTTGAATGAAAAATTTAGAATACGTGATCATGTCCCTTTCAGATCTTTTAATTTAAAGTATTATTAAAAAGTAAAACTAATTTCTCCTACTAGATTAGATAATTAAGTGTTCACAAATAATTTTAACTTCTAAAAACTCAAACATAATTTAACTTTTAAAAATTCAGACATAACTTAACTTTTAAATCGTCTTGATAAACAATCCAAAATTTATACATAGGAAATTCTAAATATGACAATGAAAAAGAGAATAAAATTAAATTTACCCTAATCAAGAATTTGACCGGATATTTTTGTTTTAGTGACTATCATAAGTCTAAAATAGCCTTTGATCAATTTGATGAAAAAAAAAAGATTTTTTTTTCTAAAAAGATAATAATTATTTTAAAATAAAATTTAAATAATTGATCTTTATTAATATAAATTTTTTATTTTAGTATTTATATATCATTTTAATTATACTACTTATATTGTAAAAGTAAAGTTATTCTCTAAATCCTTACCGCGTCCCTTAACTGTTATCACAAGTTAAAATCAAACTAAAAATAATAATTAACATAAAAATGTATAATTAGATGAAAAGTAAGAGTATAAATAATAATAAAAAATTATTAACGTCATCTTCGACTTTGAAAGTTACAATTAAATAGGAACAAAAAAAAAATTAAATGATATGATACTTACGGAATAGTGAATAATTTTATAATCAAAAAGCAAATAGATAAAAAAAATACAAGTTATATTCAGATAAAACTGAAAGAATATTAAGGAGATCTTTAAACACAAAAATTACATAAGCTGACGTCTCCTATTAAAATAGAATTGCAAGAATATATATTGAATATAAAACATAGATTTTTTTTTTTTTTTTTTCTATACCAATCTAATAAATGAATTGAATAGACACTACAAGTATATTTGGACAATTTTCGAAAAGGGCCTGGGCAAGGAAAATGCAGTGGATCTTCACATTTTCAATGGAATCCATTATCGCATAGGCATGTCACATCTAAGCCCATTTTCCTGAGATCATTATTACATCTATTACCTTTTTCTGAACACTTTGAACCATTCGTCATAGAACATTTTTTTTGGATTTGCCAACACAAGTAGAAAGTAACGTTAAAGTTTCTTTTTTCCATAAGCCCTTAACAAGGAGGAGTATTAAAATGTGAGTGGGGTTGTCCTTGTTAACTCTTGTTTAATTGTTTAGAATCATTAAGTTGTTCAAGAAATTAAAACAAAACAAACTTTTATATGGTACAGTGTTGTTCTTAAATTTTATGTTCGAAATTATTCAACCCAAACCCAAGTATATTAAATGTATATGATTTTCCATTCCACTAACTAGGAAGATTTCAGTTAAAATATAATTTTACTAAATTTAATTTAATTTTATAAGATGCACTTACCGAAATGATTGTATTTATAAATAATGTTTTAGAAAACTTGAGATTGTTTTGATTGCACTATAATTTTTGTCTAAAATTAAGATTATTTTATTACATTTTTGTTTAAGCGAGTTAATTTTCACTTTAAAAAAGGTGAGTCTATTATTGTTTAATACATTAGATGTTAATATATAATAAGACATAGTAAGACATACTTCTTAATATGAAGCTTATTGAATATTTTTATTATATTGGTCTATATTATTGTTGAAAAATAATATTTAAAAAAGATGGAATAATTTCTTTATTAAAATATTTTTCTATATACCTTTTTTCATGTTGAAAATTTATATATATATATATATATATATATATATATGTGTGTGTGTGTTTTTAATTATGTTTAAGTCTGGATGAATAATGAATTTTTGGTTTTACATTTTAATACTTTAGTTGTTTGTATATTTATATCATGTATTTGAATGTTTACTTGGTAACTGTTTATTTCTTGACTTTGAAAAAATAAAATCTATTGTCATTCTAGTCGACAAGACATTACTAGCATTTTGATCTAGAAAAAGTATATTTTAACTCCTGTAAAGTGAGAAATAATAGAATACACATGTTCCGAAAAAGTAACGATGGATATTTCAAACTTATTATAAATATATATGCAGTATTGATTATTGTTTTCAAAAACATATTTTATGTATTGATTTTAGATTATCATTGAATCACAAAATTATATATATATATATATATATATCATATCTCCTACTCAAAAATTTAATTATAACTAAATATAATTCTGTGTCCAATAGCTTGAGATAGCAGTTGGTTATATATAAATAAATACAAAATAATATATTTAAGTCTTTATTCTATTTACTTGAAAGTTTATAACTACTTGATTCCATTAGATTACGATAATTATAAAGAGAGTTGTTTGAGATTCTTGAAGTGATAACCAAGTTATAATGGAAAGCACACAATAAATATTTAATTTTAGGTGTTTGGGAATGGAATATGTGTATAAGTTCAGTTCATTTGCTTTGGTAAAAGATGTGCTATCACAGTGCTTGGGTGGAGAATTTGACCCTTATTTCATTTGAGATACGTTAGTGATAATTTTTCTTATACACCTTTATTCTTTCTCCATTCAGTTAAAAATTACAAAATTTTACAGGTATATATCATATCTTATTTAATATATTTTAAAAAATTAACCGATAAAAATAAATATATTTTAAAGAATGTATCAAGGAGTGCATAGTTACTGTTTCTCTTATTCATCTTATAACAACTTTAGTATTCCGTCGTTGACTATAATCCATGCCCCTCTTTTGTTCGTATTGACTATAATTATGTCTGGTTTTTCCTAATTCGAGTCAAAAAAAAATCTAAGATACTTCTGTAAAAAAAAATTATAACTTATATTTTTTTCATAATTTTTATGGTTTTTTTATTATTTTCCCCGTACAACCAAACATTCTATATGTGAACATTCATTTGAAACATAAGGTTTTGTTTCATTATCATTGCAAAGACTATTTATGATATAGAAATGATGATGGAGCAGAGCAAAGTTAATTACGTCACTGCTTTCTCAACATTCTCTGTCAAAGCTTATGGGTCGAACAATGCTTCCATCCAATTTCCATTGACTGAAATCTTTCAATTTGTCATACTTCTCCTCTTCAAATTTTGGTATTGATAATTTGAATCAAGTGCCTCTCATATGTTATCAATACATTTATATATATATATATATATATATATATATATATATATATATATATACCCACCAAAACAAACCTTATAAAATTTTATTGTAATTATTTCTTAAAAAGTTATTATTTTTCATAAATATTTTTTTTATAACAAATTTGAATTAAATGTTATTTTATTAAATTATTGTTACTATATTATTTATTATTATTATTTATACAATTATTAATATGACAATAACATCCTAAAAAACTATACTATAAACCTATCACAGGGTCTTTATAAAGTTTATAGTAATAAAAAAATATACCTTAAACATATATCTATATTACAAAAGAATAATAAAAAATGGAAAGATCTTTATTCTTTTACGAATGTTAATAAAATTATCGTAGTTCACAAGACTATCAACACATACAAAATTTAGGTGAAAATTAGCCTTGAAAATTAAATTGTTTCAAAAATTTGATTGAAAAGATTGAGTTATAATATAATTTTTGTTTGAGCGAAAATTAACTTGTTTGAATGAAATTATGTTAAAATTAAAGGTTAAGTTACAATATTATTTTTATTTAAGAAAAAATTGACTTGTTCAAGTGTAAATATAAAGAAAACAACCTCTATATAACAAAATAAATTTATTTTATAGGTTTTACCCAAACTAATTTAATAAATATAACTCTGAAACATATTTAAAATGATCAATACAATCTAAAATCTAATAAAACATTATCTTTTACTCATTTCAATTTAATTTTGATAATTCAAATTAAATATATGAAAATCTAAAAAGAATTAACTTTACTCATTCAAATCATATTCAAATATAAATATTCTAAAACAATATTAATTATTGAGCTAAAACTAAAATAATATTTAATTTCAACATTTAGCTAGTTTTAAACAAAATATTAAAACTTAATTAAATTTCACTATGATTTTAACCATGTTGAGTGAACTAATTTTCTCAACTATCCCTACTAAAAAAATAAAAAATATTTAGAAAAAGAGAAATTTACGCTATTTAAAAAAACGATATGTTAGAAGTCCTCAACTAGTGCAATCAAATTCAGGAAGATATTAGGTACAAAGGAATGAAATTAGACAAAAGTCATTGGGAGACAAAAAAAAAAAGTTTGTGAAGGAAAAAGAGAGAAGGGAGAGCGTAGTGGGAAGAAAAAACTTTACAATAGTTCTCAGCACTTCTATCATTAATGATAATAACGTTATTGCTATTTAGATCAAAGTTGTTAGAAAATATTTTATAGAAGATAATGAATTTTAAAAGGAAATTACATTAAAATTAGAATTTTGGTATCTATTTTAGAAAATTATATAAAATTTAAAGACCTATTCAAATTAAATTAAAGTTTAATGTGTGTATTTATAAATAGGATAAATTTTGAGTACAAATTAATATGAAGTTAAACTTTAGAATGTTTATTTATTAAAAGAGTTTAAGGAATTTCCTTAAGGTTTAAGTGGAAAACCCTTCGAAAAATAACGTGAAAAACACATAAAAATCTTCTACGTTTGAATTGCACAACCTATCCAATGAAAAAGTGTGTGCACACTCCAAATACTCTCTAGTTTGTGTGAAAATCCTCATTTTTATTTTGTTTTATTCTCACTTTTAAGCTGTTAGTTCTGATTTTGATTCTCCATGCTTCTATGGAAAATGAATTTTGGCTTTATTTGAGAACCATGTAATCATTTCCACCACAAACCCACCCACCAAAAGTTTCTTTCGGCAGAGTACAAATTCTTCCTATATAGCTTTGATACAAACCACACGTACCAAACACACCATTATAGTATATACTTTGAAGATACCATTTTAAATATTTATATTCTTAATAGGAATAAATCTTAAATTCAAATAATTAAATGTATAACATTAAATACTCAGTATTAAATTTCATTGATATATTTAATTTGATTAACCTTAAGTTTGATCACCAAATGAAATATTTTATTTTTCTTATTCAATTCGTTTCTGCCTGTAAATTATATTTGATCAACATCTGCTTACTCAAATAACTCTATCAATTACTTAAACTTTTAAAGTCTTTCTAATAAGATTTTTGTGTGTATGTAGCGAAATAATGAAAAGGTATAGAAAGAAAAATAAAATTATTACGTGAAAAAATAAATGTCTTTTGACAAAATGAAAAAAAAGGAGTGATTTAAGGACACTAGTTAAAAAAATATATCTAACAGAATTTAATTCGAATACGAAACGAATATAAAAGTAATAGAAAAAATATTTTTGTATAGTAATATAAAATATTTAACATATATTTAATGTTTTATATCATATCCATATAGAGGCACAATAGTCAACAGACAATTCCTTTATATAATAATAGTTTTTCATTGATTCTACATTAAGTATGCCTAAATATAGTTATATATTCTATGCAAACATCAAGAGTTGAGACACTTAATTAACAAATGGACACTTAATTAACGGCAAGAGAGTGAATCGTTTTCGAATTATGAATGTATAATTCGTTTATTGATGATACATTTGTCAATTGTTGATAGCAAAACGAATTGAAAGAATAGGTTATGATCAAAAAACGAAAGAAATAAATTTTGCAAATTAATGGTTCAGTAGCTACAAAGCAAAAGTTGATTGGTAGGTTCACGATGAAGATCAAATGAAGATTGGCATCGAATGGTAGCTATGAACATTAACACGGCTTCTTCCAGATCCTTAGTTACGTTTCTCTCGATCAACGTTATCACGTACTCTATTAACGAGGCCTCACAAGGCAGTGTTAGGGGCACGTTCCCAGAAAGACCAAACTCTTCTTCTGCCAACTTGAAAAGCTCTCTGAAAATGTTGTTTTTCAAATACAACAAGGGAAGCACAAAGCGCTTCTTATCCATGCTGTACACAACAAAGTGACCCTTTTCAGCCTTCGTCCACAAGATGCAACCTTCTGCTTTTGCTGCATGTTCTTGAGCCTTTGGCCAGAGGATTCTCTTCCTTTGGTAACTTGTGGCCTCTTTCTGCCACTTCCAAGCCATTTGGATGATCTTTTTTGAACTAACCATTCTTGCAATTACCTTGGACGATGTTTGATCTAAGAATTCGTTGTGTCTTTATATAATCAGAGGTCCACAGACAAATTCTTGAATGCTGCTGATATTGTGCCTGCTTTTACGTGGAAGCGAAAGCATGTGACGTGAACACAAATATGTAGTAGAATGAGTAGTAATTTACAAGGGTTCATGCATGCATGGACTTTGTTGCGGTCTTTAGGGAATGGACTAATTGAGTATGTCCCAAATTAATTTGTGATGTATGCAATATCTGTGACTACCCACTTGCAATATGGTTTATTGGATTGGAAATAGGACCAAATGGTGGCCAAGAACAACAGGAAAAATGAACATTATTGTATTTACTTTGGATAAGTGTGTGCAAATGGTGGAGCATGTGGTCATCCCTTTAATTGTGAAATTTGTAGCATTCGCCGACTTATGGACAAGTGAGACTGATTATAGTGATGGGCCAAATGGAAAAAGGCAAGGAAACGGGGCATGTTGGATCTTAATTGTTTGTGAACTGTCTCGCACAACATTTTCATGGCTAAATCAAATGCATATATACTGTGGAGTACTTTTTTCTTTTCTTTTTTTTTTCAATTTTCACTGCATCAAAACTTTGGAAAATAGTTCAAGAGGCTTATGTTGCCCTAATAATTGTACATATTAGTGTCCACTTGTTTTGTCTGTGGGAGGCTAAGCTCCACGATATGTGTGTTTGTGAATCCGGTTTAATTGGACTAGTTGAGGGAAGCAAATTAACCCTTTCAATTTTACTGTTTATTTATATAATATTACTGGGCTGCTATTTATGGAAAAACGTAGTTCGTCAATTAATACATATCAAAATCAAAGCAAAGTAAAGTTTTGCTTTCAGTTATATATAACAACAAGGTCACTGATTTTTTTTTCAAAGTTTTTCTAGTTTGTTTATTCTGTTGTTTTACTTTGTTTAATATAAATTGACTTATGTTCTGGTACGTTAATCTCCATATTTTACCGTGGTGGCTAGAATTCATATTTGTTAATCTCCATAATTATTCTGTAGTGTTTTTTTTCTGAGATACTAATGTATCAATTTGTTAATTTTCATCATCAAATGTATGATCAATAGTAGTCTGAAGTTGGAGGGTAAACAATTATCTTGAATACTAAACATTGATATTTGTAACGTGTACAAATTGGTATGCCAAATTCTATGAAAACATATCATGTGGTTGGCTTCTTTGTCTTATATATACAATTCTAGATAAATATGAATGGTGCGGAAGTAGATCTTTTATAGACCTTTCGTATGGCCGTACCTTACGAATGGTTCAAAAGATAGCAAAAAAGCGATGAGAAGCATATTCGGGAAATTGTACTTCAAATCTTCGATTCCCTCTAATATTTAATTACAAAACTGGTTCTGAAGCATCAGAGGAATCAATAGAGATTCTACAAGACTTTTCAATCTATATTTGTAATCTTAATTTTGTATACACACAAATATCAAAATGGCTTCAAAAGCCATAAATAATCACTTGTCCGTTTCTCTGCATAAGACCATTACTATGCGAAGAAGCAGAAGAAGAAGATGATGATGATGCCACGTGGTGACATGTAACCATTGAAGTGATCAAGGCCTTCTCAACATCTTCGGGAACACGTTCCCGAATCAACGAGATCACGTACTCCAAGAAGACGCTATCGCAAGGTAACGTAATGGGTCCATTTGATGGTAATCCAAACTCCTCTTCAGACCAATTCAGAAGCTCTTTGAACACGCTGGTGCTAAGGTACTTAAGGGGCACCACGAACCGCTTATGATCCACGCTATAAACCACGAAGTGGCCCTTGTTTGGTGTTGAAGAATGAAGATTATCAAAGTGCCTTGGATATGAAATTCTCTTGCGTTTTCCCGCAGCCATTTTCTGCCACTTTCTTGCCATTTCAATAAGCCTCTTTGCACTTATCATGATGCAGAAATGAAGGTTGATGCAAATTTAATGGTGGTAGAGGTTGTTGTGTTGTGTTGAATTGAATAGGGTGTCACTTGTTCTGGTATTTATATGCACAAAATTAGACAGCATCATGTGGTAGTGTATCTGAAGTGTTTTGCTGATATGGTGCATGGCCACGTGTCATCATGCAGAAACCACATAACAGGAATTTGGCTTGTTGGTGATTATATGCTTGGTCTACAAACACATAACATTTGTGACAGAGAAATTGTGGGTCATTTTTTTTCCTAAACACACTTTGCCACAAAAGGTAAAGATGCATGCAAGATCGTTTTCTTACGGGAAGGTACACGAACCCTAAATCAACATTTTAGATAACCCTCCAACCGAGGATTTGGCTGGGAGGTAACATGTACCTAAATAATGCAAAGATGATTTATGTTGGATTAACTCACATCGTTATACACTTTTGTAAGATGCATGAATGTGAACAAAAAACAACATAAAAACAGTTACATGTGTATCAAGTCTTTAATACATCAAATGCTTTGTCTGGCTCTGATAACGCTACATCGCTAAGTGTTTATGTAAAGGGAGGCACACATACACAACTTGGATGATCATTGTAGCACAACTTTTTTTGCCACGCAGCATATTGTCACAATGGAAGACAAATTTTAATGTTTTAAAGGCTGATATCTATACACATTAAAACTGATTTTTATCATTGTAGCGTTCTGGATATGATCGGGTTCTGGATAAGAATCTTGGATATAATAGCAGGATATGCTCAGGAATATATATTTTTCCTAAAATCCCATTTTAAATATTGAGCTATAAAAAGGGAAGTTAAAAAGTTAAAAGAATTATCGAAAAACACAGGCTTAAGTGTTTCGGTAGAGGTTTTTCTAAACATAAAAGAGACAATTCTAAACAATCATCAAATATATAATTAGATTAAATAAAACAAGTCCTTATAAATATTTTGATAGTTATTGATAAAACTCTTCTCAATTAACGATTAAAGATAGTAAACGCAATCCTTATCATTTTCCAAAAGAAACTTGATAGAATTTACTTAATTATTTATTTCAATGTATTTTGTTGATATTTTGAATAGCATCTGAAATTAAGATAAGAAGTCATTATTATAATAAAGTATATTTTACTTTTGTTCTGAATTGGAATATTCGAAATGAATGTTGAGTTTTGTCTAAAATGATTGTTGAGTTTTAATGATAAGTGGAGATATGAGTAGAGATTTACTTTAAAAGATTCTGCAACACTTCCAAAGTTTATAATTTTTTAATCCAGGTTAATATTCAAATAAGTTGATTACGTATATTGGTTGGTTGATATATGTAACAAATGTCCAATCTTTTAAGTCAGGTTAATACTCATCTGGTTATATTCTTATCTTTTCAAATAAATAATTTATATATTGATATTATATTTTTTTCCGATAAAGTAATATTATCTCTTTATATTTGGATAATAGATATACATTTTTTATATTTATTTTTTGTATTAACAACGAATAATAGTTTCACTTAATAAAATTTTGTTTATTTTATTGCATTATGAGTTTCTGCTTGCCAAATAACAAAATAACTTCTTTAGCTAATACTAGAACATTCACTAATCTACTAAGGTAGACATCTAATAACTTCTTAATAAGAGTGTTTATGTTTTTTTATTAAAAAGGAAGAAGTTATATTAATATAAATGACAAAAAAAAATGTTGTATATTGAACAGAATCATTACAACATTACTGTCGCCACGGTATTATCAACAATAGATATAGATGAATATACACTAGTACAAAAATTATAAATATAACAGTGACTGAAAATTGTAGTTACTGTTAGGAATCAAAATCAAAAGTAACCAATTTTTTCTTATAAATGACTGATTGATTCAGGATAAATATTCAGTAAAAGAAAATTCGGTAAAAAAAAAAAGTGACACTTTTATTCAATTTTTATGTTATTAATTTGAGTAATAAAATATAAATTTTTATCTCTCTTTAGTTCCCTTCTATTGTCATTCTTCCAAATATTTGCCAAACTATTATTTAACTTTTTAAAAATGTTTTTCTCTTATTTATTTTTTTATTCATTAATGTGTTATGAATTGTTAGTTGAGATTCTTTTGAGACACAAAATCAATACCCTATCATTGCCGTTTGCTCATCGTTATTACTGCTTGTTTGTGCTTACAGATTCCGTTACAAAATTTAGTCGTAGATTCATTTATTGTTTTCCATCACTATTTCAGTTATTAATAATAGTCATAAATTTGGTTAATAAATTGCTGATTATATATTAGTAACGAACAAAATAAATTGTTTATTATATATTAGTAACAATAAAAACTCTAAATCTTAAATCTAAACCTTAAATAAAATAATCATAAATATTATTTGGTCATTAGATTTGACAAATTTTTAAAATAGTGACAATTTTAGTCTGATCGAATTTTTTATTTTAACAAATATTTAGGGAAATGAAAGGTTTTTTTGTTGGTTGAGCAATAATTGCGCTTATAGACAGAATTAGGAAACCATTCTTATAGTACAATATTTCTGTAAAGGGTTGAAATATCCTAATGCCTTCTTTTATATACACAATTAAATTCTTTTGCTATAAAAAAACAGAACTTGAAATTTAAGAATAAAAAGGACTCATATTTTAATGTTTTAGTAAAAAGTCTCCAAAAACTTGACAAGAACAATTATCTAAATTATGTGCTAAATTATTAGGTACAGATGATTTAAATAGTTTTAAAATTATTAAATTTTATTATATATAAAATTGTTACTTTATAAATAAAGTAGATATATACTATAAGAGTGAAGACTACAAGATTAATTCCAAATATTTTGATGATGGTACTAGATTAAGAATTTAGAAAAATGTGAGAACAATAAGAGTCAAACATTTTTGGAAATTCGTTGACCAAATTAATGTTTATTGAGGGATAGTAAAGCTTTACAAATTTGCAGATAATTTAGAAAAAATCACTCAGCGAATAAAATTAACTAAATTAATCTTAAAGGGGATTTAAGGATGAGAAATTCACTTTTGAAAACTCGTTAATAAAAAATAAGTCTTAAAGATAATTTGTACGAAATTTGTATTTTTGAAAATTCAAAAATATAAATAGGTTTTAAAAAGAGAAAAGATTAATTTTTAGGACAAATAACTAAGCGTGCAAGAAAAGAAACAAGACAACTCAATTGAAGTTATCAACAAAGCTTGAAAAAGATAAATCTTTTTCGAGTCTCTCATACTTATGATTAATAACTTGCTATATTTGGAAAAAAAACATGATTTGTTCATATATATGAAATCTAGATTAAATAATTTTTGATATCTTGTTTATATATATGTCTAAATGTGGTTTTTATTTATCTCTATTAAAATGAATGAACTGGGTCTGCAAGGAGGATTGAAGCATTACTTTTTTTTTTTTCGTTTTTGAAGTGTTTGGACCAATCACGGATACAAGTATGGGTCGTAAAATGTGTATGAAATTTCAGAAAACAATTGGGCTAACGGTCTTATTAGAGGGTTGGGTTTATTTCAAGTGGATTACGATAATTGATTATAATAAAAAAAATTGCATTTTAATTTTGTTTTTTTTAATCTCCTAACTTACTAGATTAGAGTCTAATTGATTAATGTATATTGGTTGGTTGATCTTTGTATCAGAAAGATCCAATCTTTTAAATCTAGATTAATGTTCATTTGGCTATATCCTTATTTTTTAAATAGATAATATTATATTTTATTATTATATCCTATATCTTTTCGATAAAGTAATATTATAATAGATATACCATTTTATATTTATTTTTTGTATTATCAATGAATAATAGTTTCACTTAATAAAATTTTGTTTATTTTATTGCCTTTAAGAGTTTCTGCTTGCCAAATAACAAAATAACTTCTTTAGCTAATACTAGAACACTCACTAATCAAATTAGTCTAGTAAGTACATCTAATAACTTCTTAATAGGAGTGTTTATTTTTTTTTTATAAAAAGGAATAAATTATATTAATATAAATGACAAAAAAACGTTGTATATTGGACAGAATCATTACAACATTTACTGTCCCCACGGTATTATAAACAATAGGTGTAGATGAATATACACTAGTAACAAAAATTATAAATGTAACCGTGACTGAAAATTGTACTTATTATTAGGAATCAAAAGTGACGAAAATTTTCTTTTAAATGATTGATTGATTTAGGAATCAAATATTCAGTAAAAGAAAATTCAGTAAAAAAAGTGACTTTTTATTAAAATTTTTTGTTATTAATTTAAGTAATAGAATATAAATTTTTTTATTTCTCTGTAGTTCCCTTCTATTGTGATTCTCCCTAATATTTGCCAAACTTTATTGTTTAACTTTTTAAAAATGTTTTTCTCTTTTTTTATTTTTTCATTCATTAACGTTTTATGAATTGTGAGTTACGAGACTTGACACACAAAATTAAAACCGTTGTTACTGGTCCTCGTTGTTACTTCGTGGTCACGGATTCAGTTATAAATTTTAGTGGTAGATTCATCCAAGGTTTTCTGTCACTATTTCAGTTATTAATAATAGTCATAAATTCAGTCAATGAATCATTTATTATGCATTAATGTCAAATAAAATAATTATAAATATTGTTTAGTCACTAAATTTGACATTTGTTTTAAATAGTGACAATTTTAGTCATTCGGTAATTGAATTTTTTATTTTTAACATGTAGGTGAATGAATGGTTCTATGTTGGTTGAGCAAGAATAGTGCTAATAGATTTTGGAAAACCGCTCTTATAGTACAATATTTCTATAAAGTGTTGAAATATCCTAATGTTTTCTTTTATACACACAATTATATTCTTTTGCTAAAAAGAAATAGAACTTTAATTTTTAGAATAAAAATGACTCATACTTTAATGTTTTAGTAAAAACTCTCCAAAAAGCTAAATTGTTAGATACAGATAATTTAAATAGTTTTTAAATTATGAATTTTATTATATATAAAATTGTTACTTTATAAATAAAGTAGAAATACTATAAGAGCGAAAACTATATGATCATTAATTCCAAATATTTTGATGATGGTATACTTAATCAAGATTTTAGAAAAAAAAAGTGAGAACAATTAGAGTCAAACATTTTCGGAAATTCGTTGACCAAATTAATGTTTATTTAGGGATAGTAAAGCTTTACAAATTTGGAGATAATTTAGAAAAATTCACTCAGCGAATAAAATTAACTAAATTAATCTTAAAGGGAATTTAAGGATGAAAAATTCACCCTTGAGAACTCATTCATAAAAAATAAGTCTTAAAGATAATCTGTACAAAATTTTTATTTTTGAAAATTTAAAAATATAAATAGGTTTTTAAAAGAGAAAAGATGAAATTTTTGGACAAATAACTAAGCGTGCAAGAAAAGAAACAACACAACTCAATTGAAGTTATCAACAAAGCTTGAAAAAGATAAGTCTTTTTCGAGTCTCTCATACTTATTATAGTTTGGTTTCTTATCATCACAAATTTCTAACTTCTTTTATCATCGCAAATGAACAAACATTATGTCTAGTAATTTATATGTGTATATCTCATTTATCTTTATTTGATTTGATTTCGATGATTAATAATTACTATATTTGGAAAATCATGATTTGTTCATATATATATATATGAAATCTAAATTGAATTATTTTTTATATCTTGTTCATATATATGTCTATATGTGGTTTTTATTTATTTCTATTAAAATGAATGAACTGGGTCTGCAAGGAGGATTGAAGCATTTTTTTTTTTGGTTTTTGAAGTTTTTGGACCAATCACGGAGACAAGTATGGGTCGTAAAATGTGTATGACATTTCAGAAAACAATTGGGCTAACCGGTCTTATTTATTTCAAGTGGATTACGATAATTGATTATAATAAAAAAATTACATTTTAATTTTGGTTTTTTAATCTCCTAACTTACTAGATTAGAGTCTAATTTTATTTATGGTGACGTGACTTTTATCATCTCGAAGAATTTTCACAAATGATAAAGATTGAATACAAAATTTCCATTAATAAATTGTTCTAAAAACATATAAACGGAAAATATGAGCTATTTTAGTTATTATTTAATAGGTATTTTAGTCTTTATATTATGATGTTTATTTAATTTATCTTAAGATTTTGAATGTTCTCAGTTCTATTTCTTAAAAAAAATGAGTTAATGTAATTTCTAAGTGTTATTACAGTAATACGTGATATTTGATCCCTACATTATATATAACTTCCGTCAACTAATAAAGCTTGATTAATAATGTATCGTTTATTATTTAAGTTATATGTCATTATTGTAATATCATTAACATCATTATCAAATTAAAACATTTAAAATTATGAAATAAAATTAATATATATATATATATATATATATATATATATATATATATATATATAATAGTAGAAAAAAACTATTAAACATTTTTGGCATTTTTTCCAACGTATTAATTATCATACTTTAGGAAAAATGTAATTTAAGTTAGATTTTAGTTTTCACTTTCATGAGCGCTTATTTATATTTTGCATATATTTTAATTAATAAAACTATTTTTTCATTATTCTTTAAATAAATAGATTAAATTTAAAGTTTAATTAAACCAAAATTAATTTTTTGTGGTCACACTCTCAAATGTGTTTATTTGTAATTGTCATTCATTCCAGTCATGCACTATTAAGACTATGAACAACCAACCAAATACCACATGTTCATTTGTGATTATGGAATTACATGTAGCACTAAAGCAAAGAATAATGAAACGATTGTGATGAATTATTATAATAGAGCCTAGTATAATTTTGCCTGAAAATTACATAGCTTCTTAAAATTATGTAAGAGGCTTGATAAATAAAAATAATAGTATAATTCATTAAATCATTTTAAATTTCAACTTATAATAACTAATATTAAGTATGTATTACACATTATTTGTATGAGTCATAACCTTATTTATGAGAAATAAAATAAAATTTAGACTGTATTCCCAAATTCCTAAATAATTTTTTTTTTCGTTTCACAATGATTGCGCTTATAATAATTTGAAAAGTCATATAATAGATGTTTCCATCTTTTTAATTAAATATTTTTTATTCATCCTATTCTTTGTTTAAAATAATTATTCTGTTTCGGATAGTTACTGAAAAATAAGACGTTTAATAAAATGATTTTAAAAATAAATATATTTATAATTATTCTATGTAAAAGAATTTTAAATTGTCATCATTACGAGACGAAAGAATATTTTATGCTCTTATTTCTTGTTTTTTTTTTTATATGTTTTCTTTTAACTCATTGTTATTCTTTTTTCTACACTTTTTGTAATAAGTTCAAGTTTTTTCTATACTTTTTTTTCTACTAATAATCGTATTTTATACTAAGATATATATGACTGAAGGGCAAAAGTTCAAGTTTTTTTTACGTGGTCTTCTTTTTTTTCTTCCTTTACAAAAGTTGAACAACATATATAATAAAAAAAATCTACACTTAAATTTTAGATTCTAATATAGGTATAGGGTTTAGGGTTAATATTTTAATATAGAAGAAGAGTTTAAAACCAAAGAAAGCTTAATTTCCGAATTACTTATAATATGATTTTCCTTTTGTTCATGCTATCTATAGCTGATATCTCAGTAATGAAAAATAAGTTCACTGTTGATAAAAAAAATTAAATAGATGTTTTATCTACAAAATGACGTATCAACGTTTAGGAAGTAATTACAGAGATATAAAATAAAAAACTGATTTTGAACGATTATCTTTTACATTATAATTAATAAGGCCCAACATGATGATGTTTCCAACTTCAACTTTAATTTGGTCATTTTTAGTTGTGTGGTCAATCATCAGTCTTGAGAGAGTAGATTTAATATTTTTTAATTGAAAAATTTCAATTGTTTATTAATAATAACTTATTTATAATATATTTTAGTTATACTATAGGCATATACGAATATATAAGTTATGTAAATCACTAAACAAATATCACATGGGAATAATAGGGATATGTGTAAGATTATTTTATCTCAGGACAAATTACTATTAAAAGAGAGACACTATTAAAAAATAAAATTGTAGCTGCAAATTGACATAGAAAAAAAAAGTCATTATTGAACATATATTCGCAAGTTTCCAATAATGACTAGAGATTTGTTCATTATTGTTTCTTGTTTTAATTTATACAACAGACTGATTTTGTGGACCAGTTGTTTGTAGCAGAAAATAAATTGATTGCAGATATTCTGTTTCTTAGTTTCTGATCTCTTTGTTTCTTATTTCTGAACTGTGTATTTTGTTTGTCAGAGACTCATTTTTACACTTACATTCTTAATAAGAAGATCATCGACAAATCCTAGCAAAAAGATCGTAATCGAAGATATTTATTATCGCGTTTGGTTGTATTCTTATTCTTACTAAATGGGTATGAGTTGTAAACTTTTCCTAAATTCCTTTCAAGAACAAGCCCATAATCATTTTCCACCCTTACCTTCTTAAATGCTTATTTCTTTTTGGCTTTTGGAACGCTCTACGCGGAAACCTTTTAAAAAATCAACCAAACATGCCACATTACCTCGTTGTCTGGTTTTTCCCTGTTTGATTTTTGTTCTTCCATATATATGTTGGTGCTATCTTCATTCTCACATAGGAGTGATGGACAGCTGTATTAGACTATAGCCACCCAAGATATTGTTTGTTCCCTTCATGATGTGTGATTTTTAAGCCATTGACTATAGGCACTAGCGTTACAAAAGCTAATTAATTAGTCACTAAACTAATTAAAGCATTTAGTAATTCATCTTCTTTTTCTCAAAATAGTCAAATAAACCTTTTTCTTTTCTTCTTGTATCTTCCAAACTTAGATTGCACACGGAAGGAGAGGGAAGGTTATGTCTCTAATTAATTTTCTAAGTGTAACATATAATCATTAGTTACAATCTTTTGTAACATATTTTCTTTATCTTACATTTTATCTAAAATTTACCATCTATTAATTATTAAACACTTATCAATATATTAGAATTAATGTATTTTAAAGTTTAAAATTGTGAGTTAAACATAATTTTATGTTTTAATTTTTTTATTACATAGCATGATTTCAGCATAATAAAATTATATCATATTAAAAAACACTTATTAATATATTAAAATTAATGTATTACCATCCTTAATTTGCATCTTATTTGAAATCTATCATTTATTAATTATAATACACTTATTAAAAAATTAAACTTAATGTATTACTATTCTTAATCTCCATCTTATTTATAAAACATTAATTAATATATTAAAATTATTATATTTTATAGCTACAAGACGAAGGAGCGAAAAAGAAAGATTATGACAACCTCGTAATGAATCAAGGTCCACCTCCATGTAGTAACAGTTAAAAGGAAAACAAAGAACAGGTTCCAACAGCTGTTTGGTATTGGCACATAGAGATATGCAGAGTCGGTGAGTGGTCAGAAAGTGACCCCATTTAGTTTCTTGGCACAGCCGCGTTAACTCAGTGCGTGTTCCCTTTCATCCATGCTTATCTATTACCAAAGCCCTTTTGGAAAATGCTGACGTGTCACCAATTTGTCACTGTTCCTCTAAAACCTTCCCCATATATATCTCCTATATATACCTAGCTTCTTCCCCTTCATTTCTAAACCAACCACGTCTAGTTATTCAGTCATCCTCAAAACAATTCAAAATACACACAAACATGGCTTTCTTTCTTCTCTTTTTGCTCTCCCTTCTTGCTTCTTCTGCCACTGCTTGCAATCGCTGTTTGCACCAATCCAAGGCTTCCTATTTCTCCAAAGCTTCTGCTCTTTCATGTAACAACATTCATCTGTTCATTATTGACTTCAATTTCCATCTCTAATAGAATGATCTTGCTAATTTATTATGTGAATTTTATGTATGAATCAGCTGGGGCATGTGGGTATGGGTCTCTGGCACTAGACATGAGCGGTGGACACCTTGCAGCTGGTGTGGCCTCTCTCTTCAAAAATGGAGCAGGTTGTGGTGCTTGCTTTCAGGTGTGTATATGCAAATCAGAAGAACCATGTACCACCAATTCTTTTCATTAATTATTCTTATTATTACTGTCATGAATCATGTAATTAATTAACATTTTTTCTGTTGTAATTAATGGATGGTATGTTGTAATTATGTTGCAGATAAGATGCAAGAACCCAAGTGTTTGCAGCAAAGAGGGTACCAGAGTGGTGTTGACCGATCTTAATCACAACAATCAAACAGACTTTGTGCTCAGCAGCAGGGCTTTCTCAGGCATGGCTCAGAAAGGCAAGGGCCAAGAAATATTGAAACTTGGCATTGTTGACATTGAATACAAGAGGTAGGCTTAAATAAATCGCTTCAGTTTTAGATAAAGTTTGATCCTTTAAATCCCTTTGTTCTTCCTTTCCTTTTTCCTTGCTTTGCCACTGGTTTTGGCCTGTCCCCACCCCCCACCTACCGGCCAGCGCCACCGGCCCACCCACCACCTGTCCAGAACAATCATTGTGAACCAACCTTTTAATATTATCAATCCCTACCTCAATCATGTGCCACTTTAATGACAGTAACGGTCTAATGTCTTTTATATGTATATATACTAATATAATCATAATAATAATAATAATAATAATAATAATAATAATGTAATGTATATAAGTCGGATAATATTTCATGACCCAATGTCAATTTTAATCTATTACTTGGCTTTAGCCAATTAGATAAGGTGAGGTTTGAAAAAATGCTGACTCTTTCTTGGTGGGTGTTTGGTGGAGCAGAGTACCTTGCGATTACAAGAACAAGAATTTGGCGGTCCGTGTGGAAGAACCAAGCAAGAAGCCTGATTATTTAGCCGTTAAATTTTTGTACCAAGGAGGTCAAACAGAGATAGTAGCAGTTGATGTGGCTGAGGTGTGTTGTCCGACACAAAACATTATTAGTACTTTGTTTTTTGATTGAGTAAAATGTTGTTAACGTTGTTGGGTTGATTATTATTATTAGGTTGGGTCATCAAATTGGAGCTTCATGAGCAGAAACCACGGGGCGGTGTGGGACACAAGCAGGGTACCAAAAGGGGCATTGCAGTTTCGGATGGTGGTAACAGCAGGGTATGATGGGAAGTGGTTATGGGCAAAGAAGGTCCTACCTGGTGATTGGAAAAATGGTGTGATATATGATTCTGGCCTTCAGATAACAGACATTGCACAAGAGGGTTGTTCCCCTTGTGATGATTCCACCTGGTCATGATTCATTGAAACTCTCAATAACTTACCTTAGCAGACACACACACACATATATACTATAGTGTAGCCTCAGAGACCAACTTGTCATACTAAGGAATTATGGAGTAGACTAATTCAATAAACTTTCAAAGCATTCTTGTTTCTGTACCTCTCTCCACTTCTTCACTTTCTATTCTTTCTTTTTGTAAGATGTAGCCAACCAAAATAATGATTCTTTTTCACTCCGTTTATGGAATGTACCAATTACATTCTAATGAGCATCGGAAGTATTATTCTTCAACCAATAACTAAGACTAGTTTGTTTCGGGGCTGAAAATAAGTGTTAATACTACCTTTTATGAACCTGCTTTTCCGTACTACATATCATCTATAAAATTGGAAACAAAAATCGTCAGTAAAAACATAATTGTTGTAAGTTACCTTCCAATTGCACTTTTACTGCAATATTTTTAGATAATTATGAAAATGGACATTTTATTTTTTATTTATCAAATGAATAAATTATACGATACGATTTCATATATGAATAAAAGAACAAACGGTAAAATCGAAAGACGATCTTAATTAAAATTATGTTAATTGGAAAAAGTGAAAATAGTAGTAGGATAACACGATTTTAATAAATTTATTTTAATGAATTATAATTAATAAATTTTATAAATTTAATTAGTGGGTTTTATAAAATTAATTATAACTTATTAATTAAAACTATTTTAGTAAAAATAAAATAAATTATCCATTTTGATAATCACCTAAAATTACTGCACAAAAACGGTGAGAAAATTCAGTCACTTTCATCTTTTCCTTCTGATATAAGTCTGGTAGGCTTTCAAAACCATAGATGTATTATTCAGCAGATACCTCAATAATTTATATCACAACACTTTATTTCACATTTTTTTTCTATTTTCTGACTTTCATTTTTTCTGTTTTAAAATTTATTGTAGAATTTTGAACTTCATCAGCTGGGAAATAAAAAAATAAAAAATAACGAAAATGCATAATGGAAGCGTAAAGAAAAGGGTAGAACCAAATATTAAAGAAACAAAAACTGGTAGTGTGAAGAGAAAAAAGGGCTACAAATAAAATGGGCCTTACCATATTCAGAATACTTTAACCTCGGGCGTTGGATTCTCCATCTCATGTTTTTAAACATACACCCCCATATAAATTAAATTTCCTAAGTTTACCCTTCTATAATTGGTATTCTGAATTATACCATTTAAAGTACGAAATATGTTTTCTAGATTGTATTTCATAAAATATATGTATTATCTTAATAAATATTACATTTTAAATCCATAACTATATACCGAAATGTGTAATTTAGAATATATTAATATATTTTAAATTATACTTTCTAGAAAAATATTTTCAATTTCAAAGAAACTAACCGGAATTCATAATTTAAATACATTCTAAATGGTATATTTTGAAAGATGATTTTTGGATTTAAAAATATATACCAAAATGTATCTTTGAGGAACAGTTTTGTTATTATAGTACACCCTTAGCCTCGCTGATGTTGGGCTACAGTTTGTTCTTCAGCCTGTTTCTTTGCCTTGGCTATATTCGGCCCTTAACCAAAATAAATAAATAAACTAGTAGCCGATTTAGTGATACTTTATAAAAATAAATAAATACTATAAACGGGTATATAGTTATTAAAATCATATCATAAACTAGTTGATTGACTCAAGCACTAACACCGACTGCATATGTTTTTATGTATGTATAAAATCTTGTAAATATGATATATAACAAATTTATCGACACATTCATCAATTTTATCTTATATCTCATTAACAAATTTATAAACCAAAAAATAAAAATAATAGTAATAATAATAACAATAATAAGGATGAAACAGCACATACAATAATACAATTCTGTTGAAAGGTAATGGAAAACATGCATACAACTATTTCCTTTTGAACTGTATTTAAACGAAACTATTATCTTAAAATTTTGACCTTAATAAACTTGTAACTATATTTAGTTGTACTTATAATTTTAGTTAAAATAATTTAACATTCATAACTATTTGAATCACATTCTAATTTATACACGCAATTGATCCAAAAATCTACCTGGGAAAGTAAACTCATTTTTTTTTTCTGATTTTCCTTTTTTTATTATAAATATTATTTGAAAAATTTAGTACATGCTCAGCACCGAATTATGTTTTAAAAGTTGAGAAGTGATGATCTCAAATTTTACAATTATTATCCTGTCAATAAAAAATTGAAATTTTTGGTGGACCGTAAATTTAGTTGTTGCATTCTATCTCAAGAGTGCTTCTTTATGTACTTCCAAGTAGTTAAGTAGTTATTGGAACACCTCCAAAATTTACAAAACAGACAAAAATATCTTTAATTTTGTATCGTACAAACCATTTTGTCCTTGCATCTTAATTCTTAGAAACTCTTCTCTTTCTATCTCTGTTACTCGTCCACTGGGTGTGGCGCCTCCCCCTCATTCCGAGCTGTGATTTAGGTGCCCATTTCAATCGGAAATCACCGATTAACATTGCATTTTACAATCATTTGAGGTAGGTATCATCAATTATAAGATTTGTAGTGTATTTAGGAAGATTTCGTGTTGTGAAACTGTTTTTGTTGCGGAACCACCCATTCCGCAACTTGTATACGGATCCGTATACATGTTGCGAAATGGGTGGTTTTGCAACACATTTGAACACCTCGTAGTGTTACTCCGCTGCTACTCCATCGCGCCGCCATTGTTCCACTCCTCCACCGTCGCCAACGCAAACTTCCCACCCACACTACCACCCACAACCTTGCACCACCACCATCATCTCACCTTTGATCTCATACCTCCATTTACTGTTTTATCATTTCTCAAAATCAAGGATAATATAGTAATTTACTGAATGGCAAACTTGAAATTTTCTTAAATTTTGGAGGTACCCCAAGAACACTTGGAGGTGCAGGAAGAAGCACTCCTACCTCAACAATCTCGTTACTAACATGCCTAACTCTTTAATAGTTGTTGTAGGCCGTTGAACTTATATTTGTGTATTAAGGTTTATAATTGGTGTATTAACATGTCTTAATTGTAAAAAATAGTTTTTATGTGTTTATTTGTATGTGGGAAAATACTAAGTATATGTGAATCAGAAGTGGGGATACATTTTAAATTAGGATAGCCTTAGAATTATTTAATATATGTTTTATAGGGGGTGTAGATAGTAATTAAGGTTTTGAGCTCAGAGGCGGGTTTTGTTGGGTTTAGTTTCAACTGAAGAAAAATAAAAGGTTAAGGAGAATGTGATCTTAGTATATCAGGGGCGTTATTGGAATATTTTCCTATTCTTTCTCATGTTCAAACCTTATAAAACACGGGTAATTTGAGATAAGGAAACTTTATTTTTTATATATATAAAATTTGAGTAGCATTTTATTTAATGAAATTGTGTGGAAAAAGCTGTGACCCTTCGATGCAATTTTTTTAACAGTTTGGTAAGATTAGTAGGTGATGAGAATCCTGTTGTCATGACCTTGGAAAAGTCAGTGTTTGAGATAAATTTTAAATTAACAATTGACTTTTGCTAATTGCACGATGAACTTAAAAATTTAGGTAAATGGAGCTTTATTGTAATTTAGTGATGATGAAATTGGTGTGCATAATTGATTTATTTAAATAACTTAATTGTGTTCGTGGATTTGAAATTAAATTGTAGGATGGTTAAACTAAATCACCTTTTAAATATGGGAGGAGTTAAGTTGAGTGTGTATGCGAAGTAAAGTCGAATCATTATTTATTTGGAAATAATATGTAATATAAGTTTATTAGTTAATATCAAAAGTAGTGAAATATTTTATTGATTAGCGAAATTACTTAAGAAACAAACTAAAAAAATTGCCGAATTTTATTCAGCAGAATAGAATTAAGAGAAAATGGGAAAATATTGGCCAAATTTCGTTTAGCATATTTAAAATTCTATTGAGCGGATTTCTAAAAAGAATTATTTTCAAAATTTATTATTTGATTATATGCTTTAAATGGTTTTATTATATATAGTTTTATTTTGTTTTAATGATTATATGAGTATGTTTTAAATACTGTCTTAATGCTTATTATATGGTTAAATTGTTACGTTTGCGTAGATTGAAGTATATAATTGCATGATTTAAATATGATTTAGATAATTGTATTGATAGTTATGTTGTGAAATTTTATATTGTTCGGGCCTAATGTGAATGACAATTACTTAGGTAATACCTGGCATACTTAAGATGTATTGTGTATAAGTAAAGAATATATTAAAATTTTATTAATTTTAAAATATTTTTTATGAGAATATTATGAGTGAGAACTTTGTGAAAGTTTCTGCATGATTAATTATATATCTCATTTGTTTTGTTAATATATATCGGTGAAATTATATATATGTGTGTGTATTATTAAAATTCATACGTTTGAATATTTTATATTTTATTATACGTAATTAGTTAACTAATTATGCATGTGTTATAAAATATGTAATTTAATCAAAATAATATATTTGGTTAACTCCAAATTGGTGAGAATCCTCCCTGTATAATTTTTAATCACTAAGAGTGTTAACAAAATACTGCTTAGCATATTTTTAACAAGTTATTTATCGGTTAATTAAAAAAAAACTATGAAATCACGACTAAAACATGCTAAATAAGTACTAAAATCTAATCAAAAGTTCAGAAAAAGTAATAATAAATAATATATTAAAAAATGCATTAATGACTATTCTCTATTGTCAATTAACAATCATCTACAATTACCTCATCAATCAAATACATTTAAAATTCATACCATAAGTCTAGAAATTGGAAAAGATTATTGTTTTACATTAGCTAATTCATTTGAAGATAAAAATGACATAATCTTCTAGAGAGCATGATGCTATCAATCCATCAACAATACATGAATAATAAGATTTAACTATTTTTTGCTAATAATCCAGAAGAGACTTTTATTCTAAAAATCACATGGTAAACAATTTTTATTATTATTACGACAAATTGACAGCACATTGCTATTTTCATTAACATGAAAAATAATGTTTAAATTAATATACATGTGTGCGTATATATAAAATTAGTAAGATAAACTTTCTTAATCGATTTTTTATCTTAAAACTTGAATGAAAACCGTACGTGAACTATTATTACATTTTTAAAATCAATCATACCTTTTAACAGCAAATCACTCATTATTTATTATTAATCTTTATTGTTGTTTTTTTTTTTCGTTTATTTCTTGGGAAATACATATAATATGGATGATTTTTTTCTCTAGTGTTGGATAAAGACAGTCAATGAGTCAGTCAACTGTTGTTTTGTTGCAGCAAGTGTTGTCATATGGAAAGTGACATAAAAATATGATAAAATTTGGACATTATACTTCATATATTATTATTTATTATTTTTTAGGGCATCTAATATCTTTATTCTATGGTGCAGGGATATATAGCTGATGATATATAGGAATAACGAAAAAAAATATTACTTATACCTTGATTAAGATTTTAATATTTTAGTTACTTGTTGATAAGTATTTAGATCCATAATTGGATAGTTATACCGTTAACTTTAATACTTAACTAACGAAGGGTTCAGACAACATATTCATGCCATTAAAAATCCATTCATAATAGTATAGATAGATAAAAAAAAATGATAAGATAAGAATTATTTATTATTGTGTATTTGTTCTCTTGCTTTTTTCTGACTTAAATCGTTGGCAATTAAAAAAAACGTTTGGACACTAAAAAAAATATTTTGCTGTCGTGTATAGATACTCTGAACTATGAAAACACTTAACTTTTCGTAATTAAATATTTTACATTTACGACCCCGTGGATGAATATTCAACTAACAACAAATTATTTTATTTAATGTTTTTTAATAATTCTTTTAATTTAATCCAACTGCTTACACACTAATATTATTTGTAGTTAATTTTTATTAATTTGAATATAAGATTATCGTAATTTTGCTCTGCTATTAAATCTTTATTTATTATGCACCTAGCTGGCTAGCTCAATTTGCGCCTGATTCATTGCTTTGGATATGTTGTCTCAATAAACATGGCCACATATCAAACAAAAGTGTGTTTATCGTTTATTTGCATTAAAAGTTCTTCCAACTTAAAAAATGACAAGATCTGAATTAGAGGTGAATAAGATAAAATTCTCATGGTTGAAACCTTAATACTTTTTCCTTTTTTATTTATACTTTATGTCACTAAATTATTTTATTACTCAAGATTAAGAAAATTATTTAATTAAATTTGATAACAAAAAAATATATTTCCTTTCTCTTTTAAGTATTTGTTAATTAATATAAACTCATACTTATTTTAATAAGATCCATTTAGTCTAAAATTATTAATGTAAGACACATTACTGGCTTAATAGTATTAATGTATATGGTTAAAATTGCAGAATTTTCACAGTTTTTGATATTATAAATAAATATTGCAAACAAATACAATTGATGCAACTATAACTACAGATACTATAACACAGCTAAGGAAAAGCTGAGAATATGATAAAAAAATTCACAAAAAATTTGATAATACGATAAAAGAATTATAATCATGGACTATTTTGTAAAATCTCGGTTAAGTTTACAAAGTTTATTTTATGTAATTTCTATCATTCACATTAGTTTTTATTACTTAATGTACAATATTCTACTTATTAAGAATATATAAGTTTTTTCTTTAATAAATATGTTTCTAATCACTAATTTGATATAATTTTTCTAAACTTTAAAAGATAATATACTTAATTTAGTAGTCTAATTTTATACAATTTCATTTATACACACTCTTTAAGCATCTAACTAATTAGTAATCTAGATAAATTAGAAATCATAATCAACTAATTAAAAATCCTGATAAATTGCAAATAACGAGAAGAGAAGTTAAAAATAGAAAATAGATTGTAGAAATATTATAGTTATAATATTGATGAATTAAAAATGTTGATAAACTAAAAATCATAGTCAACTAATTGGAAACCATAATAAATTAGAAATCACAGAGAAAAAAAGGATTAAAAATGAGAAATGAATAGAACAAAAATTAAAATGAATGTTTTTTAAATATAATTTAGTGTCTACTTACCTAATAAATATTTAAAAACTGACTTTAAAACATATCTTTGAATAATTATTAAGTGTGTTGAAGAACACACTAAAACACCGACAAAAGAATAATATGTTACATAAAAGTTTTTTTCAACTGTTTACAATCAATATAATTATGAAGATCTTAACTTTACCTTTAATACATCTCAATATTAATGAAAATACAACTTACTATTAATTAAAATCGCACTAAGTAAACCATCTTAACTGTTAGATTATAAGTTCTTAAAACAAAGAATCAAAATTTCACTTGTCTAACCATGTTATATCAGTTTTACGAACTTTGACAAATTTTCATTAAGCATAACAGTTATTTCTTATACTTGTATTTTTCAAAAATGGGTTTAAAAAAGTACTTCTCAATTGATTCCTAGGTTTGAATAGTGAGCAAAAGAAAACGACAGGTTGACCCATGTTGGTACGATTAGATTCCGTTAATGGAAATTTTGGTGCCTAACTGTTCTCAATCACTTACTAATTTATGGGTGGGGATGTCCATCTTTATAGATTAATAGTTTCCAATTGAATAATGTTTCTTTTCAAAAATATTATATATATATATATATATATAATTGTAAAACTAATTGATACCATGGTTACATAAATTAAAATTAATACATTATTTATTCTTCAAAATATATTAAAATATAAATTATTTGATCATTTTATTATGGGTATATAAAACCATTAACTCATTGGTTTCAATGGCATTGAAGACCATTTCTTCAAGCAAGATGTTTGTACAAATTATCCACAAATACTTTTAAAAAATAAATTATTCTTTAAATTAAAATTACTTATGCAAAAGTTACAATAATAATTTACATAAACTTAAAAAGGGAATTTCTACAAATAAATTTTTTTAGAAGAGTTTATTTTCTTTTCTTACCTAAAAGTGTTTTATTAAGAAGTTTACCTAAATATAAGGATGTAAATAAATTAATCATGATCCTTTGTAAGGATTGTAAATATAGGTTGTTTTACTAAATTAAAGTAAGATTACACGGTGATTACATAAATGGATAAACTTAAAAGAAAAATTAAACATTTAAGTAAATTGTACCTGAAGACACAAATTTAAAAATAAAAAAATTATGCTCTTAAAATTAAAATACTATAAATTATATTTTTTATTTCTGTTTTTATATAATATATTTTTTTATCACATTTTGTTGTAATAGTTGGAGAACTAGTTATCATTATAACTTATCAGATTTCTAAATAAATTTAGTTTTTTTAGTCTAAAACTTATTTATTCTATTTATTTTTTTATAATTTTATCATCATTAATTTTAGTAGAGTTAATTAAGAAAAGTGATCCTCTTCACTTAATTAAGTTCATGTTAAAAGTTTATTATGTTTGGATATTTTATTTCAAGTCTATAGATTTTAAGTGATTTTGTTAATTGAACTTAAATTTTATTTGGAATAGGATTTTACAAGTAAGGATTATTTATGTTTTTTTTATAAATAAATGATTTAAATGCTAATGATCACCATATCTTTAGTTTTATGTCTTGTTTAACATGTGTTTGAATTTATTGTGAATACAAGTAGATGGACTACTTAAGTTGTGTTGAACTTATTCTAATTTATTATTATTTTTATTCAATTTTAAATCTAAGTCTTTGATTGAATATATTAATACCTATTATTACATACTCAATATTAATTTTTTTTACAGAGTGTTAGTTGATATTCTGCTTATTAAATATCTTTTTAAAATCCGTGTGAAGCTTATATAATTATTGTATGTTTAGCATTTGAATGAGATTGAATTATTACGATTTGTTAATTAAAATATCCTCTCTTTTTTTTATATATATTTTGTTCTTATATTAAAAATATATTTCAACAACTTATCATTCCATGTATTATTTATTTTGTAACTTATAACGACTTACACGAATACGAATAAATATACGTATATATGTAAAAAAAAACATCATTTTATTAAGATTAGAATTTTATCTTTGACTTTATTTATGAAAAATAATTGTATTTATATATTATATCTCGGTATGTGTTATTAGAATGTATTTCTTGAAAGATTATATATTTTATACTAATTCTATGTTGAGTTTATATTGAACATATAGTTTCATAAAAGTATTACAAGAATTTTTTTTTATTCTAAATACAGTTTTATTAAAAAAGTTAAATAAGAAATAAAAACGTAGTTTAAAACACGATTTTTATATAAAAGTTTCTAATTAACTCCGAAGTGTATTTTTTATTGTAATTTGTTTATTTTAAAATCGTGATTCCAGAAACTATCTATTTAAATAAGTGTATTTTTTTAAATTTACGCATTTACGTAATAATGAAATAATAAATAGTATTAAATCAATCTGGTAAAAAAAAAAAAAAACCGTAGCTATCTGCGCCTTGCAGAAAGAACTTTTCATCTGTCTCTAGCAACTTGTGGTATCCACTATAGTAATGACCCCGTGAGTTTAAGAAAATCGTGGAAATACTTATGGATGTCCATGAGTATTTGAAAAAAAGTAACATTTTAATAAAAAAAATTAAAATATAAGTCTAAAATATAATTTGAAATAACTATTAATTTATTCAATTCGAATAACATAAATTTAAATAAAAATTATTTTTTTAAAGCGTAAATATGAAAACAACAAATGAAAAAAAAAAATCAATTGATGTCTTTATCGTTTGATTCTAAATATTTTATTATATATATATATATATATATATATATATAATTTATAAAAATTTATTAAAATTTCAATAAGACTATGACTTTTAAAATTATTGTGTATCATATTTTCACTAAAAAGATAGTCAAATATTTGAGAGAGAAAAAAAAGTTGAGAATATTAAGTAAACTAAAATCAACGATGCTGCTAATTTTATTTAACAAAAAAAACTGCAGCAAAAGAATCATCAAAATTAGTTGATTTGTTAAAAGTATAAGAACTTAATTAATTAAAATAAAACTTAAAGTAGAAAAAGGAAATAATCAATTCAATCTAGATGGATTAAATTTAACCACAAATTAATTAGCCATTAGTAGTTATAATTTAATGCGGGAAACCACACTAATGGCATTAAATCCTGAAGAGAAAACACGATCTTGGGAATGGGTTTTGGAATTGATGACCACGAAATTTCCTTCCCCATTAAGAAATCGAATTCGTATTCGTATGCTTCTGGTATGAAAAGAAGTAGCAAATAGGAAGCACATGTTTTTGGCTTCCACTTGCAATTTCTCTCAAACATGTTCGTTCATGTAGTAAAGTCACGTAAGCACTGTCCTTCAATGTTTTTTCGATTAATGACGATTCAATCATTTTCTGGGCCCTGCATGTGACAAACTTAAAATTTATCTTTTTGGCAAAAGAGGCACAAAAGGGAGAAAATTCGACGAAAGAGCATGGGAAGTTGCTTTTTGATGATGGAACAAATTTGTAAGACTTTGATTTGGTAAAGGTTGTAACATAAAACATTGAAGAATTAAATAGTGTTTGTTGTGTTTGATTCCAACGAAGTTCATCTCATCATCATCATCATTTTCTTGTGATGGAAAGACCTATTTTTGCTCTTGGGTCTTTGCAGAAGACTTCCAAGTCAAACCCAAAATCATATCCATAAAAACCATTCTCCATTTTTCTTCGTATTATTTTAAAGAGAAAGTGTCTCTGATTTGAAAAAAAGATATGAAAATAATGTTCAGGACGCGGAGTTGCTTTTGAATTCACAATCAAATCTTTGGAAAATAAAATCAAACAATTCATTTTGTATTATTCCTTTGTCTAATCACTCTAAAAGACTTTTGCAATATAAACAAATTGACTTCACAAGTAAATTAATCATTAACTGTAATAAACAAAACAATAATACCTCTTTTGATGTGTATTATTTTATTAGAGTATTCACTCTTTTTTTAATTACTGTGTACTCTTTAAGTTACCTACTACTTTACCATGAATAACGACCATAGTGGACCAAAAAATATGTACTTAATGTTTATCCGAATTTATGGGTAATGTAAGTTTGGGCTATTCCATTTGGTTCAGAGACTCTTTTAAATTAAATATAGGATCGAATGTAATTTGTTTTAATTTGATTTTGATTTATTATAAAAAATTAAACTAAATTAAGGTTTTATGAATTAATTTAATCGAGTTTTGTGTGTTTTACTGTAGAATTATTAAATGTTTTTTCAAAAAAAAAATTGTAATGAAAAAATACTACAGTATTTTTTATAATTATTATCATATTCATATTTTAGTTTATTCTTATATTCATAAATAATTTACATAAATTTATATTTTAAGAAATTCAAATTCATTGTTGTTTTTTAATAAATATAAATTTATTATAAATATAGTCAAATCAAACTATAAAACAATTTCTCAATAAATTTATTTATATATTTATTCATTTTTTATCAACTCAAAATAAATAATTTGGTTTGCTAATTGATTTTTAAAGTGAAGATCAAATGAAACCAAACGACTTGATTGTAAAAAACAAAAAAACAAAAAAAAAAAAAAACAAAGTTCTTGATGGACTTTCCGCTTTTTATCGATTTTTTTAATTATTTTTTAACTTCTCTACAAATCCATGAATAGTGTTTAGTTTACAAAGTTGTTAAGGGCAAGAGAAAAATTGTCAACAAAACTTTCTAAACTACTTTTGTTTGATATTTTTCATTAATAACTAAATTTTATTAAAATAATAAATTTGTGTAATTGTCGTTTCTAAATATGAGGGTCAACAAATAAGATCGAAAGCAATAACAAATGCATTTCCTTAATAATTTTAGACTGACAGTTTACAGGGTCATAAAAACAATGTTAAATAGATGCTTGCTAAAATTCTTCCTCTACATAATTGGGGATGTGGATGTGTGTAGTATGAATTTGGATTCCTTCTATTATTATTTTTTAAATATACTGATTTTTGATATTTTTAAATACATTTTTAAAAAATAATATATTAAAATCAGTATATTTTAATGACATAATAATACAATATTACAAAAAGTAAAAAAAAAAAAACTAAATTATTCTAATCTTAACTAGTTTTAAGACACACATAATTATATTTTAACGTCTCTAAGATATTATTAAAATTTAAATATGTTTTATTTTCTGAAAAATAATATTTGTAAGTTTTAAATTTCAGATATTTTCTAGTCATATTTTTTAGTTTCTATCCTTAGTTACTTTAAGGTTAACAGTGAAAAATATTAATAATAAAAGTATTCAAATTAAGATAATTATATATTCATTTTATTTTCGTCCAATAATTATATTTCAATGTTGTATTTTTCATCAAAAATAATATACTTTTAGATAAATAATATGAATGTTATCTAAAACATTATCTATTAAGCTCAAAGTATAGTATAAATATATAATTATTTGAAAATGATAATTTTTTAAAAAAACACTAATTTTAGATGAGGTTAATATGATTTCAAAAATAAAGTCCAAAGTTAATTGAATGGTTTTAGGGTTTTGTTTTAGTTGATGTTTTATAATGATAAAATTGCATCCGTTAAATGCGATCACATGCATATTATGATTGAGGCTTATTTGTCTCAGCTGAAAAAAAACACTTTTGCAGCATACCAAGTCAAATAGGGTTTAAATTTCAAAATTCGTACAAATTACTTGAATTCCTTACTAAGTTCGGTGCAGTAAGTTTCTTCATTTGTGTATTTATATATGTACCAAACAATATGCATGTGTTTCACCAAAATTCTAAATTTTGCTCTTATAATTAATTGTTAAATAAAATAATATTTCTTCTATGCCACTTAAGCAAAATGTAACCAATAATTTAATCCAAGGTTTACATTAAAAAATGAAAAAAGTTACATTAATACTACATGTTCAACATTTAACTAAAAATTTCGTTTACTATTTAATATTAGAATATTACATAACTAAAATAATTTAAATATTAAAAAATATATTCAATAATTTGTGAATCTTTGTTTTCTTCTATTAATTTTAACACTTCTTTAATGAGATTAAGTTATTTCTCCAACTCAACATTATTTATTAGTTAAAAAAATACAATTTTGCTTGTTAACTTAATGGGTTAATCTTAAGAATACGTCCCATTTTGAAATAAATGTTTTTCTCAATTTTTAATATATTCTCGAATATAATACTTCTAAAAATTATTTAGTTTAAAGCATTTTTAATTAATTACTTCATAGACTATCCCGGCAATAAATAGTATAACATCTCATATGTTTAATATAATTATGATATTCATAATTTCTATAGCTATTTACATATATTTATTATCTTTACATGTTACTTAAAATATATTAGGGTTTACAAAAACATAATTAGACGTGAGAAAATGTGTTTAAAATAAAATATATAATTTTCATTGCTTTACATTATCTTTTATTGTTTTTTTAATATATGACTTAGTTTTTTAATTATATGAAACTTCTACTAAGTGCGATCATAACAATTATCTATAAAAAATAGTTAGTATAAATTAATTCTTACCTTACATATATTAGATATAATCAATTTTATAATATTATAATATATATATATATATATATATATATATATATATATATATATATATATATATAAAATTAACCTTGTTTTGATAAAGATTATTAAGAATTCATACAATGATTAACATTTTTTTATCTTAACAAAGGTTCTAAGAGCTATGACATATAGTGAATAAAGCTTTACTCACTGCATAATAACTTCTAGTTCACTAAAAAACTTATTTTCTCATCAATAATAATTTAATGAAGTAAGGTGACTTATTGTATCTTCCACAAAGTCTAATGTAAAAACATATTTTAACTTCTCCAGAAATAAAATAATATCTTATTTTACATGACTTAGATTATTAATAAAGTCATAACATCTCTTTAAATAATAAATTCTAATAATCAGCACTACAAATTACAAATCATGTCAGACACTATATTAATATTATATATTTCTCATCCAAGTCAAACAAACGTATATATCCACTAAATTCAACGTGCATTAAAACAATTCAATGTATAGTTGAATCCATATTCTTTTCATTTCATCACTTACATATCAATTTCACGAGTACATGTAATATAGAACAAACTTTTGTTAAATTCAACAAATATAAACCACTGAAACATGTGCAACATTATCTTTGAGGTATACCATTTTTATTTGAGTAACATTTTTCAATTAGAAATAGAAAAGTTACTCACTCTCCTTCAATAACTAGTCATCCAATATTCAAACAAATTATCAACTAACACAATTTACATTTAAACAAATATAGGTATAATGTTCAAGGCCAATATAAACCTTATTTATTTGTCAAATATACTTACTTGTGTAAAACAATTTCATTAAGAACACATTTAATACATTTAATTCAGTATTAAAATTCCAACTTCCACTACTTAATAAGATCACAAAACTCAAAGATTTATATATACCATGTTTATCCATCAAATCTCAAAATCAAAAAAAATACATTCAATATGAGCTCACGTAATTTATATGTATATAACATATGATTTGCAATTTCACATAAATTCTAGTTATGAACTTTTAAGTAACTTCTTTCACCTCATTATAATCTATCCTTTTAAGACTATTGTTTAAAAAATAAATAAAAAAGTTCAAAAGTTATGGAAGTCATAATTTCTCTTAGGAAAGTCATTTACAAACCAAACTACATTAATACAGACATAAATTAAAATTCACCTTTGTCAATTAGATCTCACATTTGAACATAAAATTTAATTAATGCAAACAAAACATAAACAAAGACTAGAAATACGGGAAGATGAACAACTTAGTTGAACAAAAAATTTGATTAAATATTCTTAACCTAGGTAATTCGACAGTCTTCAAGATGGTAGAGTCAAATTTAGAAGAAATAAACATTTTTTTCCATAAATTTAGAGAGACAAAGATAATTTATAAAAAACAATTATTTCTATCAACTAAATAATAAAATAGTTAAATTTTTAATTTATATATCTAAGACTTAACTTAAAATCTAATATTCATAATTTAATTCCATCTCACTTAATACTTATAAAAATAGGTTTATATAACTATAAACAAAGAAATAGACAAAATAACATTTACCTTAATTCTTCGTAAGCCAACACTCTACCATTCTTTACTTTCCACTAACTTCACTAATTTTAAAAGATAAAATAATTTCTACCATTTTTAAACAAAGGTTAAGACAACATATATATATATATATATATATATATATATATATATATATATATATATATATTATTAAATATTTAAAATAGATTTAATAACTTCATAAGTATTAAGCTAAATTTTAAATAAATGGATATAATGATTACAAAAATGATAAACATTAAGCAATTTCATAAAATTATTTAAAAAAACTCTCAATGATATAATTATTGGATAAATATATTGGTTATGAGACCCAAACAAAATTTTCGTTAAGTGATTAAAATTTGTTGAGCAAGCTAACACTTTTGACTGAATGAAAATAATGCTGACTAAAGGGATTGAAACATGTATTTAATTCGCTTAGAAAAAAAAATATTGATCAAACAATAAAGTATTTTCTAAATTAAAAAAAGTACTTTTAAATGTTTCTAAATGCTAAATTTTATTTATCTTTTATTATATTATTATATTCAATTAATTTATTGTATTTAACTAGTATTATAATGTAATAGATAATAAATTATAATTTATTACCATTTAAATTGAGTTAGAAATATAATAATAATAATAATGTAATATAAAAGTAAGAGTAAAAAACTTACTTTAGAATATAAAAGTTGAAATGGATCAAAATTCATATTCTAAAATAATATTAGAGGTTAACATAGAGTTGTTAAAACTGTCCCTTATCGAATCCTCTAAATTTTCCCTTGTTGAGATAGTTAAGTTTCATCTTGAATGACATTGATAAGTTTGAACGATTGCAATTGGCAATTGCAGTCTGTTTATGTTTCCAATTTCCCAGGCAAAAACTGTGGAAGAGACTCATTGTTCTTCTTTGAGAACTTGGAATCCAAGCCTCGAATTTCGTTTCAACTTTCTCACAAATGCTATGGACTATTCCTTCAAAATTTGAATTCTCCCCAAAGAATCAAAATTTTGAGAACGCCCAACTATGGAAGCTCCTTTTAGTATTTGAGACCAAGGACGTAATTTACTGAGTCAACATACGCAATCACTGTTAACGAATTGAGTCAAGTATGAAACTACCACATAAATCTTACCATAAAAAATATACTATTTTTACGGCAAGACTTCCAGAAAAAAAAAATATATATTTTTCACGAAGATTTTTTTTTTTTTTTTTTTGAGTTAAGGCTTCATTAATGAATGCTGCAGTACTGTACGTTTTGGAATTGCATTGCAGAACAAAATAAGATTACGTACGTATATAGATACGAGGAACTTTCCAAACGCTAGAGTTAAATTAGCAAATTTTGTTATTTTCTCGTTAGGAAATCGTTGCATGTGATTAAGAAAGAATTTAGATTTAATTCATCCTTGTCATAAGAATTATGTTTACTTATATTAATACTTATAGTATAAATTAACTTAAATGTTCAATGGATATAGAAATTTAAAATTTAGGATCTAGAGTATATACAGAGTATTATCATTTTTATCCAAAGCAAAATTTATCTAAATTTGTTTAAACTCAAAGTCATTTCTAAATCCATAACCAAATTTTAACTCGAAATCAAACACACAAAATGTAAAAAAAAAATTGGTTATAACTAGTACTTTAAAATGCCATGAACAATTAAACCATAAACAAATTACTACACACTTATTTGTGCCGAAGTTACTTTCAAACAATACAAATGTGTTTCTTTGGAACGAATTGCTTACTAGACCCATAGACAAAAAAATGAAGATGCATAATGTGTGGGGTCAAATCTCATAACTCTTCTTCTTCTTCTTCTTTTTTTCCAGTGCATTGTTTTTAATGGCTGTCATGGAAATTAAAGAACAGAAAGTGAATTAAATTAGTAAGAGGAATTTCCGGGTAAAATTCCAGAACCGAAAGAAAAAACAGGTCAAGCTATGACATGTTAACATGTAACATCTGTCCCCACATCACACAGTTTAGTATCTGCAGACATTTTGTCAAGCCGCGTGGGTCCCACCACACAAATCTCATCATAATGTGCAGAGTCGCAATTACAAGTCCATTTTCTTTCAAGATTTCTTACACAGACTTTTGTGCCCCCAATGCCTCCGCGACCAAGTCATAACCTTAATAATATTATTATTAAAAATAAATAAATAAAAACCATGAAATAGCACAGTTAAACCAACCATGAAGCATTCCTTATAAATACCCTTCCATCACATTCATTTAAGTATATCAACTCACTTGTTGTTCCCTGGGGAAAAAAAATATAAACTTGAGCCTAAAAAAAGTTGGTGAAGTGCCACTGCAATAGCTAAACACTACGTAGTCACCATAAGCAATAGCATATTGATGATATGGCCACCATGGAAGACATGAGCATGAGTGGGGAAATTGCACTTCCTGGGTTCCGATTCCACCCCACAGAGGAAGAGCTTCTCGATTTCTATCTCAAGAACATGGTTGTTGGCAAGAAACTCCGTTACGACGTTATTGGTTTCCTCAACATCTACCACCATGACCCTTGGGACTTGCCTGGTAATTATCCATTTTAATTACTTAATTAATCGGTTTAGCATGTGTTCTGTAACAGAGATTTGACAACGTTAAATTATTATATGACATATACATAGGTTTGGCTAAGGTTGGGGAGAGAGAATGGTACTTCTTCGTGCCCAGGGACAAAAAGCACGGAAGCGGAGGAAGGCCGAACCGGACCACCGAAAAAGGGTTTTGGAAAGCCACCGGTTCAGACCGGAAAATAGTGACTTTGTCTGATCCCAAACGCATAATCGGGTTAAGGAAAACCCTGGTTTTCTACATGGGAAGAGCTCCCAGTGGACGCAAAACCGATTGGGTCATGAATGAGTATCGTCTACCCGACAATTGCAAATTACCCAAGGTACTTCTTTTTTTTTCCTATTATCAAGACCAACTATTATATCAAAAATACGTGATTTTGATATGGCCCATAACAAATTATCCAGCAATTGTTGTAAATTTTTAAAATTTAAGATAAAAAATTAAAAAGGGTATTTAGCTTTCACGTAAAAATGGATCAGAATTACAGAGAATTGATGGTCTAATTTTTCATTCAAATTTAAGTAATACATATAATGATAAATTTATTGACTTTTACTTAAAAGTCATATAAATGAATTTAAAACATAAAATCTTTGAATCAGACATGGATTTAATTTATTTATTTCGCCACTTTCTTGTCTGACAGAGAAGGAAGTTTCCTAGAAATTAGGGTTTAGATAAGGATAGTTGGTTTTACGTACGGGTAGTGTGTGAATGCGTTTGAACTAATTTTGATGATTTGGGTACAGGAAATAGTGTTGTGCAAGATATATCGAAAGGCAACTTCGTTGAAAGTGTTGGAGGAAAGGGCAGAGAGAGAGATGAAGCAAATGGAGGGTTCCCCTGCTTCTCCTCCTTCTTCCTCCACGGACACCATGTCCTTCAGCAGCCCACAGGAAGAGCCAAACGTGGCCTTGCCTCTGCCCTTGTTGCAGCATGTCCTTAAGAAAGAGTCTGAATCTGAAGAAATGGCTTGTGTGTCTAACATGACAGTGCCTAAACAAGAGAAAGGAACCAACCATTTGGGTTTGAAAGACAACAACAAAGGTAGTTGTGGGACATCGTCCCTACAACTGCCCTTTGGGAAGGACAATCTTCCGGACCTGCAGCTTCCCATGCTTACGGATTGGACCCAAGATACCTTTTGGGCTCAGTTGAATAGCCCATGGCTCCAAAACTTAACTCCTTCCAACATCTTAAACTTCTACTGACTCACCTCATAATCAAACACTCAGATGTATCATCTGCAAGTTCAAGTCAATTACTTATTTTACCTATTTATTTATTTTGGAATGTATGTGCAGTTAGTTAATTAATTATTTAATATCGTATTTTATATTAGGTCAATTAATTAACTCGACTCCTTACCCCTTCTTTGATCATATTTCACTCTGTAATTCAATGTTCAAGTCTGATTTTGTTCACCCTTTTGGAGATGTGTTTTAATAATTAACCATCTACTCTGTTCCGGCTCAAGAACATTTGACATTGTGATTTTTTTTTTTTTTTTTTTGTTTTTCTTTACAATATAGAAAAAAACTTGTTTCAGAAAGTCATCTTGGAACAATATAATTCTATAAGTGAAATGGTTGATCTAAAATTAAACTGTTAGAGAGGATTTACATGTCAATAACTAAACTCCAAAATCCAAATTGAGGATGTGGTGTAAATTCTCTTGGAGTATTTCAAATTAGTTTGAAGAAGAAATGCATAAAAAGGAGAATCTAGACGTGGATATGCTTAATGCATTTATTAGATATCAAGTTAAGTTTGGTGATGTCCTTTTTTTAAACCACAACTATCAAATAGATTATGGTTCTTTTAGGCATCAACATGTCTTAAAAAAATATATTTCACTTAAACGAAAAAAAAAAGTTAATTTAATACTGAAAGTTTGATAAATTTTCTTACGATCGAAGTTTGTTTAAATCCTATTTAAAGCATTCAATTTGTAGTTTTTTATTTTTTCTATTTTGTGAAATTTTAAACTTATTTATAAACTTACGAAATATCTATTAGTTAATGAGACCTTCTTATTGTTGTACTTGTTTTTTTCTAAGCTGTGAGGTGTCACCTACTTGTTTAATTTATTAAGAATTGTAGATGGTTACGTATTGAAGGTGGAACACAGTGATTATGTAAAATAGGAGTGCATGAAGGTCCACATAATTTTTAGGTACATGAAAATTAGTTAGATTGACATAATTCTTATGAACGAACAATAGAGTCTCAAATATATAATACAAAGAAACTACAAAAGCAATTATTCGAGGTATTCATAAAACGCTAACAAATAACGTTGTTCACATTTTATATATAATTCATAACTATAATACCTATACGAATTCATAAAATATTAAGGTTATTTACCAACAAGATGCAAATGTTATTATTTTTCTCTCTAAGATATAATTTGTGTCTTAATTTTGTTTTAAATATATAATAGATAAAAATGTTGAATGTGGTCAAATGACGACTAATCAAATATACATACATTATAGTCAAATAGGAACATAAGTATATTTTTTTATATTTCTTTTAAATTAGAACGAGGTTGACCAACTACTGATCAAAATGAAGAAATTGTTTATCTTACACCTTTTTAAATTAGAATGAAGTTAGACAATGAGTGATTAAAAAAATACTTTAACGTAAAAATTGTTATTTATTAATTTATAATTATTTATTAATTTCTTGGTATTACATGGTTGAAGATTATATACTCTCATATGAATTATATAGATGTAATCAGTCTTTATGTATCTAAGAATTATGTTGACCTATATACTCAAATAAATATTACATTAACCTAACTCTTCTCTGTACTCAATAATTATATTAAGTTACATGTACATGTTTTATGAACTGCCATGTTCTATTATAAGTGGGCAGATTAATTAAACGAACCTATAATAAATCATAATATTTAGATTTTAATTAACACATCTTACCTTGAAAAATAATATTATTATATATATTCTCTATAACTAATGAAAATACTAAGTTATAAGTGTTCTCTAATATATAAATAACCTTAAAATGTCTCAAAATAAAAATACGTAATAAATGTTTTAATTAAAGTATTCAATAAACTTTGACCAGAGCATTAACCAATAACTTGAAAATTATAACTTAATTTTTTAATTATGAAAAAAAATTATATATAACCATATACAACTATCAGTCCATTCATAATTGATGCAGGAATCATATTAATAAACTACTTAAAGAAACCCTATATTCATGCACCTCTAAAGAAAGAAACCAATTAAAAAAATAAAAAGCAAAATTTTGAAACTATCAATAAATTTACTGTTACTCCTAAGGAGCTTAATGGTGTGTGAGGGGCTTAGACTCCTCCAATTTTTTCTAAGTTCCATTTGGGCCCAATTGTTGCCTGAGCTTGTGTTGGATTAACAAATATTAAGTATGATGGAAGAAGCCTTATTGTATAATTAAACATTTAATATGAAAATGTCTTAAACTAGACATTGACCTGTTATTGTAGTGTCTTTTCAATTTCAGGGAATCAATGTGGTGGCCAAAAGAGATGATGAAATTGGAAGGATTTCTTGGAGTAGACTTCTTCAAAGAGCATAAATTTCAATGTGAAAAAGACATGCATCCTCGTGTTAGTCAGTAAAATGACACCATAAAACGTTATATATGGAGGAAAATATCTAAATTTTATTAAATAAAAACTAATTAGAATAATTGATAATCAATTTTATTTTTCTTCTGTTATTCCAGTCATATTATATTATATTTTTAACATATGTTAGAGATGGACTCAGGAATTTACCGTCCTCGCCCGTTGCATCGAGTGAAAAATTGTTTAATAGTAGAACTAGCATTTGTTAAGTAGGTGTTTAGGAATATTTTATAAACATATAAAAATATACGTGAGTGTTTGATAAAATTATACTTTTTAAAATGTAATTCATTTATATATA
>Ga0209700_101076_pt1 | contig 55135 bp, 37 predicted proteins | sample SiratroredBW_FD_187528 | JGI IMG/M metagenome (GOLD analysis project Ga0209700, IMG submission 187528) | Root nodule microbial communities of legume samples collected from California, USA - Siratro red BW (SPAdes) (version 2) | ecosystem: Host-associated > Plants > Roots > Nodule | place: USA...
AAAGGTTTTTTCCAAAAAAAAAAAAAAACAGCATGATCAATTAGGGTATATTGAGGTCACTAACAGAGCTGGACTTCGACTTAAAAGCACATAAAGTAAAATGAAACGCTGTCATCTCACCTGTGTATCTCCATCCAAACCATGCCTGTACAACAGAGCATCCCATTTTTCTGCTGAATTTCGAGCTGGACGTGTTACAAGAGGAACTGGCCTCCCATTCAGCACGACCAGTGACTGAAGCAGACCAGTTTCACTTTCTGCTGCATCCGTAGAAAGATAAACAATAGGTGCATCAGCCCTCTCAACCACCCTCAAGATGCAATCTGCCGCTTGAGGAATGGGGTAAAAGCAACTTGGCTTTTTAGCATTACTGCAAACACGAAAACGTATCATCAGAGACAACATAATGGTAGAAAAAATAAGGATGAACGAGACCAAATTGCAGAATTCACAAATGTTGATGACATTGAGCCATGAAAATGCAGCTAGCAACTTACTTGTCACAAACAACCAGGTCACGCAGGGAAAGTTTGGACCTTACATAATACATACATGATGCATATCATACTCAAGCAATAAATTTATGAGAAAATGGTCCATGCACTATCAAATAGGAGAAATTTTGCACTGTCTCAAATATGGTAATTTTGCTGATATTTGCAATGGCTACATTAAAAGTTAGTTATCATGATTTCTTAGTGATTGGATAGTTCACAACTTTTCACATCGTCAACACAAAAAATAAATTCTAACTTTATATGGGTTACGATAGATTACAAAGGGGAAATGAAAGAAAGAGAGGGTATACCAGAATTTCAAAAACCCGTGTCTTCGAAAATGCAATGCAATGAAGTTCCTTCCCAGAAACGTCTGAATAAACCGTTGGGCAGTGAGTGAAATAAGGCGATTAGGTTCAATGAGAGTCTTGCATTGGTGAGCAATTGGCCCACCAGGTTGCATCACCCATTCTCGTTCCACTTCAGCGTAGAACACATCTCCAATTGCCATAACATCATCATCATAGCTAAACTTCCCCAGCACATCCTGAACCGTCTTGTTCTTCGGATTCCGGGTATCCTCATCCCACACGACCTCAGGTTTATTCATAGTCAAACCCAAACCCCCCAACTTCTTCAACCATTCATCATCCAAATAACAAGGCGCAGGCTTCGAAAAGTAGCACAAAAACTTATCAATGTGCATGTGGCCCTTCCTCAAATGCGAAAACTCCTCAAACGAAACCACCACTTTCTTCCCCAAGCACTTGTTAATGCGATCAATGTCCACGACTCTATCGAACCGGTAATCCACCTTGGAACTAGGAATCACCAAAACCCTATTTAGCAAAGCAGCGAAAAATATGTGTTTCTCCAAACAAATCAAATGGTTGGACATTTGCCCCGAAACGCATATAGCAAGTAAAAATTTACCATCCCTAGGGTTCCACTGGATGGTTCTCCTCTGCGACAAATTCTGATCCACCGTTCTACACCTATCGTAAACGACGCCGTTCAGAGTAGCGTTTAGATCGAATTCAGGCTCAACAATGTTCCCCGTGGAATGCGGATTCAACAGAACCTGCTGAATCTCGTGGTTGAGGTAAATCTGCTTGGACAACGCTGATTTCAGATCCTCCAATTGGTTTGGATCCGACGCGTTGGACCGGCGCGTGGTGTTCCACGCGGTTAAGAGTCCTAGCTCCTGTCGGCGCAAGAGGTTAATGGCGCGCAATTCAGATTCCTTCATTCGATCGGTGATGGAATCGAATTGGAAGGAAGAGGTTGAGGAAAGGCTGTGGAAATCGGCGACGGAGAAGAAGAGGATAACGAGGAGGAAAGCGAGAATTGCGACAATGTACTTCTTCTGGAATCTGAAATTGTCGCGGAAGAAGCGCGAGGAGGGATCTTCGACGTGGAAGGAGGCGGCGGGGTGCGGGGACGGAGGTTTGCGGTGGTTCTGGTCGACGAGGTTGCGGCGGTCGTCCTCCTCGTCATCGGAGGAGGAATCCATATGCATTACTATGTTGTTGGCCACGGCGGCGACTGAGTTGGGGAGCGAGTGAACGAAGTGAGTGGGTAACTCGTTCGGGGTGTGTCGGTTTGCGCGTGGCAGTGAGGGATGATAAAGAAGGAAGAGTGTGTGCGTGCGTGGAAGAGATGCCGACGGAGGAAGCAAGGTAAGTGAGTCGGTAGTGGAAAATGATAGCTTACAGGAACAGTGTGTGGGTCCCATTCGACGTTTCAACCACTGGTTGTTGGGTCAGCCCAGCCCAACTTCTGAAATATAAAGTGTTTCGGAAATTGCTTTCTGGACCCCCTCATTTGCTTCCTGCACCCTTTCGTATTTTTAAAATATCAGAACTAATCTTAGATATGTTATTCCGAAATGAATATGGGATATAAAAATAATTTTCGGATTTGGTTTTCTTTTGGAATGCAAAAAGAAGTTCTGGAAAATATTTTTTACAATTCAAAAATGACTTATAAAAAATATTATTCAAAATATAAAATTAACTTTTCAACAAATCTTTTTCGAAAGTTAAATTTGCATTCCAAAAAATCCGAAATTTTTTCAACGTAAAAAAAGCACATAAACGAATACATTTTAATTACCAGATTGCAACTATACTAATATATACCTAAAATATACCATATTGCAAATATATCAATGTATACCAAAAATATAAAACGGATCTATACAATTAGAGATCTTTAATAATCAAAATATTGACCAACACTACTTAAAAAACTCATATTAAATATGATTTAATAGACTAATATTTGATGCAATGCACAAAACTTATATTTACAAAAAAATTAAGAGAATAAAATAAGATAGGTTTATTATAATTTAAGTCAACATATATCACAATATATAATAACTTTCATGATAATTTCAATACAACTCATCTAATGCATCCACATATGTCACAACGTGAAATAACTCCTATTTTAAAAAAAAAAATTAGTTCCCATGAACAAAAAATATGAGAAGATCAACCTTTACAGTAAAACAAACCACTTTTTAAAAGTTTTACCTAAAATCAGTTTAACAAATAATAGTCTCAAATATAATAATCTAAGACAAAAATATTTTAAAACAACAAATTTCATTTATTTAAACTACACAAATTTCATCTTATTAAGTTGTGATTTTTTAAGATTTTGTTGTTTCTTAGATTTTTTTTTATCTCTTATCTATTTCATCAATCTTCTTTGTTCATCTTTTGTCATTCATAATATAAATTATATTACGTTTCAAACTCAAAAATTAATAACATGTTTAACAATATACAACAATTATTTAGAATTCAAAATGTTGTGAACATAAAACATTGACATTCAAATAAATTATTTAAGGTTTTATGAAAACATAAATTATTTTTTCTTGCCGAAAATTCCTTAATTTAAGGAAAATTTCAAATCTAAAGAACTAAATAAAAGGATTCTAACATCACAATTGAATTGGAAAGATATTTGTTCTCAATTGAAGCCATTAAAATTGATGACAAAATTATAATAAAATTAGAAGAATTAGAGAAACTTTTAAGGTAAATAGAAATTATTCTATTTAAAAATTTAATAAAATAAAAATATTTATAACTTTTTAAATATTGCACGATTGATCAAATTTTAAAAAGTGTGAAAGTATGCAAGAAGAAAACTATAAAAAAAGATGACAGAAGATTATGTAAAAAGGAACGGAGAAAGAAGGAAAAGATAATAATGTGAGATTTGGAGTACGGTAACAAGACTTGATAGTTATTCTTTTTCTTTACAATAAATCCTAAAATATAGATTTAAAAATAACGTATTAATTAAATTTATATTCACCTTTAAAATGTATAATATTATATATCAAACGGATAATAATATAATACTGAATTGAGTACTTTAGCTACGTCGAACGAAAATAAGATTATATTTAAAATTGTGTATTCACATGTATAAATGTTGGGAGAATCCGAGAGGAAAACTTCAGGGAGATCTTACAAGAATGAGAACTGAATCAACATATAAGAGTTTGTGGATCTTCTTTCTTATATGTTGCTCAACTTTCTCATTCTTACCCAATATGGGACTTAGACTCACACTTGAATACATTACTCATGACTCCTCACTTGTACCACCGTTCACACACTTATATGGGACACGCCTAAAATCACCATCAGGAAGACTTTCGATACAGGGTCAAACTGTACTCGCCCAAGCCGCAAACCATCGGCTCTGATACCACCTTCAACCCAAAACCTTAAAGCGTTGGGTTTGTGGGTCTTTTTTCTTATATGTTGCTCAACTTTCTCATTCTTACCCAATGTGGGACTTAGACTCACATTTGAATACCTAACAATCTCCCCCTCAAGTGAGAGTCACTCCTCCACCACATTGATACACTCCCCCTCGAGTGGAAGCAATCTCAACCCGAGTACATTACTCATGACCCCTCACTTGTACCGCCGTTCACACACTTATACGGGACACGCTTGCCTGAAATCACCATCAGGAAGACTTTCGATACAGGGTCAAACTGTACTCGCCCAAGCCGCAAACCACGCTTGCCTGAAATCACCATTAGGAAGACTTTCGATACAGGGTCAAACTATACTCGTCCAAGTCGCAAACCATCGGTTCTCATACCACTTGTTGAGAGAATCCGAGGGAGAAACCGGGGAGATCTTACAAGAATAGAACTGAGCCAAATCACAAGGGAATGACACCACCTTCAACCTAAAACCTTAAGGCGTTGGGTTTGTGGGTCTTCTTTCTTATATGTTGCTCAACTTTCTCATTCTTACCCAATGTGAGACTTAGACTCACACTTGAATACCTAACAATAAATAAAAAATAAAATTTATGCTAAAAAAATTAATAATTTAATGAAAAAATTGTAATGAATTTGAAGTTGACATTATTACACACTTCCTTCCAGAATTCCAACCAAACGGTCCAAAAGAAAGTGACTAACTTTTTTGAAGGGATTTTATTGGAATAAAACATTCTACTAAGTTTTTGCAAGAGACTACAAAAATTAGATTGAGCTTAGATGAAAAGTAAATAAACTACTGTTTTAATTCTTAAAAAGGTAAGATGTTTTCACAATACTTTCTAAAAGGAAAAAAAAAACATTAAATAGCATTCAAAAATTAGAATTACTATTTCATTTATATGTGTTATTTACTATCATTATAATTTCAAAATTTTATGTGTTACTGTTGTTATAGTCATGCTATAGAAAATTAAAGAAGAGATTAAAGAAATAACACAAGTGTTATTTATAAAAGTATCAAAACTTGTGAGAGAAAAAAAAATCAATGAAACTTATTGCATTACTTTACAACTGTCACTTTTTTTCTCAAGTAATTTTAATTGACATTTAGCATTTTCTGCCATTCTTCTATTTTCTTTTTCAGTGAAAGCTGGTTCTTCTTCAAATTCTAAATTATAAAATTACAAAAATGGTTAAGTTTAACTAAAAGCTTTTTAATAAAAATACTGAAATTTTAATAATTATAAATACAAAATTTAAATACTGAATTTTTTATAATGTTAATAAATATATATAAACTTTAGTTCTCATGATAATAAATTAAACATTTATCTTAATTTTGTTCCTTTAAATCTATAAAATCTTAAAGAAAAATCACAATTTAAGTTGAAAATTGTAAAACCTTACTAACTTAAGAAAACCTACAGTTCTATTTATTTTTTCGTTAAAATACTTAATAGATATTTTTACAGACCTGTAGTGAGCATAATTAACATAATTAATAATAGTAATAATTAACAAAACTTGTATCAACTTCCTATAGAGCTATATAACTTCTTGTAGAAGAAAAAAATAAGTATTGAGAAAATTAAGTGTATATATGTTAGAGGGGGAAAAATAATGTAGATCTACATAATTAAGAATTCTAGAGTGGTAGTTGTGACTTCAAGGTAACAAAGTTAATACGAAATAAAATATTGATATGAAATCAACGTCCTTGAATACATTTGAAAAGGAACATTTTGAATATTCTCACGGATTCAAAATCAGTGATTATTCCCTGATTTGGACGTCAATTAATATGATTTATTTCTCTTAACTTATTTTCCTTCTTTTGTACTAGTTACTTCATCAGAAAGCTAATAATTGGTAAAATTCTCAAACAAGAAACCTTGCTTTGAAATCTTTGAAGACTTGCTAAGTTACACTATTATATACACTAGGAATAAAATCATCTGGTTTAATATTTTTTCTGGTGTTAAAAATTCTTAAAAGGGAAATAATAGTATTATTTAAGAAGGAAAATATTTTTTTTAAAAAAGTTATTTATCTAGAAGAAATAGAAAAAAAATAGTGGAGTTAACTGTGATTTGAAAGATTTTTTTTGTATGGTTTAACTAATCTCTTATTCAACATATTTTTGTATGTGAACCAAGAGTACTTTCACTGCAATATATGCCAAGGTATCAGATAAAGGTTAAGAAGAAATGAAATCATATGAAGAATTTTCAACGGTAATTTATGGCAGTCATATGCTTCCAAGTTAGAAGTTTCCATTTGAGTATCCTCTCTTCTCCACTAACTCACTGATAACAACTCTGATGATTGCTTTTTTTAGGAATTCTGCAGAAGCAAAAGCCAAGTTGTTAAGTGCTTCTGACTTTTTATGTACTTTTCTATTTTCTATTCTTGTAAACCAAACAAGTTGTAAATGTAATTTGAACGAAAAAAGTTGTAAAAGACAAGCCATGACATGGCATGACATCAAAATACAAATGTGAATATAATGTAAATTACCATGAACATCAATTTTTTAAAAGTATTCTAATGAAGCTACAAATTAAAACCAAAACTCAAAGTTAGCTTTTAAGTTCAAACAATCTGGTATAAGTAGTTCACTTAAAATTGCTATGTTAAATACACCAATAAACTGGTCATAAGTTCTTATTCAATTTTGATAATACCATAAGAATTATCCAAGTCAGTTTCTATTATATTTTAGTAGCCCTTCTGCATAAAGAACAAAAGATGATAACAATGACTGGTTTTAAAAATTTCATGTTTTTTGGCACATCTAATCACACATGATGCAATCAATATCATAGGCATAATCATCAAGTTGGAATATTTTTCAATGTTGAGGTTACTTGACATATCATATAAGAGGAAAAGGCCAATTTAAAGCCAACTTCCTTTGTGGTTGGTTCTCCAAGCTCAATCATCAACATGAATACCATTCTCACCTTCCTCACAGCCCTTGCTTTTGTGGCTCAATCATTCCAAAACTACATCATCCAGAGGCTGCACAAAATCTACCAGCATTGTGGATATGCTGCTGCAGTGAAGGACAAAGAAGATCATGAAAGGGATTATTATTGTTCAGTGTGTCTAAGCCAAATCTGTGAGGGGGAAAAGGTGAGGTCTCTTCCAGTATGCAACCACAGGTACCATGCTGATTGTATTGGTGCTTGGCTTAAGAACCATACCACATGCCCCCTTTGTAGGAACAAAATCACTGATCATATACAAAAGCATAAACAGGTGAAGAGCTTAGGAGAATCTATGTTTAATCTCATACAGAGTTTCTCAGATCTATTGGTAGCTATTCTCTACATGGTACTTCCATCTAGCATCACTCAGAGTTTCCCTTTGGTTCATTGATACTTCTCTCTTGATCAATCACATAATACTGATACAAGTTGTATTCTAATCATGTATGCATTATGCAGAATAGTATATGTTGTGCTAACTAAGATTCCTTCATTACAGATTTTTTTGGTTAGTTCAGAAGTTTATTATATCATATCAGATTTGGAAGTTCCAAATGTATGCAGTTATTATGCATAGCTTATTTTGGGAAATGCAATATGTTATAGAAATATAACTTTTATTGGGAGTAACCTCACATCATTATTCTCTCCAAATCTACAAGGTAAGAGGTCATTTTCATGTTAATGCCTAAACCTTAAATAGGAAAATGTTCTTAATCTATATCCTCTGTAAGCTACCTTAAAAATGCTGTGGATATGAATATCTAATAAACTTATTTTAAAATAGGCCGTTCTCATCTTATTTTAATCAATTATATTATCTTTTGGAACACAATTTCGGTACTTTTCTTTGTCTTTTTTTCGTATACGTTTCTGTGATGGATTCAACATGTTTATCTGTAATATTTTTCTCAACATTTTATTTGTTCATAACATCGAAATATGTAAATGCACAAATATCTTGTTTGGGTTCCATTCACTTATATAAAAATATTTAGTAGTTCTACATATACAGGAAAAAAGTAGTTCCAATGACAAATTGAACACCCTCTTTGCCATTTGGTTATGGAAGATTGTTAGGTATAGCACATCCTCTTTGACATATATATATATATATATAGAAAATAATCTAGATGATGAATAGATCTTATTTATTTTTCAAAAAAGGTATTATGAGTTTTTGAGATTTTCTTATTCTAAGCATTATAATTGAAAAGAAGAATAATTTTGCGTATGAATTATTCTTGTCCGTTTTTTTTTTATCCAAAAACAACATTAGCCAGTGTTTTTTGGCAGGCCATGAAGCATATGACTAAATATGAAACAATGCGTAATTCCAATTCGTAGATGACAAATGATAGGAGCTATTCTCAAGAAGACAAATTCGAAGAAGCTTGGTTTAATTGTTCAACTAAATCCTTTTAATTTTTTCTTTATACGTAACCGTTTTTGTTATTGGTGTCATTATAAGAAAATAATTTTGTTTTATTATGTAAATACGGTTTAGATTTATGTTATAAGTGTCTTGCTGTCAGGATGGAAAAGTTTAGTCAACTTGACAAGTTGACTCATTGTAAATTAAGTTAAAAACAAGTTAATTCAAAAAATTCATGACTCGACCAGTTGGTAGGTTAAGGATTGATTCATTCTTCTAACTTATTTCATATAAGACAGATATTTTAACATTGTTTTTCACAAATTACTTCTAATTAAAAGTGAATGTACAACCGAAAAGCATTTTTCAAAATATAATGACTCTTTTAAAGTGAATTGATTCAATTCATCAATTTATACGGGAATATATGATCACTTTTTTCATAAACATTAATTAGAAATAGAAAATAATACTATAAAGATAATAGGTTAAAATCAAAATATTAATTTGTATAATTGAGAAAAAAATTAAACTAAACAAGTTATTTAAATATTATTAAATAATATTATAGTATTAAAAAATCAAACTATCAATTTATATAATTAAAAACAATTACTAATTATATTAAAGAAATAATAAAAATTAAAAAGAGTTGTTGGTAGTGAATTGCATGAATTGTGGGTCAACTTATTTTCACGGAAACTCAAACTCGTTTAATTTATGAATAGAGTTGAATTACATTTAAAAAAATTATATATTTTTAACTGAAACTCGACTTTAATTCGTTTAACCATGATTTAAGTAAATCAGATTTAAATTAATTTATAATTTAAAAATATATCTATTTTTAATCAACCCAACTCAAATTCAAAGTAACCTAAATTAGTTCAAAAATGTTAACACATTTTAACACCTTATTTATTACTTTATAAAAGTCAATAAATAGTAAAAATATTTATTTTGATATATTTTAATCCATTGGAATTATGATTGAGTATAATTGTTAGCTAAAAACTTGGTAAATTCAGTCTAAATAAAGTATCTACAATTAAGAAACTGACCGAGTTTTATTCTTTTAAAACATTCTTATCAAACATAACTTCTAAATTACTCTCATTATACTTTTAGAAATTTTCAAATGATGTTTTATAAGAACACACACTTTTATAAGTTTTTATTCACACTTCATTTTTTTACAACATAAAAAATCAAGAGCCCACACTTAAAATATTATATTTTTTCCAAAAATTATGCTCTCATCTCAGTCTGTTCTAAATTTTTTTTATACAACTTTGATACTTTAATTTTAAATTTTTTTTTAACCCATATGCATTCAAATACTCTTAAATTTTGGATTAGATAAAAATTCGACAAAATTCCATGCAACTAAATGACTTGCATTCTTGTCATTCGGATTAACCATTTCTTTAATTTTTTTTATTTGACATGACAGTAAAATGTGTTATTCTTAACATTTTTTAAAAAGTTTCAAATGCAAACTTAAATTGGTTTTCCAACTGTTAACTTTTTAATAAATAAATAAATAAGTAAATTTAAAACATCTCCAAGATACCCTCAATGTGGGTAACGAGTAACTAACAATATCAATTTTTGAGTGACCCGTCTTCAATATAATATATATATATATATATATATATATATATATATATATATATATATATATATAAAACAAATTTGAGAGCATTAAAAAGGTTAAAATTATACCATCAATAGTCATAATGAGGAAGAAACATCATTCTGTCTAAGTTTGTATTTGTTTAGGGCAATTAATTAAGCCCCAAATCATGGGCGAAAAACGCGTTAATTAATATGGCTATAATTACCAATTTTCAAAGATCAAACATAGAGCTTAATTCCACATTATTTTGTTGGGAGTTTCATGTCTTTACATGACATGTAATTTGTGATAATTAATTTTTTGGAATGATGTTTTACTTAGATAAAAGATCATTCAGATTATGCAATGGTAATTTTAAATGATATTAATTTTTATATAAATTATCTCTACACTCTTAGAATTTGTTTGGCTTATGAAATTGAAGACTGGATTAATTTAGTGCTTAAATTAAGATTATTAATTAAATTATTAATTTGCTTCCATCCCTATTTCCAATAGTTTATGTTTTTTTAATAATGTAATTTTAGCCACAACTCCTAAAATAGTTTGGTAGTACATTAATACTACTTATACTAGCTAAAAGAATGATAATTTTATTTTAAATTTTCATCAACTCCTTTTGGGATATTTTTCATCAAGATTATTAGCATGATAATGCTAAATCATAATCCACAATCCATAATCCATGCATGCATGTGACACTACTTTTTAATTCCATTTATTTATTTTTTCTAATCTTTGCCACTTCCTTGAGTAAATTGATATTTTCACATAATGACGATAATCAAGGGTAATTAACAAAGACAACAATATTCAATATTTATAATCCAATTGGTAGCTGAATCTTTCTTGAGTTATTGCTAATAATTAATTAACAGGAACGAAATCTTCCTTCATTATATTGTCTGCAATTAGTTCCATATTTCTCACAATATATTAATCAAATAGTTTTTTGTTAAGTGGTAATAACCAAGAGTTTTAGATCAAAAGTAGTTTATTAGATTAAGTTTCACAACAATCAAATTTAACCATTTTTTAAAATTTTAAGATTCATTTAAACTTTTTTTAATATATAGATTCTTTTTTAAAATGCGAAATAAGTATTTTGAGAGGGTGTCTTAATTCGAAACTTGATCTGAAAATTTATTTGGTAGTAATTAAGTTGTTTGAATAGATTAATCAGCTTAATAAAAAATATAATTGACCTAAATTTATGTATCCATTAGTAGACTTAAACCTTAAAATAAATTAATAAGTATATATATATATATATAGAGTGTGAAAAATACATTAATTCAAATAAAATATTATTATTATTATTATTAAAATAGGATGACTCATTCAATCAAATAATTTTGATATGATTAATGTGTGGATTCAAACTAATTTATTTTCCATTTTTTAAAAAACTCACTCTACTGCCCCATTTTTTTTATTTTTTTTTTAACTTTTTTTTCTCTTCTGTCCAATGTAATTTATTTGGTGTGGTCTTTAATTTTATTTAAGTAAGCATAATTTTCAATTTTCTTCTTCTCTTGGTAAATTGAGTAATAATTGACAACTCATAGTCAAAGTTGCTCTTTTATTTTAATTTGACTTCTTCAATATGAACTTGACTTCTTTAGCACGAAGAATGTGCCTTGAATCCACCATTACTAAAATAGTTAAGTGAAGACTACGACACTTTATTTCAAATTATCGAATTAAAACAATAATCATAAAATAATTAAAACTCGTTGGTGAAGAATTAAGGCAGAAAAAGAAACAAAACCCAAATTTGCACATTAAACATCCACAGTTATTATAATGAAGTTTAATTTGAAGGTTCAAATTTCATGGTCACCTAACTCGTATTACTATTTTTTTTTTTTTTAGCAAATTTTAAAGTTTGTATTTGAATTTTTTTTATTCGTCCAAAATTTTACTTTATTCGTACGTAGTGAATAGTTAATATTTTTTTCAGCAAATTTTAAAGACATGTAGTGAATAGTTAATATTACAACATTAAATGTCCAAAATTAACTTACTTTATTGGAACGTAGCTTATAGTGTCCAAAATTAGGGTCAATTTTTAAAGTTTAAAGGTCAAAAAATTAGGTAAAATGTAGCTTAAAATTCTACCTGCACAGCATTCGAAAGAATGGGATAACAACAACTTGCTTGTGAGTAATACAAAATATTATGATTTTTTTTCTAGATGAATGAGTTGGATCGAATTTCATTTAATATATATATATATATATATATATATATATATATATATATATATATATATATATATTACATTAAACTTTATTTAGAGGTATTTATTTATGTAAAAAAATTGGGTTAGGTGTAGTTTTGTCTTTATCAGATTCAACTTTTTAATGATCATTTATATAAATTTAAACCCATATCAATCAAGATCAAGTCAACTTGCTTTATTGATATAGTGGATTACAAAATTAAAGAAATATGAACTGGGATTAAAATAGATTTTTCCCTGTATATTAATTTCTTTGTGAACATGTGTTTCAAAATAAATAATATATACACATAGTCTCATATTACATAAACATATTGTTCACTGAATAAAAGTTTTTGTGTTAATAAATAGTTGTTTATAAAATATAAATTAAAAAAATATCCCAAAAGGTCAGGGAAGATAATTCAAATGAAACATTGCAACAAAGAAGTTATAGATTTATACTCTCTTTAATTACGACTTTGAAATATTTTTTTTTTTGAAAAGTTATGCAAATTTTAAAATGTAATCAAATTTTAAAGGTTTTTTGTGATAAAAACTTTAAAATTTGGATTTTATAATATTTATAAAATATTAAATCATAAGATTTAAAAATATTATATGAATTTACAAAATTTTAAAATTATTAAGAAATTATAACTCTTTAATTCCTTTATCTCGGTGGAATATGTTTTTATCTATTATTCTATTATACAAAATTATGTGAATATATGTATATTTTAGTGGTAGCAATAGCTAATATTATGATAAACCATCATATACATACAAACAATATTAGGTCATTATTAAAAATAAGAAGTAATTTTATTTATTTGTTATATATTATTATATATTAGATAAGATGCTAAATAATAATTGCCTTTTTATTCATAATCTTTGGTGATTTTGACATTTATCTAATTAACTTTAAAAGAAATGTATAATCTGATTCCTAGAATATTCTAAAAATTAAAAAGAAATATATAATTAAGTATCTTATAAAAAGATGATAGAAATTTTACTTGTACTTTTTTTTTGTTTCCTGATTTGCAGGATGAAAAAAAAAAAAAACATTTTAAACTTGCTCGTTGTCTAGGAAGTGTCAAGAAGAGAGTAGAAATATAAATCTTATAAACTCCCACAAAATTTATTTTAAAATATAATATATTTATTATATGAATTTGATTTGTTAAAAATAAAAGAATCGAAATAAAAAAACAATAAACAATATGTATAACAAATATGAAAGAATAACATATTATATTCAATAACAAAAAATCAATTAAAATTTCCATATTAAGTAATAACGGTTAAAGAAGTCATGGTCAAAATTAGGTCTTTATAAAAATATCTAATATATAAAGAAATAAAATTTTAATAATATATTAATTAAAGAAAAATATGATATTTATGTTTTTTTTTTCATACAATTCTTATCGATTTTAATGTTGATTAATTTGTTTGCATGACTTCTCATATTGACTCTCTATTCGATTTGGTTCTTAATATTTGTAAATTTACAAAAAAATTAAAATAATTAAAAAATTATAACTGTTTTATTCCTTTATTTCGATGGAATATATTTTTATCCATTATTTTATTATTCAAAATTATGTGAATATATATATATATATATATATAAATTTACTTATCTAATTTAGAATTTATATTTTAAGATTTAGAGTTTAAAATTTAGAAAAAGTTAAAATAGATTAGATCTAGAAATAATAAAAAAAATATGAATTTCACGAGTTTAGTTTCCTTACTCTATGTTGCAGCATACTTGGTGGACTTGTCTCAAAATCACAACATTAAACATTCAACGAAAAAAAAAAAAAGCGTGCAAGTATATAAAGTCACTCAATTTTGAAAAATCTCAATTGAACACTGCCATATATTTTTGTCCACAACAAAAATCTTGATAGTCTTTATTAAATATTATAAGAATTTTTTTAATGTTTAAACATCTTGATCAAATACCATTATACCTTTGATAAAAAAGTTTTATTTTTTTCGAAATTTCAATAAATTTCAGACAAAATATTACGATTCACGAATATCCTAATTAATATTTCATCTCAATAATCAGTTTTAATTTGGAAAGTAAAATAACATTTCCAGGATAAAGTAAAAGAACAGTACTATCAATATTTCTATAAACAAAATCCGGCCAAAATGTCACGAGTATTTTTTAGTACTAATTTTTTTTGTCAAAATAAAATTTAATTTCCATAATATAGAGAATAAAAAAATTGCCAAATGTGAACACATATCACTATGAAAAAAAAAGAAGCTTCAGTTATAAGAAAAGACAACATTAAAAACATCTAGCCAGGTGTCTGTTTTTTAATCCAAACTTTTAATTGTTTTTTCGCACATTTGGGACGTTAAACATATGAATCTGAGTAAATTGTGGTTCAATTCAATAGACGGGTCAAAGGGGAAAGCAAAGAAGCTATCTCTATAATTTCAAAGTCTTTCTAACAATAAATAAAAGGTAAAGCTAATGGTTTCAAACAAACAAGTCCTACCAATAACCTTGGATACAAGTAGTTGAATAAAACCACAATTTTGAATCCTTCTTTTAAATTTATTCAATTAAATAATTGTAACAAAATTCAAATTAAATTTTAATTTTCGCAGCAATTAAGTCATTGACTATTGACTCCAAATCCACCACCTTCTTCTTCAGCCCTTCCAAAGTTGAAGTCTTGTAGCCCAAAGTGGAGGCTAATCCCTCTTCTTCTTATTCCAAACCCCATTCACAAGCCAACCCAAAAAACCCATCTTTCAACTTTTTCCTCTCTCTTGTTCACTCTCACTTCCCATTTTCATTCCAACATTCAAACTTTACAAAGCATCAACCTTTTTCACTCTCCCTCCCATAAAGACTAATTCTGTGTTCTGGGTGTGTTTAGACCTTCACCCGAATCAGAAAGTCTCGTTTTTTAAACATGGGTTCAGCTGAAAACTCCGTGTCTGGTGACACCACATTCGCTGAATCTGATACAATTGAGATAACCGGAAAGATCATGGTGGTGGCTATAATATTCCTTTTCATGGTGGTTGTTTTTGTTCTTGTGCTTCATCTCTATGCAAAATGGTTCTGGTGGAACATGGATGAGAATGCCGCTCCTCAGCCTCGCCAGCGGCGCCGGAGGCGCCGCCGGTTTGTCTTCGCCCCCGGGCAAGACCCGGTGACCTATGAGAGCCACCAAGTTGGGCTTGACCCTTCGGTTTTAAGGTCCTTGCCGGTGTTGGTGTACCAACCTGAGGACTTCAAAGAAGGTTTGGAGTGTGCAGTTTGTCTCTCTGAGATTGTTGAAGGGGAAAAGGCGAGGCTTTTGCCCAAATGCAATCATGGGTTTCATGTGGATTGCATTGACATGTGGTTCCATTCACACTCCACTTGCCCTCTTTGTAGGAACCCTGTTGGTTTTGAATCGTCTAAAACAAGTGAAGAGAATGATTTATCAGGGAACATTGAAGAGAATTCAGGTGCTGTCAGTGGCTTGCAGTCTTCAAATTTTCCCACAAATGTGTTGGTATGGGGGAACCAGACACAAGTTAGTTCATTTGGGGTTTCCTTGGAAGAGGAAGAAGGGAGGTCCCAGCAGCCACCTTCTCCTCCATCATCTGCACCATCTTCTTCTTCAGATGGTGGTAGTAATGTTGATGGTAGATGTCATGGAATGTTGGTGATTGATATTCCAAGTGAGTGCACTTCCTCCTCTTTATCCCCTTCTGGAAGTAGGTGTGCTGAAGATGAGATGAAATCACCAATGGCTGCCACATTGAGGTCATTCAAGAGGCTTTTGAGTCGGGACAAAAAGTTGAGTCCTTGTAGTCCAAGTTCAGTAGATGTTGAACACGCACAGAGCTAGAAATTTGTGGATGAAATTCGTTAATTATCATTCTTAGAAGAGCTCTCAAAGAGTCATTGTTATGCCACTTCCTTTCCAATACTTGTGCACATAAATGGCTAAGGATGGTTGCTTTACAGTATCTTATTACACAATCATTTTTTCCTTCTTTCTTAATGTATGTGCTTGAACTCTGAAGCACATTAAGCTAATATGTTTATATTGTATAAATGACAAGTTTCTTTCTAGTGAAAGGGTAAGATCACCCAGTTTCTTTTGCACAAGATGAACCTTGTAGTATTATTGACTCAATTCTGATTCTTACTTGCAATTAGCCTGACCAAATGCTAAGCTATATCTTAAATATAAAATGGTGAATGAAATACAATGAATGAGTTTGACCCAATGACACCATTTTTTCTTTGATGAAATAGAATGTCGTTATCTAGATAATCGTGCAACTGCTGTTTGCAGATTGATAATGTTTTTCCAATTTTCAGATGTGATCAATGTTTGGAATGCTATTGCTACAAATAGCATAGGCTCACTGTTACTGGTTTGATAATATAATTTCAACAAAGCATGTTTTCTACTGTTAACACAATCGATGTGGTGCTTCTAAGTATTATCAGGATTTGATAAAAATATACAATAATCTACATCTTACTACCAAAAGGAAGCCAAAAAGTATGAAAAAGATTTGATAGAATAAATATTAATTCACATCTTAGTACCAAAAGGAGGCAAAAAAGAAGGGGTAAAGAAAGAATAAACTATTATGAAATTCAAGATCATTAAGTTCATAGTCTCTCCAGTAATCTTTAGATGACATGTAACCAACCACATTTTTTCAAAGGAGAAATGGGAGTTTCATATTTCTTATATCAGGGAAATTACCAGTGGATCCTTTTGTGCAAGTTGAAAGGTGGAACATTAATAAATCATTAAGCATTTCACTATCAATGTAGCAGATAAGCTAATGTTTAAGGTAGTAGTCCACTCTCAGTTGGTTAGTTAGCCCCTTGCTCAAACCATCCAAACCCGACAAAGAAGTTTTTTGACAAATATTGTGCTAGTTCAGTTGCCTAGACAGTGGCAGGCACACATCCTAAATTTTCTCAATCATGCTTTCCTTTTCACGCATCCCATGACATGCTTTTTTACTTTTTTTCCCCAATGCTTTCTACTTTTTACCTCTTCACTTATAGTCCATCATCCCTTTGGGCCATTTTCCATGGTTATCCCCATTTTTTTGGCATGCTTAAACTAGTTCATGGATTCAGACACATCACTAGTTTAGTGGCTTGAATCTAGGGAAGAGAATGACATTTGGGGTCTTGAAGATTGTGTGATTTTTACATGTTATTCTTTTCTCTCCTACCTGAGAATGGAATTTATCTTTTTATATCACATGTAGCAGAAAAGTGTTGAAAGCATAGCTTTTTGTAGCCTTTTGCACCCAAATATGCTTTTTGTCAAAGCCATTGTCTGATTTTGTGTTACCTAATGACATCTGAACTAGCAAGACCTTAGCAGGTAAGAAATCCCTGTTCTACCTACATGCTAGAATGGAACAGCTTCTTTGAAAAATAGAATGTCTAGGAGGAGATAATGGAACATTGACTAAAAACATAAAACAAAAGGGGGTAGAAAAGAATAGGAAAAAGCTATGTTAGGAAAGATAGTTTTTTCAAATTTGTCAGGAAATTGGCTAGTAGAGAATAAAATGACTGTGCATATAGTTGTTATACTTTGGTTTCTTGATTAAGCAAAGATAAAAAACTAACATCCTTACATATAATTGAAACCTGTCTGTGACAGGCATTGTCATGGTTTCAGCAATCTCATAACACTACTTACAATAAATGTTTTGAAAGTTAAAAATTGGAAACAGGATGAGTTTTTAGAACAAGGAACAAAGGTTGCTTATTTTGAACTACGTTTGTCCACTATCAAATACAGCAACGAGTAAATACAACTCTTTCCAAACTAAAAACATAAAATTCTTCAACTCTTAAGATTGTTGTACAACATTGGCCAATACAATTAGAAAGCCTTTCTCAGTGAAGATTGTGTCACCACAATTTGCAACTGTGCCAGTGATGCACAAGTCAAGTGACCACATAGAGGGGTCCATAGTTCTGATCAGCAGGAGGGCTATTATTGTGTTGTTGGAGAGAAACATAGGGTATCTCATTTTCCTCCCTCTTTGTGGGTTTGAAAAGGCTTACAAGAGGACCAGATGAAGGACGCCAGTGTCTTCCTTCAGAACTTCTGCTGGACTTGTACATTGGACCAGAAGAGTGACCATTTCTTTTCCCAGAACCACCCTTTGATTTAGAATTGTTGGTGGTTTTTTCACCATTCTTGCTTTTCCTATCAGATTTCCACCATGAAGTCAGAGAACTTTTCCATGACTTCTTCCCCTTTTTCTCTTTCTCAGATCCTGCTTTCCTTGATTCCTCTGGGTGCACTGATGAACACTTCAGTTTTGCTTCCTTTCCATGTTGTCTTGCTTCCTCCAAGAACTAGTCAAAACCAAAAAAACCATAACATAACTCACAACATCCAAATAAAAATGAAACCATCTCAATACAACATTTGTTGAAATCTTTTATGTCATTGTCTCTAACAAGTTCACAAAGAGCAACATTTGTGTTAAAATTCAAGAACCAACAAGTGAACTACCAAATACCTGGCTAAAGTCTTGCTGCAGATCAAATCCATAGTCATCAAAATGACATTCTTCATAGGTTGCTTGTGATGGAGATTTCATCATTTTCCACAAAAACCATAAACTTTGAGATGAACTATATCAAAAGCAGAAGAGAAGGAAAAGAATGAGGTTCTGAAGGATTTTCCAAATTGACTAGATAAGTCTTCCTAGGGACAAGAATAGTGCCTCATTGCAAAATTCCCTTCAAATGGAAAACAAAAAGCTTCTAACTTTTACATCAAATTAGTTCACATGGGGGAATTTACTGACTTGGATCACCAACGGCAAAGTTCAACAACTCCCCATAAAAATATCAAAGTCACATGGCCAGTTATGGAGATGACAGTAACTGTGGTGGTTGAAATGGCATTGCAGTTTTAGGCTTATCATTCACATTTTTCTCATACAGGAAGAATTGGCGTAAATTGGAAGGTGAATTCACATGAGAAGGGATTGTCTTATATAACATAGTACATCAAATTCACACTAAACACAAGACAAAATTGCTAGGCTAATAATGCCAATTGGAAATGGTAGAACTTAAAATTTAAAAACAAAAAAGAAAAAAACACTACAAATAGTATTTGACGTGGCATTAGTCTTAAATTTATGATTGTAATGTAAAAAATAAAGTTACACAGAATAATTTCAACTTGAATATAAACCATAAATCCACACAGTTTGATTCTCCACCAAACCAAACATATTATAAATCCAACTTCACTTTTAATGTGGAAGTGAAGTTAAAGAAGCAATTGAAGAAAGTGTTTAGTTTTTTATAGAAACCAAGCATCCAAATATCCTGACCGAAAAGTGGGTAAATATTGATAATTATTGTGACAACCATTTCTCTCCTCACCTGTGACCATACTTAATCACTACATTTCACTTTATCTTCACCTTTTCAATTAGATAAAAAAATCTCATTTTTCACCCAAATTATAACTCTTTCTAAGACCATGACTAAGAATACTACTAAAATAAAACAAAACAGTGGAAATTCAATAGTGAAGAAGAGAAACTGTGAAAGGAGAAAAACTAAATTGGAATTTCACTTTGATATTAGAAGTTAAAGTATAAGTAATGGCAATAGTCTGGGTGCTTGTTAACAAGTAAACATGTTTTTACACCAAAATGTTTGTTTAATTAGAAGTGGAAAATGTAACTTCTGAATTGAGGTAAGAATATAAACAAATCATGAAACAATTCGTAGACAAAAATCTAATTCTAAATACGTTATAAAACCTTAGATCAAAATGTTGTCGAACTCATGCCATATGCTTTATTCTTTGATCAAAATCCCCTGCGTCGACTCCTGCTTCACCTAGCTTTTTGTGTATGTATATTAAGAGTGTCCAAGTTTAGGACACAGAAAAACATATGTAAGAATTATACGTTGGGTCATGATCAAATCTAATTAAAAAAATACGAAGTTAATAACCAGTTAATAAAATATTTAATATTTCTAATAAATCTTTTAATGCTTTTTCTAGTTATGATAAAAAAATAGTTATTTATTTATTTATATTCTACGTTGTGATATCATTCCTTATATATACATATATTTATTATTTTTTCTTTTTTTAAAGAATATAAATAAAAGACTTATAGAAAAAAATTAATATTAATTATCGGATTTTGTTTTTATGAACATTAATATTTATTTTATTCTGACAATTTGATTATGTACAAAATCAAGAAATTAATATTAGTTTCCTTTCTCAAAGTTTTAGTTTCCTTTCTTGTAATTATAATTTTTGAAATATTTTTTACTTTATAGTTTCTTTGGTTGTCAGAAAGAAGAGGTAATCGAAAATAAAATTAATTTTTACCTTTTAGTAAAAAAGTTAAAATAATTTTATAAATATTGAGATTTTTATACTATTTTTTACTTAATTTTTCTAATCTCAATCTGTTCATCTTTATTTCTCTTTAACAAAACTTTTACTTTGTTTTTTCAGGTTGGTATTTTCCTGTGTCTATATATTGTTGGAAAGGCATAAACTAATTTGATGAAATGAATGTATAATAAAAGTACAAAAAGTAATGAGTTTGATTTAAAGTGAAAATGGAAGTGAATAATATTAGGGAGTAGTCCCGTTTTGAGCGGAAGGATGGGTCCGTCAATTACGCCGCATGTTTGGGAAGGTGCCCTGTGAGTCTATGGCCATTAACCACATTCCTCAAATTCGTAGCTTCGTGGAACAACTCTTTCAAATATATACTGCTTGAACTGTTTTAGAAAATAAAAGTTTATCAACATTTTGTTTAATAATTGATTTATAATTATAATAATCTCTTAGTGGGTTCTTATGAAAAAGTCAATATAATAATAATTTCTTATGGTGTATATATTGTCTCAAAATAACAGATATGGGAAGAGTTGTGGAATATAATAAGTACTTTGTTGACTACAATGTCACAATTTGAGAAATGACTTTCATTTCTATCCATCCTAAAGATGAAGGGATTGATTGATTGGAAAAAGGGCAGCAGAACGACACGAGGAAGACGTTAAAACCGAAGAAAAAAAAACTACCAATTTTTTTCAAGCAAAGATTAGGGCTACCATTTTTTTTCCACATTCAATGATTATAAACTATTTTATTTCTTTTGCATTTTTTTATTTTAGTAATTATAACATGAATAGTTAAATAGTAGTATTATTAATAATAAATAAATAAAATAATCTTTTATATTTGTTTCTTTTCAACTTTTTAACTTGAACTTTTTTTTTTGAAATAGTACTGAGAAATTAAAATAAATTATGTCCATAACATTTTTTAAAATCTTTCTAAAATATAAAAGTCGTAAGAAATAAAACCCAATGCTAAAATTTTATTGTGGCAAAAAGTTTATAAAAAATGTAATTTATTCTAATTTCTTATAGAAGGAAAACATCGTTTATTAAAATTTGCCAAAAATCATAAAATGAGAAAAAAAAATGTCAATATTCCACATTTCTTCACAGAAAGTAGGCACGTATTCCATCATCAACTTTTCACTCTATATCCACGTTGGCATTATAAAGTTTTACTGCAAATTACGTTTCTACGTTTTCTTTTTGTTTTTGTTACATACGTCAATGGTTTAATCGGATATAATTTTCCCGTTCTAAAAAGCATAATGTAGCCAAGCAGCATGTGCAGTGTGAGCAACACTACGGGACAAACCTCAAACATTTAGAAGAAAATCACAAGTAGCAAACATGTAACTTCTTAACATTCACCACCAAGAAGCTGGCAAAATAGACATAAAGGAGTAACATCAACCCATAGTAAACGCAGCCTCCATGTCCATCATTTCCCTATACAAATTCTGTTAGACAGAACAACCTAAGCAGAACATATAGAACCAGTTCCAGGAGAACACTTTGTGGACCCTTTTACCTCCTGTGAAGAATTTTTTTTGCCTATCATCACAGCTGAAGCAGAGGTAAGGCCATTACAACCCCAAAGATGGAGAAGAGTAATAACATCATCCATGTGGGAAATGGTTTTCTGTTTTTCCTCATATCCTTCAACCCATCTACTCTTCTCACATCTTCTCCTGAGGATTCTAATTTGTTCTCCAAAACTGACTTTAAACTCTTGTCAGGGGACGCCTCTGATGAGACCCGCTCTTGAGCAGCCTGTTCAGAAAGTTGTTGCTGGTTGTACTTCTCCACATACTCAGGGAACATCTTCCTGAATGTTGCGCTGCGTGGAAAATTATGAAAACACCAGGAATCAGTTGTGAAACACAAATTGCAGAGACATTGTTCACTTCCATCTTGAGTTCCATATGAGTAGCTGGTGCAAAATACTTACTTCTTACAGTTGAACGAAAGGGAAGATTTTGCTAGACGTTGCTTCTCAGCTGTGGTTGTGTTTACGCTGCCAGTGGTTGGACTGTTGTCCATCTGCAAAACAGAAGTCTGTCAGATATCGAAAACTCTTGACTGAACGCTGCATACATGGTGAAGTATCATCAACTGCACGGGTTAACCATAGGAGTCTACTAATTTACTGTATTAGCTATGAACTACACGTAGCACTTGTAAAATTTGAAAATTGAGTTAGCTTTTTTTTTTTTTTTTTTTTTTTTTTGCTACAATATATCCAACAAAGACAAGTAATATTATTAGTCTCTTTGAGTTTCGTGTCAGTGGTAGAATAAGTCCATGGCAATGTTGAAGGTCACAGGTTTAACTATAGCCCCACCACCAGTCCACCATCCACATAGAAAACCCAGAGAATAAACAATAAAAAGAGAGAAATGCCTTCAGAGCAAAGAGCAGCCACAGGAAATGGAAGAAACCTAAAGTTCAATTACAATGAGGAAACTACAACATACCATGAACGAAAGAAGTCCTGTAAGTATGCTGCATTCATAAATTGAAAACATCAGTATAAAAGCTATATAAAGTAAATAATAATCGACATCTACTGTTATTCACAGATATCAATTCCGCATGAAAAAGAATAAATAAACACTTTCAAAAGTCAAAGGAAAAATGAAAAAGAAAACAAAACTAGAACTTCATAACTAGAGCTTTCTGACCTTGATACAGACCACATGGGATTCCAACTTTCTGGATGAACTGCATACGCAACCAATAACACGTAAGTATAAAATTGTAATATGGGTTACTCCTGATACTATTTGTTTTGGGCTCTAACAGATAAAACAACTTACAATCGCTCATAGACAAACAGATCTTTTTTTGTGTCATGAACCGTCCATTAGGTGTAGTCATGCTACATTACGGAAAGTTGTAACTTTGTCAACAAATTAAAATGAAATAGATAAATGAAAAATAGAATGAACAAGCATGCTACAGCAAGAAGGATCACCTGATTCCAGGAGGTTTATACGGATATTCAGGAGGAAACTTGATTTTTCCATAGTAATATCCACCTAAAAATGAACCAAAAAAACATAAATACTATATAAATTAAGATATGATTACTTAAATTAGGACATTTTGGAATGACAAAAGCAAATAGTGAATGGTAATATGCAATAATCAAAATTTGCTAAACCTGCAAAAGGTGTTCCTTCACTTCCCTCCAACACATAATCTGATGATACATTAGCATACAATAAGGTCAGTATCAGGTATCAACCATTTCAAAACAAACAACTTAAAATAAAATTGCTGACATTGAAGTAAAGGCTCTACAGCATGGATATAAGGACATAGAGAATTCTCTATAAGCAATTAAAAGAAGAATAAATAAGAAAAAAGGAAATAAATTTCTCTCGTGAACAAAATCTAGATTCTGAAAAAGGCTAAATTTATCTTACATACAAGTTATTTTTAGATTATAGAGGAAACTTCATTTCTTTCTTGTTTTTGTTTTTGTACAAGTACTTGTAGTCAAACTAACCAAAGGTCCAAAAACATATATTTGATATGATATGTTAAAGGTTCCACATTTATTTTCTTCTTTCTACATTAGAGGTCGATATAAATTAATACAAGAAATGTAGCAGTGTTGAACAAACTTACGCCACTCAAGAATATCACTGGGTGAAGGACGAGCCACAACATGAGAAACTGGCTCCTGCATATACAATTTAAAGTTAAGCATTAGCCAGTTGACATATTTTTAAATACCATCATTTATTTTATCTTTTTATTGAAAAACAAGGAAATTGCATGTCAATTATTGAAAATAACCCAAACAATCCACCACAGCAAATTATGCATTTTGGACTAACTAATCATGCAAAAAAAGGAGGCAGAAGGAGAAGAAGTAACATAACAGAACAAGCATAACTATATGGATCCAGCAACAGAATATTGAAGCAAAATTTTAAATGACAAAAGATGCTGTACGTACTTTACAGAGGGCTCTATATTCCTTCTGAAGGCGCTTGATGCATGATTTCTCAGCCATCCAACAAATTAAGCACGGTATCAAGAAAAAGGCCCTACACTATGCTCTGCTATTTTATGCTCAAAGGCAATTTTTGTTTCCTGCAAAAACTGATCAAGAAAATAAATATTAATAAATTGAATATATAATAAAGAAAGACACAATAAGAAGCCACTGTAAAATAGAAATGAAAATTTAAAAAAAATAAATTAACGCCACAATACAAAAAGAAGCAGATTCTATGTAAATAAAAAGGTGATGGAGACACACATTCATGCGTGTGTACTCACAAACACAAATGCACAAACTAAAAAACACAAACACTGCAAACTGCCATCATTTAATTTCAAGGATCAAACCATAATTTGATGCAGAGAGTGGAATTTACACAAAACTATTCACAAATGCCATGACATGATAATATTGGCTAAGCCAACATTGAATTCTCTTTTCAACAGAATTCAACACATCACTATTGGCCCGCTCATTTGTAAACTGATTCGTCATTCTCACTCTAAATATCCACTAAGAGCAAGAACAAAGGGAGGAAGATATGCTGCACAGGAGCCAGAATAAAAATATCTTTCTCTCTCTACAAAAACCATATAAGAGCCAGAACACAAACATCAACAACCTTAAAAAGTTTGAATTATCACAATTCACAAGCCTATAGGCTGTACCTTCAGAGACATATAACAGTATCTATCAAATTCACACACAGCAACATATACTCCCCTACACTAACCCGGGAGTTTTAAGGAATGCTCTTAGATTACACTATCACCAAATCCCCATGAATATGTTCTTAAAAGCAGACTACTCCAGTAAATTACACTAATAACCAACAAACAACAGCAACCAAACTCTGTTTATTTCTCAAGATATACCTATATATTGTAAAATTCTAATTCTAATTGTACACGCTAAACAAACAATTTCTGCTCCCAATCACTGTCAGAAAAAAGTCCCACCCTAAAGTACAGCATCTCCCTATAATTCCTCTTTTAAATATCACGCCTCTTCGATTCCACAACTTCAACGCCATGTCACTGAACTAATTCTACCCACACAACCACAAATTGATTCTCCGACGCACTTCCCATTGTTTCCACCACGAATTCTAAGATCAAGAATGACACCCATAAATAAATTAATAAATAAAAATAACACAATCGAATGGTAAAAAGATCAAACCTCGATCAAACCCCAACATGAAAAAATAAAGAAAGAAAACCATACAAAAAGTATTTGAGAAATTGAAATCTGCAAATTAAATGAACGAAAAACGGGAATTGATTAAGTCGTTTAAGTCGGCATCCAGAGAAAGAGGTGGGGAAATTGACCTGAGATCCAATCTCTGGTTGTCCCAATTCGAGATCCAAGAATTGATTGCGAAATCGGCGTTTAATTAATTTTCCCCCTTTCCGTTACGAAGACAGAGAAGCCAAGGGAAGAGAGTTTCAGAAACGACAGCGTTTAGAGCAGAGTCTAGAGAGAGAGAATGTGGAGCTGCGTTTCCATAGTTATATCATTGCTCCGCTGGATCGAGTGTTATACAACACTTTCTCCATCACATTTTTCAGACTGAACCTTCCTCTCTATTGACCATTTTATCCCTCTTAACCGTTCCCACGTCATCCTCACATCTGAGGGTGTTTTGGTAGTTTCATATTCTGCCCATTCACGGAATTTTCTTAACCGTCAGATTTGTGGTACCAGCATTTGACTCTGGCTCAGATATCTCTTTTTTGTTACATCTTTTGGTGGACGGTGAGCGGCTAAGATTTCGTTGATGAAAATAAATATTTTAAAATTTATTTGAGTTTTTCACTGGCTAATAAAAAAACAATACAAATTAAGTTGCTGATCTCTTTTATATTTTTAATATTATATAATTTGTTTTTAGTTATAGTTTTTATAATATTATCAATTATATATATATATATATTAACATTTAAATTGAATCAATTCTAACCAAATAGGTATCTCTACTGGGTCAACAATAGACTCATTTTCACACCACTTTAGGTTAGTAATAAATTATATATTTATTAATATTAGTTGATTTGTCTAATGAAATCTCTATTTTAATAAAGGATTTGTTATTTCTACCTAATTCCTATTCTCGGCACCAACTTTTGCAACTTGTTCCAGGAAAATGAAAAGTGAGAAATACCGAAGAAAGACAATGACAGAATTTACCACATCACGTGACGCATTAAAGAGGTGTTTTTTTAAGTTTCAACCATTAAACACACAGAAACACCAATTCACCTCACAAATGTTCTGTTCTTTTGTGAAGGTAGAATGCAGAAATGTAATTTCATAATTAGTTTAGCAATTGTTATTGATGTGATATCAATATATAAACCATTTGCTACTTGTCACAACAGAAACCATGCATCTATAGAGTTTTCATGTTATCTGGAAATAAATGAAATCATCATAAAAAATGAAGTATTATATTATAAATACAAAATTCTAGAAGGCTATGTATGAAGGACCCTGTGCATTATTTCTGCATTACTTGATTGTGACAATACATTGATGATATATCTATTAACGACCAACTGTTAACACCTGCACCTTTACGGTTTTCAAATACTACACGACTCAGATATTTCAATTGAAGAGTGTCCATGGCATAGTGAATTTCTTAAGAGGTTGTAGAATATGATCCAACTATGAACAACTATGTACAAAGAACAAAATTTGACAGTTCTTGAGTTACCCTTTTGAAAACAAGAGTTTTAATCTAAATAACATGGAGAAAGTGCAGAAAAATATGAACATATATAATCAATTATATATCATACACCAAGATGGAAAAGACTCACAACTTAGAGTGACTTTTCAGTCAAATATGAGAGTTTGAGAATGACAAGTTGGCTCTGAGATCACAAACTTTCCATGCATTTTCATATACAAATCAACCAAAGCAAACAATTTTACATCCATGCAAATCATCAACTTTTACCACAGTCAACCCCTTAAACAAAGTCTAAATGTCGTGTTTCCTTCATTGGCTCTTTTTTATTTTTAATTTTCATTATGACTAGGCAAAAATATTAAGAAACCTTTTAGTCCTGCATCTCTCTGTCTGCCTAAATTAAACAATTGGGTGGCAAACAGCTGCAAAAGCTACTATTACTTTCTTAGAGAAACAAACTAAACCTGAAGGAAAAGCTGAAATGTGCTTCTGATGCAAGCTTCATTATGTAAACTTCAAGTGAGCAATGTTTGTTAAGTATAAGGAGTTTTGAAGATTTATATTATTTGAAGCATAAATAACAATAAAACGATGCAATAAAAAAGGTGATAAATGTGTTCAAGTTGATTAAGATGCAGTAAGATAATTTGAGATTGAAATTCATTTATCTTTCTCTTTGTATTTTGGGCTATGATATATTTATAATACATGAGAACTTTCAATCACTAAACCAAGTTTGAGGTGGGAGCTTTCAATCATTTATACTACAATTATTTTCTGCATATGGAATGGGAGAGAGCTCTAACTGAAAGGGACTAATATCTGATTTGTCAGAACCAGGGATTGGCACAAACTTGTTTGTACTTGGGTTGGCAGCAAAAATCCCATCGAAATAGGAGTGTAAATACACAATGTCTCCATCATAGAGGTGGAAACCGCCACACGCTTATGATCATTACTGCAAAATCTGTTCAGTGAGATTGGTCCTGTGCACCAAATACCATATAGTAGGTACTTAAATTCCCACACTCTCAAATCGTTATTGCTAATATCAGCGATCCTCGGAGTCTTTACAGTGCCTCCAAGGTATCCAAAGCTCATTATATTTATAGCATCAGCATCTTGAGGGTAATCAATAGTATCAGAAAACCAAAAATCAGGATCAAACACAAAAATATTGTTTTTGCCCATGAAATACTAGCACTCTTCAAACTCACAACTGAGCATCCAGTGAGGAGCAAACGCAAAGCCCTCCACGCAAATCACAAATGTCCATCTCCATTTTCTCATATCGGAGCATAAACTCGCCACTTCAAAACCATACCGTGTTGTTAGCATGGTTCTTATAATCACCACAGAGAAGCAACGATGAATAGAATGCATGAGAAAGGAAGCCAACAGCGTATAACCCTTGTTCCTGATCTGCATGAGAAAAAGAAGGTATATGGGTGCATTGCTTGGTGAGTGGATCATACACGAAGTAGCCACGACCAGTTGTGTATCTGTTACTGCAGCACCAAAACAAGCCGTTGGAATAGCCACACACGCTGCCCTTTATGAGGGTGGCCGGCGACAAAGGAGCCCTGTGGGTTTTGAGGTTCAAGATGAAATCTTTGGGGAAGAAAGCGAGCATGAGTTGGTGGGGTGAAATGAAGGTGAAGTAGGTGTTGAAGAGAGAGTGTTGACGGGACACAAACTCTTTTGGGAAAGAAGGACTTGAGATGATTCTGAACCAACGTTTGCAACACACTTAGATTTTGCAGTGGATGTAAACGGCATCAGAAGCAATATTTCTCTCAACAGATCATCAGGTAAGTGGTCTATGTTGGTGAAGGAAGCCATGAGAATGGAGAATTAGTTCAACACACAAACAAATACACTTGTGAATAGTGATGAATTCTAATGGTTTTCCACAGAATCCAGAGGTTTTACAGTAGACAATTCTTGGTTTGTTGGTTGGTTTGGTCTTCGCAATCTTGATTCTTTCCACATTCTTTAACTTCTTATGCTTTCTTCTACCTCTTAGTTTTTAGTTTATACCATAAGTGCCTACATTTTCTTCAAATATTTTAAAACTGTTTCCATTCAATTCTGTATATTAAATTAAGCATTTTGTAAGAAGAAAAAATTTAAAGGGCAACATTTATTCAATTCTGTATATTAATCATGTATACTTATTTTGAATGTATTTATATTTGATTCAATAAACCTTTAAGCATATAACAATACTTTTATTTATAAAAATCATTCGTTGTTATTAGTACTTTTATTTTGTCATTGGTATCAAACATTTCTTAGAATTTATTTAACTTTATGTTAACATTTGTGCCATAAAATAATTTGTTTTTTTGGATGAAGGAAAAAAATTACTAAAATAATCTGAAAAATATTTAAACATCATACTAAATTATGTTGAAATACTATTTTACTTACTTTTATTTATTTATTTTATCAACAAAAGTAACCTTTCTTTTATATAAAGATGGTCAAGAAAATTTAACAAATGATAAATACATATCATTAATGCAATGGTTAATTACTTTATCAATGAAGACATATAATGTAATAATGCATAATGATGATCTTCTTTCTATTTTTCCTTATAAAAAACTAATAACAACTTCAAATTTGTCTTCAAAAACTTCTCATATTTTGTTTTTCTTTTTAAGACTTGTATATAAAACACTTATAAGTATGAAAAAAACTTGACCAAGTATTTATCTATTTACAAATGTCTTCAAGCTTAGTGAAATTATTTTATCATCTTCCTTGAGTGATTTAAGCTAAGAAATTAAACTCATAAATCATATCTCTCTAAGCTATTATGATTTGTATTAACCTTCCTTATTTGTTTGAAAATAATACTTTGAATAGTTATTTAAAATTAAAAATTAAAAAATAATACTTAAATTTTTAAGCTGGAAGTAATGCAAAAAGTAATTATTGTAATATTTATTTTTAGTGAAACTATAAAATCTTATAAAATAATGATAATTTTGATGACTGAGATTAAATTTATAAAATGATTTGAACCCATTTGCTACTTGTTGTGACAAGTAGCAAATGGTTTATATATTGATATCACAACAGAAACCATGCATCTGGAAAAGAATGAAATCATCATAAAAAGTGAAGTATTATAAATACAAAATTGTAGAAGGCTATGCATGAAGGACCTGTCCATTATTTCTGCATTACATGATTGTGACAATACATTGATGATATATCTAATAACGACCAACTGTTAACTGCTACACCTTACTCAGATATTTTAATTGAAGAGTATCCATGACATAGTGAAGTTCTTTAAGAGGTTGTAGAATATGATCCAACTATGAACAAAGAACAAAATTTGACTAGTTCTTGAGTTACCCTTTTGAAAACAGGAGCTTTAATCTAAATAACATGGAGAAAGTGCAGAGAAATATGAACATATATAATCAATTATATACCATACACCAAGATGAAAAAGGTTCACAACTTAGAGTGACTTTTCAGTCAAATATGAGAGTTTGAGAGTGAGAAGTTGGCTCTGAGACCATGCATTTTCATATACAAATCAACCAAAGCAAACAATTTTACATCCATGCAAATCATCTCTCCTTCTTTTACCACATTCAACAACCCCTTAAACAAAGTCTGAATCTTGTGTTTCCTTCGTTGGCTCTTTTTTATTTTCAATGTTCATGGTGATGACTAGGCAAAAAAATTAAGAAACTTTTTAGTCCTGCATCTCTCTGTCTGCCTAAATTAAACAATTGGGTGGCAAACAGCTGCAAAAGCTACTATTACTTTCTTAGAAAAACCAAACCTGAAGGAAAAGCTGAAGTGTGCTTCTGATGCAAGCTTCATTATATGCTTAAATGCCATATCAATAATTGCAGCACCCAACAACTTCTCTTGCACCTTCTGGGAGTGATGCAAGTCATGTTTTTTCACTGAGCGTGTGTCCAGCATGCCCCAACATGGAAGGAACAAGGTGTTCACACATCCAAGATTTGCTTTAGCTGTTGCATAAAATTTTGGTTGAATCTTTTTAAAAATCTCGTATCCACTAAAGATAAAATCATTCAATAAATAAATTTAAAATTTTTCTTATAAATTCGATCGTATAAGATTAAGTTAAACTTAAAATTTACTTATTTCTATTATATACAAATTTGGATGATAACAGTTTAACTGAGTTTGGAGACTCATCAAAGTAGGTTCATAAAAAAGTGTTTGATCAAAAACAAAATTCAAACTCGTACTTTCGTTAGATATAAATCATATTCTGGACCAAACCTTTTAGCTAATTTTCACAGAAGTGAAAGTTTTTTTAAATAGAATGTTTGGTTGGATCACAGTGTCTGAAAAAAATTCAAGGAACCACAAGTCTTTATAGGTGAAAAGTTTATTTTATTTGTCACAGTGAAACCGAAGATACACTAAATAGTTATGCAGATACACATTGCCACCACGTGGCTGATCACATGACCTCTCTGAACTTTCTGTCCCCTTTTTTCTGTTTTTCACCAAATCCCAAGGCTAGGACAGTACAACACACATCAGTTACAGCACGTGATCCCAAAGGCATCAAATCACAAATTTCAGATTTTTACCATTTCATTTTGAAACTGTACCAGAAAGAAGAATAGATGAACACTGATTCACTTGAATTCAACCTCATTGATTTTTGAAGACTCTCAATTACTGCTAGGATCCTCAACTACAATGAAGAACTGGTCCTTGGTACTGGCAACAACTCTTGCTTTCACACTGTTGCTGCTGTCAACATCAGATGCCAAAGCTGAGGCTAACTCTTTGCCACTCAGAGTGAGTTCACCTTCTCATGAAGCTCCGAAAGATTTGAGGGGTCATAGAAAAGATCTTCAAAAGCAGATGGAGTCATGCTTCCGAGCAATTCCCCCAAGCAATTCAAATCCAACCCAAAACAAGTAACTCATACGGTTGCATGCACTGCAATAACAGTATCAGAACTAGCACTCTCTTACTTTTAGTTTTAGTTTTTCATTGTTCTAATAAATTTACAGATAAAACTGTCGGTGATCACTTGCCAATGATTATGTGTTTGCTTAGTACTTTACAATTTTGTAAGTCAAGCTTGTTCAATTATATGACACGGTGATATACTTAAATCTATTCCTTTTCTATGTTTTCTCTCTGTTATGCAATTTATGGATGAACAGAAGCCCCGGAGGAAAACTAAAACCAGATAGGTGCATTTTAGTAAACAATTTATTGATTCTTTATTTGCTAAATTTATGGAAAAGAACTTATTCAGAAGTTAAATTATGAGGTTGCTGAAGCAAGTTGAAAAGATTTACTTAGATAAGTTTATCTGTGAAAGCTATTAAAATAATTTAAAATCAAGTTCCTGAAACATGACAAAGATATTGAAAATTAGTCGAGGTTCAATTTTTCATCAAAGTTATACCAGTACAGAAAGTCAAATTTTGCTGAAAATCTCATGTAACAATGTGGCTGGAAATGATTTGGTAAGGTAATTATCATGTTTATAAAGTCCAAAATCGTGGAAGTAAGAACTAAAAGACATGAAAAATCATATCCAAAGTGTCCATCAGCATGTGTGGTTATGCATTAATGAGTCGTGTTTTATCAGCAATTCACGTCAAATTTAATCAGTGATGCAGAAACTAATATTATTTGCGTTTGTGTGAGAGCAATGGAGCTACTAAAAAAGTCTTCTTAATTTGCAAAACTTAGTTCTGCATTTTAGGTAAATTCGGCACTCGTCTATGGACTTGTTTATCAAAATGGTGCAATTATGTATATCATTTATTGAAGTAGATAAATTTTTATTTTTGATGGGTAAATTGTATTTTTGAAGGTAAAAATCGTGTTTTTAATTACTACTCTTCCTCTGAATTTTTAATTGTAGTTTCTTATTTTTTTTAATTAAAGTAATGCTTAAACTCATAACTTTGTATAAAAATAATAATTATTTTTTAATTTGTTATTGAAAGAACGATTTCCTCTTTTTTAATTTTTTTAATTTTTATTAAAGTCGTTTTTTTTTTTAAGTTTTGACTTGGATCCCGATTTTAGTGTTTAGTTTTTTCTTTTTCTTTTTCAAATTGTATATGTAGCAGGTTTTCAATAATGTTTTGTTTTTAGATTTTATTTTACGTTGCTTTTATTTGATAAGTAAATGTGTTTTTTTTATTAAATGTTTCTTTAATTATTTATGATTTTTTTACTTTATTTTGTAAACTACTTTTTATTTAATGTATATTTTGTTTTTAAGTCAAGTATTTGAGTGAAAAATTTAAAATAAATATTTAAATTTTAATTTGAAATTAAAATGTGTATTTAATGTATGGATTTTAATTTTTAAATTGGTAATTGTAATGAATTTATAAGCACCATAATTTTTTTCATGTAAATGAGTTTATTGATTAAATTAATGATCTAAATTTAGTGTAATGTAATAAATAAAAAATAAGAAGTGGATCATTATTTTGAAAAAAAAAATAGTGAGGGATCTACAAATTAAATAAAAATAATTTCATACAAAATTCTTCTACATCACACTTTTTCTCTATTATCACATTCCTTCCGACAATAAAAATAATATTTTATTTATTTATTTTGAATTAGTTTATTAATTTTGTATTATGAATAAAAGTAGTTATTGATCTTCCTAAATGAATATGACAGATGTGTCATTAGAAATTAGATTCATTTTCATATAATATTATTAACCATTTTTATTTAAATTGGATGAAAATTTATTCGATAAGTCTTGAAAATGTTTTATAGACTATACATGAGATCAAAAGTCAGTAGTTATAAATGTCAATGTGAGGACAATGTAGTCTTGAGAGGTTGAAACTATTTACAACTCCATCAATTATTAAATTTAGCTATGTATGAATTGGTCCATATAGCTAACTTACGGAGTTATTATCCCTTTAACATCAAATTCAAACTTTATATAGGTTTTTACATAACACATGTTTGACTTTTTGTTTATTTGTCTTGAGTAAGTAGTGATTTCTTTTGCATATGGATGTCTTGTTTGCAACATGGACTCTATCTTCATGTCTCATTCAAGAAACCAAAACGCAATAGTACATTACACACATTATCACATGAAGAATCAAGGACAATGTAAGTTCAATTTTAAATACATTTAATTTTTTTTTTTGGTTCAAGTCATGACATGTTACAAGAGACATGCATACGTCAGCCACATTCTTATTGTCAGCACGAATCTTTTTCCAACATTCACGAGCCTCTACAATATGTCGATCAATATAGTTTTCAACTACCTTCAATGTTTTCACATGTGTACACGCACAATCTTTATATCAACACGTTATTATCACTTTTTTTTTTCAGCCACATCAAATATGTTTATAACTTATACTATGATACTACCATACTTTTTAAAGCACCATTTTGATAAATAAATTCAATCATTGTGTATCACTCTTGGTAATAGATAATATTGTTAGATATTTAAATGTGAGTTTAATTAAGTAAATACGAGGAAGTTGAGCAACATGTGAGAAAGAAAATCCACAAACTTAGGTCTTGAAGTTTTGAGTTGAAGATGGTGTCATCCTTTTTTTGTGTGGGTCTGACTCAGTTTATTCTCATTCTTGTTTATTCATGGTTTGTCTTTGTGACCAACTCAGACAAAAATAAAAAAGTTGAAAAAAAAAGACTCATAAACCCAATGTCTTAAGATTTTGTATTAAAAGTGATGTAATTTTAATCTCTTATCATTCTTATTTATTCTTCTCAGTATCTCTTTCTCAAGTTTTTTAACAAATATTACTTTTTTTTCTTAGTCACTCCACAAAATAAATAATAACATAAGAACATGAGATAAAAATGTTGTAAAAAAGAACAAATAGAACACACAAAAGCAATGTACAAAAGAAAGATCAGATAAACTCTGGCACATGATCAAACACTCCGTTAGTGGAGTGCAAATTGGATTTGAAAATGCAAAATTCCTTTCACTCGGACTTTCTTGAATAGCCATACTTCCAATTTGGTTCACTATAAAATGTGTTTGGTAGAACAGCCCTTGGCAATGAGATTAACGATTCTCTTGTAATCAAATTCAACTTCGAGTTTTAGGTAAACCTCGAAAAAAAAAAAAAAAGTTGCCACAATTCAACCATTTCACATCCTGCAAACCATTTCAACTATATTAGTTTGAACAATTATCATGAGATGAACACGTAAATCTGAAATATAATTCATAGATTTAAAACTATTTATTTATTAAAAATTTGAATTATTTGTGCAAAATAAAAATTATCAATACATATTGATATTATAAAAAAAAATTAGTAAGATCAAGTCATGGAAGAATTAAATATTGGAATTTAATTTTTTTAAGAATTTTCTGCCGTTGCGATATTCCTTCCAGCTTCCTTCCACCGTGTTGGTTGTGGCTGCTTCATCATCGATCGATCCATTCCAACGTGTCCCTCCACCCAGGGTTTTCACTTTTCCAGTAACACTTTCAAACAAACCATAACATAACGATACAACCGAAGAAGAAGAAGAAGAAGAACTATAAGAAGAAGAAGAAGATCGTTATTCCCAATCCGCTATCACAGTTTCTCCAAATCCAACCACATTCACTCGCACTGCTTCCTCCGTCATGAGAGAGCCTACTGATGGAGCCGCCAAGCCTTCCAAAACCTCATCCTCGGCTACCTCCTTCCCTCTCATTCTCGACATCGACGATTTCAAGGTATCTTCGTAATTCCAGTAACGATTTCCGTCAGCTTAGGGAGAATTTCGGTTCCGATTGAAGGAACATGCTGATGATCTTGATGTTGCTGTTTCTGTGTTAGGGAGACTTCTCGTTTGACGCGTTGTTCGGGAACCTCGTGAGCGAGCTTCTTCCGTCGTTCAAATTGGAGGAAGTGGAAGCGGACGGCGGCGATGCCCTGCCGAACGGGCATCTCCGAGCGCCGTCCGATGCGGCCAAGTACTCCTCGCAGGTTAATGCGAGTCCGTTGTTCCCCGAGGTTGAGAAGCTCTTGTCGTTGTTCAAGGATTCTTGCAAGGAGCTGCTTGAGCTTCGTAAACAGGTTTTCCTTCCTCTACCGATTTGTAACTCTTCTTTTCAATTTTTTGGGAATTTAATTTGGTTGAGGTCTTGATTTTGTTGTTGCTGTGTTTTGGTTGGAAGATTGATGGGAGACTCTATAATCTTAAGAAAGATGTGTCAGTTCAAGACTCAAAGCATCGAAAGACACTTTCTGAGGTGAGTCTCGAATCTGCTTGGTTTGTGTTATGCTGAAATTTGTAATTGTTCCTGCAGAGCATTTGGATCAATGAGTGTGAGGTTGTTGTAGCTTAACTGGTCTTCTAGAGTTTAAGACTGGGTATTTTGGTTGCATTAAATATTTGGAGGAAGAACTTTATCATTCATAGTAATCCTATTAAGCATGGTCTCAAACCAAAATAAATTGCAATAATTTTCTATTGTAAATGTTCCGGGGGTATATATTATTGCCCTTACCCTAGAGATTATTTCTTTTAAAGATTACATTTGTTAGTTCTGAGCTCCTCCTTTTGTGCTTTATTATTTTGGTTTTTTTCAGAATGAAGATCTTTTATACCCTGCTATCTAACTATGCCGGAATGATCTGTTGGGATTGTGTGTTTAAATTTTGTGCATTTTTTAATTTCCTTTTCAGCTAGAGAAAGGTGTGGATGGATTGTTTGATAGCTTTGCCAGGTTAGATTCGCGAATTTCAAGTGTTGGGCAGACAGCTGCAAAGATAGGTGATCATCTTCAGGTAGAGAGTTTTTCCATGGTCCAACTATGAGTCTCACATTTGTTTGTATTATTATGTTTTATTGGTAGGTCAATTCCTCCTTTGTCTTTGAAATATAATCTCATTTCCAATACTGTTTTATTTTTTCAGAGTGCAGATTCTCAGCGAGAAACCGCCAGTCAAACAATTGAGTTGATAAAAGTATTTCAGTTGGTTCATTTGGTTTTTATCATTATTCATGTTAGGAAATTCTACCAATGGTTGGTTTTCTCTGCAGTATTTAATGGAGTTCAATAGCAGCCCCGGTGATCTGATGGAGCTTTCACCTCTTTTTTCTGATGATAGCCGTGTTGCTGAGGCTGCTTCGATTGCCCAGAAATTACGTAAGAATTGAGATGCTTTTTAATTTCTATCATGCTTTAACCTAGTTATGTCAATGCTATGCTAATACTGTTTATTTTCAGGGTCATTTGCTGAAGAAGATATTGGAAGACACGGAATACCTGTCCCATCAGCTATGGGAAATGCAACTGCTAGCAGAGGATTAGAAGTTGCAGTTGCTAATTTACAGGAATACTGCAATGGTAAATATTTTTTTATGAAAAATATGACACGTTAGCTTATTAATATCACATGTTTCTGTTAAACGTTAAGAGAATCATAGTTATGCTCATTTCTTGTTAAAACTGCAATGTTATAGTCCTTTTTTCATCAAGAATGTTGTGACCGACAAAGTACATTATTCAATCTAAGAATTTTGTGATCTGTGAGGTTGTCTGCCTTCTTTTATTGCAGATAGAATGGTCAGCATCCTTTAAAAGCGTGATAACTACATCTAGGTTGAATTTCAAAGCACAATTTTATTTATGAATGATCTTGACAGATTTCTGTACGTATGGAACAGCTTCTTCATCTAAGGCCTCTCTAATTAGGCTTATTGGTCATGTAACACCTTTTTATGATCTTCTGGGTTATTTGTCACTATGGAAATCTAGAATTCCAAATACAAATTGAGTTTACTGAACAGTGTGGAGCTTATATTTAATTTTCCTAAGGCATTTCTGCCTTTTTGTGTTCTGCTTTATCTTGAAATGCAAGTGTCTATATTTAAGGACATCTGCTTTTATCAAGTGTTATCTTTCTTCAATTTGGTGTGAGCCAAATGTAAGCAATATTGAGGATTTAAATTGCATGGAAATTTTGTTTACTACCCTTTTTTCATCTAATAAGATGATCTGTAGCAAATGACTTAACTTAGCCTTGAGGGACACAATTCAATACCAGCTCAATTCTACCTTTCCCCGTTAACAGGGTCCATGTTCAGAATTTTGCTTCTTGCCTTTTAGAATATACGAACATGCTGATATTTTTGTATTAACTGACCTTACATAACGGTACGACCAAAATATTTAGTGGCAGCCCATGAATGTTGAAACCAAGTTCTGCGTTTCTTTAGTAATAAATGTTTGATAATTCTCTCACCATTTCTGCAGAACTGGAGAATAGATTGCTCTCTCGATTTGATGCAGCATCGCAGAAAAGAGAATTGACCACTATGGCCGAGTGTGCCAAAATTTTGTCTCAGGTAATAAAGTTTTGTTTTACATTATTATATTCCTTTCCCTTTCCCCTATAATCCATGTGTCACTTTCCCATATTACTATTGCCATTCAGATAACTTGGATTGTTTTACTGGTGAAATCAAACCAAAAAAAAAAAAATATTATTGTTGGTCTTAGAAATAGTAGCTGATATAATGGCTATCTCATGTTCATGGGTTTTTGGAAGCCTTGTGTTATGTTTTTATTCTGTATAGCTTATAATTCTTAAGTCCCATAGTTGGATATCTCTTCTTGTTTCACTTGTCAGTAGCAATTTCAGTCTAATAGCCAGTGCATCAAATGGAGTTTGTGTTTGCTTCCTGATTTCTCATACCTTTGAGGATATTCTCTTTTGTCATCGTTTGCCACTTTCTCTATTATCTCAACTTGGAAGGAATAATTTGAATGAAAAAAGATTTTTTATTCAATTGAATTAATTGAAATAGTACCTCAACATCTATATATAGAGAACTCTAACTCTAAAGTAATTATTACGAAGAGATCTCTAGAATCTTCTACAGCTTCTAACAACATTTAGTAGTACATTTAATATCCTACAAACAACACTCCTCCTCAAGCTGGTGAATGAATATCTATCATTCTCAGCTTTCATGTGAGATCATGAAATCACTATGTGGAAAGATTTGTTGTAAACAAGCCTGCTAACTGAAAACAAGCCTGCTAACTGAAGCCTGCCCAGATAGGACATAATAAGTAGTGATAAGGCCACTATTCAGTTTCTCTTTAATAAAGTGTCAATCTGTCTCTATAGTAAATTCACTAGTTTTGAGTGCATCTACTTACCTACAAATGTTGATTTTTTTGGTAAATGATGCATCTATTTAGCTAATTTACTATTTCTAATGCAGTTTAACAGGGGAACAAGTGCCATGCAACATTATGTGGCAACACGTCCAATGTTTATTGATGTTGAAGTAATGAATGCAGACACTAAGCTGGTTCTAGGTGACCAGGGTGCCCAAGCTAGCCCTAATAATGTTGCTCGTGGGCTTTCCTCCTTGTACAAAGAAATCACAGGTTTGAAACATACTTTCTGCTATTAGTAAAATGAATTTTTTCCTGACAGAATCAATGATTGACAGTAGTTTTTTTACAGATACTGTTCGTAAAGAGGCTGCAACAATCACAGCTGTATTCCCCTCACCAAGTGAAGTTATGTCAATTTTAGTTCAGGTACCCAAAAAGATGGTCTTCAATGAATATTGTGGCCTTGAACAGGTTGTATAGTTTAATGTATTCACAAAAACCAATGTTCTCGTAATTCTGTATGCAGCGAGTTTTAGAGCAGCGAATCACTGCCCTTTTGGACAAACTGTTAGAGAAGCCATCTCTTGTCAATTTACCTTCCATGGAGGAAGGTGGGCTCCTATTAGTGAGTACAATTATCCTACTTCCTTCATTATTATCATCCAAGAGCCAGTCTAGACTGAAGGCTGATTCCAATGTGATTTGTATTTGATTTGAGGTTTCAGTATCTTCGAATGCTGGCAGTGGCATATGAAAAGACCCGAGAACTAGCAAGAGATCTACAAGCTGTAGGATGTGGTGACTTGGATGTTGAGGGTAATGAATTGACTCTAAATATGCCTGATTTTCTTAATTCATATCTGGTGAACTCATCTCTAAAAATCTAAAGAATAAAAGAGAATAATTCTCACTTATTATTTTTTGTTACATACATTGAATATATATACATAAATAGACAAGACAATCTTGGAATCCTATTGACTTAATGCTAATAAAATAGTGTCCCTCAAATCAAGGGATTTACGATCTGAAATAAAGATAAAATATACAAATTTAAGGTCCCAATAAATACCGAATTAAAACTAGTATGACAGAATTAAAGCCAGTAAATTAAATATGGGAAATTTCCTAAAATAATTCAACAAAAAGGAAAAATGGTTTGGAACATAAATGCAAATGATACTAGAAGGACTCATTTGTTTGTTTCTTAGATGTATCTTTGACAATTACACACGTGGTTATGTAGTGAAACTTAAAGACGATTATGTTTTCTTGATCTCTTAAGGCTGGTCATCTGTCTACCATATAATAGAGTTTGAGTCAGTTGTTGTTGGGGCTTTATTATTTAGACTGTCTGAATTCTCACTTGGTTCCTTTCAATGGAAGAGCAGCGTGAGAGTGATGTTATGTTGCATTTGTCTTGGAATTCAGGATTTGAGTTAAACAAACATAATCTTAGTCATATAGTGGGTATGATCATTGTGAGTGCTTTTGAATTGTACCTTCATACTTCTCTACTTGCTTTGGCAATAACCTGTGTTTGATGTGCAATATAAGTGTTAGACCTAGAATAATAATTATTGTATGACTCTATTCTTGCCTCATGGCAATTTTCGGCTAGGACTTTTGACTTTTCTTAATTTAATGCGCCTTGCCCATCTTAGAAATATGTGGCAATGGAATATATGCTTCATTCTTGTATTATTCATTTCATTCCTACTAATAAAGCAGTTTTGTGTCGATGTGTCCTATAGACACATGTGCTTTGTGCTGAATTTAGAATATTCAAAAAAAATTATTAGGTGACTTAACAAAAAGTTCTCTGTTTATTCAGGTCTAACAGAGTCCCTATTTTCAACCCACAAGGATGAATATCCTGAATATGAGCAGGCATCTCTTAGGCAATTATATAAAGTGAAGGTTAGTGATTGTTTTAATTATTTTCCCTTACACTTGTAATATGTGGAAAGTTATTTTATAATGATTCAAATTGTACAATAAGGATCACTATTTATAGTTATACAGCTTTGATCATAAAAACTAAGCTAGAACTATGGACATCAAATCAGACCTGATTACTGCAAATAAGTAAACCTTGACCAATCATTCCAAATAAAGAAGTAAATATAATTAAATGAAGAAAAATAATGAACGTGCAGTGTGCTTCATACTTTACAAGTTACAAAACTTCATAGCTTAGTTAATGGATGTTTAGTGCTCATAGCTTGCTAGGAAGATCTTGGAATCGCTATGTGGGTAGCCCCGTTGTTAGAACTTCTGCCAACTGACCTGCAGAAGGAACATATGTTGTCTCCTTGAGGAAGGGCTGGTCTATTTCTACATGTTTTCTCATCGATCTGAACCGAATTATGGTTTTGATGTTGCAGAAAGCAACTTAATAGGTACTTCATACTTAATTCCAAGTTCACCAAGCATGGTTTTTATGAATAATAGTTCACATAGCCTCTAGGCCATTAAATATGACTTTTATTCATGGCTTGAATCCATTGTTCCTGTTTTAAGGCTTCTTGTACTGGTTTGGCGATCTTAATAGAATAATGGCCAATATAAAACCCTAGTGTTTCGTGAAAAGGTGTTTAGTTGAGACTAGACACAAACACATATTTAACAAAACATCTTTTTTCTTTGCTCAAGGTAACATGCAAGTATTCAGGATTAGAATCACAAAAATCAAAAAGAATTTCGAAAGACTCTAAAGTAGAAGTGTTTACCTTTAGTCTGGACAGTTGGGGTTGCTATTGGGCCTAGTTGGGTTTTCTCCTTCTGTTATGTATGAAAAATGGCTTGTTGGCTTTCTTTTGAATTGCTTCAAATGCTTTTGATATGCTGTTAGTAGTAGTGCCAAAGGAAGATGCCAAATCTACACATGAAGAAAAGTAATAAGGAAGAGGAAAAGGCTCACCGAAAATTCGATAGGAGGCTCCTATAATTAAAAACACTGACTGAAGTTGAAGGAGTAGTGATACTGTCATGTGACACTTAACATCTATTAGAAAATGGAACTTTAAGTCTAACTTAACCTTACAAAACTGACATATAATGAGTTTTGCGCTCACTTATATATTGCATTTTAGTCGATGTGGAATCTTTAACAAATTCCTTCACGTTGAGGATTGGACATCTCAAGTGTGTAACTGGATATTGATGGGTTGTCTAGTAATAGGTGACACAATAAGCCTAATAAACCTTGCTAAAATAGATTGTAATACCATATTAAGAAGTGAATTTTAAGTTTAGTTCAATTTTACAGAACTGACTTATAAGATGAGGTTTGCATCTACTTATATACTGTAATTTTGTCTTGTTTCTAATTGATGTGGAATCTCTAACAATATCATTAAAAACATAAAATTGGTAACTTTGAGGGATAAATTTACATTTGACCGCCCTAGGATCCAATACATCACAGTGTTGACTTTGAATATGGAGAAGGCAACACAACCAAAGGCATAATGTGGAATACTTTCAAAATAGAAATAAAGGGACTTTGAATAAGGAGAAGGCAACACAACCAAAGGCATAATGTGGAATACTTTCAAAATAGAAATGAAGGGACTTCACATAATGGATTGGGGTAACTCCATCGAGAAACTAAGTAGTTAACATGTTTACTAGATAGGTGATGGTTGAAACAACTTCTCTCCAATAAGATTTTGGAACAAACATTTGAAATAGAAAATTCTTGATAACTTCAATGCAAAGGCAAATTTTCTGTTTGAGTGACTCATTTTGCTGTAGGATATTGACACGTGTTAGTTTATGAATAACATGGTTTTGTTTTAGAGAATTAGGAAATTTCTGATTCAGCTATTCCTTTCCACTGTTCAAGCATAATCGTTTAATTAATCTTCCAAACTGACTTTTAATCATCCAATAAAGTTCAAGAATAGTTGAAACACCTCCAATCAATCTTTCATCAGGTGAATTCATGAAAGCTGAATTTAGTCATTCACAAAAGAAACTAACCAATTTGTAATAGAAAGAAATTATAAAAAATATGAGCTGGTCCCCCAAACATGAGAATGAACAGGTTCTACAGGCTCATCTTTTTTATTATTGACAAAAAAATTCTAAGATTATCTTTTTGAAATTGATGTAATAACAATTAAAAGACTCGATGAATTCTAAAATAAACATAAGGAACAATGCCTGAAGAGTTAAGATTACTTAAAGGAGGATGCACTAGACACGGACATTAAAGTCTAATTTGTGAAGCCACAAACTCATAATTTGTCTAATGACATGGAGTGGACACATTCAGTTTGGCACTGTCTTTTGTTTCTACACAATGCAGATGGTATAGCCTTCCATTCCTTATCAGTTCCATGCGTTCTCTTTTTGACAAGATCTTGAATGACACAATAGGAAGGAAAGAATGCTACTATTTACTACACTTTTGAAATCTTGAGTAACTTTGTATATCATATCAAGATTAAATGTGGAGTGAAGGAGCATGATGCACATTTTGTATGTGAAAAGAGGGTTGGAGTTGAATGCTACTACTTTCAACAACTGGGGTATGACTGGTCTACACAATATGTAATCCCGTCATTATCAACAAGTACAACAGTGGCAGCGGTGATGCAAATGAATGCCAATAGGGAATCGTGTGGGTACACAATATGGGAAAATGTACTTGAAAGAGTGTGAGTCTCGTCGCAATGGTCCCTTCGCTGAAGTTGCTGGTCTAAAAATAGGTGGTAGGACAGTGGTTTTAGAACTTGTAGTGCAACTGAAGGTGCCACTTAGGCTCTGATAGCAGCAATGAATCCTGCCTAAGTTGGTCACAGTGAAGGTGGAGACTAGGAGACTAGGATTTATGTGTTTCTATGAAGTAAAGTGAATATTTATTTTCTGATGATTCAAAAGTACAACACAGTTCTCCATTTATACAACTTGAACTTAAATCTAAGCTAGAATAATGGACGAATCAAACCTGGTTGCTACAATTAAGGAAACCTATACCGATCAACCCTAATAGAGGAATATATCCAATAAAATCTGTACAATAAAAATAATGCCCAGATAAAATTTTTTACACATGTTACGACACTAATTCAATTGGACGGTAATTAAATTTGTGTCCCTAAAAATGCAGGTGGAAGAATTAAGAGCAGAAAGTCAGCAGATTTCTGATTCATCTGGGTCAATTGGACGCTCGAAAGGAGCTTCAGTAGTTTCTTCTCAGCAGCAAATATCTGTTACTGTTGTAACAGAGTTTGTGCGTTGGAATGAAGAAGCAATCTCAAGATGCAATCTATTTGCTTCCCAGGTAATTAGTTATTTGCCTTTTTTTTTACAGGGCAGTGCAGTAGTTCCTTAGGGTAACTATAGTAAGGACCTTCTGCCAAGTAAATTTTGTTTGATTGGATTAATTAAGCATAATGTGAAGTTGTTTTTTATAGGCTTGTTTAAATTCATTTCATGTTCGTAAACTAAATATTTCTTTGGACAAGTATAAAAATCAAAGAGCCTCATTATGCTCGTACTAAATGTGATTTTTCTTTCTATTATAGTTTATTAAAATATTTTTGTAATAATTCACCATTCCATAATAATGCGTTTTTTGTTTGGCACTTACCAATGTTTAGGTAGTTAATCTCTGATATTTTGATCTGAACTCAATATTTTAGTCCTTTATATGAATAACTGAAAGTGTTCTTTTGCAGCCTGCAACACTTGCAAACCATGTAAAAGCTGTGTTTACTTGCCTGCTAGACCAAGTAAGTCAGTTTCACATTTTGTTAGCATTCAAATATATGATACTTTTAGTGCATTGGAGTTCATTATTCAGGGGTCATTTTCTGTCTATTTTACAGGTTAGTCAATATATAGCAGATGGACTTGAACGGGCTAGAGACAGCCTGACAGAAGCAGCTAATTTGAGGGAAAGATTTGTGCTGGGTACAAGTGTTACCCGTAGAGTGGCTGCTGCAGCTGCATCTGCTGTAAATACATGATCTTTTTGCATACTCTTGTTAAAGTATAAAATACGAGGACATTTCACCAGGCATATTTAACATTTGTTTGTTTATATGCAGGCAGAGGCAGCTGCTGCTGCTGGTGAAAGTAGTTTCAGATCTTTCATGATTGCTGTACAACGATCTGGAAGCAGTGTAGCTATTATTCAACAAGTACAATTGGAGCCTTGATTTTTAATTACTATTTTTAGGTATTATCAAATCCTGTAACTGAAATGAGTAATTCTCTGCAGTATTTTGCTAATTCCATATCTCGGCTTTTGCTCCCTGTTGATGGGGCACATGCTGCTGCTTGTGAGGAAATGGCTACGGCAATGTCAAGTGCAGAGGCAGCTGCTTATAAAGGATTACAACAGTGCATTGAAACTGTCATGGCTGAGGTCAGTTGTACCTGTAATATGTTGAGTGATAACCAGTGCTCAACTACATTAAACATCATGTCTGCTCTCTGTCTGCTCTCTGTCTGCATACTATCCATCTAATAGAAATGGGCTGGTTGTGGGTGTTTCCTGTGTTTTTTCTTCTGCTGTTCAAGTTGGAATCATAACTCCTAAACTCTTAAGTATTTCACTTTAAACCCCTTGACAGGTGGAGCGGTTGCTTTCAGCTGAACAAAAGGCTACAGATTATCGATCACCTGATGATGGAATGGCTCCTGACCATCGGGCAACCAGTGCTTGCACAAGGTGGGTGTTTCTTGAAACTTGAACTGAAACTACTTAATACTCAAGGTAGTTAAAATTGAGATTATGGTGAAGATTGTGAAAAGTTCACAAAATTGTAAATCGTGAGATCATAACACAAATCATAGATTTTACTTTCTATATAAATTGTATTACTCTGATGACTTGGGTGTTTGACTATGATTTTTTAATTTTATAGGGAGAAGAAGAAATGAACGTTAAAAGTGTCTTACTTGAGTTTTATTTTAATAGAAACTCATTCATCCAAGAAGATGAACAGTGCAGCAAAAAATGCTCTTAATTTTAGTTGGATTTGAAATTTGTTTTAATTAAAACCCAATTCACCAGAGATAGTAAATAGGTGTTGCAAGGTTACACAAGGTGAAATTTAACGTATTAATTTTAATTGGGTTGTGTTGGGGTGGACAACTCACATAACAAGGTAAAATTTTAATTGTATTAATTTTTAATTAAGGTTAGGTTTTATTTGAACTGAATCCATTTATAAAAGAAGGTAAACAGTTGGTGTAGCAGACGATTCGTACAAAAAAATCAGTGATCCACACAATTTTATGATTTTATTCAACAATCCAACAATTTTGTTTTGTTATTATCATGTGTGAGATTTGAATCACACATAGTATGTAAAATCGTATTATAACCGATTAAAATCTTGATTTTAACCATCTTGTTAATTCTGATGAATTTGATGTTTTCTGTAATTTATATCTCGGGGTAAGTGAACTAGGCTGTTTTTACTTTGTTGAATTTTATGATTTCATTCTTCATATATATTTAGCATGGTTTCAAAAATTGGATCAATTCAAGATTTCAAGGTCCAACTGAGCTTGTTTTTATACATACCTATGAATATATGAAATTATATAAAATATTATGTATGCTAGTAAACAAGTAGAATAATGGAGGAAAAGCCAACGAATATCTCTAGCACTGGTTCACTGGTTTTTAAGCTTCTGCTTTTAAAGGGTTGACCAGACTAGTCAAAACATCAACTCTTGATCTCCCTTGCTAATCTGGTTGGTTTTAAAAACAAGCAAGGCTGTATATATTCTAGACACTATACTACAGATGTCAAGGGACCATGTTTGAATCTTATTTGAAATAGATATCAGCATTTAATTTTTAGTTTATTCCTCCAACTTTGTATTCCTAACTAACAAGTATATTTTGGTTTCCCTTGTCAGAGTTGTTGCTTATCTTTCCCGTGTGCTGGAATCTGCATTTACTGCTCTAGAAGGCCTTAACAAACAAGCATTCCTGACTGAGTTGGTATGATATGGTGTTTCTGATCATTGAATATATTGATTTGATGACTTGTTGAATGAAAGCGTTGGCTGCTTGTAGAGAATCATTTAGGAGGATGATCTTTTCACAAGGTTCTTCGATTCTTGGATCTTAAAACGAACTTTCGTTGGTTGAAAGTCTCTTTTCTTGTAGTTGACAGTTTCTATCATTTTATTTTTCAATGGGGTAAAGTGGTTCTGTTGATAGTTTACTTCTGTGTTTGTGATAGTTCAGTCCCTAGTCAATGTTTACTGATGGAGAAGGATCCATACTATTGATTTATTTGTTGTTTCTAAGGAAGATCTAGCTTTCATGTGATGTCTATCCAATCTGTCTTGGGTAGTTAATTTGGTGCAAGTGACACTGATTTGCTTCTGCCTGAAACTTTTTATTTCTTTCAACAGTATACTTTCATTTTCTTATATTTATTACTCAATTTTTTCAAAATTTGGAGTCTGTTCAGTTCATTAGCACTAATGTTATTGGGATTGCTGCCTTTTTTGTGTCTGGATAATACCATTTAGACATTATTTTCACATTCATGATCTGGACTCTACCCATAACACTTAGCTGAGCTGCTTTTTTGGAGAAAAGAAAAAACAAGACTTCAGATGTATTTGTTTGGGAAGTAAGAACAAGACAGAATTACACAAAAGATATGGCAAGAAAATATAAAATGTTGACTATAAAAAGGTTAATAAAGCATTTTGTTTGAGCTAACAGTGCATTAATAATGATCTTCAATGTTAGTTCTATTACCTGCCTTACTTGCATTATGCTGTTTTAATTAATTGTGTATCATCGTCATTTTACTAGGTTGTGAGATGGCTATGTAACATATTATATGTTGCTTGGACTCTTTGTCCTAATTTCATTGATAACATGATAAATTTTGTCATTTTAGGGGAACCGCTTGCACAAGGTGCTACTAAACCATTGGCAGAAGTATACTTTTAATCCAAGGTAAATTGTCTGGGTCCTACATTCCTTATTTTCTCTAGCTTTATATATACATATTACTGTAACAAGTACTGCTTTGATGTGGGAAAAAAATGTTCATAAGCTAATCACAAATTAATCCTTCTGAGTTTTCTTTCTTCACCTTATGTATTTATTATAATGTTTTAATTATTTCTCTATGCACATCTAATTGTGTGCTTTAGGTTTTATGACAAATCTTTTTGTCTCCAACTTCAAAATTTATGCTGACAGTAATTTATGAACTTTATATCTGTCACCTACTGGTTCTATAATATCCTGCTGATGTATGCCCATGAATTGCTTTGCAGTGGGGGATTGAGACTGAAGCGTGACATTACCGAATATGGAGATTTTCTGCGTAGTTTCAATGCTCCTTCTGTTGATGAAAAGTTTGAATTGTTGGGCATGTAAGTTGAATGACATGCAATTTTTCTTTTTTAATTCGCTCCCACCTCCCATTTTTACATACTAATTTCTGAATGCTTTCTATAGAATGGCCAATGTATTTATTGTTGCTCCTGAGAGCCTTTCGACATTGTTTGAGGGCACACCCAGCATACGGAAAGACGCTCAAAGGTATTACATTGGATCTGTAAATAATGCAATGATTTTTCTTTTATTGTTGGCTGTATTATTATATTGTCATCACCATCATTATAAAATGACTAATATGACATTTATATAAAAAAATATATATTTTTTCCTGTTTGTTGTTCAATTTCCTTACACTCTTAAATAGTTTCACGAAATGTCTTTGGGGTGAGAGTAATCCCTGGGTAGCCTTAAGGTAATTTGGTTATTTAAGATGACTATTAAGGATTCCAGTAAGATAAGTAGATCAAATTGAAGATTATTCAATAAAAAAGGATAGAAGAAAATGTTAGGAAAAACTGTTGAAAATTATCTGTCTAAATGGTCTGACTAAAACTTCGTTTTTGATAGTCTAATGACTTTTACTGATTAAGATTAGACCACTTGTTAAGATAAGTCTTGGTGGTGGTGGTTATTAGTAAGCCCCCCTTTCCAACACAACATCCCAGTGAACAAATTAATTAATGTCGTTGCGTATGATTGGTGATGAAAAATGTTCGTTTGTCTGCTATGCAACAGATTTATTCAACTTCGGGATGACTACAAGGCTGCCAAACTTGCGTCCAAACTTAGTTCCTTGTGGTCTTAACAGAAGTCAGCTTGTTATCTGATCTTAAATCTCTGGGTATGACTACATTCACCTGTTTCTTGGCTATGTGCACTGACGCTTGAACTGAATTCATTGGTGGTGTTAGAAGAGTGATTTAACAATTTGTTCTATACAAAATCATAGGAGGTTATCGGTCGTTTTAGTAGAATTGAGTGTTCTTTCTTGCTGAATATTTGGAGGCATGAATAGGAAGGGTGACCATGTAGATTTGTATTTTATTTTTTATGCATAGTTTTCCTTTGTGAATGTAGTTGTATCTTTTATTTTTATTTTTTCTGTTTGCGGAGTTGTTGATATTTGGTGCTAAGTGGACCAGACTTAGACCGAGTAAATATAGTCAATACTTGGACTCATCGTGTAAATTAATTTTTTTATGGAATGCAACGTATCATTGTCGCGGTACGTGCCATCTGTTAATCAGACTTCTGTGAAGAATTATCTTCTTCGACAAAGAGCATTCATGTCATAGCTTGGGCGAAAATGATCGATTAGTCGTATGTTGAAATCATTTACCTAGGAATTTGAGATCTCATTTCTGATTGAACCCAAAGGTAAGAGGGGAAAAAACGGGAGAGAACTTCCATACTCAAGTAAACCGTTATTACTGAAAATGGTAATGATACAACAGTGTTATAGGACTTTGTAGGATACAACAACATATTACTAAAATGCAAGTTACAACTACCCAAACTGCCTAACCCCCTAGCTAGCTAATTTATTGTTGTAAAGGAGAGATTGTCCAATAGCCTGGGATCATTTCATGCCTACGGTATCTATGTAATATAATCAAAATAATTTCCACGACAAGACCATTACTGTTATATGCATTTATAGATTCTCTCTGAATAAATACTCGCAGAAAAATAAATAAATCAATCAAATATTTTTTTTCCTTAGATAAATTAATGTATATGTAAGTTAAAACTACTTTTTACAGAAGTTAATGAGTTTCTACAAAGTAGTTTAATTATAAATTAATTTTAATTTCTGAGAAATTTTTATTTATATTTGTATAGTGCTTTTGGAAAATATTATCCAAGATTGAATCTGCTAGAATTAGTAACAAAATGCAAGTTACAACCAGGTTAACTGCTAAACCATCTAACTAGTTGACAGTAGCAAATGGTGCATGGATAATGGTATTTGTGGACAGAGTGTGGGCATTCGGAGTTATTGATATCCCATACCAATGTATCAAATATCTCCATTGGATTCTTTCTTGCAAGAGAGTATTTTCTTTCCTTATTCTCTCTTCTTTTTTCCCCTCTTTCCTTGTCCTCATTTTTATCAACCTGATCTTTTTACACCTTTTTTAAGTCCTATTTTTAATAAATATTCACTCAAATAACCCACGCGCACATTATTTACATGAATATGCACTTGAAAAATCCGTTGGTGAGGCCGATTTTTTAATTGGGTATTCAAATTGTAACTTCAAGGGACTAGCCAATCTAAATCTGCTTACATAAATTTTTGGTTATGTCCAACTGTAGAATTTTTTCTCTAATACTCATTATGCAGGCATACTGGCAGCAAAACTAGTTACAAGCCTAAATTACGCTTTGAAATCAAAGTCATATATAATCATTACTTGCAAGAAAATCACTTTTAAGTGAAAGCTGCCATGTTGATAGGACATCAACGTTACGTTGACATATCTTAGGAAAATTGAAGATTGTCATTTAGAACTGCATTCGGTTAGGTGATTGAATAACTGATATTCAATGACTGCATTTTCTAGAGTGACAATAACACAATTTTTTAGTGTACTTTTTTTATTGTTTACTTCTCGTCAGAAATTCTTAAAAGTTACAAAAAGATAAATAAAATCTTATTAAATATAAAGTGACACTCATAAACTAAGTAATTTATTTCTTTTATGAATTTCGGTCAATAATAAAAAAATGTTAAAAAATATACTATTAAGGGAAAGACTATCACGAGAAAGTAAGATACACGATAAAAGTTCAAAAATGATTTTTTTGTTTCAACCAGTCATTTCAAAATCTAGAGGGCTAAACTGAATTGACTCTCACAATATGGAAAGGGAGACACTATATTTAAGAGTTTGAATTTGTTGTTTACAGAACAACCTCTTGTGAGTGCAATAACTTCACCTATAAGTAAAAGTTCTCTAAAACTCCCCCAAAATTGGTTGGTCTAGAAATGGTGAAATAAAAAAGAAAAGAAGTTATTGTAGACTAAATGATAGCTATAAAGCATTGCCCATGTTACCTATAACAGAACCTCATGATTAATTGCGTCATTAGTGGAGCAATGAAAACCAGCACTAAAATATCTAACACATTGATGAAGAAGGATAAGGTATAGGAACAAAACAATGTGAAAGTGAAAGTAATTAAAGATGCCCCTCTTATCTTATAGTCCAACGTAATGCAATGTCCTTTCTCAATGCAACACCAAATTAAAGTTACACTTTGTAGCTGGTCTCCAATAAGAAACAAATACTACACATTAATTTTACTTTCACAATATCATCTCCTTCAAATTACGTTTTCTTCTAATTTTGTGGCAAAAAGACAGACACATGAACCGCAAATCACGGGTGCATTTGTTCATTTTTCAAGTTTCCTCCACCCAATTGAACCGAAATAATTGATTCTAAAATACCAGTTGGAACTAATGTGCATATATAAGTGTGTATGTGTATATATATATATTATATAAATATCCTAAAGTGAAAGAGACAGAGATTGCCGAAATTAGCGTAATTGTTAGCATGTCAATGCATAGTGGGAGCTAATGGTAAACGTAATAACTGTTTCATTCCATATTTGGTTCTCAATTATTGGTAAGCAATATAGAACTTTGTTGCTATAATTAAATCCCTTCTTAGTTGGCTGATTGAAAATATATATGTTAGTTCGTATATTTTTATGGCTGCATTATCTTCTATTCTGAATAAAAAATACATTTGACTACTTAATAATATGCAAATAGCAACTCCTCCACGTGTTTGTGTCTGCACATCAGTGCAGAATCTGTTCTGGATTCGTTCTATTGTGTATACATAGTATTTTTCTCTGAATCAAATAGATCCGTTACATTCATAAAACTATGCACATCAAACTGTGTTCTTTAATTTTTTGTTTAATGCATGTAACCCTTACTTTAATTTCCTTTATGCTATATACTATTTTCGTGATGAGTAGAAGATAGTTATTCATAATGTTTTGTACTGTCAACAAGATTAATCTTTGATTTAAGAAACTACAAAAGTTTGTGATATAATAGAACAAATAATCAAACATCTTGCATTCACATGTTCTAAGAAACAAGAGTAATAAACGTCAAACACTACTTTTTCTCTTAGATTCCATTTTCTTATAACACATTACACTTGCCATTGCTGTCAGAAATATGTGAGCAATGTGTTGTGTGTGTATTGTATTTTTGCAAGATACAGAGTGAGATGCAATGTATGGAAATAGATTGAGATGAGGTCAAATAGTGTGGCCCATGACATATAACGTTGTTGGTCGTTTCTAATAATTGTGAAAGTCAGCTCACACGTGTTTCTCATATAACCTTTGCATTTCAATTTTATTTACAAAGGTTATTAACAACTTGAAAATCATCAATATTTATTCTCTGACTTAAAATGATATTAGAATAAAATATAATTGGATATTATAAATGTTATATAATTAATTATTTAATTTATGTTTTTAAAATTATTATTATATTTATTATTATATATAATCTTCTCTTTTATCAATAGCACGTTTCGAAATGAATTATTTTATTTCTCCATTCCAAATTTAACTGTATTTGCATTCTGTAAAAGTTCTGTATCACTGAGAGCTATAAAAACAATGTTTCAATATACAGAATTACTTTAAAAGCCCTATTTAAACACGTTGTCGGTGCAATAAAAAAAAATGAATAGGCATGGTTAACAATATCGAGAAGAACTGATATTAAAAATGTAGCATCAAAGACAAAAGTCTCATTCAGAAACACATGGAGTTAAACAATCACAACTTGCCTTCAAAAAGTTGTGTGTGTTTGTTCATTTCAGAATGTTTAGAACGTGATAATTTCGAAAAGAGTTATTGTTTTACGCTTTACATAAAATAAATAAATGTTGCAATACCATAGTAAGAGTTAAGGCAAATTGAATTAATTAAAAAGGACTAATTACCTAACCAATTAATATTATCCAATCGGTTACCATATAATTAGTTAATTACTAACTAAATAACGAAATTCAACCAATCAAATTTATGCAATATATAGCTCTCCACTCCACTTCGAGATATAAATTCCAAGGAGTTCATTTGAAAAAAAAAAAAAAAGATAATTTAGTTTTGCATGCTTTTCCAAAAGAAATTAATGCATATATACAGCAACATATACAATAATGTAAACCACGTCGTCTTTTGTATTTATTTCTCTTCGTCTTATTATAACAACTAATGGTAATAAATAAATAATGTACTATAAGAAAAATAAACACAAGCAAATATATTATACTTTTAATTCTTGAGACTCTCATTGTCTAAACTCTTTTTTTATTTTTTTATGACAGTTGGTAAGAAAATTTTAATATACTCTGGGAAAAACAAAACAAAATGCTGCTCGTGTTATGTGCAGTTAAATATGAATTATTCTATTAAAATTGTTTATTCAATTAAACTGTTTAAATAATTGAGTTCACTCTCTATTTAAGGAAATTCAAAAGAAATTCACATGATAACAATAATAGAGTGTTGAAAAAAAAATCTGTTATTAATTAATATATCTACTTTTATAGATGTTAGTAGATAAGTATGTTAAGGAAGATTTCCATATTTATTCCTATCTTTAGCACTGTGATTGTTCATTAAAGAAGCATAGGGTTAATTCAACAACTCACTTTACTACTGCACATGAACGTGGCTGGTAGGTTGTTAATTAGTCCTAAATTAACAAATAGTGGTCCTCTAAATATATATATATATATATATATAAATATTTTATTCCTCAAGTTTTATGAGTACTCCTAGATCAGCATCTCAATTTTATATATGTTTATCACTTCTTTGTATGATTTTAAATATTAAGAAAATACTTCTACGTATATGAACCCTTATAATATTTTACTTTGATCTTTTTAATGACAATATCTTTTGATAAAACCACTACACACTTATATATATATATATATA
>Ga0209700_101077_pt1 | contig 55134 bp, 18 predicted proteins | sample SiratroredBW_FD_187528 | JGI IMG/M metagenome (GOLD analysis project Ga0209700, IMG submission 187528) | Root nodule microbial communities of legume samples collected from California, USA - Siratro red BW (SPAdes) (version 2) | ecosystem: Host-associated > Plants > Roots > Nodule | place: USA...
ATATATATATATATATATATATCGTTACTAAAACTTCTAGCACATGTTTACCTCATTCCTTAAATATTATAATGACATATTTTTTTTACTTTTGTGACACGTTAAAACAATTCTTAAATAAATATTTACAAATATATTCGTGAATATTTACATTTAAGTCTTTCACTCGAATTTTAAAATTTTTTGAAAATCACTAATATAGACCAAATTTTTTATGTTTTTTTATTTTTCACTCCTTGAATGGTTTAATTTAGGAACATAGGGCTTAAAAAAGGTATTTTAAAACAATTGCATAGCGTGAAAAATAAAAATAAGAAATGAGTATAAAATATTTGATATTTTTAATTACGTAGAACGGTTTGTTTCATGACTTTGAGTTTGACTTGTTGGGTCGTGGAAAAGTAGTGTAGGTAGTCTTGTGAGCAACAATGGTTTGAGATTTTTGCGTGAACAATGATTGTGAAAAAAAAAAAAAAAAAGAGTAAGAATAATTGCTTTCCAATGGTATATTAGGGTTTATATTGGGGTATCTCGTCTTATTTGATGTTATTGATTATATAGATTGATGAGAAAAAAATTATGACGATAAGATTTATTCAGTGGATTTTATTGATTCATATGTCTAAATATTGTTTCTATGAACGATTTAAGTTTTTTTTTAAATAAAAAAATTACGAATGAATTGTATTTTTGTATATAAGAAATATTTTTTTATAAAAAATCTCACTAAAAAAAAGACCGATGATAAAAAAAAGTTAAAATACCATTTAAATAAAAATGATTCAAAAATTTAAAATTATTTAGGAACTTTTCTAGGGATTAAATTGGTATTTAGTGAATAATAATTCAAGATCAAATCAGAGTATAAATTGTTACCTCTTAGTAATGAATCCAGAAACTTCCGTGCTCTGGGCACAACGTCTCTGCTTTAATCGCTCATTGTTTCGATTATCTTCGTCTCTTCCTTCTTGAACACCAAGCTCAAGTAACCAACGTCATTCATTCCTCTTATGGTTTTTCTTTAATCTTTTTAGGGTTTTAAGTTTTTCTCCTTTCACGGTTTTGATAATTTGCTCCACTGCTAGGGTTTTTGGCGGGACTCATTGTCATTGAAACAGCCATGCCTCGGTACATAGAAAATTGTGGATTCCTTTATATTTCAGTTTTCATGAATCCACGGTCTTCATTTTTTCTTGATTCGATTTGCGTTGCAGGTATTACTGTGACTACTGCGACACCTATTTGACCCACGATTCTGTAAGTTGTTTTCCTCATCAATTGTGTTTCTCCCTTTACTTTGAGTTGGTTTAGTCTAGTGAAATTGTTGCATTTAGTAGTACCAGTAAAATGCATTTATTGTGTCTATCATACTCATAGCCAGCTAGAAAAGATTCTCCACCTAGCAATAATAAGGTGCAGCTGCAAACTGAATGTGTAGTGTTTCCTTTGTCATGTGGGATTCTCAGGTGTAGTGACCTCTTTATTATGGCTAAGGTTTTGCACGTGAAACCCTCAAATCTTCATTTTTACTCGAATAGTTGGGGGTTGGAGAGTAATTTGGGATGAAAAACGAACTGAGGTAGAGATTTGAAGGATTTTGTTGGATGGCCCATGATTTTAAGAAGGATGAGGATTTGTGATTTTCTGATTTTGAGTGAAATATAATGTTTTTATTGGTGATTTTTTTAGGGTAAGAGGGTTTAAGATGATTTAATAGGTGAATTTGTGGAGATTTTATTTAGAAAAAGATGATTTTAATGTTTCAGGTAAATGAAAACTGATAAAAGAATTTTGTTGTGGCAATTAAAAAATTTGGGGGATTAACTTCGATGTTATTGTGGGACCAAATTGCACATGAATTACGGTAGAGGAACTAAAAGCGTACTTTAATCATTATTAGTGTTTCATGAAGGTTTGTTAGCCACATTGTTTGTGTCCTATTGCAGCCATCTGTTAGAAAGCAGCACAATGCAGGTTACAAACACAAGGTACCATGAAATTTCTGACTTCTTGGAATAACTGCACTACAATGTACACTGTACTCATGGCGTTTAATATCTGATCATATCTTCAGGCAAATGTGAGAACCTACTACCAGCAATTTGAAGAACAACAAACACAGAGTTTAATTGATCAGAGGATCAAAGAACATCTTGGGCAAGCTGCAGCATTTCAGCAGGTTGGTGTGGCTTATAATCATCTGATGGTTCAGAGGCCAAACCTTCCTCCTGTGTTGCCACCACCAAGACTGCCTATTCCTGGAAATGCACAAGTACCTGGAAGCCAACCACTAATGCCAGGGATGAGACCACCTGTCTTTCCTAGACCGATTCCTGGGGCACCAGGTGAGTTTAATCTTGCACATTGCCTTTGTGAAGTACGTAAAACTTCCATCTCCTCTTATTGAAATATTCAATCTAACTTGGGCTGTCATATTTATGTCTTTGCATTTACATGCATACATGTGGTTCTTTCAATTATTATCCTAACAGTGACTCTTTTTATGCATATGCCAAGAGCTAACCACAAATTAATTTTGGTTTCTGCTGCAATGGCCATGTTATTTAAATTTCCTTTTATATGGTGCTTCTTTCTTTGGATTTTCAGTATTAAAAGTAATTATTTTGTTAAATAAATAAAATAAATTTTGGACAAGAACCTATCTATGTTTTTATCTGTTTCTTCTGTATGGTTAGAAGTTTATTTTTAAGCTGTAACTTCTATCTAATGCTGAATGTTCTGGAAAACTTGATAGCCAAGTTCATGCACTATAAATCGGTTCTTTTATTACCCAGTATCTGATGTAAGTGGTTTTCAATGGGAATATATAGGATATGTTTCTGCACCTACCCTGCCTCCAATGATACCCCCACCTGGTGCTCCCCAGGTGCCGGGTCAACTTAATACCCTACCAAGGCCCCCTTCATTAGCTCCCCCTCCAGCTGTTCCTGGTAGCACTGCTGCCCCAGCTTCCAATGGTGCTCCCTCTATGGTATCGTCAGCAATGTACCAAGCCAATCCATCAGCACCATCCTCTGGAGGTTATGATAATTACAATGCCAATGCTCAACCACCTGAGGGCAATCACTGACCTGTTTAAACTGGTATGCTCTTTTATATTAATTATTGAATTTTATGCAGATACAATACTAGCTCAACTGTAACTTGGGGAGAAAGCATTATAGTTGCTGGGATCAGGCATCCATTAAATTTGTACTAATTACCATTCTTTCCTATTTCATTTCTTTGTGTTATGCAGTTCTCTCTGCATAATGCTATCTCTATTGGAATCTTAGGACTAGAGCTATTTGTGCTCTCCCTACCAGCTGTTCATCATATGAGGACTTGTGGTCATATGTAGAGTAATCATTGGTATGTAGCATGTCCATCAGCTTGAATGCAGGAAAAATCTTTTAAGTTACGTTTTTTATGGAAGATTTATGTTGCGTGCCAATTGCTATAACTTTTCCGATGTGGCCTGTTGATGATAGCTTCTATTCTGCAGTTAGTTTATTTTTAAAATGAGCCTTATCAGTGATAAATGTAGTTGTATTGTAGGTCTGGAGAAAAATTCATAATTTCATATTGTGTTATTGGCTCTGAATTTCATAAAAGCTTTGCTCGTTGATCGACAACAAAAGTCTTGTTTCACAATGTGAGGTCACATAGATCACATGCCATTTCCCTCGGTTAAAGACCAAATCTTCATAGATATTACTTCAATGTTTTTCTTGGTCTCCCCTTCTCCCTTTTCAAGAATTAAAAAAACCATGCAATCTATTCTCCTCGCTTTTGTTTTATTTGTAATGTTTAAACCACCTCTACTGATTTTTGTCATCTTTTCTTCAATAGGTGTCATGCTAATATCTCATTATAATTTTTTTCATATCTTATCGTTTCCTGTGTGGTCACATCCATCTTAACATTATAATTTACGCTACTCCTACCTTTTTCTCATGTTTTTCCTTTATAGTCTAACATTGATGACAATAACCAAAACATATCAGTGTGATAAAACTTTCATGGTAGTTTACTTTTGTATCACAAATAACTAATGACTTTTTTCCCATTTTGGTCATCTCACCATCATTTAGTAATATTATTGATCACAAACATTTTAATTTAGAAACCAATGGTATGACATGTCTCATTTTTATTAGCTTAGTGAAAACCCTTAGTTCCTAAAGCTATAAATTCAAGTTAACCATTTAACTTCATTATTCTAATAAAACTATATCATATGTAAAAAAAAACGTTTAATTAACGATAATTTTTGTACGCCCATGGTAAGCACATTTCAATGCTAGATTAAATAAGAGTATGAACTTAAAGTTGAGCTGTAATATTCTCCCTATAAGGTGTCTTGCTTGTTGCATCCCCTTCGAAATTTTAGAAATCGTTATTTTTTTCATGGTCTCAAATTATGCATTTTTCCACTGTTATAACTATTTACATATTAAGTTATTAGGGAACAACATTTCCCTTTGCTAATTATATTGATACTTTTTTGCACATTTTGTCAAATTACCCGCAAAGCAACCATCAGATTGAAGTTCCTTTGTCCACTTTAAATCCTATGATATCTTTCAAGTATTCATCATTCGTAAAGTACTCCGGTCATAATTGTTTCTGTTTTACAAATTATTTATTTAGCAAGTCAAACAGTAATCAAATGTGGAGATTAATTTCTTGAATTATTTTGAAAAATTGTTATTAAGACATTTTACCTAGACTGGTGTGTGTGTGTGTGTGTATATATATATATTCTTATTTGAGTGAACAATTTCTTGCAATAAAGCCATTCATCTCATTTCATCCTGGAAAATGTGCATGTACACAAAATTTCGGCTCTACCTGAAAGCTCCATTTTCATCTAAATACGATGTCTCATTGATCCCAATTTAGCATGCATAGTCCCGAAAACCATATTTTTCGTGGATTTAACACGGATCTCAACCAAAAGACTAGTACTGAATTGATCATTACTGAAGACGAATTTTCCACTTTGGTCTAAGGAGCAAGTTTTTCAGCTTAGTAAAAGGGACTAAGGTGAATGAAATTTTATAATATTTTACCAAGTGAAGGATTGAGGTAAATAGTGTTTACGATATGGGAATTGAAGTGAAAGTTCACACTTCATTAATTTCAAAGAAATAGCAGCAACGAATGAAATAAAAATTTCAAAGAAAATAGCAGCAATGAATGAAACAAAAGAACGATGGTATGGATCTTCGAGTATAGATAAATAATTTTCGTAGAGTTTACATAAATCCTGCTCTTTACAAGAGGTTATTTTTCAGACAGTGTAGTTCAACCCCCAAACATAGTTTTGTACAACGGACTATAAGCAGGTGTATAAAATAAGGCTTTTGACAGCAAATTATTTTTGGAGATGTCACTAGAAATTTCTCTTATTAATTAATATATAAATATTACTTTAAAGTAAGTGGGCATTTGGTCTAGTGGTATGATTCTCGCTTAGGGTGCGAGAGGTCCCGAGTTCAATTCTCGGAATGCCCCTCTTTTTTAATTTATTCTTTTCCTTCAATCATTTTAAATGCTTACAACACATTCTTCTTTTCTTTCCACTTTGCTTCCAATTCAAACTATCCTATTAACTTTTTCCTTTGGAGTAAGAGTTTAATGATATGTACTTTTACGATTAAAATAAACTCATATTAATAAGCAATAAAAAAATATTATTAATTCGAATTTTAGGATAATTATTGTAAAAATAAATAAATCTATCAAACAAAATGAATGACACTGTAAATATGGTTTGCATTGTTAGTACATAAACTATTTTCTTTTAAAATAATACTTAAGTTAAAAAAAATTACGCACTTAAAATTATTAACCATAAAAACTTACTATTGATATAACTTCTGAACAATGATTAAAAGGTTAACAACTTAGTTAAATAAGTTCTATTACTAGTTACATTATTAACAGAGTACTAGTACTGCCAAAACACTGTTATAAATCAGAGTTTATTAACAAATTGTGTTAATAATATCTTTCCAACACAGTTTACTGTTCGATTAAAATTTATCAAAAGTTATTAAATTAGAAGAAAAACTCGTTAAATTTAAGATGAGATTCACCAAAATTTACAATTCTAATAATTTCAGACAATATAGAGTGTTGAGAATAAGATATTAGAGAGTTGTAAGCATTACTCTTATAAAAATCAATAAAATTTTCTTACATTATTAACATGAGTTTAAGATAATCATATATATAAAAACTGAATACAGACCCTAACGATTAAATAATAATATAAAGTTATTTATCCAGTGAATTTGAAAAATGGCTCTAGGTTTGGAACAGTGAAACACAAAAAACCGGTTAAACATAAAATTAAAATGATTGGGGAATTGGAAGCAAAGAGGATAAGGAAAAGGAACGAAAACACGAACAAGAAGTAGAAATGGTTCTGCGCCAACACTGAACTCAAACAGACTCAATTTGCAACCTTTCTCTGTTTTTCACTCACTGTGTTGTGGAAATGGCTGTTGCACTATCAAGTTGCATTTCCTTATCCTCTGCGCTCTTCTCCACAGTTAAATTCCGTTGCTCATTCGGACAAAGACCCATCATTACCTCTATCCGTTGCAATCACTCGCACCGACTCTCCTCCTCTTCCTCCAAATCCAATCGCCAAAAGGAAGGTGCAGGCCACAAGAAGCAGCAGTCTAAAGATGAAAGGCCTTCAAGAGGGAATGTGGTGGAACCCCAACCAACTTCTTCTAAAGCTTTTGGCCTTCTTAGGAGAAACAAAGACCATACCTTTGATTCCAAGGACCAGCAGGTATACAAACAGTCCTACCCTTTTACTTTTTAGCATTAAATTGACATGGTTTGTATTTGGAACAACCTGAAGCTGTAAAATGCTGAAATAGGCGAGTTGTGTCTGTCTTCAAAAGAGGTGCTATTGTGGCGGCTATGACGTGAATTATGTGGTTGCAGTGACATTTAAGAACTTGGGTTTTGCTTTTTAGGAAGGGTGTGTTTGGACTTTGGATAGAAGAATCATCCTTCCCTCCACTTCCAACATACCGTAATGTAACTTGTTTTCTCGAGGTAGTTAAGTTTGGGTTGGGGTGCTTCAGTCATTGCGTGGAAATTTAATCACTATTTTGTGTTGTGGATAGTGTAAACATAAAGCAGTGTTTTTGCAGCTGGGCTGCAACTAGAATGCTGATTTCAGTATCAAGAATCCCTCCTGAATTTGGCTTCTCTTTAAGTTTAAGTGTGGGGTTTAGGCCAATAAAGAGTAATTTCCCATTGTGGGCGCAGAATGCCAAGAGGAGATGGATATAATGTCAGAAGATGTATTTAAAAAGGGTATTAGAAAAGGACATATATTCTATGAAAGTGGCAATTCTTTTTTCTGGTGATATTTAAGATGCTTAGCCAAACTAATTGTTTCTCTTTACATGGTTAGCCTAACTTCAGATAATTGTACAATTTCAGGTTGAACCAAGTGATTTACAAGACTCGGCTTTCCTTAATGCTGTTGTGAAGGTGAAGTTCAAACCTTTTATACTACTGCTTAAGAATTGTTTTTGTCTCGAAATCTTTGGATTTGAAGACAGAGTGGGGGTGGGGAGGCGCCGGTTGCACCTCAAATTTCAAAGTTCAAAAACTCAAAATGTTTTTTTTGACTTCATGCCTCTATTTGGTTTTATGTGTTCTCTGGCTAGTTCGCCACCTTGGTGTGGAACTTTCTCAGATTTGTTTGAGTTATCTAATGATGTCAAGTTTCTGAATTCTTAATCATTTAATCCTAATTTGATCTGACTCGTTCATAGTGTCAACATAGTCTCTTTTCTATACTTCCCATAGTTTTTCCCTTCATAGTGCCTTAAAACAGTATCTATTCTTTTTAGCAACAAGCAATCATCCTTGTTAATTTCTTATAATATTGTTGTGCTATACTTTATATTTGCATTTCTCATGTATGGATTTTCTTTGATAATATATCTTGTTCCTATAACATCTTTAGGTTTATTGCACCCATACTGCCCCAGATTATTCACTTCCTTGGCAAAAACAGAGACAATACACAAGCACTGGAAGGCAAGATTTTCAAAACCTTGACTGTAGAATTGTAAGAATGCCTACTTCTTAATCTTACATGCCACATCTTGTGCAGTGCATTTATGATTGGAGACAGGAAACTATTAACGAATGCACATTGTGTGGAACATGATACCCAGGTAGTTTTCTTAATTATTCTATATTCAGTAAATTGTTGATTTTGTAATTTGTAATATAAATTAATTAATGAGTTTATTATGAGTCCTTATAATTTTGTTGCTAAATGGACCTTATAAACTAGTCAACCAAAAGTGGATAGCTAGGAGAAATTTCCAGATATAAAAGAGGACAGCCCAATGCATGAGTTTCCACCTAGTGGTATTTTGGGCACATAACCTTACACTGGCATGCTGTGAGAGGCTGTTTCCAAGATTTGAATTAGTGGCTCCATGTTACTAAGCAACTACCTTAGCGTTATGCTAATGCGCACCTTTAATTAGTCAATTTCCTGATACTTAGATCGAAGAGAAAAAAGATATAGAAGAGGTAATTGATAGAACTTGGCTTTGTTAGATAAATTGCCAAGACCTATTGGCTCAATATCTTAATTGTGTTAAATAGTAACATTTTACAAATTTGTATAACTGGGCTATTAATAACATGGCCAATAAAACTAAAACTTTAAATTGATATTTTTTTTATGTTTCTACTTTATCCGATTATTTGTAAGGTCTTATGTGTAAAGGAAGTTAAGAAGATTCAATGATTATCATTTTTTCTCTTTTGGGATGATTGCAGGTCAAAGTAAAGAAAAGAGGGGATGATTCAAAATATGTGGCTAAGGTGTGTCTGGTGTGAGGCCTTAGTTTTTTCTTTGTATTCTATTATCTATTCAAACTTTAGGTGTCTAGAACAATTTTCTTGAAATATTATCTCATTTATCCTTGATACTAAGACCAGAGAATAGTGACTACAGAAAGTATAAGCGAATTAGTTCGTAAAATAATTGTAAGTGCAGAAACAAAATTGTTATTTATAGGTTTTGCTTTCTAAGTTTTACCTTGCTAAAAAAGTTCAATTATACTCTGAAGAGTACAAGTCACCTTTACATGGGTAAAAGTTTATCGTCACTTGTAAAACTTAGGAAAGTATATCCACCCAATTGCAACTTGGAATGGTGGTGCAGTTTTTTATAAGTTTATGGGTTAATTCAGGTAACTTGCAAACTATACTTTTCTGTTAGAATAATTATTAAATATAGGTAGTTAGTAGTTGTATTGGAAAACTGCTATTTGCTGTACTTATAAGCTGTTTACGCATTAGCATTAATTACCTAGATATTCCTGATGTAATTTTCTTCTACAAATAACAAAGATCAGCTCAGAGATAATCAATTTCTTAAGCTCTTTTTCTCATATTTTCAATCTTAAGTTTTTCAATAAGCATAGAATAAGTAAAATTTGGACTATAAAAATCTAGCCTTTATTTCATATATTTTAAGTCTCAACATTATATATATATATATATATATATATATATATATATATATGTATGTATGTATATATATGTATGTATGTATATATTATATAAATAATTATCAAAGACCCTTGTTAAGTATTTTTAACCAAATGATATTATTCAACTGACAGAAATACTTAGAGCCATCAATATTTAGCACTTGTTCATATATTTACTTTACTAATTGATGGAATGTACAGGTTTTGGCTAGAGGTGTTGATTGCGATATAGCTTTGCTTTCAGTAGAGAGTGATGAGTTTTGGAGAGATGTGGAACCTCTCAGATTTGGACGTTTGCCACATCTTCAGGTGTAAAATTGTCTTTGTTCTGGTATTTCTTGATTTGTAATCTTCTCTAAAGAAAGGTGTTAAGTGATTTGTTAATGAATTATGTATGAACAGCCTCTGAGAGTGTTAGATGATGGATTTAAAGAACTAGGTTGAAATGATATATTCTCCTGTAGTGTCAGGTGCATGATGATAGTTCTATTTTCTTTCTTGCTATTAAATGTTGGGAACTATTCTGATTGATATCATGAGGTCAATATTTGTTATCATAGCATAAACTACTCCACACCTGTTCAGCAAGATTAACTGGTGCTGGGAAGGGTAACTTCCTCCTTTTGTACACCCTCCCCACTAATTCTATTAACAAAATAGTAAGTGATTTATTTTCCTAGTGATCTAACCAACTACTCAAAAGATCTGGGGTTATATATATATATATATGTGTGTGTGTGTGTGTGTGTGTGTGTGTGTGTGTGTGTGTGTGTATGTATATATTAAAAATGAAATAAACGAATAAATTAACTGGCCAATTTTACATAGTTTGTATAAATTTTCTAAAATATTTCTGTTCAAATGGTTCAGACGGAAATTTATATATGCTTTGTTTCTGATTTGAAGGATTCTGTAACTGTTGTGGGATATCCGCTTGGAGGAGACACAATTTCAGTGACCAAAGGAGTTGTATCTCGTATAGAGGTTTGATATATTGGATTGAATTTAAAACTTCCCATTTCATTTGTGTCAAATCAATCAATCTTTTTTGGTTTATGGTTTTAGTGCTCAGTTGTCAGAAAATAAATTTTGACTAGGTCACATCATATGCTCATGGATCGTCTGATTTGCTGGGCATTCAAATTGATGCAGCAATAAATCCTGGTCAGTATGTCTTAAGTGGTTAACTTTAAGTTTTGCCTCCTCTCTAGCGAAAGTTCGCTCCACTCTATCTTTTCCTATTATATAGTATATCTGTCTTCCACCATTGAAATATCTCCTTGATAGACATGCTCAAAATTGTTAAATTTTAGGCAATAGCGGAGGCCCAGCATTCAATGACCAAGGGGAGTGCATTGGAGTAGCATTTCAGGTATATTGTTTGGCATGCAAGTAGTTGATGTATCATTACTTGGCTTGGATACTTTTCTGTAAAAGGTCCTCTTTGTGAGATAATGATTACACACTTGTGAACTTAGACATTAAAATAATCCTGTTAGAGAATGACTACTTCAGTTATGTTAATTAAGAAATGATATTACATTAGATGTTGTTAGATATGAAATTATTCACGAGTCTTCTCTTGAACAACTTATGCTTTTGGGAGAGTGGTTAGGTGATCATTCTTTGCTGTCCCTCATTTGTGTAGAGTAGAAATTGAATTTTAGCACAAGGTATGCAAGGCTTGTACATTGTCCACACTAAAAGCCTAAAGCCTCTAGCACGAGGGGGCATGTGAAATATAAAATCATTGAGAAGCCTTCACAACTAAAGCTTCTAGGAAATTTGGTTCTTGACATAGAATAAGTGTATCTTAATGTAACAGATAAAAAATTTGTTATATTTGTAGAAGATATAACGTGATCTTAGTAATTAGGGAAATATATACAACTGATAATTAGGGATATTCTCCATTAACTATTATTAGGTGTGATTAAAAGCACAATGCACAACAACAGAAAAACTCTTTAATATTATTGTATTTTCTTAATCTGGGGCATTTTCTTATGGGACATTACCTCTAGGTCTTCAGATCTGAAGAGGCTGAGAATATTGGATACGTGATTCCTACAACTGTTGTATCTCATTTTTTGACCGACTATGAAAAGAATGGCAGGTATACTGGTAAGAAACTCTTCTAGAATATGGTTATATTTGATAGATTTGGCATGGCACTGTGTTATTTGTGTAAGCACACTCAAATTTGCATTATTACTGGACACAATTTGATTTTTTACGTAAAGGGATAAACAATTTGATTAGTAAAACTACCTTATCAATAACCACTTCCTAGCCCCGGACACATAATGCATCATGCAGTTACATTCACCATTTTATAGCAGCCTCAATAACTGCATAAGGACGGAAATAGCAGAAATAATAAATCAAAGTGATGGCTACCTCAATAACTTCCTAAGGAAACAATTACCACACAAACACTATAATTCACTCCTACTGAGCCTTGTTTGCATCTTATCGCTTCTCGCATACTCTCTTTCCAAGGTGTATATCTATCACTACGTTTGCTGCAGACATTGTGTCATATGGTTATGGGAAATCCAGTGTTGTGTGATGTGAATATCATTTTGTTTGACCATCTCTCAAATACACACACTGACATAAGATGATGTTTAGAACTCTTTCCACTTCAATTTTTTCACCAATTTGACCACATAAAATGTCATTTACGCCTGTTCTGTTTTGTGTGCACATAAATTTCTTTGCATCTTCACACAATAATGTCAATAGCAATACATGTTTGCAGTTATATCATGGATGCATGTAATTTGCAGTCCAGGTCTTCTAATGTCCTTAAATAGGGATGGCAACGGGGCGGGATGGGTGTGGGTTTGACCATCCCATCCCTATCCCGAAGTAAAATTTACCCACATCTTGAAGTAAAAATTTATCCTCATCTCCATACTCAAATAGTTGTCTACACCTACCCGTATCCGCATTCTTAATGTTCCAAATATTAATTAAACAATATTTTTATAAAAAATAAAACTATCAGCAAAGGAAACATGATATTATCAAGTATTCAATGACAAAAGGATACACATTTTCTTTTTATCCAATGTCAAATATCAAAAAGAAAATTATAATTGTATCGAATAATAATGGAATAGAGGTAAATAATTATAGAAAAGACTAAAAATGATCAAATATATGACCTAGAACTAAGCTATGAAACTAAGGAACAAAGAAAGGTTAATATAAATTTTTTAGTTTACTTAATAAATTAAAATAAGATTTTTAGGTAACTTAATAAATTAAAGGTGTTTTAATAATTTAAAATGTAGACAGGTATGAAAACGGGGATGGATATGGGGACGGGGTGGATATGTACATACCCATCCTTGTCCCTATACCTAATTTAAAAAATCGGATATTATCCATACTAATGCCCATACTCAGTCAATGTGAGGGATTCCCTATCAAACTCTAAACGAATTTGGACAATACTTGCGAGGACAGGTTTATTTGCCATCCCTATCTATGAAGCCTGGAATCTTATAATTCCAATGTGTCCAGATTCCAGAAAAAGAAAAAAAGCTTACTATTGTATTTCACAAAGCATATTATATTCTATCATAAACTGTACCTCCTGATCAAGCTTAATATGGAAAATATACTGATAGTCTGAAAATGTACTTTTACCCCTAGGTTTCCCTTGCCTTGGAGTACTTATACAGAAGCTAGAGAATCCTGCACTACGTGCTTGGTTGAAAGTACAGTCCAATGAGGTATGCTATGCATGTAGATGATTTGTTTGAATGGTGGTGTTTTGCAGATGCCAGTATCCGTTAGCCACATGTGTTCTTTTGGAACCTTCTTATCTTCACATTTGCTTTTTCTCCAACTTTTTAAACAGTACATGCACCAGTATGAATTATTTTACTAGTGATATGCTCATAGCTCTTAAAGTACAGTGAGATTGTAGATGTGGGGTTTGCTTGTATTGGATGGATCATTCATTGAGGACTTAAAATCAAAGGAGCTAGTTAAGGCAGGAGGATGGGGGAGAAAATGAGAGTATTTGAATGAACACTTGCAAGGATAGTTGCTTAATGTACATATGTGTGATATTCTGGTATTGGCCAAAGATTTTTAACATGGTTCAGTGTCACTTGGTAGGACCTTGTTATTATTGAATGTTTCTGGTGATGTAGTACAACTACTTTTGTCATAACTTTATGATGTCTGATTTTATAATATCATGTTTGTATTTGTTAGAGTTGTAGAAAACAGCTCACAATATCATTTAATAACAATTTAGAGTATCCTAGATAACCTCTTAGGACTACTTTCCACATTTCATCATAATTAGTTAGTAGTCTTATTGTATTTGTGTGCTTGGGGTTGTGCTACTTGCTTGATTTAAGTATCAATGTAAACGAATCAGTAAGTCAGTATTGTGTATATCATTTCACACCATATCAATAATTTATTATTTTCTAATATTCTTTCTCTTGTTTCTCCACCCATACCTAAACCCTATAATTTCAACTAGCATTATGGCAATACCATCTTCTGTGACTTGATTTTGTCACTAAAATATAGAATTCCATTTTGACGATGTTTTATCTCCATGATTTTTTTCTCATTGGCACACACCAATTACACCAGTCAAAACTCTATCTTCTTCCATCTACGTTTCTCTTTACAGTGATCTTCTCCCCTGGGTGCCCTTTCCAATTTACTTTATTAAAGTCTTCATTTTTGCTCTCTTCCATTTTTCATTTTGGTATTACTATTGGTTTCCAACGTTGCCTGGTATATGAACAAAAGATGCAATTTTTAACCACAGATGAATCACTGCTGCGATATTCTCCTCTCACCGTTAATCATATCATATCAAATTGGTAATTTCTCTTCCAATCATGAATAATAGTCATGGTATTTTCTGTTTCTGTTTAGTCTTCATAACCATTAATTTCAATTTCAATTTCTGAGTTTCTCAATTATGCTACTGCTTGAAACTTCCAATGCCGTTCTTGACTAGCTTGGAGAAGTTTTAGTTATTGCTATTCCAGAAACTTTTTTCTGAGCAGCTTTTCTTGAGAAGTCTCTTCTTGGTCATGCAATATTCAAACCAGTTTTTCAAGATGGTGATCATTCTGCCTGTCTTGCTAGTTTTTTCTTTTTTTTCTGTCTTAAAATGCTCATCGCTTCATTGTTCTGGCATCCTTCGGTTTCCTTTCCACACTTTCCGGAAGCCCATTTTAAATTGTGTTATTTACTTTCTAAATTGTTCATTTGTAAATAATCTAAAAGATTACTATGCTTTAGCTTGAATGAGAATGTTAGAATATATAGAAAAAAAATCCCATAATATCTCTATTATATAAATTAGAATATTTTGGTGTATGTTAGATTTCTTAGGAGGGTTTCCAGGTTTATTATATTCCATGATTCATATCATTGTTTAGTGTATTGGCGGGCTTGGGCTGGTACTATACTAGGACTTGATCTAATTATTAATACAAGCAGAGTATATTGCATTATCAACAAAGTTTTGTTCTGAGCGTTTTTTTTTTCTATTTTTTCCTTCACCCTCACTTAAACCCTAGAGTTTCAACAATAATTTCATAGCACTAAATTTTGATATTTCACATTGGCATTTGCAGGGTGTGTTGGTACGTAGAGTTGAACCTACTTCTGATGCAATTAACGTATTAAAGGAGGTAATGGGGATATTTTAATTTGCAGGATATTGTCCTTGAATGGCAGCTAACTAAAACCTTGAATCATTCCACTAAAATATTCTATTAAGCTTCTCTACAGTCTAGTAGAATGCTTAAAACGCTTAGTTCATTTGAATTTTACATAAACAGAGACCATAAGGGACAGACAACTAAAATCTTGAATAATTCATCTAAAATATTCCATTAAGCTTCTGTACAGTCTAGTGAAATGCTTAAAATGCAGAGTCTTTCGTTTGAATTTTACATAAACAGAGACCTTAAGGTAAGGGGTCAGGCAAATTTGAGAAATGCTATTTGTTTATTGGAATAAAGGATGGGCTAGCTTAGGGGTCTAGATATTGGGTGAGTTTGTTTGTGCTTATTTTTAAAAAAAAACGTGTTTATTTAATAAAATAAACATATTTTTGCTTTTCTTAATGTGTTTATCTAATCTACTTATTTAATAAGAAAATTTTATTTGCTTAAGTAAGTGATTATTTTAAAAATTACTTTCTTCAAAAACAGTTACTTTAGGTTTCAACAAACTGGTCCATTATCACAAAAATTGGTTGCGTTCAAAAATTTAAAGTTATTACCCGTGAGGTGTCTGAACTGATCTTGATGTTGGCATCTCGTTTTTGTTATCCTTGTTTTAAAAATCATTAAAAATGTCTCAGGTAAAAAAAAAAGATTGGTTATTTTGTCATTGACATTTTAAAGTAAAGTGTAGAAAGATGCACGCTTGAATGTTAATGTGAATTCTGTTTTTCTAAGACACATTGATCAAGGCATTAACCTTTCTGATCAAACTTGCCATTACAGGGTGATGTGATTGTCAGTTTTGATGATGTTCGTGTTGGTAGTGAAGGAACAGTCCCATTCAGAACAAATGAGCGAATAGCCTTCCACTTCCTCATTAGTCAAAAGTAGGGGCTCTCATTCCCATAATCTCTGTATTATCATACTATAGTTTATTACGAGTACTGTATTTTTGAGCTGTCAACTTAACAATTGCTGAATTTGGACGGGGAGATTTAGTGATTGAAAAGATTTTCTTTTCTTGTAGAATGTAGTGCATATACATATCATCCACATATATAATATAGAAGACTATCCATTGGATTATATTAAGCGATTCAACTTCCTAGATTCTAATAACTGTGAGCATTAAGTACATCTTAGCATGTGATACTAGAACCACACACTTCTAACAGCAATATCGTACCTTAGGAATTTCTTATTTAAACTTTAATTACGAAAATGTCACCTTATTTTCACTTTTTTTCCTATTTTCAAAAGCTTTTAAAGGAAATAGTAGAAACAAAAAGCAATAAAAAGTTTCCATTGTATTCTCTACAAACTTTTGGAAACAGAAAATAAAGTGAAAATAAGGTGACATTTTTGTAATTCAAAGTTATAAAAGAAAATATTTTCTCAAACTTAACAACCCCTTGTATACTTTGTTAACCATTCCCCGGCTTTTCTATGCGTTGTAATATAAATGCTTTGCTACATTAAAGTTTGTGGTTTTGAGGATATAATGCTACACAATTTTGTGCGAAGATCATTTAATGCATGCTACATTGGATATATCCGTTAGGTGGTTTATTGGGAAGCTTCTGGAAGGTTTCATTTGACAATATGATGAGACAAGTTTCAGAGCCTTTGGCATTTGCTTTTCTGGGTTGCTGATGTTCTTAAAATTGAATCCTATAGTAATGGTGTTAAACAGATTTTCAGGTGAAACTGCGGAGCTTGGTATCATCAGAGAAGGGACATTTATGAAAACGAAAATTGTTTTAAATTCACGAGTTCATTTGGTATGTGACATATCAATGAATTTTGGTATCAATCGAGTTCATGATATTGTTGATCTGATGCTATTTGTTTTGCAACCTTTTTTCCTGTCTTCAAGGTTCCCTATCACATTGATGAAGGTCAGCCTTCCTATCTAATAATTGCTGGTTTAGTGTTCACACCCCTCTCAGAGCCATTGATTGAGTATGTTGTATTTATTATATTCCAGATTTCACAGTGTCTGTTCTTTCGTTTTTTTAGTTGGGTATTGTGATTTAGTATTTAATTTATTCATTATGAATATTTTGGCAGGGAAGAATGTGAAGACTCCATTGGGGTAACTTCTGAATTTGTATGGATTAATCTTAAAGCAAAAACTTGAAATCAAATTAGTTTGTGACTGAGTTCTATTTATTTTCTTGATCAGCTAAAATTATTGGCAAGGGCACGTTATTCATTAGCAAGGTTTAAAGGGGAGCAAATTGTAATTCTTTCGCAGGTTGGGTGCTGGATTACTTCCAAAAAACTGTGCATATGTATAGCTTGATTGTATTCATGAAATTCTTGCATCACATATGGATTCACTTTTTCACTTGCCTTGATCTATTTTTTTAATTTATTCAACAATGTCATAGCATTTACCATTTTATAATAGGATATTTAGTTGCTTTGTGTGGTATAAGTTTGCGTTGCTTCTTTCTGTTTGACAGGTCTTGGCAAATGAAGTCAACATAGGTTATGAAGACATGGGCAATCAGCAGGCAAGTCATCTCCATATGTTAGATTGACTCCCACATACCCAATACTTAATGCATGTTTCTCTAACTGTTTTTTTTCCAGGTTGTAAAATTCAATGGAACTCGAATTAAAAACATTCATCACCTTGCGCATCTCGTTGATTGTAAGTTGTTACATTCTTTATCTATTATTGTGCATTCATTTTCTTTAACAATATGTCTCATGGTTGTTCTATTACTTCTCTCTTTGCTCAGCATGCGAGGACAGGTATCTGCGTTTTGAATTTGAAGATAGCTATGTAGCTGTTTTAGAGAGAGAAGCTGTTTCTGGTGCTTCATCCTCCATCCTGACTGATTATGGAATCCCATCTGGAAGATCTTCTGATCTTTCGAAACCTTATGTGGATACACTAGAAGGTGATCAACCAGCAAACCAGGAATTTGGTGATAGCCCAGTTTCAAATTTTGAAATTGGCTCTGATGGACTACTCTGGGCATAAGAAACTTGCACCTGAAGATATCACCGAAATTTCACGTGGCGGGGTTATTTGAGTCAAGCAATCTCAATTTTGGACTGCAGAAAGTGCTGCTACAGTATGAGGCAACCTTAAATTGAACACATGAATGGTTTTATGCTACACTGGGGCATGTCAGAAGCATCCTATTAAATTGATTTTAGAAAGGGGTAGGACTATAAGAGAGTTCATAATTATTTCTTCCTCACGTAGTTTTATTCCTGTGCCACTCTTCTTGATTTGATGAACCTGAATGATCACTTCAGGTTTGACGTCTAAATTTTTCTCACATTCTATATTTTTAAGGAAATAGTGCACATAGGAGTGACTGGAATACGTCTTTGATGCAACCAATGTAACATTTTACAATACATTGATTTAAAATTTGTTCTGATTGAATTTTAAATTATACAATGTCATATTTATGAAATTATTAGTGTTCAGCTTGAGTGAATCACTTTTTGAGATCAAGTGTAATGCTCAGCTCAATGAGCCGCTTGTCTTTAAATTTGTGCCGATTGATTCATTTGAATGGATTACAAATTAAATTTTGTTTGGTATGCAGTCCATTAGAACTTCAAATAAATTCAGCTATATATATAAATTTAAATCCAACCAAATCGAACAGCAGGAAAAGAAAAGTGAAAAGATTATTCTTTGGAAAAAGAAGTCAGAATCAATTTGCTATTCTGTTTATAGATTTTCAAAGGAAAAAAAAAAAAACTTCAATGTTGAGAGTGGGATTTGAACCCACGCCCTTTCGGACCAGAACCTTAATCTGGCGCCTTAGACCAACTCGGCCATCTCAACTTGTTGATGTTTATACATCAATATTAATTGAAAAATATAGCCTAAATGAAAAGTGGTGAAGTCCACTGTTCCTTTGAGTGAATAGTGCCACCATCTTCACATTTTGTTGTCCCTACCATTCACACATGTCATGTCTCATCCTCTTCATTATTAAATACGGAGTGTGATGCCGACACTACTACCCGACAATCAAAAACAAATATTTGTTTCATATGTGCTGTCCTTTAATGTTTTTTTTTTCTACTCTGAACTTATAACTTTTAAAATGATCATTTTATTTTTTTAGAGATGCTTTCCAAATTATCTCTTCCAAAAAAAAAATTATAACAAGTCTTTTAAAATTTTCAGAATATGATTTTCTTAATTGAATCTTCATAATAGATTTTCTAAAATAAATGGTAAAAGAATGCATAAATGGAAGAAGAAAGAACAGTAAATTCGCATTCCCCTGTGCTATACCATTTCTATTGGCCTATATAATAATAACAATAATAATAATATTATTATTGTACATATTCCGTGCATAATTTTTTTTTCAATGTGGGTCTGCGTTGAATTTTTTTCACTCCTTCTTTCTGCTATAAAGTTTGGCTGACACCTGACACTTTGAGGACCCCAAATGCCATTTCTTTTCGATGATGGGTGAAATCAGTTGAAATGATAGTAGAATAAATAATGTGAAACATTGGCTCTCAATTTGAATAAAACTAGTTTCAGATCTTTAAACTAAAGTTTTAGAATTTTGCAAATGAAAAAATAAATACAATTGAGAAAAAAAGACTACAATAAATTGGTCGATCAAATTCTTGAATCACAATTAATCATAAATAAGCCTAATAAATGTTTGTACCAACTATACAACCATATAATGTAAAAAGTGAATAAACAATTTCTGTCTTACATTGATACTAAACATGATCTTTTATCACATTAACATAAAAACCTTTTTCTCACTAAAACAATGTTACAAGAGTAAGAACTGTGAAAGAAAATATTAGCTTTAAAACAAAAATAGGACTTTGAATAAAATTTAAAAACAATTTTGAATTTTTTTTCAAACTAATTCAATTGCACATTGAAGAGATCATTTAATGGTGTTAAAAATAAGTTTACAAACTTTTTAAGATAATAACCTAAAGAGATAGTTTAAGCAATTTCATAGACACTTAGCTTTATTCTGTTTCGCCTTTACATAAATTGTATAAGTTTTTCTTTGTAATCTGATTATTAATCTTAAGATCATAAAGATATTGTTTTTTTTTATGACTTTTAGTTTAGAAGAATATGAAACCTTTTCTTTAGTATATATGTTAATTTCTTTTTAAGATTAGGAGTAAGTACACAGAGTATGTATCTTTCAGGCATTTATTAACTTTTTGTATGTACAAAACTTTATTTTATAAATATCTTAAATAACTGTCTAAACTTGAATTTTAAACTTGTATTTTGTAGTTTTGTCTGTGTTAACGTTTGTTAAGGATGTTTTCTCTTGTGAAATTTCTTTGTTATTTTAAGTATACATTTTCATATGATCTTTGTTGCATCAAAATCATTTTTATGATAAATTCTAATTCAGCTTTTTACAACTCTTAAACGTCTCATATTTTGTAATACGCCTTAGGTTGAATATATATATATAAGATACGTCTACAGATGACGTTGCATCTTATGATTTGTATATCTGATTTCATTAAAACTTTGTGTTGAGTGCATATAGCTTTTATCTTTGTCTTACAGAAATATACATCTTACACTTTGATCATGTTGAGTCTTATACTAAAGAATGGGCAAAATTCTTATTTTGGTACAATTTTGTTTATAAACTACTAAAATGGATAAAAAAAAAAAATTTGACAATGGATAAATTGTGTAATTATTACATTATTTTATTTAAATTTGTTATGAGATTAGACAATGTTAGTTGAAAAATCGTGTGCTCTTAGCATAATTTCAGTGCAATTGTAACGCAGTAGAAATAGTGAAAACTAAACACAATTTCAGGTGAATTAAATAAAAAATACATAAGTTGGTTACATATAATAGTTATTTAGTTTTGTTTTTAACCAAAATTATAATAAACAATTAGGATAAATTAATTATAACCTACAGAAACCACTAAGGGTCCACAATTGTATAATCCTAAATTAAAATTAATTAAACCCTAAACTATAACTACAAGGGTCCACAATTGTATTATCTTAAATTAAAATTAATTAAACCCTAAACTATAACTACTGTGTTTATTAAACGAATGGTGAGTAACAAAATAAACAAACTTATATATTTATTTATTTAATTCATTTAATTAAAACAGTAGTTATATTTTAGGATTTAATTAATTTTAGTTTAAGATATTATGGACACTTGGTGGTCTATGTGAGTTACAATTATTTTCTTTTAATTGATTAATTATAATTTTAATTAAAAAATAAAATAAATAATCGTGTATGTAAGTAACTTATATATTTATTTATTTAACCAAAACAGAGTTATAGTTTAGGGTTTAATTAATTTTAATTTAGGATTTTACAAAGATAAAAACTGGACTCAGGATAGTTTGTGTGGTTACAATTTTTTCCTGATTAGTTAACTGTAACTTTAGTTAAAATAAAATAACCATTATAGGTAACCAACTTATATATTTATTTATTTAATTAATTCATTTAAAGAAAACCATAATTATAGTTTAGAGTTTAATTAATTTTAATTTAAGATTACTGATTTCCGTCTATTACAATCAATTTTCTTAATTGATTTACTGTAATTTTGCTTTATTTAATTCTTTTATAACGTCTTCTATGAAAATTTTATCTTATCTTAATATGTGTTTATTCTTTTTATTTACACTTCAATATTTTAAACTTTACAATTGAAAATCATGTCAAATTACGTCTCATACTTATTTTTATACTGTTACACGCGACAAAATATGTTATTATTTATTGTCATCTACATGAAGATCAAAACTTACGTCTTATCGTAAAATACGTCGTTGCCTTATCAAGAAGCAAACAATGAATTAATATTAAAAGTTTCATTTCTAATGATTCGTTGTGTGTAAATAAAGCACTCTTTATCTGCATTCCCTCGAACATAAACCGGCTTGCATGATTTGATTTTGAAGATTTAGCAGCAAGTTAGAATCAACCAAACGTACTTTACTTCATGCTTAAGAATTTCTGTAGTCCTAAATTTTTTTTTTTCGCAAAACTCTTTATAAGTATTTTTTTTATTTTTAATTGCGGACTAGGACATGTCACATGGACTCAGTGGTGAAGCACATAGGTGACCCCCTAATGTGTCTCTAGAAAACAAGTGGGGACATACATAAATGAAGGAAAATTCAGATTGAAAAAAAACATTTGAGGAAATTAAATGTCACATATTCCTAGTAATTCGGTTGCTAACTTCTAAGTTGTAACAATCCCTTTATGTTTTCTTGTTATTTTTTGTGTTTACTTTTATGCGAATGACACCTAATGTTCATGTGCTCCACATTGTAATTCACTTATCTGTTTTGTCTTGTAGCAAGCAATGTGGAGCTGGAAGATGAAAAAGGTTACAATGATCTACTGCCACTGAAAATTGGAGCCCCACCACCACTTCTTGTAGACCCTTTTAAAGTTAAGCACTTCAATGATGAACCTCCTCAGTTTCACCACTCTCCAAAAGAGTTATCTCTCTGAAGACACATTCATTAAGAGTTCATCATAAAGCAATTGATATCATCATCATTTATGGCTTCCTTTTGGTCATTCTTGGTAATGCTGATGGCCTTAATGGCATGCAATTTTTCATTGGCCTTGGCTTCTCCACAAAACATGCATGTTTCCACCATCTCAGCAGCACCAACAACATTACCAGGTGCCCCTTTGCAATTCTCTCCTGCCATGTCTCCAGATATTGAGCCTTTGTTTCCAACCCCTGGAGGTGCTGCTTTCTCTCCCTCAGAGGCCTCTATACCCACAATTCCTTCTAGCCCCAGCCCTCCCAACCCTGATGTCACCAACAATCCGGGGTCAGTTTTGGCTTTTCCACCTTCAGAGTCTATGCCAGCTTTGGCCCCATCTTCTCACGGTGTATCTCTGCCTCTTTATTCGGTTTTACATCTTGCCATTCTGGTAATCTGCATAATGCAGCTTCATGGCATGTGATGTGAATAGAGGTTGCAGTTTCTACATGTGGAAGCATGTTTTGTCAGCTGTTACTGTTTAGTATGTATATCAAGTGCACGGCAAAACATTACCCTGAAGTGCTACAGTAGTACAAATGTTTCAAAACATTAAGAGTTGTAAACATTTTCAAGTTTTCTATTTGATATTCTGGGTTTTTTGAGTGTAGAAATGACAGTTGAGAAGGGGAAATGGTTTTCATCGTTATATCAGTTCAGAATTAACTCAGGAGATGTAATGTGATAGGACACTTGTGGTGTTTGATCTTTACTCTTTATGTTTTATGTTTTAGTATTTGTTACATTTATTTTCATTTTTTAGTATATATTATAGTAGTAATTCTTAGTTTCTTTTATTTCCACATATATAGAGTAAACTGGATGCACAATTTAGGACATGCAGGAGGGACATTCTCCTACTAATAAATATTACCATTGGCCTCGATAATTGATTGAATCACAGATTTCTTCCCTAGGAATTAGGACCACAGTCGCTTTTTTTGTTGTGAAAAAGAACCTTTTAGTGACTCTGCATCGTGGGCACTTAGCATTATTATATAGTAGAAAACATTTTTGGCATGAAAAGGAGGGTTGAGCACATTGGATGGGCTACAATATAGATAACTAATAAAAAAGTGAGACAACCGGAATATGCATATGTCGCTAACAAAGTATGCATAAAAACAAGTGTAAAGGAAATCCACTAGAGACTCGGATTAGTTAGGAATATACTAATCTGTATACAAGATCTGTAGGTTACTTGAGCAAGTACCCATAACATGTACATAGGCCTCTTTTAATTGTTCTACAAAACTTAGCTATTTACTCTGTGAACCTTATCTAGAGAGCTACCAGACTAGGTTGATTCTTTGTAAGTCCATTAAACAACTGCCCTGATAATGATTCCATGAAATTCTTAAACCCGAATGGATTCTTCCATTTGTTGGTAGATTCCTTAGCAATGAAGCTTCTCATCTTTACATTCTCCTGCTTCAGCATATCTATAGCTAAACTCAGGTTTCTTATCACCTCTATTTTCTCTTGGTCTTTTTGCTTGAGATGGTCTTTCTGTGCGCTATTCTCCTGCCTTAACTTCATTAATTCACCACAAATGGTACCTTTTTGTGCTCTTTCATCTTTTCTGAGTCGTTCTATCTCTTCCCTTAACATCACTACTTCACCACAAACGTTACCTTTCGGGTTGAGTTCATCATTCTTCACTCTATTCTCTTCTGTGCATACTTCAATTTCTTCGCTCAACATCGTTACTTCACAATTCACACCTTTCTGGTCGAGTTCATCCTTCTGCCCTCTATTCTCTTCTCTGAGTTGTTGTATTTCTCCCCTCAACATCATTACTTCTCCACAAATGATATATTTCTGATTGAGTTCATCCTTCAGCGATCCATTCTCTTTTCCCAATTGTTCTATTTCTTCCCTCAACATCATTATTTCACCGCAAATGTTATCTTTCTGGTTGGGTTCATCCTTATTCTCTTTTCTGAGTTGCTCTATTTCTTCCCTCAACATCATTACTTCACCACAAATGATACTTTTCTGGTTTAGTTCATCCTTCAGAACTCTATTCTCTTCACCGAGTTGTTCTATTTCTTCCCTCAACATCATTGCTTCACCACAAATGATATCTTTCTGGTTGAGTTCATCCTTCTGCGCTCTATTCTCTTTTCTGAGTTGCTCTATTTCTTCCCTCAACATCATTACTTCACCACAAATGATACTTTTCTGGTTTAGTTCATCCGTCAGAACTCTATTCTCTTTACTGAGTTGTTCTATTTCTTCCCTCAACATCATTGCTTCACCACAAACGATATCTTTCTGGTTGAGTTCATCCTTCTGCGCTCTATTCTCCTTTCTGAGTTGCTTTATTTCTTCCCTCATCATCACTGCTTCGTAAATGTTATATTTCTGCCTGTTGTGATCGTTATGATCCTTGTTCTCTTCACCAAGTCTCTCAATTTCCATCACATCATTTACAGCCACAAACTGAACTTCCTCCAGTTCTGCACAGTCATCGAATTTGGTATCCTTTTCCTCTTCTTGCTCAGGATCATCAATTTCAGATTCCCCAGACTCCTCCACATCACAACTCTCAGAATAGCTATCATAACTTTCATCCGTAAAACTTATCAACTTCTCTGGTTGATGATGCTTGAGTGGAGAAAAGGGGGATCCTCCAGTCTTCTGCTGACGAATTCCAGTGACTTGATCATACCGCTCAGCTAATGATCGATGTGTCCTATAGAAATCTTCAACCATGCTCAGAAGCTGTGGTCTCTTCTTGTAATACATCTCTGCACGTTGAGCAAAGGAATCTGCATCTTCTTCAATTAGTTTTAAAATTGCCTTTGTCTTCTCATTTAGCTCTGCCACAAAAAAACACAGCACAGTAAAATCACGTTCCATTATTAAACTGCACATTAACAAAAAGGCCAGAAAACCATATGCATGCCACACAGGTTGCTAGAAGTAACAAATGCATAGGGACAAAGTCAAAAGGTACTGAGAGAAAAAAAAAATTGTAAAGTAAAACTCATAAAATATAAAAAACAAAGGCTCATAACCTTTTCATTTTTCTATCTAGTACTTTCGTTCCTCTTTTCTTTCTTTAAACCCTGTATCTTCTTTTCAAAAGGGCATGTTTCTCTCAAGTAATTCTTTTTAAGTAGAGAGACACGTGTAGGTCCAAAACTTGACTGGCCACAAAAAATGAATTATAGGTCTACATAATTGTCAAATCGAAAAGTAATAACAAAGGACCAGAGAATGATTTGGTGACCTTGAATCATTAAAATATTATGCCCTTATTATTAGGGCAAGTGGGTAACAAATTACACACCACCAATCTTCATGCAATCAAAAACATGGCTGATTGCATGATGATAAGCCATGAAAAACATTACCGCTAAAATCAATCCATCACAGCAGCAGCACTAACGAACTTTTCGTGCATCTAATTTTCACTAACATAATATAAGTGTACAAAACAGTCAAAGTAGGATAAACAGCGTGATTTCAGTAAAATCTTGAAATCTTGTTTTTCAACTTACCAAGTAGTAACTTGCTATTTGTCAAATTTCCACACTCAAATCTTTTAAGCTATTTAACAAATCTGAAACAGAAACATATAAAAATTCTTAAAGCAAATATAAGAAGAAGGAAACAGTACCCGTGAGAGTGGATTGAAGCCAAGGGGATCGTCTTGTGTTACTGTGGCTCTCAAGCCACCACCACTGTGACGGTTGATTCTTCTTCATTTTAGTCCTCCTCAGTTGTCTGTGTTATCACGAACACCAAGAGCCTATGTATGGGAAAACACATAATAAAAAACAAAAACAAAACCTTGATTTCCCCAAACAAAACTCTCAAAAATCATATAGATCATAACATAACTGACAAACAATTATGACGTCTTAATCACTAAATTAGCCTGTCTTGGTCTGCAAGAAGTAGCAATAGAAATATACGAAAAAAAAACTGCACTGTAATAAAGGAAACCGTTAGTAACTATGATTAATCTATTCACAGTGAATAAAAATAAAGTCACACAATATACAAATGAAAAAAACAAACACATCAAGTTTGATGGAACGACAAATGCACCGACTGAGACACACTAACACGGCCACTTCGTCTTTCACAAGGCAACCGCATACAAACAAACATAAACTTCCCCGAAGAATGCCACTTCCTTTAGCAGAAAACATTCGAAATTCAAAAAATTCAGAGACAAAAACATGCATACAAATATAAAAATAAACAAAACGAGACAAAATTAAACACAAGAAAAAAAAAAAATTAGAATTTACATGGAGGAAGAAGAAGAAAGAGAAAACCTCACATGAATTAATGCTATGCTTGCCACCACCGCCTGTAGTGGAATTAGAGTTCACTCAGGGCAAGATATTATAGTACGACCGTTTTATATACTGTTGTTTTCGGTTTTGAAATTCTTGGTTTGTCTCATCTATACCTTCCACCTATCATTTGACAACACGTGTCCTCAACATTTCACCATCAACCCTGTGCCTCGACCCTAACGCAAATACCACCGATAACACACAAACACTATTATCAAATTCAAAATTCTATAGTTTAGTCAATGATCCCGCTGCCATAATCTATGGAAGATTTGAATTGAAAAAGCATGAAGATTATGAGAAAAATCAGTACTTCAGTAATGCAGTGACTAGTGCTAGAGTGATGTAGTATTTAAATTGATAATTACTGATAATTCTGATTTGGCAAAAGCAATGACTTAGTATTTAAATTGATGATTACTGATAATTCTGATTTGGCAAAAGGGTGTGACTTTGGATGGAAGATGGGGGAGCGTGATGTGAAGACAAAAATTTTGGTGCAAGGGTCCAAACCAAAGTACAAATTTATTTAAAATAAAGTAGTCATTTTCTACTGACAGATCAGTTTGTGGTGACACTGTGTTGGGTGGCTGTTTCATTTTGAGTCTAAATTTTTGTAGTGACAATAAAATTAGTCTGAATAGTAATTATTATTTTTTACTTCTTTAATTAAATTTAACTTTTAGAGTAATAATTGTATTGGTTGTTATCTCTTCATTACAGCTTAAATATTTGGTTTATTTTAGTTTTTAATTTTATTCTTTAATGATATTTTCATCTGTCTTTTGTATATTATGTAAAGACATGAATCAGAGATTGTATTTTATAATGACTCTGTTTCTTTTATATTTTATAAAAGGACATATAACTTAAGAAATTTGTATTTTATAATATCATATAACTTAGGATACACATAACATGTAAAAAGTTGTATTCCTACATTGCCAAAAATGTTTATTGAAAAAGGTATTCAAGACTATGAAGTCTTAGTAATAAAAAACACAATTTAAAGAAATGAATATGAAATTAGTGATAATAAAAAATAGTATGATGGCTATTATCATGAAAATGATGTCATGACTTAATTATTTTTTTTCCCTTTCTGTGTGCAAATTATTTTAACTTTCCATCACTTCTCCTATTTCAATTATATCACTTGATATTAGAATTAATATTAGTATCGAATACTTATGAGTGTTTCGGAATTATCGTATTTTTTTTTTATAAAAAGGAAGATTATTATTTCTAAATCATTCTTAATTATATTCATTGAAGATCATCAAGATTCTTTTATAAAAAGGAAAATTATTATTTTTAAATCATTCTTTATTATATTCATTGATGATCATCAAGACAAGTTTGATTATGAAAATATTGTTTAAATAATAATATTAAATATAATTGAGTTATTTATAATTTACTTATATTTTATTTCATGAACAATTTTTATTTATATTTAAAATCAAAAGAAACATGTTAAATTATTTTATGATATTAAAAGTCTTTTTATAAACAATTCATATTAATGTGTTGAGAAACTCACACAAAAAAAAAAATAAAGAACATCAGATTTAATCAGGTTGTACAATTTGTCTTTGTTTAAGTTTGAACAATAACTGTATTTTATTATTAGAAAGATCAAAAGTAGAGTTACATATGCTATAAAAATAACCTTAAACATGTTACAATTATAAAAATACCTCCCTATGAACCATACCTAACATATGATTATGTGTTTTCATGCTTTTTTTATATTTATCTAATGATTTGTTTACAATTTTTTCTTTTGCTTCCACTGTATCAGTGCTCTATAACTTGCAGAATTCAATAATGAGTCAATCTCGTTATATTTAAAATAAGTAATTTAAAAATAATTCATTCCTAAAAAAACACTTATTTCAAAAACAGATAAGTTTTGTTTCTTTAAAAAAAAAAACAGAAAATTCCTTATCATTAAAATAGCATTATAAGACAAAGACATAAAAATAGAAAATTGCTTATTTTATTAAAAAAATAAACACAACAAAATGACCCAATATGATTCAACCAGGTATGTTTTGTATATATAATAAAATTGGTTTACCTTTCCCCCTGTTTTTGCTTTTATTGAAATGACGTTATATTATCATTGTTCTCTGTGTGTATGTCTCTCTTCCTTTTTTGGAAATACTGATGGATTGATGAAATTTAAATGAATATTAATTTTGTAATTGGTTTCTAATTTATATGGAACAAAAAATCCTACCTTTTGATGCAAAAAATAAAAGGTTGGATTCTTACTTGGACTATTAGTTTTTGTATACAACAAAGCATCATTTTCCAAAATGACGAGAATAAGATTTATATGAATATGCAGAGCATAGTGGTTATTATAGTACACCACAACAGGTTGATGAAAATGTATTTAAAATCAGTAATTAAAAAATTATGTCACTGACCTTCTGTGTGTTAGCTTAGAAAGGAGAGTCAAACAGTGCTAATATTAGTGAGAATGTCTAAGGCATATTTGTGGTGACAAAGATTAATTATATTAATGCAGTAACAGTGCGAGCCACTTCAAGACTCAGAAAAAAACTTTAAATTAACAACTTTAATCTTGAAGGTTTCATCCGGAACATTGATTATATGTTGAATTTCATTTAAATAGTTTTTGACAACATTGTGTCATCCAGATAAATAAGGATGCCATGGAGGAAGATTTATGTTTAAGAAATAAAGAATGTTAAAAATGGCATTGTTTGTATCATGAGAAGTTAGGAAATCTGACATACTACTGTCTGCTATTTTAAATCATACCAAGAATTTTAGGTTTTATTTATTCTAAGAGATGAATTTGGAAAAATAGATATGAGATAAAAGTAGGTAAAAGATTTGCTTGTTTTAATTAAAAAAGAAAGATTATAAGATTTAAATGAATTTGAGTAAAAAGTTGGTGAAATGATGTGATAAGTGTAAATAATATTTTAATTATTTTTAATTGATAAAATTATAAATTTATTTTTATGGTTAAAAATAAATTAAAAATTAAATATAATTAATTTGATTGGTATGAATGATAATTTTTTTTGTTTTAGTTCATAGAATTATAAGATTATCAATTATTTTAAAATAAAATAAAAAAATAATTTATTATCATTATTATTTTATAAATTTGTTATTAAAATAAAAAAATTATTTTATTATTATTATTAATTTATAAATTTGATTTGATTATTATGATTTTAAATTTTATTATTTTTATTATTATTATTTTCTATTTTATTGTTTTTACTATTATAATTATTATTTATGATTTTATTATTATTTTTAGTTTTTAACATCAATATTATTACTATTTTATTTTTATAATTATGTTATTTCATTATTAATATTAATGATTTTTTTGATTACTTGCTTAAAATATATATTATTTTTATAAGTGTCTTAATACTACCATTATTATTATCATTGTTATTATTATTAAACAAATGAAATAATTAAAAACAAAAACAGTAAAAGTATAATTTTTTTATTTAATTTAAAATCATCCTTCATATACTTCTTACATCTCGTGCCACCACGTAAGAAAGTGTTGTCTACGTTTAATTGTTTTAAGTGACTTTTGTTAATGGTAACTAAAGCTAACATCAACCTCCTAATTGTTAAATTAACAATTAAAGAAAAAATAAAGATATCAATTTAAAAAAAATAAAAATCATCTTTATCAAATATAACTTCAACGCATTAATAAAAAAATAATCAAATTAAAGTTGTTTATCAACATGCATGATTTCTATATAAAAAAGAAAATCAAATTCATGTTTGGTACTTACAACTTTTGTGTAAATATTAGAGTTGGAATCTTCGTTATCTTCTTCAATACAAAGTTAAAATTCCAATCATAACTTATCCAGTGTTTTAATCTTTTGTAAATCTCTTAATTGTAATAATTTGTTTACAAAATTGCCTTATAATAGTAAAAAAATTAAATATCATCTCAATTCTAATAAAAACAATATCCTTGCAAAATTGATTGTAAGAAATTCTTTGTATTATGGTATGCAACAACATTATATTAAATACTATGTATATTAGGGTGAATAAAAAATAAAAATTAAACTAAAGAAAATAAGGACTTAGATCAAGAGATGAGAAACAGAAGCCGGGTTGAATGTTTGCACCGAACCCAATCCATTCGATAAAGACCATTTGGTCCCAAGGAATCCTAGGCCCTCGTACCCACATTCATCACTACCTTTTACACTTCTTACTTTGCTCTGTTCCTTTACATTTTTCAACACTCTCACCGCAAGGGTTCCCCTTCCACCTCACATGGTTCCGAGGGGAGGGGATTCACAATCTTTTTTGCGCAAATTCCGGGTTTCTTAGTCAACTATTCATTTATTTATGTTGGTTTTCCGTTGCCTACATTTTTTTGTTTCAAAAGTCGGCGTAATTGAAGCTAAAATGTGTACATGTCACTCCGAGTACCCCTAGTGCTTCGTTTCTTCGGCAGAAGGAAAAAAATTTCGTAAAAATTGCTCACCTTTCCATGTTTTGTTAGTGTTGTGAGGGGTTTAGAGGAGTTGGGGTGGTGGGAACTAGCAGAAAGAGGTGTTAAGAAAAGGGGTTGACGATGTCGTTTAGGAGTATCATCGTGGAGAGGAAGGGATTTGAGTTTAAGTTTGGGTATAGTATGAGATCCAGGTCACAGTCACAGAGTGATGCCATTGTGGAGGATCGTTTGGTGGTGCTTGATGGGTTGAAGCAGAGTTGTTGGGCTAACATGCCCCCTGAGCTTTTGAGGGATGTGCTCATTAGGATTGAGGCCTCTGAGGATTCCTGGCCTGCCCGCAAACACGTTGTGGCCTGTGCCGGAGTGTGCCGCAGTTGGAGAGAAATCATGAGGGAAATTGTCAAACCCCCTCAAGTATCTGGCAAGTTGACATTCCCAATCTCCTTGAAGCAGGTCTTACTTGTCACCACCATTTTTTGCTTATTTAGATTATCTAGACCATGCTTAGCTTCTTGCAAGGTTCCTTTCGATGCATGTGTAACATTTGGCTTGTGTTTGTTTTTTTATGCTTTGGAGTTGGGCTTAGAGAACTTTATTTTTACTTGACATCATTTTAAGCTTAAGTAGTTTGATTTTCATGATGACAATATGCTTATATTTTTCAGAGCTTTAAGTGATCTAGATTAATTACTTCATTCAAGGAAGATTGATGAGTTACATTTGTTTTATGAGAGTTGTTTCTGTTTAATGCTGCTCTTGCATGGTACAATCAATAAAACTTGTATTTATTGGCTAAGTACGGTTGAATTATGTGGATGGCGAGATGAATTCCCAACTCACTCCTTACTCTGAGTGGGAGAGCAAGAATTATTGTTAAAATTTGATTAATTGAATGCTTTTGTGATTGACATTGTTAAATAGTCTGCTAAATGTATGAAATATGAAACTTCTTTTTTTCAGTTAGCTTTTCCTTATTCGTACACCCCACATTGCCTGCCTCTTTTGCAGCTATTTGTTATCGTTTAAGTGAATATGCTTCTATGGGCATGTTTGAACAGACTTTTACATAAAATCTTGTAGGACCGAAGAATAAGAAAGTTTTTCCATAAGCTAAAATTAACTTATGCTTAAATTAAAAAATAAAAATAAGAGAATCTATATGAGAGAGTTTCTACAAATTAACTTGTGCATAAGCGAATTTTAACTTATGAAGAAGTTCAATTCATTTTTTCTTCGCATTTTTGTTGTCCAAACAGACCCTTAATTTGACTAGGAAAAAGAACTTCAATATAACATTTAAGTTTAAGAGTGTGAGTAATTCTAGTTTCTTTCTTGTTACGCAAAGGAAGTACAAACAAATCTTACATTGAAAAATGATAAGGATTGGTTGCATGTTGTAATATTAGTAACATGGAAGAAATAGTACTGTTTAATATTCTAGTTATTGCCAAGAATTAATCTGCTTCTTATTGTCATCTTGCAGCCTGGTCCAAGGGACTCTCTTCTTCAGTGCTATATTAAACGAAATCACAGTAATAAAACATATTATCTGTTTCTTGGTTTGAACCAAGGTGAGCACTGCCATTCTTCTAAATTTAATGTGTATAATGCTTTATAAACATTATGGCATGTGGGTTGGATGAACAATCATCCTTTTTTGTAGCCTGTACTGAACTACCAGTATGATATTTAGTGAAGAGCTAGCCTTTTCTTTACTTCTATAACCTTCGACATTGATGCTTTTGTAATGCTCATTTTTGTAATCTTCCAGCCTCAACTGAGGATGGCAAGTTCCTTCTTTCTGCACGCAAGTGTCGACGTGCAACTCACACTGACTATATCATTTCTCTTAACTGTGATGATGTGTCAAGAGGGAGTAATACCTATATTGGGAAGTTGAGGTATTTTAGCTGATATTTGACATGACTTGTTAATCACTATGTGCATGTTTGGATTAAAGTTGGAGAGTTGAAAAATACCTTTACTCTCAAAGCAATAAATCTTTCTTTCTCACTCATGCATTAGAACGTGCAATTACATTGAAATTCACCAAAGTATTTCTGTAATTTTAAACCAAACATGCACTTTCTTGTAGGCCTAAAGTGACCTTTTTTTTTTCTCATTAATAATAGATCAAACTTTTTGGGCACCAAATTCACTGTGTATGATGCACACCCTCCAATTTATGGAGCGAAAGTTACAAAGTCTCGTTCCACCAGGCTAGTCAGTCTCAAGCAAGTTTCTCCCAGAGTTCCTGCTGGCAACTACCCCATGGCTCATATCTCGTATGATCTGAATGTTTTGGGCTCAAGGTATTAGTGTTGTCACTAAAATGTTTGTTTTGGGTAAAGAGAATTATTTGGGCTCTAGGTATTAGTAAATGAATATGTTTGGTGACTTTTCCCATGTTATTGATTGTTCTCAGCTTTCCTTTCAAGTGGTGGCTCTATTGATTAGTTGTCAAAATGTTAACAGAGGCCCTAGAACAATGCACTGTGTTATGGATGCCATCCCTGCCTCAGCTGTTGAACCTGGAGGTGTGGCCCCAACACAGACTCAATTTCTTCATAGCAGAATTGATACTTCTCCATCCATCCCTTTCTTCAGATCAAAATCAACCCGCATGGATACTCTCACCTCAGTACCTTTGACTTCTCAAAATGAGGGGATGCTGGTACTGCAAAACAAGTCCCCCAGGTGGCATGAACAACTTCAATTCTGGTGTCTGAACTTCAACGGCCGTGTGACAGTTGCTTCAGTTAAAAATTTCCAGCTGGTTGCTTCTCCAAAAAATGGAGTTTCTGAGCAGGCTGAGGAAAATGTTATTCTACAGTTTGGAAAAGTTGGAAAGGATGTATTCACCATGGATTATCAGTATCCAATCTCGGCCTTTGAAGCATTTGCAATATGCCTTAGCAGCTTTGACACCAAGATTGCTTGTGAATGATTGCTGTCATAGACAGGTAGGTTTTCTCATTGAAACTTTATTTAATGCTTTGAGATGTTTGTCGTTTGTATACAAAATATAAAAATGCAAGTAGGAACACAATGTTATTAGAGCGACCTTTGCAATTTGCACAATAATATTTAGGTTCACATTTAGACCTTTTGTGTAATGTATGCTCAATAAGTTGCTATTTTTTATTTGCCAGATGTTAACCAATCCTGCTGCTGGTTGGAGTTACACAAACAGTAATGCGGGTATACCTGCAAAAGATTTTCTGCTTTTCTAGTTAGTACTGCTAAGTTTCAGAATCCCCTTTCCTTTGTCTATTGTATATATGGTTGTTTGTTTGGATTATATTTTAACCAATGCTGATTTGTATTTTGTGTTTTTTGTGTGTCGATCTGTAGACTAAATTCTTTCTTTTGCCGTGAGTTTGTAGATGACCTTAGTTGTGATTGGTTTGTAAGTTTTCAGGCCGTGTTATGTTTAGGTGTCTTTGGCTTTCGTAATGTACCTGGTTTTTAAGAGACAAAGGCTTCCAAGCAAATTCTAAAATTTCGAGTGCAAATTTTCCCCTCATTTGTTCATTGACACTAGATAAAAAAAAGGGAAAGGGTAATTGTTGTGTGCCTTATAATAATCTCTTGCGCTCTTTTTGTTCTGCCATCTTAAAAATAGAAAATTAACAATTATATTTTCTTTTTCTGCATTGAAATAACACTTACAGAATAAAATAAATAAATTAATTAAATTTAAAACTCTGAACTGAAATTACATTGAATGCGCACACATGTAAATGAAACACCCAAAACAGCTAATTTGACACGTATGGTTAAGAAGCCTCACTATCCCTAATGCATCAACGTCCATGGTTGTGATTAAAGACCTACTTTGTTATGCAGAGGATCCACTCCTATCACGTGTGTAAGGAAGGAATAAAATACAGTATTTTATTTTATATAATGTTTGTTTGAATAAACTTATTCACAAAATTAGTTTATATATAAACTAAATTTAATTTATAAAAAATTAATTCAAATTCAAACTCCTATGTCATTGGCTGGTATTTGGGTTGGTAGTCTTGTTTCTCTCCTTGTGACTATTTAGAAAGATTATTATCTTTAGGCCAATTTTTAACATTATTCACCACTATATACTTGAATGCAGATTTGGCCTTACAATGTGAAGGAAGTTCAATCCCATATGCGTGGCAGCTTAAGCTTGTATTGTTTGCCTTTGTGATTCCTCCTAACAAGACAACAAAATCTTATGTATCATACTGCCTGTCAAATTAAAGCTTCTGTAATCTGACAGATAAACTTTATCCCAAAAGTTTCACAATAATACCAGCTTTTTTCCACTCTTTTCCACCTCTTTTGTTTCTCTCTTCCATACCTTAAGAATCACCAATAATCTTCCACACTGCACAACTAACCAATAATCATAGATATAGGGTTAAATGGAAGGCTGAGATCTGTTATCCTCTAAACTGAATATTTTATTTTGATGAACCTGTGGATTAGGCTTTGCAAATTACAAATGTTTGGTGTTTTTCAATATTGTTTTAATATTTCTATGCACAACATTCACATGGTTTAAACTGTATCTTTCCTTTTCTTCACACCACCAGGATGAGTAAATTCCATATCACATGTCTAGCCCAATAAGATGATATTCACAGTTTTTATTTTTGTCAAAATTTTTGTTAAGATTTCAAATATGACTATATGTTTCGTATTGAATAAGAATGAGCAAAGATCCACAAGTCTTTTATATAATTTGGTCATCATTTATTAGTGTTGAATTTTCATCATGTTCCCTAATTGATGTCTTCCCCGGAATCTCGTATGAAGCAAATGCTTTCCATGTTTATCTCAAAGTCCCTATACCACCGTTACTGTTATGACATTGGAAATATTGGTATTATCCAATCCAGCATGAGATGGGAACATGGTGATATGAGTATGTGACAGTTCATAATTCTATCCATGGACCATGTTTGGGCTTTGGGAACTCCACATTCTCAAGATTGTTGCTTCAAGTGAGCAGAAGAAAGAACTAAATTTTGCTTCAAGTGACCACTAATCAAATATTTTCACTAAATCAATCAATAGTGTTGCATGCAGATCGACATGGATTAAGGTAGGAAGGAAAGTGCAAGAAGTCAAGAACTCTCTTCCAATGCAAAATCAAACCAAAATATATAAAAATTTTGAAAGAAAAAAGAATAGAAAAACCTTTGTCCTTCTCCTATGCTACATGTGATGAGCGTAAAAGGCTACAGAACAAAAGCCCGCCTCCGATAATAAGACAAAACAAAAGATGTGTGACCAAGGAATCACGTGTGTTGTTCTATACTTCGCAGACACTTTAGATACTTTTAATTACATTTAATCATTTTTTAAAACTTTCATACAAATACATGTGAAAATATTTATTGTACTTACAATGATTCGTACTATTTCTTATATATTAATTATTTTTTAATCTAAAATACCATGTACGTATTTGAGACTCACTTACGTTTTGAGGTCCTAGTTGAATCTGATATATAGACACACGCGTAAGGAGAAAAGTAATTTCAGTTTTGCTTTTATGTGTTTATGCTAATTATTTATTATATATCATTACTTCTTGTATTATGATTTTTAACCTTTTTTTTCATATTCTTCTGTCCATATAATATGGGATTCTTGTCTTCTCTTATGGCTATATTGATTTTAATAACTTAATGATTAAGAAGAGTATGGAAGAAGAAGGAGAGGTTATTAACATTTTCAGCTTGAAGCAAAATATAGAAGAAGCACAATCCAAGTTGAAGAAGATCTCAATTGCACTAACTTTTATTTAGGTGTGTGTAAAGCATCATATTAAATGCAAGAAATATTTGAACTGATAGTTTAATTTTTATTGAGTACTCCACTATCGTAAAATATATATATATATATATATATATATATATATATATATATATATATATATATATATATATATATAATTAAGCATTTATATAACTACATGTATGTTTAATATTTATATGCGTAAACAAAATATATTGATACGTGTTTTTCGAAAGAAAGAACTTAAAAATTCCAAAACATATAATAGGGACTACTGATGCTACTTTTGTCCATGAGGTTGTCCTCAATATACAGGTTATTCACAATAATCTCACACATAAAGATATTAGCTATAAATACCATTCAATAACTACTAATTCATTAAATTTCATCTAAATTTATAATATTGTCACTTTTCACAAAAACAAAACAATTAAATTATATAATGTATCATTTATAAATATATTCACAATTTTTTTTGAGAAATATTTCTATCTCAACTTCACTAAGCGAAAATGATTTTGGTGGAAACAATTCATATCATTTTATATTGTCTTTATTTTACTTGGTGGAGTTCATAGGATATTAATGCTCATAAAAAAAGTAAAAATTAGTAAAAACAACATGTTATTTGTTTATTCTCATAAAGTTTAAATAAATATTTTCAAAAGTACTTTTTGATCAACTAAACAAATTTTATTCATATTTAGAAATTATAATTTCAAAATTCATACAATAATCATAATTCCAAAATATGAATTTTCTTTTATAAAAGAAATTTAAATCAAAATTTTAGGATTTATAATTTTTAGGTGTAACATCTCAATTTTAAACATGATATTACTACCTTCTACGAAAATAAATAAATAATTATAATATATAAATGATTTTTATCAATATAAAAAATAATATATAATTGTTTATTATGTAGCATAAAATAAACTCTTTCATGTTGATGTTTAATTATCGTATGGACTGACTTGTATACACAATCAACACATGAAAGAGTAATTTAATAATAATAATTAATTTTAAATTAAATCACAATTATGAATTATGTAAAATTCATCATTCTCACAATTTGACTACGTATCAACAAATATTTAATGCTTTTACAAAGGTTATGAATAAGTCATTAAAACATCACATTTCATTCTTCAACAGAATTACAATTCAAATTCTTTTAATGATCCTTATTAAGTATGTTTTAGTAAGAATTAACATTTGACTCATAAATCAAAGTTTGGGGACACATCAATCATAATTAAATATAGTTAAGGTAATTCTTTCCATGTGCTCAACAAAATTTTGTTAAAAATTCTTCATTAATTTATTATTAACAAATTTCGTTATTTAATATCACAATAAAAATTTTGGTCATACTATTATCTCAGGTTTGTTTTTTCTCATATAATTTAATTATTATATCTTCACTACATACGATACTTCGTTTAATATTTATTTAAATCTTAATTAATTTCATTTGATTATTATATATCAATAACCATGTGATCTTAATATGGGATCAGTCACAATTATTTTCTTATAAATTATTATCCTGTGATTTAAAATCAAATCATTCATATAGAATTTCACATATATCTTATTCTTAATAAATCATGTCACAATACAAATTATAAAGCATTCGTTAAATAATTTATCATATTACTTTTGTGATTATATTATACTTATACTATAACTCTTTTAATTAACTGATTCATTCTACTTAACGTATTATTTCATTCATTTTCTCATCACATACCAAACATCTCAAAAAAATTCAGAGTCTAAATCATAAATCCTAAATTCTAAACTTCTACTAAACTACACTGTTGACAACCACAATACTTGCTAACTACCTTTATCGCTCGCTCGTAGATATTTCATATATGTATATAGTTAACACATTACTAATATGTGAGTTTATCAGTACTAGCATAAATAAATTTTCAAATCCATTATTTGTGTATGAGTTTATCTTTACCATATGGATTACTTGTGTGTGATTGATACATTTTTTTCTAATACATTATCTTTATGTTTTGTGTGGGTTTGAAACCTTATAGTACAAATCAACATTTTTATCCCATAATAAAGCACCATAACTTCCATACTTAAAAATAACATATTAGAAAAGCAAGAATTTTGTAGGGAAATAAGAATTAGTGGAGAAATCAAAGTTTTTTCTTAATATTAATACTTTAAAAATTTCAAAAGTAGAAGGAAGTTGGTAAGAAAGACCAGAAGTTGGACCACAAAGAAGAAAAAGATCTGCATTTGTATAAATGTACTATCAACAACTCCAATAAAATTAAAATCACAAATACACCCTTAAAAAATGTATCACTCGTGATGCTATATAATTTTTAAGTCATCACCTAAATGAAATAACCTTCAATTTGTATTTTAAAACAATTAAATAGAAAAATATATTAATAACAAAAAATAAATATAATTACAATCGAATATAGTCTTATATTATATCGATTTAAACTTACAATTACATCGATTTCAACTTATTTTTTATCTTTTATTATTTTTTTTAAATATCCTTTTATATTGATAATATTTATAATCAATATAATATTAATATATTTTATATCAATTAAATAACCGATATAACAAGTTATAAACTTTATATATCACTCACATCAATATTAACTAGAAAACTAATATAAAAAATTTTCAAAAATCCATGAAAAATCTCTTCTTTTTATTAATACAAAATACTCATTATTCACTAATCTTAAACTTCCTAGTAAATCAGTAAAACAAGTTTTTGCTATATGATAAACTATTGTTCTTGATTATATAAAAAAAAAATCTATATTAAACATCTCGTTATGATAAATAAGAATAATATATTTCATATAATGATAAAATTTAATTAATGTGTGATCATATCAGTTCTATACCTTAATGTTTTTATTTTTAATTAATTTTTGTGGAAGCAAGGTTCTAGTCAAGGAGAAAGTCGTTTTGAGTCAGGAAAATGGAGTTATTCTTGGACACGAACACCATTTCTGAAAACATACACTTAAAAAATAAAAAATGAAAAGAGAAAGCAATTTATCAAATAAAAAAATAATTTCTATAAAAAATACACGTGATCTCAATTATTTTAGGCAATCTTTATTTTGTTCCTATAAATGCTTTGAAATTCTCTTTTCGCTTTCCTTCCAACCCAAACCCAGACATGATTGAAGGAAGAACAATACTATATATCAAGTGAAGTTAGAAGAATTTCACCCACTCATAATATTCATAATACCACATTCAATTACATCACATTTATTTAATCACTTTCAATCATTAGCTCAATTAGCAGATTTGATAAGCATGCCACTTCACATAAGTTCCCATTACAAATAACAATTCTATTATTCACTTTAATACGGCGAGTTTACTAATTAAATTTTCTTACGGGGTTAATTAGTGATAATACAAAGTTTATCAATTTGATTATTTTACTATCTAATCATCAAATACAGTCTAATATAAATAATATGAATTATATATGGATTGTGTCTTAAAATAAAGACTACCACCATTGAATCACTCATCACCATCAATATCATTGTCCTTGCAATTATATCAAACGGTCCACATAGTCACAGTCTCATGATAAGACTAACGTCGCACCTTAAGACCCGCAACCCTAATTGGAGGAACTAATTTAAGGGTTGTGACCCTAAGCGAATTAGGGAGAGAAGCCCTAGAAATATTTTTTTAAAAATATTTGAATATTTTTAGGGACAAGTATCTAAATAATGAATGAAACGTAATTTTCAGCACCGCTGATATTATTGAAGGATTTAAAGAGGTGAAATAGAAAGGGAAGGTTTTGTCACAGTCACAGGTTTGATATGACAGTGCAGGGCGGCAACAGATAGAAACGCCACTTTCTTTTATTTTCTTTTCCTTTTCTTCCTCAAACCCAAACTTCGCAGTCAAAGCTTCTTTATTATTTTAACAAATTCCTTTTCCTTTGTGGGCTCCTCAAAATTCTATTTCAGGCTTACAAGTTATCTTGCCGTTTATGGTTTCCCAGTTCAATTCGGATACTGCCAACCCAACACAATTGTTCTTATTCTTATTAGCCTTAACTAATTATTATATATTTTTTAATTAAATAATATAAAATCAAAGATATTAAATATGATAAAACGGAGGTATGATTTAATTATTTGTTTGATGTATATAATTTTGGTACATGCCATGAAGCACTCAAAATTAGTGAATTTCCTTTGATTTCTTAAAAGCAGGGATCATAAAAGCGAAAGGGAAACCTCTTTATGCAAATCCATACATGCAACTGTGCGCGACGTAGATTGCATTTCGTTATCAACTTATATGGTTTAGATCTTCATTTCATTCAGGAATTTAATTTGAACATACTCACAAGTTGGTAGATTATTGTTTTTCATCTTCAATTTCCAGAAAACAAAACTAATATTTTTTTTTTCAATTCTTCATATCCGAGGAGGATAACGAGTTTTAAAACCAGTTATTTGCTTAAGAAACTCTAATACTCACTCGAGTGAAAAGAAAATTAAACTTTTATTCAACGCGATCAAGGTCAAAGTTCTACAAACTGTTAAACTAGGTTAGTTCGGTTTAACCTCTCATAATTTAATTTTATTATATATCACATCATATATTTAATAAGGTAGTTTATACAAACATTTATCTAAATTTGATGTATAAATGTTTTTCAATTTTCGTTATTTGAAGTATTAATCTATATGATTAGATTATCATTGGAATCATATGATTAAATTATCATTGAAATCAATAAGATACAGTACGATCCCAGATATCAAATATATACATACACATGTCATATCACTTTAATAAGATATCTTCTAATAACATAATTAAATATATCACTTTTTTTTTTCACTTAAATATCAATTTTTATATTTTTATTCAAGCGAAAATAAAATTTAAACATTTTTTATATTGAACCCTAGGACATTCAATATAAATATTTATATTCGCAGACATCTACATTATATGTAAATATAAACATTTACTTTGAATGTTATAGAGTTTATGTAAAAAAATTGAAAAAATTACGAAAAATACCATCATGCATTTTTATGTAATACTTTTTAGAGTAAAAAAATATAACTTAATTGTCCATTAATACTAATATATTTTGAATTTATAATAAAATAACTAGTTTTGTGAGAGTCTTATGAATGCTTAAATCTTATAAGAATCAACGCACATTAATATTTCTTAATAATATTTTTAAATTAAGACGTGTTATGAATTTTAAGAATAAAAAGATTTAATATCAACAGTATACTTTAAAAACATCAATATTAATATTAGTATTTAATTATTATAAATATTTTTTAAATTATATAAAAACAAAACATAAATATAAATTATAAAAGTATGAATCTTATAACACTACTGTCATATGATGAAATCTATTTAAAAATGAATAAAACTTAATGAAAAAAAACTTATAAAGTCCTTTCATTATATATACTTTGATAATATTGTAACTATAAATTTAAGAGTCTAATCATTTTTAAGCTATCATTTTCACAACTCAATCTACTTAGCCATCAGAACAAATCAATTTTCTAATTTATTTAGACGGTTAGTAAGTTTTAAGTTAAAAATAAAAAAAAAAAAAAAAAAAAAAAAAAAAAAATATATATATATATATATATATATATATATATATATATATATGAACATTTTGTAGGCAGTTACTTGCTAAAAAAATCAATAATAATTATTTTTAAAGTTAAATTAAATCAGTTGATAACATATATTTTATAACTATTATAATATATAAAAATTAACTCTTTTAATAGAACGAAAATAGACCTACCGATTTAAAACCTTGCATGTGAGGTTTTTATATGAACATGATCCGTTCCTTTACTTTGGCTAACATGACCTTGTCTAAGGTCTTTAAATACTTAAATTTCTCTAAAAATTAAGTGGGTAAAATATTTTATTAATTACTAGTTTTAAAGTGATTGAATTTAATGTGTCAATATTAAAATAATTTTATATTTTATGTCAAATTTATCTGCACTTATTATTAACATAATATGTAATTTGTATTTATTACTAAAATTCCATAACATTTCTATCTAATTATAATTTTTTTATTAATATTTTTTATGATCTTAACTATGTAATGTTTTAATTCGATTGCTTTTATTTATAATAATATTCTAAATATTCAAATGGTTCGTCTTTGAAATTTTGATTACTTGAAAACATATACAGCTTGAATCAATTTAGCTTTCATCCCTCAAGGCCTTTCAAAAAGTTAAATTTTGGTGAATTTCCCAGTGATAATTCTCATACCTAAAGAAATTATTTATGATGATTATTTATTGAGAATAAATACAAGAATAACTAGATTAAAAAATTATAATTTTCAAGATTAGGAAGTCTATTTTAAGTGAAAGTAGTTGAAGAGATAATTAATAATTAAATGCTGGTAGTTGAAAGTTATTTAAAAGTAATAGATGATTAAGGGTTATGTGGTTGTAAAAATAAGAATTGATTTCACAATCTGATGATTGATGGTGGCAGTAAAGTAAAAGATGAAAGGGAAAGAGGAAATGATGGTACTAACCTCAAACCCTTCTTATCTTTTTTGTGACTTTAAGCTTGCAATTTTCAAATGGAATGATTAAGAAGCAGTCAATGATACCTAATTTTGTGAGGATTTTCCCAAAGTGGGACTCAATATAATACAGTAGTCAATGATATTCCGTCTGCATTTCTATCACATACCTAGGCCATGCATTTTTTAAATACGTTTTCTCTTATTCGCTGTGTTTTTAGGTCAACAAAAGTTAGCTGCACCTCCTGTTTCATGGCATGCTCACCACAACGCACCCATCACTTCCCAGCTTTCTTTTATGCCAAATCTTTATCTTTCACTTCTAATAAATTTATACCTATACGTATGCAAAACCAGGAGAATAAAAGAAGATCGATTATTAAACTTTCACTAATCACTAATCATAAACTTGATAAGATAGATAGATACTAATCCACTAATCAAAAGGCCCCTTCTCTCACGTAAACGTACTTTTTCTACGTCCAGAGATTCTAACTTTTGGGTTAAGATAAATTGAAAGCTAAAAGTAGTAAAAGTTTGTGATTTTCAAATTAAACATAATGGTGAATTATATATTAAAATATTTAATTTTGTAACGAAAAAAATAGTCTCGGGAGCACCTAATTAGTTGTCTGGGATTGGGTTTGGTTTGAGAAAGTCAAATTGTGTTGAAATTGGGATGTTATGAAATTTTTATACTCTAACTTTTAGGTCACTGAAATTGGCACGTTGCTTAATCTGCTAAATTTGTTTCTGTGTGTTTTGTGCAATCACTTTGTCCCAGGCATAGAGCTCTTGAACCAGTAAGCTAAATTTATTCAATGCATTTTATTTCAGTTCATCCCTTGTAATCAAGATAAAGTTTCCTTATAAAGAATATACTTTTTCTTAAATAAGTTAAACATTCTTCTCTTTGAGACCATCTTCCATTAATCAAAACTAAAATCTAACAAAACCTTCATTGTTGTAGTCTTCAGTTTTATTCTTCATTTAATGTTGAAATAAATAATTTTTAGTTGAGAGCGATTAAATGATTTAAATATGATTGTTTGTCGTAAAATTAATTTTAAAAAAATTAGTAGTCGTAAGACTCGTGTGCGTTGATGATAAAAGTAATACTGTTTTGTTTTTTTATTTTTTTCTGTAACTATTAATAGTACCGTGTTTTGTATTTAATATATCCTTTTATAAAATATATTAAGATGATTTGTTGGAAGATTTATAAAAATATATATAACTTTTAGAGTAAAGAAACTCTAGTTCCAAATCTAATTCCTAGTTTAGAGACTCAACACCCTATTATAAAATGGAGTTTTCAATACAACATATTATATTATATATACATATACTAGATAACTAATAAATAATTTAATTTTTTTGCACAGTACATCTTTATAAATACTTGAACCATATTCTACCCTAGTTTATAAATTGATGTAAAACTTTATATAGAAAAATATTTGATGGACGCTTAAAATATTGATGAAATCTTGACTACACTTAGAAAAAGAAAAAAAAAATATTGATGAAATCTTGACCACACTTAGAAAAAGAAAATAAAAGAAAAATGTGATAAGTTTATACGATACACAATATGATAAGACAAGAGAGATAGAGACAAACAATAAAATGTATAAAATAGGTGTTTTTAAAAAAATGTGTGTGTACATGATTGTCCTTTTATATATCTTCAATGCGTTATTGATTTAATCAATTTAAAAGAAAATTTTCTATAACAGTTTATTAAGAATTGGTATAAAAAGATGTTTAAGAGAACGTAAAGTACTGTTGTTTAACTTTTTCACGTTCTTTATTTTTTTTTTCTTATCTTCTTTTTATATTCTAAAATTTTCCTTGCTTTCGTTGTTATTGTCATCTCCTCATCTTTTTCACTTTTTTCAAACTATTTTATTCTCCTTTGTGTTTTTTTTTCTTCGTCTAGTTATCTATTTACCAAACTAAACTTTTTTTTTCTCTTTTGAGTAAATCCACAGCACGTCTTTAGAAATAATCTTTTACGTTTGAAGTAATTAATGTTGTATTTTAATATATTTACAATTTCAAGTCATAATCTGTTTTTATTTATGTTAATTATATGTTTATTGTGAACTTCAATATTTATAATTGTGGCCAATGATATTTTTTAAATTAATATTATTTCTATTGGTTTGAATTCGTATTAAGTTTGAGCTTTTTAGATCTCCGAAAAATTAAATTGTTTAATTTTTGAAAAATATGAGATATATGAATTTTTGGACTCTCAATGAACGATAAAAATTAAAACGCAAATACTCAACAACTACGGCATGATAAAGGTAAAAAATTATTTTGTTCCAACTATCTACGAATAAGTATAAGTTTTAATAATTTATAAGTTATAAGTATTCACTTAAAATTTTTGCAATAATTATTTTTCAATGTAAATGTCATTATCGATTTATTGTTACGATACCACTTTTTCAATATGTAATCACATCTAAGTGGGTTCATAATCTTTAAAAGAAAGATATACTCTTTAACATGTATCCAATACCTTTGTTCTTGAAGCCACACTTGTAAGTGAACCTTTAATGAAATTTCTCTCTAGCGTCTTCTTATTTTTGTAAGCATAAAATGTTAATGATGCTTGTTAACATCGTTATTGTTAATTTTAACTTTATTTCCACTCCAATATAATTTTCACACACATCACATTGTTAAGTTTCAAACCGTAAAATGTGTTATATAACTAGGATCTTAAAGGACAAAATCATGTCATATGTCAATAATTGAATCCTGATTACTTATAAATCATTCAATTTTGGATTGATTTGTTTGAGTTTGATTAAATGTTTGGCATTTAATTTAGTGTTGAAATGATGATTGTAAAACCATTTTAGCAGTTCTTTTTTTTTTTTTTCCAAATGTTGAATGTGATATGGAATGTTGTTGTTTTTGAAGTTATTTAATGTAGACTAAAATAAGTTTTATTAAATTGAATTTGAGGATAAAATTTTTTATTTTAAAAATAATTTATAGTTTTGGTTCAATTGTGTGAAGTTTTTAAGTTTTTTTTTTATTATTTGTATGTCTCACTTAATTAATATTACTCAATGAGATTTAGTAATAACATTTAATGTTGTTTCAGAAACTTGTTGATTCTAAGCCTAATTAGTCATCTAAGCCTAATTAGTCACTTAGATAATGGTGTTCAATGCTCCAATGTTTAAAGGTAGTATTGGAGAGAGTAAAATTGCATTAATTTTTTTATGCTCTATAACCCTTATATATTAAGATATGTGTTCAGTGTTGAAACAGGTATAATATTTAAGTGTTATATATGTCGCCAAAAAGAAAATATGTATTGCGAAAACAATGAAGCATAACTTTAGTAATAGGAAGTCGATGTTTATTTTTTCTCCTTTGAAAGAATATTGGTTAAAGGATGATACCCGCTCAAGTAATATTTCTATTCTATTTATTACAATTTAAGTTTGTTTGTTCTAAATAATTTTCGTTAGATGATAATAGTTATGTGAATTGTTGGGTATTCAAGTGTGAGTTTAAGTTTCACATTATTTAGAAATGAGAAAGTTGAACAACATATAAAAAAGAATACCTACAAACCCAATGCCTTAAGGTTTTAGGTTGAATACACGTGTGTCAATATAAAATATAATAAAATATGATTATAATAAAATTGAAACGAGACGAATGATGTTTTGATTTACGAAGTTAGTTATATGAGATAATAATATGACTTCAATGCTTTGTTTGGATGGACATATGGATTTGAGGGAAATGATTTGTGTAAATTTGAGAAGATTTGAAGGAGTAGATTGAGTTGTCTGATTAAGAGAAAGATAGTTAGATTTGAATGAAAAGTTTGAATAATGTGGTAAGTGTGATTGATATTTATTTTTTTTAAATTGACAAAACTGTAAAATTACAAAACTATCATTATAATTAAAAATAATGTAAAATAAAATTTTATTAATATTATTTCATAAATTATTTTAAAATATTATTATTATTTTTTTATTATTATATAAATATATTTATATTACTATGATATTATGTTATATAATTATAATTAATCCATTATGATATCAACTTTATGTGAACCTAATAGTAATTGGTTATAATTATATAATATAATGTAATATGATATAATAATAATAGTAATGTAAATATATTTATATAATAATATATTTATAATATATACTATATGTTATATATATATATTAATTATATATAAAAAGTAAGATAAAATCAAGAGTATATATATTATTTGATATGGATGAAATGACTTTCCTTTTAATTATCTTCAGGTATGATAAGAATATTAATTTTCGCTCTTTCCTATTTCTATTCTTTCTTTTTCTTTGTATATTAATAAATTCAAACACATTTAATTCCTTGAATCGGTTTCTTTCAACAATACATCATCTCCACCAAATAAGATATAAAATATACAATGTATAGTAAATATTAATAATAATAAGAGATATTCAAGTTTCACTGTTATCCAAATTGATATATATGATTAAATATATCATTATTTTAGTTAAAACTGAGAAATTAATATATATTGAGTGAATTATTAGAATGTTGTAGAATAGAATGTGGTTGTAATATATATATATATATATATATATATATATATATATATATATATATATATATATATTATTTTACCTTAATTTTATTTTTTATAGTTGTATTGATTGTAGTTAGTATAATGAAAGGTATAGTGTGGGGTTTGGATATCAGTTTAGCAGGACCTTAGAAATTTTGTTTAATAAATTTTTTAACATACATTGTTGTTGGATGGATCATGGAGGGTGAACATTGCTTGCAAAGTTTTAGTATTGAGTAAAAAATACCTTGGAATGAGGTGTTTGCATTGTGTATTGATAAAAAATAAAATAAAAATGAGGGAGTGATGTAGATGGAAGGATGATAAAACATTCTTGTGAACTCAATAGCTGCCTCCACGCAGCTTCATCAGCACAGATAGATGGTCGGTTCATACTGCCAACTTATACCTTAAAATCATTTTCTAAAAATTGAGTTATTAATAGAAAAATGTATAAAATGTACGAATCAAACATAATTAGTATAAGAAAAAAATTAAGTTATTAGTCCCCATGATAAAATTTTCTAAGAAAATATAACTCCGTTGCGTGTTGCATTTTAATAATACATATAAAATGCAATTATTATATAGTTTGTCAAAAATAAAAATAAAAAGGTAAATGGGCATAAAATACACGGTAAAAGCATTAACCTGGTGTATTTTTTATTTTTTTCTAATAAAAGAATGTAAATTTCTTTTTATAAAATTAGATAAGTCGTGTCACAGATACACGACTTCTTCACTTTAAGTTATGATACATTGATACGACTTCAGTGTAAATAAAATAAATTGAAGTCGTATTAATATAACACAACTTTATATTATGATACGACAACTTTATATTATGATACGATTTTCGTGTAAAATTCACTTTACTATTAAAATCGTATCAAGTTGATACGACTTTAATGTATTCTTTTATATTGAAATGATGCAAACAACTTTAATTTAATTTATTTTTATTTTATGTTTGTCTAAAATTATGTGAAGACTTATTTATTTGAAGTATTGATATGACACGATTATCCAATTTTCATTAAAAAAAAGAAATTTTCGTCTTTTTAATAGAAACGGAAAATAATTACATGTGTGCTTTTGCCGAAATATACAACATTTTTTGCCGAAATATACAACATTGTAAAGTGAATAATACGTGAAACATTAAAAATATAATAAATGAAAAGATAAAATATATTAAAATTTAAAGGTTGGATTTTGGAATAAATTTATTGAAAGAGTTGTGTTTGTAGTTGTGGATGGAAATGGGGAGGAAAGTTGTGTATACGTCAACATCAAGTAATTAAGACGAGTGAATGAGTTGTGAATTATGAGGCATCTTAGTTAAATATATTTTGTCGTGGAGTGGTGGATCTTTAACGGGATTCAGCAGGTTACATGTTACAACACTTCAACTACTCTTTTCTCTCAATCTAACCAAATCAAGTTATACCAAACCTTTGTTCTTCCATCCATACATCCCAATATAACATTTATCATCTCTTCGCATGGATTTTATTTTATTTTTTTAACCAAAAGAAGCTAATATCATGTCCATAAAGAGTATAACAAAAATAAAACTTAGTAATATCGAGAATAAAGTTATAAGTGTATAAATGTTTTTGTTTTACTTTTAAGTCTTCAGCTGTCTTCACATTTGTCTTTTTCTTCAATTATCTTCCTTCAAGATCGATCTTAGCTATACCACTTTACGTGTAGGAGAGAATTGACATAAAATAAGAAACTAAGTCCTTTAAATCATTAATATAGAATTAAATATACATATTGAAAACTGTGAACAAGAATAAGAGCAAAGCAAGAACCCAATTTAATACCCCTCATCAATTCGAAGCCTCAAAGCTAAGACACTATTATTATATTATTTTGGTACCAAGTAATTGAGTTAGACTTTAGACCTCTTTTAATTGCATTTATTATACATGTTTTTGAGATTTTAGTTTTTTCACAAACATTTGTGGAGTAGTAATATAATATGGTGTTCAGCAAAGTCCAAGCCAATTCCCCTCCAAGGAAAGAGAGATTCCCGGAGAACCGTGCGTGGGCTTAATATTAAACACATTAATAATCTCAATTAATTAATGTTTCTTTAAATCTTAATTACGATATCTCCCAATAAAGAAGTAATGACCCGTGCAAGACAACTCAGCCCCTATATATTGTTTTATTCTAATTATTGGAGGAAATCGAAAAAGAGAGAGATTAGTGTATTGATTTACTACCATTTTAAGAGGAACTTCTGAAAATTAGATTAAATTAATAATGTTGTATAAATAAGGATGATATTAAACACATTAAAGTTGAGATAATATTGTGTATTTATTTATGTATTTGAGTACAGGCATAACATAAGATACAGCTGTATTTACAACTTTGGTGTTGTACATTGTATAATGTATTTTAAGTTGGTCACGCCACCTTAAGAGATGAAGGTCCATGGAGTTATTTGCCATTAAGATGAAGTACTATTTTTGGCACTGGTGTTGCCTTTAAAATAGAAATGAAAAAGAAAAAAAATATGAATAAATAGAAGATGTCTTGTTTGAATCAATTACCTTCTCACTTGTTTTGATAACTGAAAGAGAACTACTGAAAGGGAAATGAATAATTTGTACAATACAGTTTTCATAGTTATTAAAATAATTTTTTGTACTCCTTATTTTTTTTTTGTGATAATTTTTTGATTATTTAAAAATAAAAAGAGGATATTATCTCCTGATTTTACGACAGTTTGGGAGAGGGAGTTATGAGTGCATAAGAAAGTTCTCTTTTTTTTTCTCCCTAAAAAATAATAAAAGGTTATTACTTTTAATTTATCTTTCTTCTTTTTTTATTTACATTGAAACAAACAAGTGGAAATACACGTACTTCCTTCCTTATTTTTAATTTTACAAGTAAAAAAACTATAATTTAAGAAAATAAAAGGATAAATTAAGATATTATATAATTTTTTTTAATTATGTAATTACTTTTAAGTAGAAAATTTATATAATTATGTATTTTATCAAATACTAAAATTATTTTAATTTAGTAAATAATAAAATTATGTAATTAAAAGTAACTTCAAAATAATTATAAAAAATGATATTCATTTATACAGTGGTGTGATGACAAATGAGTAAACACTATCGATCAAAATAATTTATGTTAACTGAATTTTTATTTATATAAGTTTCTTAATTTTTAAATCTGATTTATTTGCCGAATGCAACCTTTTGTATAGATCCCGATCTTTCAAAATACCACTCCTTTCCTTTGAAAATATTTTAAATGTCTATTTCATAATAATTTTTTAAAATAAACCGGTAAACTTAGTGGTCAAGGATGCTTTTATAAATATTAAAAACAAAGTACACACCAATTTATTTTGTTGACCAGCGTTTTAATCATCTATAATTTAATTTTGTATATAATAAAAACAAAAATGCTCATTATTTATACATTTTAAAGTAATGATTTACTAACTTTCTTAAGACAAAAATAATAATTTATAGCAAAAAGACAGCGTATATTGTCATTCAGTGCAATCCTACACTAGCTGAGGGAGTCATGTGCGTTTGATCTTTTGTCTTAATTTTTGTGTTCCTTTATGTTTTTTAATAGTAATTTGAGAAACACATACTGGTTTCCACATTTTTTTTAGCTCAAATCATAATTTATAATTGCTAATCAATAATTGACTTGCTAAACCAGTGGTTAGATGATGGTTATCAGTACCTGGCAAATTCAAGATATTTATTTCATAGAATTACTTGTTTATGTTAATATTGTTACACTAATGTCATGCTATTAAAGTAAAAGGTTTGAAATGTTGTTAATTAAAATATATCGGATAAAAATAATATATTGAAAAATATTACTTTATTTTATCATCAAATATGAAACTATTTTTTTTTTTCAAGAGATGGATTTTTTTAATGGAAGGTAAAAGTTGAATTTGAAGTATTATGATTATGTTGCATTTATTTTGTTGGTTAAGGGGAGCAATAATTATGAAAACATAGGAGACTTAAATTGATGGAAGTAGATTTTAAGATTTGAAGAGGAACAGGAACACTTGTATGATAGCTGGCTCATTCATATCATACTTCATACTTGTACCATGATAAGATAAATAATGGAATCGATCATTAGAATAGATGCTACCCTCATTAAAGACTGGGCCACATTGCCCACTTCTCTCATTAATCACTTCCATGTAACTCACTTCTCTTCTGTGGAAACTCAAATTTGCCAAACACTTCTTCCCAAAATAAAGTCAGATAAAAGGAATGATGTAACGTCATCAAATCAACTAAAATTCAAAAAATCTGAATCCAAATTGCGATAATGTTGAGCACTTAAGTTGTTTCCCCACGATAATTACTTGTAAAAAACACTGTTTTACTGTCAAAATAAACAAACATCTCAGTGCTACAAGAATGATTGGACGGCTATGATGTCATGATTTCCGGAACTTCACCTCATCAATTTTTTTATGAAAATTTAAAAATTAAGTCCTTAGATAATGAAATAAGTAATTGTATGAAATAAATATAATTACAAAAAAAAATATTTATTTATTGTTTGATTAGTTTAATGTTGTTGCTTGTTTACAAGGAAAGATGTTGTTAGAACCTAGAATGTCCTCAAAATTCTTTTCCTTTCTTGCTGGTTTATCTGAACATGAGAAATTGGACCAGGAAGGCAGGAATCTCATTTTCTCATTGCTTTTTCTTTTTATGTTGGTTGTTGTGTAACAAATGAGATATAGATATTTTAATTAAATTGGAACTTTTATCTCAATGATCAATGTTGAAGGTAAATTACTAATTGAAAGCATTAGAAAGGTATCATCACATGTGTGGACGAATGTAAAATGGGAAGAAAATATTTGAATGATGTAGAATTTGAATGGGGGACATGGAAAAGAGTGAAGAGTTGCAGGCGAATATAATATAAAATATAAAAAATAAAAATAAAAAAATAGGGGTGAATTAATGTGATGGTGAAAATGTGGTCCCGGGTGCATCCATCCATCACCATCTCTGGAGATGAAGCCATGCAACGGGAATCATGAGATTCCCTTCCACATCCATTACGGTAGGCATGATAACACCTCATCAAACCACCAGGGCTGGCGTCTCGTCTCAATGGATAAGACCATCATCAAACGCCGCCCATCCAACGACTCCAACTCACTCATCTCCACGTGTCTCTTCCACAACACCCGATCCTACACTCTTCGGAAACCTCCTCTCCACCCCACCTATTTAACCCTAGTTACTTTCTAACCTCTCCCCGGTACAACACAAACTCCTTATCCTCCTCATTCTCACTTTCTATTTCTCTCTCTTTCTCTCTGCCAGCTCCAACAACTACACAACACACCTCGCTATTCCAATGGCGTCTCAGATCTAGACGCTCCTCTGCTCTTAATATTCCTATTCGGAATACTCTTATTCTTGTTCAGCTTCTCTTTCAGAACGATAGCGTTTCGGGTTATATTCCATTGGACATGCGGCCCAGAGTAGCCTACTCCTTCCCCGAGGAGGTGCTCGAGCACGTGTTCTCCTTCATCGAGTGCGACAAGGACCGTGGCTCGATCTCCCTCGTCTGCAAGTCCTGGTACGAGATCGAGCGCTGGTGCCGCCGGAGAGTCTTCGTCGGCAACTGCTATGCCGTCTCTCCGGCCACCGTCGTCAACCGCTTCCCCAAAGTGAGATCCATTACTATCAAGGGCAAGCCGCACTTCGCCGACTTCAATTTGGTCCCCGAGGGTTGGGGCGCTTACGTCGCCCCTTGGATCAAGGCCATGGCCGCTGCCTACCCTTGGCTCCAGGAGATCAGGCTCAAGAGGATGGTCGTCACCGATGAATGCTTGGAGCTTATTGCGAAATCGTTCAAGAACTTCGGAGTGCTGGTGCTCACCTCTTGCGAGGGTTTCACTACTGATGGACTTGCCGCCATTGCCGCCCATTGCAGGTTTCGATGCTGTTTCTTTTGTTTCCCCCTTTGGTATTGCAAACTCAATTTCAGAATGAAATGTTGATGAGATTGGTTAGATTGCTTTTTCTTTGTAGTAGAAGAAAAAATTAGTAAGGATCCTACTGGAAAATATTTGGAAACTATAAGGCCTCGTGCCTAAAATTTAACTTTTAGGGTTTTTTTAGATTGTTTTTTAGGAGTTTATGTTATATGGTGGTAAGTTTGGTCAATCTGATAGAGCTGTTTGTTACTTTTTTTGTTTTTGATGTGTCAGTATTGTTAATGACAATGACTGTTGTGTTGTAATTTGGTCCAGTGTGATTCTTTTTTTTTTTTTTTTTTTTTTGGTACATGGTTCTGATATATCCGTCGTGTGGTAATAAATTGTAGGAATTTGAGGGAGTTGGAGTTACGGGAGAGTGAAGTGGATGACATTTGTGGGCACTGGCTTAGCCATTTTCCCGATTCATACACATCCTTGGTTTCCCTT
>Ga0209700_101078_pt1 | contig 55113 bp, 31 predicted proteins | sample SiratroredBW_FD_187528 | JGI IMG/M metagenome (GOLD analysis project Ga0209700, IMG submission 187528) | Root nodule microbial communities of legume samples collected from California, USA - Siratro red BW (SPAdes) (version 2) | ecosystem: Host-associated > Plants > Roots > Nodule | place: USA...
TGGCTTGTGCCCGTGGTTTTTACTTCTCACATTGAGAAGGTTTTCCACGTTAAAATTCCTGTGTCCTCCTGAAGTGTATTTTGTTGTTGCGATTATTTGTTATTGCTCCTCACAGGTTCTTGCGAGTCAGGGAAATTATTATCCGCTGCTTATTAACTCTGGTTGAATTGAGCTTTATTGAGTTATATTTCCCATCAATATGACCTGCCTATTTGAAGAAATGGAACACAGAATGATCAAATTGAAGGGATGAAATATGAACAATAACTAAGCACTTGTAATGATTCAATTATGCTTTTGTGTATGATTGTAGCCTTAAATATTTTGAACCTTGTACATACCAGCCATTAAAGCTGCATTTAACGACAAAAGATTAGAACTATAGGTATTTGAAACTAATTAATGTGCATCTCAAGTACATAGTAGAAACTGGTCAAACTAGACCAGTTGCATGATTCTAGGAAAAATTTTCGTGGGTACTTCATGATAGAATAGTATTTTCTCTTCCGTTATAGGGTGCAGGAGAAAACCATGGAGGTGCAGGAAGAAACAACCCAAAAGTTGAATGTGATAAAGAAAGAAAATATTTTGGAAAATGTTCTTCAGGTAATAGCAAACTGCTGTATATATGTCAACAATAGGTCATGTACTTGAAAAGAATTTAGCTTTAATAACTTAGACATTTATTTATATACTAAATATAATTATAGTAGATCTTGAAAATTCACAAAAATAAAATAAGTTATCAAAAATAAATGTATATTGATTCACATTCAAACATTTATCAAATATAGAACAACACATGAATAACATGTTAAAAAGTGTGAAGATTTATTCAGTAAAATTTTGTTAACAGATTTCTAAAAATAGTTTAGAAACATTAGATCATCTTTTAATTAAAGTATTTGGTGGAACAAGATCACCTGTTTTAATAAGAATTTTTTGTTATTTTCTTGGACAGTGTCTTTTTAGATAATCAAAAGAGTACCAGATTGTCAACTATATCAGTTTAACTTCTCAACGTTAGTTAGCATTTTCAACTCTTAACCGATGCACTATGTAGATGACTTTGCAATTGATTTTGACATGTTCTCGAGAAGTTAATTTGATAGCTTTAATTGTATAGATAGAAACTTGTAATGAACATTCATCTTTAATTTTGAGTTGAGAATTCATTGTGAGATAGGCTGTGTTGTAATATTAGTTTTTATTCTTAGTGAATTTTTGAATATGGACCTAGATTGTGTTTCAGTCAAATTACACAAACTCCTCTAACTGATTCTTCAATTACTTTTCTTATTTACTTTCCGTCTCTTCTTGCAGTTTCTTTTGTTATAGTCTAACATTTATTTGTAGTAGACAATCCAATGGATTGTGAGCTCAAACAAAGAATATTTACTTATATATATCCTAGAAAACACTTGTATTACCTATGTTATAGTAGAGAGTAACACTTGATCCAATCCATTTTTCTGATCTACATGTGGTTCGTAAAGTCAAGGATCAAAATAAGTTCATTACAATCTAAGTCATACATCTACAAATGTCACAATATGCAAGAACTTGTCTTTAAATTCTCACTAGCTAATGTCTTAATCTACATTATTATAGACCTCAATGAAGCAAGGAAAATCTCTATTATACCATAAGTTTCTTTCTTTAATACACTCATGACAAAAGTTCGTGTATCGTTCTAGATTTGTGACCTCAACTCATACATTCATTCATGTATATTAACCATAAACATTCCCTTAATCATCAATAACATACAATATCAAAGTAAACAATAAATATCACATTACTAAATTGAATAATTGATTAAAATAAACAACTATAAATCAAAAGTATCACTTGAGCGACATACTTTAGCTCAAACAAGCTACAATAAAGACAAAAATGTATGTTACTGATTCTTTTGCTCAAGCTATGCAATGCTGCTTAAATAGAGACCATATTGCTTAAACATCATTATAAAACTAGAATGATGAAACAATAAAAAACATTATTTATTCTTGCTCTTCCCTTAAGCAACATATCACTTAGAAATGAGCTTTTAAATAGGAGGGGTAACCATTGCCTCTTTGCAACTCAGCCTTTAAACTCCACATTTAAGCAAGGCAGGTTGTCATTCAAGTGTTCAAATGATTATTTAAGCGACAATTCTTTGAATTAGAGGGTTACAGCTTGAGCAACAACTTGACACCCAAGAAAGATAAGTATAAATTAACCAAATATGCAAAAGTTTCAAACTAACTAAAATAATTTTTCTTTAACTAAACTATTATTCTAACAATTTTAAAATGTTTAACTTGAAGAACATATAATGTTCATTCCACGTGTATACCAGTACAACCAAATTTGACTTTATAAAAGTTTAGTGTACAATTGAAAGCAATTTCAAATATTATCCAAATTGAACCTATCATACCAAGTTTCAAGTGTATAATTAAATCCAACCATTCATCAATTAACATCATAGATTTTTGATTTTATTATCAAGTTTGACCCTAAATTCAAGTTTGATCAAAGCATTGTACATACATTTGCTCAAACCAAATATTAGTACCTAAGACTTAAATTTTCAATTTTGACATAACATCTAAGTTTCAACAATATTCATCAAATAATCTAAACTTTAATATTTGTCTCTCTTCTTAATGTATCTTTATAGTATCAGAGAATATCATATTGTCTACTTTACATCACTTGTAACTTTCTTAATTTATTATTATAGAATTTGTTGATTTGACATATCAAGCTCAGTTAATGAAATACTATTAACATGTCTTTTTTAATTATTTTGATGTGATTTATAAAAGTTAGCTTTGACATACTATTTTATATATAAATAAAACTTGTATGAATTGTTGTAATCAATGAATGGTAGAAAGTTCAGAAAAACCTTTTTACTAGTGATAATATATATTATAGCAGACTTTTTTTATTATTATAGATTGAAGTTAATTACTATTTCAATTAACCATGTTAAATTTTTTTATTAACCATTGAATTATCCTTGTAAGTTATTGAATATTGATTTTTTTTTTCTTTTTTACTCGTTTGTATTGATATGTTAAATTTTTTTGTTAACCATCGAGCTATCCTTGTAAGTTATTGATTATTGATTTTTTTTTCTTTTTTACTCGTTTGTATTGATAGATGGTCTAGCAAATTTGTAAATTATTTCTTAATACTAAAATAATGGAAAAACTATTAAATCTAAATTAAAATATGTTTTGTTACCTTTTAGTTTTAAATTTAAAAAAAATGAAAATCGATTTTTAATTTGTAGTTTTTATTTTTTTTCAATATAAAAGTATCATCAATTTTATAATTTACATGTGAGATTTAAATTATTGAAAAAAGCACGTAAAGAATCAATAAAACATAAAGTACCAAATATTTTAAAATTGAATTAAAAGTAATTTCACCACCAGATTTGTCAAATTTCATTAAAATTCAGTATTTTTTTTTTATCTGTGAATAAATTTACTCAAACTCAAATACACTCTAGCTAGGCTATTGACTTAATTTTTTTAAATACACTATGTTTGATTGATACACTGTTTGGATAAAGAGAGTGATGTATTAAATTAGAAAGACAAGTAACAAATAAAATTTTAAAAAATATTTAACCTCTTCAAAATTTACCCCTTTTATATACTTAAACTTTTAGTTTCATCTTAATTCATAGTTAAGCTTTAGTTCTTGATAAATGATTTAAATTTTATTTTATTTTCCCAATTCCTAAACTGTATATCTTTTTGCACACAGACATCTTAATTAACCCTTACACTTATCCCCTTTTCAAACAGTTTCTTCTCTAACTATTTATTTATTTCAATTCTCCATCATTTTCTTAGTTTTTTTAAATATCTTTTTAAGCAATATTTATTTTAATTTCTTTGAAATTAAATAAATGATCATGTCTTTTATTCTAAGAATTTTTTTTATTTTCCCAATAAATTTTAGTCATTTTTCCGATAAATTATTATTGGTTTTTCTTAAAATATTCTTTCTTTACTGGTAAAATATTCTTCTAAACATATAGAGATATGCATGTTTAATTTGGTTTATTTGTAAAAATAATATCATTTATTTTTTTTAAAGTTTTTAGAGGAATTTTACAAGTATATAACTTTTTTAGCAGACTATTTTGTTTTTACATTTATCATAATCGATACATAAGTTTTTACTGTCATGAGAAAGCTAAGAACTGTTTGTTTAGTTTTGATTTTGTTTGTGTATTAAATAAAATAAAATTTTATTTTCAGAGATTATTAATATAAAACTTTTGTACTATGTCAAGTAATTTAAATTCTAACAATAATTCATAGTCTTACATGTATTTATTAAAATTAGTGTATTTAAGTAGAATCATAAAGACACACGACCACATACATACGAATGGCGTACGGTAGAGGCGGCGTAGAACGTACCCTCCCGCGTTATTTTGGTGCTTAATACTATTTTTATTTTCCTAAAAATAGTTTTATTATTTTTTGGGCCTTATTTTGGTTCTTCATCACATTACAACCTTTTTTTTATGTTATATAATTATATACCACTGTGAATTTTCATAACTATATTATTATTATTATTATTAGATAATACAGATGAATATATATGAATATATCTTTACCTTTTTGGGACTCTACTCTGCGACTTTGATCTGCGCTTGACTTTGTTCAATTCCACTTCAAGGTACTCTTTCCGATCGTCGATTTTCCGTTGCTTCAATTCGCTTTTCAAATTCGTCTCCAACCCTATTTTCCCCAATTTCCCCAATTCAACCTAGGGTTTTTTTGTTGCCAACCAATTGATTCTCGCTCGTATCCCCAATTCCGATCTCCGTGAATTTTTCTACACCCTTCTCTGTATGATGGTTGCCACTGTCTAGTTCGTTTCTCTATTAGTTGCCGTTTCGGTTTTACTACAAAATTGCGGTCCAATTTCGTTTTTTTTTTTTTTTAAACTATTAAAGAGGAGAAATTCGTTTTCGGGTTTTGCTTGTCTTTTCTGAACTATTCGATGTTTGGCATTTAGTTTTATTCGTCGCGGGGAATTTGGAGTTGGGATTTCGTGAAATTGGTAATGTACGTTAGTGAGTGTTCATTGATGTTAGTGGAAGCTTGTTTATTTTCTATTGAGCGTCGTTCAGTAAGGAGTTTTCATAAGTAGTTTGTTTTAGCTTTCCTTTCGTCTTACTTGATCTCGTGGTAAATATCTATTTGGAGTTGTATATGGACTCGTTATTATTATTATTTTTTTTATTTTTTATTTTTTTTATATAATGTACTTTAGCATTGTTTGGATAAGCTTCTTCGTAAACAGTTAAGGAGAAGATCATAAGGAAGTAAAATGAATTGGGTTTTTCTGATAAATTAAAATTAACCATCTTCAGTTTTTGGGGCAAGTTAGATCAGAAGCTTCTTTTGACGTTTAGTGCTTAAGTTGATTTTAACTTATGAGAGAACCTCAATTCATTTTATCTTATTTTCTTCTCCTACAATCCTTATGGAAAATTTTATCCGAATATTATCTAGCGGTTAATTATCAATATTTCTGTCTGCATTGATAGGTTTCGGGCAGGAATTGGGAGATTCAGTTTGATCTTGCAGTGCAAAAGAAAGTATTTCTTTTGACCTGCCTTCCAAGCTTTAGTAAGGTTAACAGCTTAATGTTGAGTTCTGGGAATAACTTGAACAGTAACAGCAGCAGCGGGATAACTTCTTCGGACATGCCACCCTTGCCACAGTGTTTGCCACTAGATTCAATTACCGTAGGCAATAGAAAATATACAGGAGAGCTAAGAAGGGTTCTTGGTGTTTCTGCTGGAAACACGTCTGAAGACCAATCTTTTGGAGGTCCACATCCTAAACCCATGGCTCCTGGATCTTCAGGGGAACTAAAGCACTTCAAAGAAAGTGTACAGGATGCCTCCAGAAAGGCAAGGTATATGATTGCTATCCTACCCAATTTCCTCCGACATCTTCTTTATACCCAAAAAGTTCTATTTGTAAGGCTGGACGATAAATAGAATTTAGTATGGCTAAGTCAATTGTGAAATGAATGGTCTCATTACCTTACAGTTCGTGTAATTTTTATTGGGGTGTAATTGGTGACGATGTTAGGAATTGACTACGAGAGGAAAGTCCAACCCAAAATACTAGTCCATGAGGTGGGTGGGAGAGCCGCGAGGCTTAAGTACTAGATAAAGTAGTTTATTCTATTCAATGTGAGGCTCTTACCATAATATCAGTATGCTTGGCCTTCTTAATTCTATATGACGTTAAGATTTGTAAAATATTTGCGATTATGTTTTATCTACTGTAGAAGTTAGTTTCAAATGCAAATTGTTTACCTATCATTTTATGACACAGTATATTCATGTTGGTGTACTAATGCAAATGTATAATGTTGATCAGGGATAGATCAAAAATGTTTCGGGAATCTTTGTCTAAATTGGAAAAGTACGAGGCATTAAACATAAAGAAGCGACCAAGGTCTGATTTATCTAGTGACAGGGGAAGTGGAGTAAACTTGACAAAGATGGGTAACCAGATTCACAAAATCCCTAATGATAATCTAACTCAGAGATCAGAAGCAAGGACCTCAAATTCAATGCTGAACAAGCGAATTCGTACATCAGTGGCAGATGTGCGGGTGCGTATGCTTTATACTATTGTTTTTTATATATTATTATTGAAATTCCATATTGCTGACCTGTCATATGTTGTTAAATACTTTTTAGCAATATGGACTTTAAGATTTATGAGGGCCAAACAGGAATGCATTATATACACATCAATTTACTCATTTAAATTTTCAAGCTCCTTTTTATTCCCAAAAGAAAATATTAAGTTGCTTCTCGCCTAGTTTAAACATTTTATAATGGAATAATTTGAGTAAGTAAAGCATTGATAAATGATATACTGATGTCAGATTTTAAAAATGGACAACTTTTTGCTCTGGTTTCTTCTTGGTTTTGATTTATTAATTTGTCCTAATAATCTGCTCGTGTTTACTTTCACTCTTTCTTTGTGACCTTGCTCACTCTGCAATGCTCCCAGGAGGAAAGTAGGTCTGCTGCTATTGGAAGGGCACGGATGGTCACAGAGAAGGATGCAAATCTGGTTCAGACACTTGGAGGGAGCTCTGTTCGAACAGAAGAGAAAACTCGCAGATTACTTGCTGGAGGTGAAGGGTTGGATCAAAAAATAAAGAAAAAGAGGTCTGTTGGAACTGTAGGAAACAGAATTACAACTACTGAAGGGGATGTAAAAAGAACTGCTCTTCCCAAGGGAAATGCTGATTTGAAGATGCGACTTTATGATGCTCAGGGTTTCAGGTAGTTAATTAGTTTTAATTTTCTCTTCCTTCTAAATTGCAATATATATTTTTCAAATGTATATTGTAGATGGAGAGTGTCTTGGAGGCCTTTTAGGTTTTTCTGTGCATCATATATGAAGACTATTTCACCGTGTTAATTGTGAAATACAGCATTCCAAAGGAATCCATTTGTTGTGTTGCGATATTGATACTTGCACTTTCAATATCATCAGTGTTGGGTGTACTTGTCTGGTTCATTCAGTATTCTGTTGCTATTTGTTCTTTTTTTTAAAGCATTCCTGTTGTCTACCTGTTTGAAGGGGAAAAAAACTTTCTCACTTTCATTCTCTTCATTGGCTACTAAACATAAGTGGAGCCTGGGCCTCTCTGGGCATTTTCTTTTGTTTGGTAAAATTACAGCTTTCAGTTTGGGTATCTTTACGATAACACTCACCTTTCGTTCTGTACGCTTTTTTTTTTCCTGTTTGGTGATTCTTCAGAGTTACTTAGATTTTAATGATCCCTTGGACATACAGTTTTTTCCATGGTGTAATTTTTTTGTAGTTGAAAAAGAGGTTGATATTTAATTCAAACACTTCTGATAATCCCCATTTCTATTAAAAAAAGATTAGGTTAGAGAAGTACATATACTTAACTAGTATGCTGACTAATTTCTTATTTAAAGGCCTCCTTTTTTATTTCTTTCCTGGAAAGTTAAATGCTTTGCTTTCTATGTTTGTTAGTGAAATAATTTATGAATCAATTGCAGGAACATATCCAAGATGGAGCTTGTTAGTCATAGATAAATGTTTTGTACACCTCTCTGTATATTACATTAACAGTTGATGAATGCATCAAGGTTAACTATGTTGATTTTCTTCACTGCTATAGGACTCAGTTGGAAAATTCCATTCTTTTAAGTTTGAATTACATGTATATTGTTTGTTTATATTCTTAAGTTGACTAACCTATCACAATCAGCATTAGATAAAAGTTCATCTACATTATACTGCTTGATCTTTTTCTCCCGCTAATCTTTTTATCCAGTAATTTTCCTCTTTGGAATGTTGTTTACTTGGGTGATTCTTCAAATATTAGGTCGTCATATCATTGGCGAATGGTTTGTTGCAACTTTTGTTATTGGAGAACAGAAAAGCAAAACTAGTTCTTTTGTATTAATACCGTTTTTTGGGTGAAGATTGAAGTCTGGATCTGGTGGAATCAAGTCTGAGGGCTCTTCAGAGCTTACTACTACCGGTGTGCGCATGATGCTTACAAGTGAGCAAGGTGTTTCTGCTCACAGGGAGCACATAGCTGAGCAGAGAGTTGTTGCTAAAGGAAACAACAGGTTTGAACATATATTGACATGGCCTTTATTTCTACTTTTATAGTTGTTTTATCTGTCAAATTGTGAGATTCTGGACTAAGATTTAGCACAATCATGTTTTACACTGGTTGTTATTTACATTTATGTATTTGATTGCTATTTAAAAATTTATTAAATTTTTATGTTTCTACAAATAGGGCAAGCACTCAGGAGGACCCAGCAAGCAGTCCTAACACGATAATTAAAAACAAGGTATCTCGAGCACCAAGGACAGGTTCAGTTAGTGCACTAGAATCATCAAACAATCAACCTTCATCTACGGCTTTTCCTGGTTGGTAACTGCCTTCAAATTCTTATATGAACTCTCAGTGGTTGGTATAACAAATAATTAAAAGCCTTTTTACATCCATAGGTTCTTCTATACATCCAATGACCCAGTGGGTTGGTCAGAGACCACCTAAAAATTCACGCTCACGAAGAGTTAAAGTAGTTTCTCCTGCCTCACGCAATCTTGAAGTTCAGGTCTCATCCGAAGGATGTCTAACTTCCGATTTCAGTGTTAAAGCTTCTTCTGCTGGCAACAATGGCTTTCCACCGGCAAGCAGTGTAGACAACAGTAATCCAAAATATAAACGACCACCTGATGATATTTCATCTCCCTTTGGATTATCTGAAAGTGAAGAATCTGGAGCTGGGGAAAACAAAATAAAAGAGAAAGGAGTGAATGGTAGTGACTTTGCTATGGCATCAGATAAGGCTGGGGCTTCTATGTTTCAAATGAGGAAGAATAAGATACCAACTGATGAATCTGGAGATAGTGTGCAGAGACATGGAAGAAGTGGAAGGAATGTATCATTAGTTAGACATGGCCTCCCTTCTGGAAGGGAAAAGTCAGAGAATGGACCAATAATGAAGCCAGTACAGGACATGAAGCCTAATGATAAGAGTAAAATGTAAGTTGACTTTATTTTAAAAATTAGTTCATCTTTTCTCCTTCCATTTCTAAAATCATCTTTGTATCTTTCTGAATGCAGCAAATATGGTCGGCCTCCTTCTAAAAAGCAGAAAGAGCGCAAAGTTGTGGCTCGTGTAGGGAAGCAACTGAACATTGGTTCTGCTGATTTTGGAGGTACTGTTGATATTTAGAAGATAGTTTATTTGGGAATTTTAGTTTTATGGTAGGGATGGATAATCGCCTTCACTTTGCTTATGTGTGGTAGTGATATTAGTGTGTAGGTTTTACCCAACTGAAATATTTTTACAAGTTATGTCATATCACTCTCAACTTTTCAGACATGTAGAGGCTATCATAACAAATGATTTTCAGTGGTTATATTTATATTATTATACATATAACTTATTCTATCATCAAAATTATTTTTCTGTATTAAATTTGTGGTATAATTTCGTTTTCAGCTTAACTATTTTCATATATATTTGCTTTTCTTTATGTTTTCACACACTGTATGATGTGATTGTCCAGGTGAATCTGATGACGATCGTGAAGAGTTATGTAAAGCTGCAAATGCTGCTCGTAATGCTAGTGGTATGCTTCTTTAACCATTTTACCTTCTTCTAAATGTTTTTCTTTTTGGTATGTTGTTTTATATTTCACTACTTTGGTGGCTTATCGCAGACCTTGCTTGTTCGGGTCCGTTTTGGAATAAAATGGAGTCTATTTTTGCTTCTATCAGCTTGGATGATGCATCGTACTTGAAGCAACAGGTAGCAACTGGGTCTTAAGCATGTTGTGTTTTTTCTGGAAATGTGAAGTTACCATCTGACTCCCAATCTGTGGTTAGATTCTAACTTACTATATTTTTTGTTTTTTGGTTGTTTAATCAGCTCAACGTTGCCAAGGAATTTGATAAAAGTTTATCTCATATGTTTGGCATTGATCAAGATCTGTTGGTAAGCGTTTGGCACTATACAAAACTATCCTATATCTTTCATTTTATCAATAATGAAGGACTTCTGTCTTGATCTCCTGTAAATTTAAGGTTTTCACTATTAAACCACAATTTTCATCTGGAGGAATATTGTAACTTGTAACTTTGTATTTCTGCAGGGTGTTGTTATAAATAACAAGACCATTCAAGATTCAGAGGAAAGAAAGAGAAGTCAATGTGATGAAGAATCAACTAAGTTTGATGCTTTGGGTGGAAAGAAGGACATGGAAAGACAAGACAAGGTTGCCCCATTATTTCAAAGACTTCTTTGTGCTCTAATTGAAGAAGAGGAATGTGAAGAATCATATCACCAAAGTGATGCAAAGAATATATCTCGACAATGTGCCAGTGATGACTCTCACTGTGGGTCTTGTAATCAAATTGATTTTGAACCCAAAGATCGGGATAGAATGGATTCTGAAGTTGAATCAGAGGTGGATCTTCAAATTCAGAAGAACTGCATGTTGGATAGACTATCCTGTGATAAGAGCACCACATCCAATACATTTAGATACCCAAACACATCCAGTTCTTTACAAAGCACTGGAGTTTGGCAGGGAGATGAAGAGTTTTCTCTCTCAGATATCACACATACTGGAGAAATATGTTCAAATGATCTTGATCAACTGCAGCATGCTGAATTAAGTGTTCCTAGTTTTCCTTCTCCTGATGGCCAGTATCAGCTAATGTCTCTGGATGACAAACTGCTGCTTGAGTTGCAGAGCATTGGCTTATATCCTGAAATATTGGTAGGATTTTATTTTATATATGGAACTACGATTATCATAGTTATTTGAAGCTTATTACCATATTCATATCTATAATCCTTAATCTTACTTTGCTTGGCGCAGCCTGATTTAGCTGAGGAAGATGAAGCTATTATTAATCAAGACATTGCTAAACTTGAGAAAGCACTATACGAACAGGTTTATATTGAAATAATTTTTCATGTTATCTTTTTTTTATCAAATCTATCTCATTGACCTTAAATTTGGTCCATTCTTATATCTGTATCCCTTATTTTGATTTATTAATAGAATCAAAGGAAGAAGAGTACTTTGGACAAAATTGATAGAGCTATTCAAGAAGAGAGGGATGTGGAAAGGCGGTAAGTGCTAAATATGTTTTTCCTCTGATCCCTCTTTGTATTTTCAATTTCATTACCTGTATAGCTCATGTCCTAATTTCCTTTTATTTTCTAGTATTCATGAGTCACGACTTTCCATTTCTTGAATTTGTGCTTAAGATGTAATTGAATTTTATTAAGATTATGAGCTTTTTGTGTGCAGGAAGATTGACCAATCTGCATTTGACCATCTTACTGAAATGGCTTACAGAAAGAGATTGGTACTAAATATTCCTCTATCAACCTTTTATTGAATTTTATTAAGATATGATCTACAAATTTCCTTACCATTTTTTATACTTGATTTTAGTAAGATTTACAAGATTTGTAATAAATATCCCTCTAGTCATAAAATCTTGCACTTTATAACACACAATTACTTTGGTTAGGGCCAATTTTATCAGAACTAGGCATTGGGTACTGGTTGAACCATAGTTACTAGTTGAACTATTTGAATCAGTGTAAGTAAAATAAAGTTTAAAATATGTATGTGCATGTATTTTTGGCATATATTAATAATAAAAAAAAACTTGGTGGTGATCTGGTGGTACGATACTGCACATGGGCCTTCTTAGTCAAAGGGTTCAATTCTTGTTCACTTTTTGTATTTTGCTTAAACACCTTGTGCATACCTCAAGCTAGAGAGAGAAAGTTTCTTGGGCTTTGTGCTACATTAAACAAAAACTTTAGGTCACATGTTGGACAACGTTCCTCCACCTTGGGCCCCTCGTGCGATTTAGTACAACAGTTTTTCTTCACCTTAGACTGCATGAAAAATATCAGTCCCCGACTAAAATGGTTTTCCAGTACTGAGTTTAGATAGTTTAATCCATGTTGAGGTCATTGTTGGTATTATAATTGGATACATTTATGAACCAATAAGCAATTCAACCCAGTTATATGCTCGGGTTATGGTAACTGGGCAGAGCATAACAGAGGTTTGTCCTTGTACCCACTATACAGTCATGCAGAGCAACGTATTTGGTTGCTTTGAAGATATTGTTGGCTTCTATATTCTAGATGTAGTAGGGAGCTCTGGTTGTCTTTGTAAAACTTACATGCTTAAACACCAAATCAGTCTTTGATAGATTTGGTTTCAGTGTAGAATTTGCTAGACAGGCCATGTTGTTTTCTGCTGTGTTGGGAACTTGAATTTCTACTTCTTTAGATAACTGTATTTTAGTTTGTGTTGTTGTTATCTTTTTGAGTGATACATGGGAGTGATCCATAGTTTCTCCCTCCCCTGTTCCATTTCTGCCTTGTTTCCCCGTAAGTTCTTTCTAGTTCTATGATATTGGTGATGACCTTCTGTGTGACAATTTTAAAGTGTCACCAATAGACAATTTCTCCACATTTAATGTGTTCTTTTCTAGATATTCAGTTTATTGAGTTGTGGGTAATGTAGGTTACAATTCTAAGGTCACGGGTGATTGGGAATATTTTGTTAATGAATGAGTGAGGTCCTTTGATTAGTTGTAATAATTAGTTAATGAATTTCATATATTTGCAGGCAAGCCGTGGAAGCAAAAATTCAAAAGGTGCAGTTCACAAGGTGTCTAAACAAGTTGCTTTGGGTTTTATCAAGCGTACTCTTGGAAGATGTAAAAGATACGAAGAGGCTGGCATTAACTGCTTTAGTGAACCAACCCTACAAAATATAATGTTTGCCCCACCTTCACGTGAGAATGATGCTCAACCTGCAGATTGTATGGTGTCTGGCACAGCCAGTAATACATGTAACAAAACTTCCCATCAAATTGAAGCCAGAAAATCAGGTATTCTAAAATTCTGCTTTTGTATTTGATATCATTGGACGTATTGTTACTCTTTTTAGTATATATTAGGTCTTAGAAGACATTGATAAATGATCACCCTGTTTCTTCCTTTATGCAAGTACTGTTTCATTGACCGTATCTTCGCTAACATGTAAGAGATTTGTTTGTGTTAATTGGTTGACTTGATTTTTTCCCACTTAATTTTTGTTGTGTCTATTGCTACAGGTGCAGTTTCTAGCGCTTCCGAGAAATATGATTGCCATAGAGATTATGCAGACAGGGGATTGGTTGATTCTTTTCAAGGTTCAATTCAGTCATCAGAACAAGCATCATCCAAGAATGGGTCCGTGTTTATCAAAGAAAAGAAGAGGGAACTGCTGGTCAATGGTGGTGTCAGTGGTTCCTCCTCAAGAGCATCAAATCTTGATGGTGCTGTTCATGGTGGAGTGAAGGGAAAGAGAAGTGAGAGAGATCGGAATCAAAGCCGAGACCAGAGCAGGCAAAATTCGATTGGTAGAGCTGGACGCATGTCACTGGACGGTAGCCAAAATGAGACCAAACCAAAAGCTAAGAAGCAAAAGATTAGTGGTAGTGGACATGATAGGTTTACGGAAGCGAAGGATTCTGCTCGTTTACCAGCTAATGATACAATCAACAATGGTACCAAAGATGTGGCTACATTATCTGGTGTGGACACTTCTCAAATAAAGGAATCCAATGACTTTGGGAATTTGCCACTTCCTGATTTAAGTTCAATAGAAGAATTTGGTGGCGCACATGATCTTAGTTCTTGGTTGAACTTTGATGAAGATGGCTTGCAAGACCATGATTCTATTGGCCTTGAAATTCCAATGGACGACCTATCAGAATTGAATATGCTTATGTGAAGGGATATAACTTACACTCTACCGGTTACACGTATTATCTCTGAAGGAGAGTTTGTATGTATTCAGTGAAACCTAGTGGGCATCAAGATCCTGATGGTGCTTGAGTTTCTCTGAAGAGAGAACTTGTGATTGGGGATTACGAATTTTGACACATTTATAGGGTAAACGGGAGATGTGGAGAAACTGGTAATTGCAATTCCATATTTTTGTTGAAAGTTGTATAGAGGAAGAAGCTTCAATCATGGATTTCATGAAATTGCTTTTTTGGATCCCTTCTCTCATGAATCTAACTAGTTTTGCTGTTTTCAAGTCATTGTCTCAGAAATTACTTTCTATATAGGAGATTAGATTATAGCGCTCTGCCATTCGTAGTGGTTTCATTTCTCAAGCTGTGACTTCAGCTACGTCACAGTGTACACTTTATTATGTCCTTGTAGTAGAACATGCTCGCATATTATTGATTGTTTTCTCCTGAATAATGGAGAATGAAATTTTAATGTAGTTTTTTCTGGGATTTAACTTATAAATTAGTTCCATCTGAAGCCACCTAATACCAGTCATTGATGACTGAACAGACTAACGATTCATGTCTTATGTCCAGTCTTTGGATCTGCTTATTTTCTGCTGTTTTCTCAGTCAGCCCTTCATCATTCAATCATGTAAACTTTGTTTTACTGTTCCAATAAAGTCACTAACAATTATGCTTGGCATTCATCTTCAACTGGCTATTGGTTATTTGTTTTCTAAAATTGTTTTGTTACGATATACTAATAAAACTTGATCAATTAAGAAATTATTTCATATTTATAATAATAAACTTCAGAAAACTTCTCATGACAAAATGCCATAATACTGGGCCAATTCTGACTTGTTAGCTATGGGTTGCCCGCACCAGTGTTTTTTCTTGTTGTACTCCCATAATTACTACATGCACCACCATCTTTGACACTCACCATTCTGGAAGGAAAACTTTTTTCTAAAAATTTTATTTCAGAAATTATTTGAAAATTTTAACGAAAATTTTGTTTTGAAAAATCACATTCTACAAATTATGGAAAGCTTGGAAGATTTTCGGAACAAATAATCTGAAAGTTACCTTTATGAAGGATAAAATATCATTTTAAAAGTTATAGGGGCGCAGTTAAAAATAATTGAGGTGTAGGAAGAAAAAGCCCACTTAATTTTCGTTTTATGATTATATGATTCACTGTTAATTTAGTTTTGGTTTGCAGTTTTCACAGCAAGAAGCATGAGACAACCTGGTACCATAAAGTGTGGTCAGTTTAGAAGTTGAAAACAGAAGAAATGTTTCATTTTATATTTAACCATTTTTTCTTTGGTCCCCACTTTGAATCTGATACACAATAAGTAAAGACAAAAGAAACATTACTTTGGCATAAATTATAAAATGGTACCTAATCTAAAGAGACGTCTGCATTAATTAAAGTAGGAGCAAAAAATAAATTTGCCTCTAAAATCTCATCAAGATTGGACGGTTAATATATAAGCACGCCGATAGTGACCCATATTGCTATCTTTCCAAATAATTTAATTCCAATTGCTCATTATTGATTCAAAAGTAGTAGACAAATCCCCAGGCTAAACTATTAGAACTATAAAAATAAAAATAAATTATCATGAAGGTTCCAGCATTCTCATAAAAAATTATATTATAACCACTCTTCTTAGAGCATGTCAACTAATTTCTATTCCTAAATCCAATTGGAGGTTCCTTCTAATCCTTAATCATCGAATATGAAAGCCTGTCAAATTCGAATTTGGATTTTCTACTAGAATTTTTATGCTCAAAATATACAGATTTTAATATTTTAAAATAATATTAAAAAAATTAATATATCAAAATCAAAGTCAGAACATTTGCTTTGATGAATCAATAAACCAGTTTAAGTATCTTTTTATATAGTTAAATAAAAATATTAATATTTTGAAATATCAGACAAAATATAACTGTCCTCGGTTAAGAACAAGGTTATAAAGATTCTCAACCTATCATTTTAAGAGAAGCATTCGTTCTACTCCTTAATTAACTTTTAATTTTAAGATTAGGAATATCAAAGCAAATTAATTCCGTTCATATAGGTTAAGCTACAGATAAATCAATTCAACTAGACCACTTTTAGTGAGTCAGAAATTTTATAATTCGACTTTGAGTTAGTGTATTAACTGGATTCAGTCACTTAAACATATTTTATTTTTTTAATTTATTTTATATATTTAATGTAATATTACTTTGCCTCATTATTTATAGTAATACAATTAAATTTTTCACCTATTTATATAAAATAAAAATAGTAGATGAAAATCAAAGTGTTACTTAGACAAACAAATAAATTAAATATCCAAACTATTTAAATAAAATTGAACAACATTCTAATATTTAAAAAAAATTAAATTATTAACCTACATAATTATAATTAATAAATAATTATATAAAAATGTGATTAAATAATAAAGGGTTGTTGTTGGTGATTATATATGAAACTATCTCCACCTGATACAAACCCATTTTACCTGCGAATTGAATAAATAAGGTTCATTTTGACCTATTTAAAAAAACTATATATTAAAAACTTGAGCATTGGTCTTGCCCATGATCCCTCCTTGCAAAACATTCAATGCATTTTAATTAATAATAAAATATATTAAAAATTTGTTACTAACATTCTTAGTTAAATATTTTTCTTCTGTGTTTTCATAAATGTTCGTAATTAACAACATAAAATAAAATAATTAAAAACAAAATATTAATACATAAAATTCAAACATTATTCAATACTTTTTTTGACTATCTAACTTTGATTTGAGAGTACATGTATACTTTATGAAAAACAATCATGTTTAAAACGACTAGAGTTATGTACCATAACTTTTTTAAAATATTCAAAACACATGTACATCTTAGATTATTCTTTCTTTAAATTGATTAAACTAGAACAATTAGAATTTTTCTTTCACATACATCCATCAGGTCATCCACTATATAGATCAAACCCCTTTAGTTTAAAGTAGGTTTAACTGTTTGCATAGTACTTAATTATGTCTTAGAGCAACAGTAATTGGATTATACACTAAGTAGAGGAGTCATTGATGAACAGGAGTTCAGGTTAATGCACACACATGAATAACTGTTCTCACATCACATGCATGTGCAGCCACAGTGGTGCAACTAGTACTCAGCATGCACGTAATTAATGTGTTATGTATAGTCCCTTTCTGCTCACACGTACACCACCACTCAACCTTTCAGGATTAATTAATCAATAGGTCTAAAATGCATGCACGTGAAAACATGCACAAAAAACAGCAAAAGCCATGACTTACTTGCAGCTGCTAATTAATTTTGAGACCCTAAGCTTGGGAACAAATGTGTCAGAAGGCTAAGTCTGTGTCTACACTGCAAGTACATGGCGTGTGTAAGTAGAAGAAGGTGCATGCCAGATATATCTATCTGTAACCATTAGAAGATAATTAAGACATGCAGTTATAAATAGTGTGCTATATATCCTCATCCCTTGCTTTTCATTCACACCATGAAAGACTTTTTGGATTCTCAAACCCTTACCAGATAAGTTTGGAAGATAAATAGTGTATTGTATTTGTATGTTAATCATGTTTATAGCAGATATGAGATTTTTAATATATGCTTCTTGATGTCAAAGGCATAACATTTGAGTGTGTAGTTTGATAGTTGTGAGTGGTTAAATAACAGTTCAATACAAGTAGTAACAGAATAAGTTCAATAATAATTACTAGGTTAGGTTGTGATATATTTTTTAATGTGAGTTTAAGCCTGATCCAATATCATATGGGGTAGAAGATTCATTGAGCAGAGAGAGAGAGTCAGACAATGATGCATTGGTTAGAAAAGGGAATGTGGAGACCAATGCATATGAGACAAGGAGTGAGGAATGAGACAGGCACACCAGAACAACAAATTAGACATTGAAAAATTATGATTGGTCATTGGTATCAATATATATAAAATTATGTAAAATTGGTCATTAGAGAAAAAAAATGGAAATATGTAAAATTATGTTGAATGTCTCCTTTTTCCTCTTCAGATTCTTAGGGGATATTTCAGTTTATTTAATATATATATATATATATATATATATATTAATTTTCTGTATTCTGTTACATTGGTTTGAATGATAATATTTCTTTCTATTGTAAGAAAATACAGAGGATTTCTTTCCATTTTATATATCTATCTGTACTGATATTTTGTGATGAGCTTCTTATTTTGGTGTCTTCATTGATATTATGGTTGAGAGTAGAAGGTTGAAACAGCTAAGAGATAATGTTAAAAAGATATTGGACTTGGGGGAGAAACGTGATTCATAATATACTACAGATTTGAGAAATCGAATTCGCTCTTCAGTATGCTATCTTTACTTATTCTCCTAGTGGTTTCAACTCATTACAATAAAACACAGATAATTTTTAAAATTTAATGTCTAATATTATTAGAATCTATTAAAACAACTTAAATGCGATACAATATTTGAAACTTCTTTTAATAATATATAATAAGTAAAATTATTCTAAATTTTAATGACACAATTTTTTTTTAAAAATATTAAAATCAATTTAGTCCACTCTAATAATATTAAATATATTTTAAAACTTATAAATATATTAAAAAAATATTAAAGTAGACTAAATCAATTATAATAATATTAAATATATTAAAATTAAGATATTAGAGGTTGTTTAGCCGATTTTAATCATATTAAATATATTTAAAAAATAAAAATATTTTAAAAGAATTATTTTAGTATCGATTAAGCCAATGTTAATTTATATGTTATAAATTTCAACAAATAGGAAATGTAAATTATTACTTTTAATCAAAATGTTCATATTTAAAGATGATAAATCTTTTTATTCACAATTTTTTTATTTTACTTTTTATATAGATTTTTTTTACATTCATCTCTTTCGTTAACATTTATTTCTTTCACTTACATTTTTTTTTTACAATTCCTTTTTTTATTTTTTGTTTGTATTTTTGTTTTGTTGAAAATAGAAGCTTTACATGAAAAATGTTTTTTTTTTTAAATGCAATTAGTACTTGGTTATTTAGATAATTATACTAAATTTCTATCACTTTAGTCTAACAATGAATGACACTTTATCTTAAGAAGGTTGATAGTTGATATTTTTCAACCATTATTTTAAAAGATTTTCTGATTTTTTTGGATTTCTTTCATAGTCAAAATTTCAACAAAAAGATTATTTTCTTTTTAGTTTAAGAAACTTTTATTTATTTTAATTCTTACATATGCTCTCTTCCTTATCCACTCAAACAATGAAGAATTGAATAAACTTAATTTAAGGGGTCTTACTACCATTATGAGACTATGAATGAGGAAACCTAGAGTTAACTTATGGTGGACTAACTTTAAGGTCACTTTAATTATTAATTTGAACAAATTACAAATGGACCAATTTTCAATATCATGAAATTAACAGTAAATTACTTATATTTTACATAACAAAGTAATTTCGATCTCTCAAAATGAATGACAAATAAGAAAAGCCTACGAGTTAAAGTAAGAAAGTGACATGTAAACTAAAGCTAGGACAAAGGGCTCCCAACCTAGTTCGATAGGAGAACAAACACAGGGTACTTTTGAATTATTGGGATACCTAAAAGTTCAATGAAAAATCATTTGAAAACAAAATCAATTGGTCTATAGCTCAAGGCAGAATATTTACTCAATAATCCCACTTGAACATTATATTGGACTGATATGTATTATTCATGACTTATGTACAATTTATTATATATAATTCAACTCAGTTATGTGAGATATTGTGTTTGTAATTGTACCTCTATCAGGTACCTAAATATAGTCACCCTATTGAACTTGATGAATTATTTTTGGTCACTCACACCAACAACCAACAATAAATGTGGTTGGATTGATAGTCGTTCCCATAAGACTTATGTAAGTTATTGCTTTAAATTTGGTACTTTATTTATAGTTTTAATCTAATTTCCTAACATTTGCAACTTCCAGTAATCATTTAGAAAACCTATCATGAGCGGTTGAGGATTATACAATCATATAGTTATGAAGGATTAATTACAGATGTCCACTAAATAAATACAATAATAAAGATTCGATGCTACTAGAGGAAAGAGTAGAGGTAGAGTTTGTGACACTACAGACTTGACTACTAACATCCACTAAGGATTATCATCCATCATTCAACCCTTATTGTACCCCTGATCACACTAATCAATTGGTATTGGTTGAGAATGAATGACTTTGTCAAAAAGTCTAGCAAGCAAATAAAAAAGTTGATGTAGCAACTAAAAGAGCTAACTTAGCAAATCAAAGAACAACACAATTGAAGGACACATTAAAATTGATGCAACAACAACTGACCATGATGATGGAATGAAAAATTAGTGACACTTCAATCATTATGAGTCAGGTCCACCCCTACTATGTGTAAGACTTTAATGACCAATCGCTTCCTTGAAGTTCATCCTAAAATGTAAGTCTAATTATACTTTACATTTATTTTCATATACCAAGTGTTTTATTTATTATAAGTTTCTATTGTTTTCACAGGTAATTTTAATTAACCAAATGCTTAATCATTGCATAAATGAGAGACTTCTTAACTATTTTTCCATTAGTTTCCATACATTTCTTATTCTTATTTTGACTTATATTTTTTAGATAATTGTACTTTTTGAATTTTTTATATCTATTGTACATTATTCTTAAGTATTGCTTCGTTACAACCTCTTTTAAATGTCTTTTTTTCAATTAAAATTATAAACTACACAACTATCTCTATTATTTTCATTTTAAATTTAAAGTAAAAAAGGTTATATAACATTTCTCATAATGTAATTGAAATTTCATTTCAAAATCAACTTCAAAATCTTTGTATTCAAACCACATTTTTATTTTAAATTTGGTTGGTGTTATAATTGAATTTGAATTTGGAATTACAATTCATATTGGAATTCGATTTACGATTACAATTACAATTGAAATTCATATCAAATTATAACCTCTTTATTACAAATTAGTATTAGTTTGAACCAATTGATTAATTGGTTTTATAATTGAATTTGGATTTAGATTTAGAATTATCATTAAAATTGTTATTGGATTTGGGTTTGTAGCTATTATTAAAATTGAATTTATTATGTATTTGGATTTGGGTTTAGGCATTTTGAATTTAGAATTACAATTATAAATGCAAGTTTTAAAAAATGATTTGTTGAGAAATTTTTTCCAACAAAACATATTTTCTTTCATCATATATGACATCGACTAGATCGACCGTCTATCTAAAACAACTATTTTTTATATAATATTTTTTAGCGTATGTTTTTGGGATGTTAATTTTTCTTTCCTTTTCTTTTCATTTAGCATGAGTTAGGACAACACTAATTAAAATACTTTAAGTTAATAATATCTACTTAGAGTGAGTTAGGTCGATGTTAGTAACATCCTCTACTAATGAAGCATGAACTTTTTAATCAACTTAAGATCGACATTAATAACTCTATAACATCTTTTATTTTATTTTGTGTTTGTTTTAAGCGAACGTTAAAATCATATTTTCTTATAGTATTACTGAGTATGAATTGAATGATATAGACCTACCTTCCCGGATGGAAATGTTACAGAGAAAAGAATATGAAACTCAATTAAAAACTCACTTACTCTGAGGCCCATCAACAAAGACAAATTTTGCGAATGATCAAAGCTTCTTTTACAATAGTTTGTTGAGTTGGTGTTGGTAAAGTTACAACGTTGTAGAAGAATCAAAAGTTAGGACTCAAATATTTTGGTCATTTCCCTGTTATTCAACGCATGGGGTCAAAGGTTAACAAATTACTTTTTACCTACTTTAGCAAAAATTCATTCGGTTTTTCACGAGTGACTTCGAAAAAGTTTCATCACGATCATAAAGAACCTTATTTGTTACCTGTGCTAACTAATGGATTTGGCTCTCTGCTTCTAGACAAAGTTCTGAACAGTACAGTTTCTTACGAGAGAGAGGAAATGCCATGCAGGTGCAATAGGACCCAAATTACACATTCAACAATTATAATTAAGAATATATAATTTTAACGAATAAAAGAATGTTTCTTACTGTTGTGTCGGTGAGATCATTAGTATTTACGAAAATTGAAAAACTTAGCAACTTTATTTTCAGAACATATGATACCAATTCTCAAATTTCTATTATATATATATATATATATATATATATATATATACATACTTACTTGTCAAAGACAAACGCGTAATGCCCTAGTTGATTTTCTTTCCGAATAAATTAACATATAAATCCTATTTGTATTTTGTATTGTATGTAACCAAACCACTTCAAATAAACGAAGAGACACAATCCTATGCAAATTGTGCAATAACCACCAAAACCAGATGACAGCCTTCTTAATTCTTATATAAAAAATATAAACAACCTCTTCTTTCAGCATTTGTCTCCTCTGCATTAAATATTATATATATAGGATTCTCCACTTGCAACCAAAACCACTACTATATAAATGCAACTCTCTTCCACCAACTTGTGCCACCTTATATTTCCAAGTTATTAATTAATTTAAAATATGGTATGTGTGTGTGAAAAAGAAATTTAAAAGTAGCAACTAGCTAGCTATAATAGCATCAATTTTATGTATATTTGTGGCATGTACTTTTATGATTAGACTTTTATACTCTTTTAGCTATAAAGTAGAAGCCTCCTCATCATCATTCACTTAAAACTCGGATTCCATTTAATTACACCAAAACATAGAGGCACAGGAGCAGAAGATTGAAAAGAAAAGAAAAAATAATATATTCTTCATGATGCTGACACCCTTTTTCCTTTCCTTCTAAAGCAGCTCAAAGAAATCCAGTTGTCAGGTTTCAGTTACATCATGTTTCAGAAATTCGAGAAGTGATTCTGAGAAGGTTGAACCATTTGCAATTCCGTGGTTGTTTGGCATGAGTTATCATCACTCATCAAACTCCTGTTCAACCAAATCAAAAGGGTGTGTCACTTTTTTTCTCTTCTTTCTGGAGATGATTTAATCTGATATATATTATCAGTGGTGCATAGTTCCATATATACATAAAGTGTTGAAACTTGAAACCAAGAAAAATCAACACTATTCCTTACTAATCCAAGCTTATAGATTTTAAAGGAACATCAACGAATTTTTAAGTTCAAAAATTATAAGAAAACAAGACAATTTTGTTTTCAAAAATAATGAAAACAAAAAACTAATTGGAAACCCTAATATAAATAATTAAAATATGAGGAAACAAAAAATAAGTTATCATAAGATATAAGGTGTTTAAATCTTACTCTCGTGGTCTTGATGCCCAAAGAGAACTTAGGGCTCTTAAACGGCCATAATACTCTCCAATCACAACAAAACATCTTGCTGCTTGTCGAACTGTCAGTAATCGACATAACTGGTGAAGGGTTTGTTGTCTCAAATTATCAGCCTTCAATTCATATAAACACCAAATTTTTATTAAATAATAGGGTGAGAACTGAAACAATGAAGTCAGAAAAAAAAATTAAGTATGGTGTTAAATCAATTCATTAACTAATTATATATTTGATAAATTTTATAGTATAATCAAACCCCAACTACCCCATGAGATGGGTCCCTAGCTAATCCACAAATGGACAAGAGCACTTTGTTTTCAAAGGGTATGAGATTGTCTTATCTATGAACTAATTAGACTGATTCTAATTAACACACGTATAAAATAGTGTATTCTCATTTTGTTGTGACACTGGAATTTAATCTAATCAATTAGGAGTCACTTGTCGATTTGGTTTTTAAAATACTCATGATTATAAGTCTACCTAGGGTTTATGTATAAACATCAACCCGTCACTGTCCATAACCAACTTCTGATTGAAACATTTTGAGATGAAAAAACTACATCAAATCAAACATTTGAAGAACGTGCATGCATCTTAAATATTAGTAGCAAAACGACCAAGTTATAAACTAAAATACCCTAAAACAATATAATGATTTTGTATTGATAAATACGTGTCTAGTGGGTGATCTAAGTCAAACCAATTAATTATGGGAAATTATTAAGTTATTTAATCATCTTGAAATAAGTTGTATAGTAGGATTGTAGCTTGAGACAATAGAGTCTACCTTCCCATGATGCTTATCAAAGAACTAGAGGTAGTTTCTATAATTATAATTTGACAAGTGTGTATGAGATTATTACTCATAAAATAAATAGTATAGTTCAAGCTTTTGATTCTTTGACTTTCTGCATATTTTACAAGAAAAGGTAAAAAGAAAAAAAAAAAAAAAGAGTAAATTACTGTCATGTTAAATCAAGTTGAAGTGAGAAGAAGGTGTGACCTAAGATATATGCTTGTGCATTGCGGCGCAAAACATGTAAAAAGAGGATGAATAATGAATGAACAAAAGAAAGACAATGAATTAGAAAGTAACATTTCATCAACTACTGCTAAAACCACTTCAAATAGATATCATTATCTGAAAATATGGATTTTGAAATTAATTAATACGTGTCATATTAATGAGATGTGATCCTTAGAAATGTTTCAAGTCATCTGCAACAACAAAACCATAAACCTGCAAGAATTTAATTGCTAGCTTCTTCCCATAATTTCAAACACGCCATGTTTCTTAAAGCAATTTCTGTTTGAAAGTTAGAAATCCAGGGATGAACAAGTCACCTATGAGTTCAAATTTAACTTTGACATGAGTGTATGAAGAAAAGTTACTCTCTTTCTCTCTCGTCAAATGGAAATTTTGGCATGCAAATAATTTTGACACAGATGTCATCTGAGGCTTTACGTCAACCTCCCCACCAAATTGAGTGCATAAAAATTAAAGCATTACTTTAGCACTAAGACATAAGAAAAATGTAGCCCTAGCTATATATAAGATAATGTGATCGATCAATCAATTCAATAATATGACATCTTTGCTTAAAAAGTTACCCCCCTTTTGTGTTTTTTTTTTTTTTCTATATCTAGTAACATTATAAGTATGACACATAATTATATTACTACTCTCATCTCAAAGTTATTGCAGCTTTAATCTTTTAAAAAAATTAATGAATTAATTTATATTTTCAATTTTCTACAAATTATTTTTTTATTCATCCCAAATATTTATATAAGAAAAATCATTTGTTAATAAAGAAAGATTATTTTAATAAAATTGTTTCATAAAGGGCATGCTTATTATTATTTTTAATTTATGTAAAAAAACTTAACTTTAGTCATTTTAATATCTATATATCTCTCTCTCTCTCTCTCTCTCTCTCTATATATATATATATATATATATATATATATATATATATATATATATATATATATATACTGGTTTACCTGGCCAATAAATCCTTCAAGGTTGGCAAGCTTGCCCATGGCCGCCACCATCTGTTGCACGCCATCGGCGACGGAGCCACCGGCGATGGTGTCAACGAGAGACTGCTGAAGCTGTTCAAGACCTTGACTGAGAGCCTCTTCTGCTTGGATTGAAGAATGCCGCACCCCACATATGCCCATAAATTGCTGCTCAGCCAGGGGCTCCAACTGCTGCATCAACATCTGATCAAAATAACACACATAACTTCATTCGTTTCCTTCTTTCTTTCAATCACATGAACTAAATCTTACGTCAAAAAAAGTTAACATGCTTACCAAGAAAATAGGGTATTTTGTAATAAGGGTCTTTAAGAAAAACAAAACTTGCATGAAAGAAACAGTTCTTATACTACATCATTATCATTCTTAATGAACTCTCTAAACTGTGTTCATGTTCAAAAACTGATATATATATATATATATATATATATATATATATAAAGTGCATAGATAATACATACTGTGATGAGTTCTGATGGTCTAAAACCACCAATCCAGATGAAGCATCTCTCAGCTGGTGAAGTCCACATGCCATTGATAAGATGAAAAACATCTGTTTTAGCAGCCACCGCTTTCAGCCTGAAAAGCTCATCATAATGAGACAGATATCCATCCACAATCACTCTTAGCTCGCCGTCTGAGAGCGGCGCCTGCAGCCCTGTCCGGAGCTCCGACATGTGCCGGTGGTCATCTTCTAACCATCTTGCATACTCCATGTCAAACATTGCAGCTCCTACAAGACCAGAATTTTTAAAGCTCCATTTTCTTATATCAATAATATATACCTGCTAAATATATATATATATATATATATATATATATATATATATATATATATATATGTATATATGTATGTATGTATGTATTAGCATAATGTTGCTACTGTTTTTTGGTATGGAGTATAGTCTTGTTAAAAGTTAGAAACTGATAACTGATTAAGTACATTTAAGAAATTATTTTTCATATGATATTGATTTTGTATAGTGCAAATATGGTTTGTAATGAAACAGATATAGCACATTCGTCTTCTGAATAAGAGAAAATAAATGGATTAATCATCACCCTTGCATTATCTTATCTGAACATCATGCTCTTTTACTAAAAGTGGAAAAAGCACTTATCATGGATCAATAATTCGCTGAAAAGTTAAACTAGGCTTTATCTGCATGTTTAGAAAGAAAGGATTACACAGTTTTTAATATGTTAACACGTAAGATCTTTTTAGATTAATGATCCACTGTTCTTATTTTATAAATATTTTTTTTTTATATTTTATAATGAGAATTCAAACGCGAATTAGGCCACAGGTTTTGGTCAAACTCTGAGACTTGTCCACCTGATTCTAGATTTTGAAAGTCCATTTCAAAATCAAAATTTGACTTTTGTTTTTTGTCTTCAAAGGGCACAAAAGGAAGTTACGTGTAAATAACGGCAATTGCTCCCTACTGAGTCTCTTAATTCTTTGTTTCATGTTCTTCTTTCCAAACTGTAAAAGGGGTCAAAAGATCAGGCCAACAAAATCTTTGAGGTACTCATTATACCAGTTTTTCCATAACCATCAGAAAATTATGACGTAATAAACCTCTTCTATCTTTGATCCAATTGAGGCATTAAAAAATGAAATTGCATTTAAAAAAAAAACAAACAAAAGGAACAGTTAAACTCACCAGAACTTATACTTCCACCAGCACCACCACAACCCATAAACACTCCCTAATAACACATATAATAATCATCAGAAGAAGTCAATAAATAATTAAAAAAATTATGCAATATTGTGTGTGTAATGAGAGAGAAAAGAACCTGAGAGCGAGCTCTTTGAAGGTCTTGTTCAAGGTGTGTGAGCTTTAATCTACTTGATTCTAGTTGCTGCACATAAGCCTATTGCAATAGAACAGCACATTTATGCAATGTGTCTGAGGTTATATTTATTTTTACTATAATATATGATATTTTTTCTACTTTTATCCATTGATGGGACACACCTTTTTCCTGAGACGACTTTTCCTTGCAGCTTCTCTGTTTTGAGCTAAACGTCTCAGTGTCTGAATCCAAACAAAAAAAGAAAATTTTGACACAAATTCCATATGAAAAATCCAAATAAAAAACTAACCTTGGAATATATAATATTATATGTGTGTGTGTGATTGTGTGTCATATTCAAAACCTTTGCATCAAGTGGCTTCTCTGATGTGGAACCAGCTCCTTTCTTCTGAATGAAAAGAATCCCAAAAGAAAAAGAATTAAGGGATTTAAAAGGTGAGAAATATATAGAAAGATGAACTCAAATAATAAATTAAATCACTCGGAAAACCAGAAAAATTGTAGATTTCTAGCCAGGGAGGGAAATGAAGAAAATTGGTCAACGTTACTCAAATTCATCCTTGCTTTGAGATTGGCTAAAGCAAATCTCAAAGGTATGCCATGGTTTAAACCAAGAACGCAAGATAAAAATAAAAGAATGTGATTTGCTCACAGAATTTTTGGGAGGCATTTCTGAAAGAAAAGGCCCTTTATCAGGCAATTTCTCTTGTGGTGGTGTGCAATCATCGACATGATAAGGGTAGCAAAAAGCATCTTTATCTGCCATTGTGTTGGTGTATAGTGTGGTTTTGAATTAGATTTCTAACACCACAATTAAATTGGGAGAAAGCACAAGTTTTTTGTCTAAGGAGGAGTAGTGAAGTGGGAGTGGGTCACTGTTAAAAAGAGAAACATTGATTGATAAGTACTGAAAAGATTCTCACTTTGTTTTTTTGTTTGTCACGTTCATCTTTCCCTCTCTCTCTCTCTCACTTTCATGTCAGACATTCATCAGAAAATCGTTCAGGAATCAGAGAAACTCTGTGTCTCTTTGATTTTCTGAGGGCTGTTGGGATCTGTGCTGAGAAGATGTGCACAAAGAGGGAGAGAGAAAGACCAACCAACACAGTAATAATAATGGCCTTTAAAGAGGTCAACTTTTCCAGTGTTTTGGGGACATGGAAAGAGAGAAACTGAGAGATTAACAGTGGCAACAATAGTTGTTTTAAGAACCTTTTCTTGTGGTGATTTGGCTGCTGATTGAGTCTGTGATGTGCCTGCCCTTGAGGCATCAGTTGCTGTCTCCTGTTGTTGTTGTTGAAGCTGATCAAAAGCCTGTTGATGATCTGAAGAAGATGCTTTTATGCTTATGGGAGATTCTGTTTCAAATTGAAGCTCAGTTTTGCTTGAAAGAGTGTTCACTCCTGATCCTGAATCAGTGCTTTCCCCTCCTGACTTTGAACCTCCCTGTGTAAATCCACCATAAAAATGTTCAAGACCAACAATATAGTAATCCATTTCTTTGTTTCATTGGCTAGTTCTTAATTAACCAAATTGTGAAAGATTATTTAGACTTTTGAAAATTTAAAAAAAAAATGAAAAGGTGGATTTGGTTGAATTTGTGTTAGTTGTAAGCATCTTTGGATATGGATTGGTCAAAGATGGAGAAGTGAGAGAGAGTAGTACTCTTGGAGTTTGCTGGAATCTCATTGGCCATGAAGGGAACATTTCCAGTGTGGCTGAAGGCCTGCCTATGAATAAAGCTGCTACAATCACAAAAGAAAAAAATCTCAGAGGATCACCAAAAATAAAGGCTTTATGAGCATCAATCATATGAAAAAGTGGATGAACCTAATCCTCCTTTTCAATAGTCATGGAGTCAGAACATCATGCAAGTTTCAAAGATTATGCCATCCAAGTTTATTATCATTTTGGTATGTCAAATGGTATGTGTGCTTTTGGAGAGTTGCTTATTACCCTCACATCTATGCTCATCAAAAGGAAAGAAAAACAATGAAACATACATGATTTGGCTTCATCATTTCTTATCTTAATTCCTGGCAGAGCAAAAGCCTCTTCCAGCTCTCCAAAATCAAAAGCAGACCCTTGATTCCTAAGAAACAAAGGGTGAACAAAAGAAACAGAAATTAAAACAAGGCACACATACACAAAAATGAAGAAACACCATATAACAACAGTTCCATGTAAGGAAACTCAGTTATTATATATGTCTGAGAAAATCTAAATCTTCTGAGTGTTGATAACACTGAGATGGAGAAATAATTCAAAGAATACATTAGGCCTGCTGCTGAGGTATTAATCCCATGAAGAACTCCATAAGGGACATGGTGACTTGAAGGTCCTGACTCAGACAGACCGGTTTCTCCAACTCTTTGGCCCGCCATGCAAAGCTCCTTAGACCATTCTCACCTTCTCTGAAGCTGAAAACTGAAAGGCTCTCATTCAGTAGAAGAAACTCAATTCAGCAGAACAAAACTTGGTGGCCAAACAAAGCTGAGGAATATAAAATTGTGAGCATGTGTCCATATACACATATATATATTATACACATATATAGAGAATTCTGTGTATGAAAACCGGGTAGTCTTAAGACTTTAAATTACCTCTGCTTTCTTTGGAATTGAATGGACAAAAAGAATAGTATATGGACAAGTTCACACAGTGAAGAAAGATCAAAGCTTTGTTGTCAAAGTAATATATAAGTTGCCACAAGAAGAGGGTGCGGTCTTTTTCTCATGTGTGCTCATCCTTGCAACATTTTATCTTTCATGGGGTGTCTCTATCTTTCTTTTCTCCTTCTCTAGGAAGAAACCTGATTGATAAGTGTGTTTGGCTTGCTTTATCACTGTCCCTAGTTGTAAATACTTCGATTCAGTAACTCATCATGTGGGAGTGTGGTACCACACACTTTGTCCTACCAATTCACCAACCTTGTGACTTGTGTCAGTCTCTCTAAGCTTGTGGAGTTTCAAACTGTGATAAAAATAGATCACAAAAGTTAGAATTGTATTCTTTAATCAAATTCATGTTTCACTTTCAGGTGTGAAACGGATTATTAAAAATTAAAACTCTAATTTTGATTGTTATTTTTGTGAACCAAGGGCAAAAGATTATGATTATGAACTAACCAAACCATTCTCAACCTATTCCTTTTAGATATTGATAGTCTCACTTGGAAAAATATGTTTTGTTTTATTTTTAAATGAACCATTTTGATCGAATGTACCCTTGTACCAAACATGCATTTACTGCATTGCATATGCAAGATTTAAATTCAAAATCACTTTGATTGAAAAAAAAAAAATCTTCGTTTTATTCATGCTTTTAGTTGTAAAAAGAAATGGATAACTATCTTTGGTGTTTGGTATAAATGAAATTATGAGAATGATAGAAATGAGTGGAAGAAAAGTATTTGATATGAAAAAGAAACGGAAAATTATAAAAAAGAGGCACTTCTATTTTTGTTAGGGTGAAGGGATAAAATTCTTCTAAATTCGTTGTGGAAAATATAACCGTTTCAATGTAAGATAACTATAAAAATAAAAAATAAAAAAGTCTTTTTAGTGTGGCAAAAGTTATTCAATTTCTTGTTATTAAAATATGTTTATTAAGTCTAAACATATGGCATATCACATATGCATGTGACACTTGTTGTATATGTACATGACATTTAAACTAATTGAATTCAACCACTTAGGGTGGAAGAAAGAAAAGATAATATAAAGTGGAGTTGGTTTGGAAAAACTGGATTTAAATTAAAAAAATTATAATAGATGTGATTGAAAATAATTAAATTATAAAATAACTTATTAATTTGTTCTTAATTGTATTTTATTTAAAAATGAGTATAAAATAAATTTAACTAATGGATAGTTGTGAAGTTATTTGTTTATGTAATAAAAGAAATATTGGGATGAATTTATTTAAAAATGAGGTTTAAATTTTGCCACACAAATATAAAAAATTAGTGAATTATTTTTTTTTAAACATATGAAATTGGATTTAAAATTTAATTTTAAATTTCACAACCAGATGTGAGAGCCTAATTGATCATTACCAATTCATAATTGGTTATGTGTTTAGACATAATCGCTCCCAAACATAATCTATTAGGTTTCATTTTAGTTTATGTAGAAGAGTAAGTAAAGGATAAGTAGGTAAAAACATTCTTGATATTTATCTTTCTACACATTTCATTTTACATTGAGGGACAATAGTCTTTACAAATGACCAATTCCAAATATAAACAGTAACACATACTTGTGTGTCTTTATTTCTTAGCTCCATTTTTAACCTTTATTTGTCATTAAAGGGAGATTAGTCAATCCAATCAAAACATTAGTTTCATTTCTATCCTTACAAATCTTTTTCAAATTTCAATTAAGTCTTATATTATACATAAATTATGTGCAAAGACATTACTTTCTTCCCTTCCTTTTATTTCTTATTCTCATATATTCGTATAATCTCTTCACACAATATGTAATTATTTTGACTTTCATGGTTTATATCAAGTTCACTATTTAAAATCTAAAAACTTTAATAGTTATACCTTGTACTATATTGAGATTTTAAATGTTAAAATAACAACTCTTTCATGGAAAAAATTAATTATTCATCCTAATTTTTGGTTCTGCTAGCTCAGCTGAGAAGAAAAGAATTTGGGATGTTCTTGGCTGCATAATTACATGAATATAGCATCCCTCACCATCCCTCTCTTTTCTGCTCTATAGCATCTCTCACCTTCTCTTCCTGTTTCACCTTTTCATATTTTTTTCCATCTTCACTCTTATTGATACAAAAAATAAAATAAAACTTATAATAAATGCTAAAATTACTAAAATAATTACTAGTAATAAATAGTAAAACCATTTTTCAAAACTAGAGAATCCAGCAATTGTTTTTAAACTACTTTCCTTCACCAAACAAATATTTATTGATTTTATTTGTTATCAGGCAAATAAGCTGTGCAGTATCAGTGACTCCTATTCCACTCTCTCTCTCTCTTCTCTAACCGCCTGTGTTATCTGATTGGTGCTCTGGTGGGGGCTTCCACAGGGCAGCATCTACTTAATCAGATAATTAAAGTCATTATGCAGAAACACAACATATCAGTGTTCTACTACACCAACATGAGACAAGTTTTTCTTTCTTTTTTCCCTTTTCCTTTCTTGTTAAAGATGGCAAAAGAGAAAGATCTATAACTAAAGCTCATTTTTTCCTTCACCCCTTTATACCCAATTTCATTTCTTTTTTACAACAACCAAGAGCCATATCAAAGTGACTTCTTTTTACACATCACACCCTAAACTTGTGCTCATGCCATTTCAACCAAAACATTAGAATAATGTTCCACAAGCACACCCACTTTCTCTATTTAATCCCCCCTCTGAGATGGATTTGTTTGGTCTTTTCCCCTTCGTTGATAGGTCAACATCCATTCCCTGTCACCACCTAAAACTATGCCATCTTAAGATTCTTTTCCACTCACACACATACATGTCTGCAAACCAATATGGTACACAGGACAATCATGATATCAGTTCCAACTTTTTTTCATTTTTTCTCTTCATTACTGTCATAAATCCATGCTTATGCTTTTGCTTCTGTCTCTCAAACACCCTCTTAAGCATCATATATAATTCCAACATCAACATTATTATTCACAAATAAATATATGATCATAAGATAACCCTCTTAAAAATCACATCTGTCATAACTTCTGCATGATTCACTATACTGAAACCATATATGCTATGAAAATGTGTGTGCTGATTAAGATGAGACAGAAAAAGAAGGATGAGGGAGACATCTAGGAAAATTACTTGATCAACCCTATAAAGTGGTGAAATCAAATATTAAACATCTTTGTGCTCATCTAATAATATACCTTTTATAGCTTCTCACCAATTACTCCTCATGATTGGTCTTTTTATAAAGGTGGTGATTTGGCTGAAAATGGAAATTCTCTGATCAACTCTATAAAGGATTAGGTCAATTTATATTTTTAAGTGTATGTATGTACCTTTGTTCCCAATATACCTTACAACCAACCACCAATGTTCATCACATGCAGATGTTTGATTGTTCCAAAAATAGAGCAAGCATTCATTAGCTTGAGCCGTAAGAGGTACTTGGTGTTGGTTCTAGAAGAATTAATTATTCATTTGTTGATTGTGTTATGATATATATTATTATGCTAAGTCATTTATTACTTGCGGTCTAAGCAAGGAACTTAAAGAACATACATTGGTGTTTCTTTATGCTGATAACTTTCTCTCTTTTTTGTTTTTGGCTTTGGTAGAGTGACTATTTGCATTGATAATGATATTGACATTGAGCAGTGTGTATGAGGCTTTGGAGGAGCAATCAGAATCTTGAAATGACCCCCCAATAATGCCAATACATTTATCTACTTTAAATTAACAAAACATGTATCAGTTTCATAATTATAAAGAAAACAAAAACACTAATTTCAATGAAATAAGGTTTAAATTTCTTATGTAAGAAGCCCTCCATAGTAGGACTTAATTTTCTATGCTTTGTGAACTTTTTGACTCACCTAAGTTTTCATTAAGTATATTCTTAAATGAATGGAAAGTAGTTTCAAAGATGTAGGAGTATAAGAAAAAAACACCCCATATATTAATTTGCAGTAAGTATCATAATATAATCACTTTTAGTAAAAAAATTCAACTTTGTACTGATGATAAGAATAAGGTTTAGTATATGTTTTAATTCCAAGTACATGAACCATTTGCTTTTGATTTTTTAAAATCTTTTGTTTGGTTTTGTCATTTTAAAATTGAAAATTGATTTTCTTTTTTGTTTTTGTCATTTTAAAATTGAAAATTGATTAATTTATAACATTATCCAATACTTATTAACTACTTATGTGTTTAAATAGGCCAATTGACTATTTAAATATCCTAAGTGGTATAATGTTTATATTTGACACTTTAAAAAAGTGTTAAAGATTTGTAAATTAATATTGTTTTACCTATATGAAAATGAATATTAGACAATAATAATAATAATAATAATAATAATAATAATAATAATAATAATAATAATAATAATAATAATAATAATGTTTTGGGAGAAAAAATATTTTACTAAAATTGAAGCCTAAATAATTCTATTTTATAAAGGTTAAAATCAATAATTACAAATTTAGGAAGAACAAGAAAGAAAACTTTTAGGGACAAAAATAAATATTTTCTTATTTTGTAAAGAATAAAAATATATTTAAATTTAAAATTGAATAATTAAGTTCATGTTTAATTTAAATAGAAGAAACATTTCCTCCTTATATTATAATTTTAAGTCTTTGTTATCAAATGAAAATATTTTAAGATTTCTTTCAAATAAGTAACGTTAGTTTTCTTTCATTAAATATTTATTTTTTATTTGTATTCTTTTTTTTTATTTTACTGCTTAAATTTTGATTTCAATTAAAATTTTTACATACCATATCAATAAACACAAGCATATAATTTGTTTCCTTAATTTTCAAAGTCTTATATGTTTGATTTAAACTTAAATATGTTTTCATAAATTTTTGGTTTTATCCTATGAAACTTTTTTGCTCTATAAAATTTGAAATAATTATTTTTACTCCTTATAAAATTGGAAATTTTTATTTTTATTTCTGTAAAACATTTTTCTTTATATTTTTTATATTTTCAAATTTTGAAATCGCTAATTTAGTCTCTAATATTTATTTTAGAATATATAACATATATTTTACATATTTTAAAAAAATTATGAGTGTTATTACTAATATTAATAGATATTATTTAAGATTGTTACTTAACTTTTTGTCCAACACATAAACAGCAGATAATGAATATAACACAATAGGGGGACTCCGAAAACAATGATTTTAAAATTTTAAAAAGACTAAAAATAAAGAAACCAAATTACAATAACCAAAATCTAAAACACGTTCATTTTCTATGGACTTAAAGTTTTACGACTTTATTTATATTTAGTTATAAAATGTCACCTTTTCTATTTCTTTTACTTATTAGATTTTCTGAAAATAAATAGTTTCTTCATAATTGTATTTTATTTTCAAAGTTCAAAACGATATTAAGTATTTTTTTCAGTTATACATTTATTTTCACCTAATATTTAATTATAGGTAAGATAGAAAATGTCATGACTGTTTTATTAAAATCAATCAAATGTATTATATTTTTAATTGTTGCAAAAAATATTAAACTACATTTAAAAATAGTAATTATTAATATTGAAAACATTTATTATTTTGTAATTCGGTTTTATTCATAAAATGATTAAATTTAAAAGTATTATTGCAATGCACAATAAAGGCTTTTATTTTTCTAAGTTCCATTTACTTTGTTGTCATCCCAAATAGTTTGGCCCTATGAAATTCAAGATGAACCTAGATTGCTTTTATCCAATAATAAAAAATATGGGCATATAAGTGAAGTTATGGGCCCCGTTTATTATTTTAATTTTTGTTCTTATTTAGGTTATCAAGATCTTAATCATTGATTAATAATCTCTAAGAAAAAAAAATTATGAAGAGTCTTTGTCATAAAACAATGACAACAGTACTTACTACAAATACATCAATAATATTCACATGATATAAAATTATATTTTTTATAATTAAATTATTAGATAATTGATGATTTAGTTATATATTAGTATGTAAATTTATCGAATTTGAAATTTATAAATTGGTTATACAATTACATTTTAATTGGATGTAATAAAAGAATTAATACAAATTAATAGTTTAATTTAACCATAAAAATGTAATTCAGTTACGTTAGATTGAAAGGGTAAAATTGGTAATTTGAAAAAAAAAAACACTTAGGAGTGGGAAGGGGAAAAAGAAGGTACGAATAACAAGGCCTTTCACTTTCACTCTCCCTTCCACCATTGAGTCTGTCAATCAAGGTTGAGTGCAGGCAAAAAAAATGTTAACAGTCTTGGTATTAGAAATATTAAATATTTTGAAAATTGATTTATAGGACATCTACAAATTTCCAAAAAACATATACCTTCTAGAAATTAGTTTCTGAGTAGGGTATTTTTAAAATTAAGTATAAAATTATGAGAGTTGTCTGAATCAGTAAGGATTGTGACAAGGAGGTTCTTAAAATTTGAGAATTTGTGGGGAATGTTATAAGGCTTAATTTCCAGTGAAGGAAGAGTACATACACAAAGGCTTAAGAGTAACAAGTATTTGAATTTTCTGTTAGATTTTTGGTGTTGTTATTCCAAAGTTCTTTCAAAATACAATGATTTTGACATTTTAAAATATATTAAAAACTTTTTTAATATATCAAAATAGTGAAAGTGTTATATGTAATCCTTGACAGACTCAATGGGGAAGTGTTATATGTTTCAGTGCTGAAGTGGTGATAACATGAACCTATAAACTAAGAAGGAAAAGCAAAACTAGGTCCAGTTATATGTAATCCTTCACCCATGTGAGTGTTTTGAGCTTCCCTTAAGATCACAGAAGGATGGATCAGTAGTTAAAAGAAAAAGCTTATTGAAAACATGGCAGTGTTAAGGATATTACAACCTCCAAAAGCTATTCTTCTGAAGCTAAATGACCTGTGGATTTGAGTTGATATTTCGGTTATACTGTAAACTTTCTGATATTTTATTCCATGCAGTAGTTGAAAAGGAATATGGCTTTTACTCTGACAATCTACATAAAAACATGTTTTACATTCCTCTACATAGTTGCAGAGTAGCCTATAGCTTCACATTATCACCACTTCAGCACTATTTGACACCAATTCATCATCTAGTTAAGTAGTTGCCATATTTGTAAACAGCTCTCAATCTCTCCACTCAGTGTATATCATGCCAAACACAGAATCTAACATATTTTGCAAGGTATGAATGATTAGAGTCACTAATTGCCACCTGAGGATTTGCAGAAAGTGCAGGCATAAAACCATCAGACATAAAAATGGAAGAGAGCATAGCCACTATGAATACCTCACAGTAATAAACATGTTCCTAATTGCAGCACACACACACATATATGAGAAAATTGCTTTCCATGTGACATAGATCACACTACTGAAAAGTCATTTGAGGTATCTATCTGGTTCAGAATCAATTGCCTATTTTAGAAGTAATGACCATAAATCTTAAGTTCAGCAGCATCACAAAAATTTGTCACCACATCAAGGCTATGCTACCCTGGCGTTAACTTAGAAGCTGCACTCCACCACATAAACGCACATGATATGAGGCCAAGGGACGCGGGAAGGAAAGACAACCATAACATGTCCAGCAAATAAAAGGATAAACTTGCACCATTTCAAGAGTCAAGAACTGAAATCCATTGCATCCCTCCCCAGGGAGAGAGATAAAGAAAAATAAAATGTGAGATGAGGAGGGTCATCTAATTGTCAAAAACCAGGTAGCATGCTTAATACCTCTCAATTGTATGCCACTAATATTTTGAGAAGGCAAGAAGTTTGTGCCTTCATGGGTTATTCAAATATGCACAGTTAGATGAATTCACGTCTTAAATAGATCTAAATAGAAGAGACAAAAAACAATATGGAACTCCTAAGAAACTCACTTTCGTTGATATTTGAAGGCCAGCTAAATGCCACCACTAATCATAAAAACAACTCTCTTCTCTCCAAAACTGAATCCTATGACTTCACGTTTTACTTTTACAGTCTTAATTATAAGATCAGAATTCCCAGAACACAAATGAGAGTGTAAATTTCCAGATTAGTTTATGGCCATTCTGTTTACTAAGAAGTGATCAAAGTTTTGAATGTCTATCGTGAGCTATCATTGTTGGTCAGCACCCAAATTTCAGAAGAAGATTCCAAACAAAAAGTTAAAAGTTGTGCATAAACTTTTTGAATTCAATGAGTTACCTGCAAATGTGCCTACACAATTAGACTTGATAAAAAGCATGAGCTATAGCAAGGTATTTAACAAAAATCCTATTCATACTTAAAATGTGGATCTACATGTATGTATCTCCTCATCATCTCAACCATGGATGTGGTGAAACTGGCTAACATCTGGCATTCTTCATGAGACTTTGCCTCAGAAACAATTCCATGAATGACCAACTTCTTGAGATTGGGACATCGCTTAAGCAGCCCCTCAACCCAATGGGAGAAAAGATCATTGATCACAGTCCAACCAAGCTCCAGGACAACAACATTCTCCAGATAGGAAGAGCCTTGTAAACCATAGTGAAGAACTCCATCTCTCACATCATAGCTCAAAGATAAATGGCTCAGGTAAGGAAAGCAAGTTGCAATTGTTTCCAAATCCACAACCTCATCCTCATCATCAAACATCACATCCCAAAGCCGAAGCCTCTTTAAATTTGACGATCTTGAAATCATCTGGTAAAACTTTGGCCATATAATTGTGAAGTTGCTGATATCCACAGTCTCAAGATCCTCAACTGTCTCCCCAATATCAAGATGTATAACACTAACATCATCAATCTTAAAGTGCTTCAAGGTCCCCTTGCCAATGAGTTCAAAAAACTCAAGTGCACAATCTTTCAAGTGCAAGGTCTCAAGCCCATCAGCCTCCAATATAAACTTGTCCAAACTGATTGCTTCTACATACACACTCTTCAGCGTTGAACTACTCAATTCAACAGTCACCTGTGCATCAGACATGGCAATCTCAGGATTGATAAGCTCCAAAGTTTCAATCTTCGGACATGCATACACCAAAAGATTCAGATCCAATGCAGATATACTGACATAACTCAGGGAAAGAGACTTCAAGCAGGGGAATCGCTGATAATTAGGCTCAACCCCCACAATGGAATTATGAGCAAGATCTAGTATTTCCAGCTTGTGCCTGCCACATATTTCAAGAATGTTAACATTAGGCATGGTCTTGACATTATAATGCAATTGCCTCAAAGTTTCCCTGGTGTACAAGAGCCAAGCAGTAACCGTTGAAGCCGAGAATTCATCCACATCTTCCATCAAAATGGAGAGAGCCTGCAACCCTGAGGTCTGAAAAATGGTTTGTGTGATCAAAATCTCGAGGCGAGTAGTCGTCAAATCTCGATAAATGGGCCAATCTTTGGAGCTGAAGGAGAGGGTATGAAGGTGCTTGCAGCACGCTCTTCGCCATTTCCTACATGTTGCAGAGGCTATCACCACATCTCGTGCAGCCCTCAAGTGAGACAGAATGTTCCCAATCACTTCAACAGGAAGCTGGTCCATGACGCTTCAATTCCCACCTTGCAAACCCCTCACAACGTTATCTCTATCAAACAACCTTGTCTTGTGTATTGTGTTGATACAAACCAACCAACACCAAAATGAAAAACAAAAACCAAAATAAAAAAACCACCAAAACAAAACTCGTTTCAAAATCCTTCAATTCAATTCAATACCAATTTCGGAAGAAACCTCAGAAATCACCCCAGAATCTTGAATGCATTTCATCAGACACAAAATGCTCAATTTCTCTTCTCGCTGGATCAGTTTGCACAAAATCACGAAATTAGGGGAAGTAATCAAGATTTAAGATTTAATCAAGCAGGTCAAATGGGATTCGGGGAATAGAATTAAGGATCATAATTTAAATTCAATAAAGCATAATCGTCAACAACAATAGTAGTAACAACAATAATTGATTATAAAAGAACAGAAAAACTGTAAGTATAGGATAGAGAAAATGGTTGTTCACCTAGGAAATGAGAAATTAAGAAAAGAGGATTATTGTTGAATGTTATTGGGTTGGAGAAAAAGGGAGCAATCGAACCAGAGAAGGGAGTCTTGAAATCTCAAAGTGTGAAACCAAACCAAAGTTGGTTCCTTTGAGTTAGATTTAGGATTTGCCAAGATTTTATTCCTACGCCTTTGTTTCAGTTACACATACTACAATTGTTCTGTTCTGTTCAGAAAATTTGTATCAATGTCTACAGTATTATAAACTCCAAAATTTAATTTATATTTATTTTTTAAAATATTACTCATTATTTCTATATTTATTTATGTCTACATTAATTACAACGTTGAAAAATGAAACACTACTAATGGAGATTTTAATGGTTTCTTCTACCTTTTTATTGTTGAATTAATTATGTGTGATTTGACTGATGCTGAAAAATGTATTGCTAATTATTTTATTATTTTTTTGGATTTTTCACTTTATCTTTAATTTTCAATAAATAAATTTATTGTTTGAATTGAACTGCCTCCAATGCATGATGCCCCATTAGTGTTCAATATGACATCATATGACAGTCTTGGCTTCCACTTCAAAACAATTATGGTTTTGTTTTTGTCTTGCTCACTTTTCTATTATTATGACTTGAAAAACTGCTAGTTAAATATTTTTTTCATTGATTCAATTTTATTAATAATTTAAAATTAAGAGAACAAAATTTTATTCAGTGAATTGTTGTACTTATTCATGTTTATAATTTTTATTAAATTCCCATCAATATAAAAGAATATGAGTACGTGACTTTTAAAAAATAGTGTTATCCTCTATAGTGTTCTTACTTATAATTTTTTTTAATATAAACCTACTTCAAGTACTTCTACTCTATTTAATCAAATTTTTTTTTTAAATCAACTAACCATTTTTTATTGCAGTATTATTATTATTCTTATTTTAAAAAAAAGACATTTCAGACATAATATTTAGGAATGATTAAAATGTAATGGAGTTAATTATTTTTTTAATTTATGTGAAATTAGTTTTTTTTTATAGATGATAACGTAAGAAATACTCTCCCATATTATAATGGATGAGGAAGAAATGTTGTACTATAAAACTATGTCGTTTGATTAAATTTTGATGGAATATATTAAACCGTGTATTTTCATAATTTATTGTTATATTAAACTTTTCTTTCGCATAAATGGTTCTTTCCATATTTTCCATGTTTTGTAATATTATTGTGATATATAGGTTAAATGATAAAATATTATAAATTTATAGTTGAGTGTTTATGTGGCCAACTAAGTAGCATCTTAATGGCCATACATGAGTTTTGCTTGATGTTAGATTTGGATATATGGCTAAAGAGCATGGTGGAGCAAAACACCGGAATCATATATCGAGGTATAACTTTAACCTAAAATTATAATGTATCAAATTTAAATAATATGTTGTTTATGTTAATAATCTGACTGTTTGATATGAGTATTGTAAACTATATTTAATTAATTGAAGAGGTAAGAAACTGAAATTGTGGATCAGTGAGGTTTAATGAGAAAAAAAAAAGTAAATAGCTATGATTAATGATGTTTATTGTATGACGAGATATTGGCGAGAGATAGGTCAATTTTTTTCTTTAATTTGATAAATACATTTAGTGAATGATTTGGAAATTGATCTAGGTTAATTTTAGCTATATAGATGATAAAATATTTTCTTATTTAACAAAGACTATATAAAAGACATTTTATATCAATATTTGTATAAATTTAAATGTAGATATTACTAATGTAACAAGTTTGATAGTTTTTACATTAATTGTTAAATAAATAGAAAATCAAAAAATATATAGAAAATCAAGAAATGTTATAAGGGATTAAAATTAATATATGTCTTACAAGTTAAAAATTTATTGAGGGACATATTATATTTATTTCTTAAGGTAATTAGTGAAACGTTTTGTCTTATAGTGTAGAATACGAAAACGACAAGATTATTTGTTATGGGAGGCTTGTCTTGTAGTGTCAAAAATAGAAGTAACAACAACAATGCTTCTTAATGACATCAAAAACCAAAGTTGCAACATCATGAGAGGCTTATCTTGTAGTGAGAACACCAATGCATTGCTCATCAACAATGGAAAAGCTAAAGGTGCAATGTTGCAAGAGGCTTGTCTTGCGATGTTGAACATAGGAGCATTAACGACAATGCTCGTGCGTTAACTATGGAAATCATAGACGCACGTTATAGGCAACAAACATACAAAAACGGTAGTGATATTGTGATGAGGGAGGAAAAGGAAAGTTTGAAAGCACATAGTGTTTGGTGTGTGCATGGTGCTCGGTGTGCATAAAGTTCAATACTCAATTATGACTTGTGATCAATAGTGTTGAATAGTGGGATAACACAAAATTGTTGCAACAAGAAAAGAAAAGTGAGAGAAGAAGAATAGTGCAACACAAGAGATAAAACAAAAATAAAATAACATATATTACATTGGTTGAAGTGAGAAACGATAAAAAATGTATATATTAGATTAGTTTTAAGAACAACCAATGTAACATATATATTTTAATTTGACTCATACTTCAACTGATATAGTATATAAACACTTATTTACATAAATAACATCGTGTTTTCATTTACAATAGATGTATTTAAATTGATGTAATTTTTCATTATTTTTCACTAATGAGATAACTTGTAAAATAATGAAATAATAAATGATGAATTTGTGGATGGAAAAGAAGATTAAAAAGAAGATAATGATAAAATGCCTATTGAATGACATGATGTGTTGTATGACATCAAGCTAGCTACCTATGAATGACATTTTGAGTTTATCTCAATAGTTTAAGTGTTGAAGAAATAAGTAATGAATTTAATTTTTTGACCTCAATCCTTTTTGAGATATTATCAACATGTTGTCAGCATATAACAACACGTAGACGAACTTATTATTCTCTATCTTATAATAGACATTGATCATAAGGAATTCTATTGTATCCCTGACTTATTCCATTATTTAAGATATTGTTTAATCTTATAACAACATCTTCAACTTACATACATACTCCTTCTTACTAGTCACTTCAAGACCTTTTGATTGTCACATCAAAATTTCTTGTTCGAATTGATAATGGAAAAAAACATCTTCACGTCAAGTTGCTCAAACTTCATGTCCAACATTACTACTAGAGTAAGTAAAACAACAAGTTGCTCAAACTTCATGTCCAACATTACTACTAGAGTAAGTAAAACAACAAGTTGCTCAAACTTCATGTCCAACATTACTACTAGAGTAAGTAAAACAACAATATATGTGTATTAGGGTATAAGAGAGAAAATCTCATTATCATTCACTTTTCTATTTATTTGTACTTTTTGGCCACCAACCGACTCTGAACTTAAATTATTCAAATATAAACATTCTACCATCAAATACTTTAGAACTGATATTTTTTCTTGAAGGTCTCCTTATAACAACACTTGTGCTTCTAGATGGCTTCATTGGCTCCTAAATTTTATTCTTAAGCAAAGACAATGCCTCTTCATGTATTGAAAACTACCCACCTGTTAGCTTCAACACAAGCAATTGCATCATGGCAAGTAGTTGGTTCTAATGACTTCACCTCTTCCACTATCATCAACACATAGTTTAAGCTACCATCAAACTTATATCTCTTTGGTTGTCATTGTTGCCTCTGAGACCTTCAAACAAAGGTTTGAGGGTCAAATATTTGTTGTTGCTTTAAATAGACTAGTGGATTGCCTATAGCCCTCATGTTTACTAATGGTTCCTTCCAAATAAACTCCAAGTATTCATGTATTTCCTTCAACATACCAGATGTTCTTCCAAGTGTCTCCTTAAATTTCATATGTAACATAAAAGACTTCGTCAAACACAACGTCTCTATTCAAAATTGCCTATTTTTTGTATGGTAACCAGAATCTCAAACCTTTCACTCCATTCTCATAGACCACAAACACTCCCTCCTTGGATCGGATTCAAGATTGTCTTCATTAACATGATAATAATAAGGATACTCAAACACCTTCAACATTGAGTAATCAAATTGATTTGGCATACCACACCTCAATTGGAATCTTTCAATGAAGGGTTATAGACAAGGAACAATTCACCAAGAAACATGTTGTACTAACCACTTCACTTGAATACCATTTATCAAAACCAAAATGCAACAACATACTCCTTAACTCTGACAATATTATTCTTATTCTTTCATTAACTAAATTTTGTTGTGCAGTATGACAAGCAATAAAGTGTCTTAATTACAATGTCTTTATCTTTACAAAAGTTGTTAAACTTATGAGAGTATAATTTGAAATTGTTTTCAATTCTTATATCCTTCCCCATCTTCCTTATATAGTTCAACATTAAAAGCATCCAATGATAAACTTCTCAAAGGCTTATAATTTTTATTTCGTCATAAACATTCAAGCAAATCTTGAATAATCAATGATAACTAAGAGAAATTACTTGACACCTTTTGATAGTAGAACTTTCGACGATCCCAATAATCAACAACAGTTTGTGTTTTCTTTTAGGATTAAGATTGGTCTAAAGAGGAAGTTCACGTTTGCAATGAATGTTCAACATGAGATCTACGATTCTTCTCTGAGTCAAACACGAGCGAACAAGAACTAGTCCAAGACTCTTGTTCGTAGCACACATGCCTAGAAGTAGTCCAAGAAGATCGTGAAGTTGAAAATGTTGAAGAATGTCTTCAACAAAAAAGAGACTATAAGCAACATGGTAGATTTCATAGTGACATAGTGTTACTGTAAAACTGTTTTAAGTCACTTGCATCTCTATCTATGAAATCATCATCTTCTTAATTATCAACATCAATTTAAAAAAAATCAAATTAAGTCATCTTAACAAATTCAAATATTACATTAAAAAAATCACATCAAATAATTAGGATAAATATTAGAATAAAATACATATTAAACATTTAAATATGTTAAATTATCGTAAGGTCAAATATTTTAAAACAATACCTAATCTATTTTTTATCAAAAATTAATAGTAATAAATTAAGATTTATCCTTTCTTAAAATAATAAACAAAACTTGACTAATTTTACCGTAAATAATTCTTTAAATGATAGGTAGTGTTTTGCCAAATATTCTTTAAGTAATAGTTCTTAAAAAGAATTGACTTATTGATTCGAATTCTAATTCAATTGAGTTGTAAATTTGGTTATATCTAAAACCAGTTAAACTGGTTCGACAAAGAAAAATAAATAAATCATAATTATAATTTGTTTTCTTAAGAAATAAAAATAAATTAAAATCTTCATTGTTTTATTTTTTATTCTATATATAACTAATAACAATAAATAGTGATATATATTATTAAAATTTCACTTTAACTACATTTAAATTTTATTTTAACTTTTAACATCATCAAATTATAACACTATATATTTTTGATATTCTTTTGTGTATTTTAATTACTAAAATTAATTTTGTTAATACGATTCAATTTATTCAATTACTTAACCTTAAAGATGTACTTTGATAAGTTGAATGACCAATCCCATTTTAAAAACGTTGATCAATATAGTTACTAACAATGACTTAAATTAATTATATTAATTGGTTATGATATATATATATATATATATATATATATATATATATATATATATATATATATATATATATATATATATTTGATATTTTGTCTTTTTATTTATAACAAATTTATAAATATCTAAAATATATTTTTTACTAGAATTAAAATTTATTTTAAACTACATAATGGATACGATTCTCGTTTAAGAAAAAATGCGTAGGATTAAAAGTTGAAAATAAATAAAATATAGGGGCTGAAACAAAAAAAAAAACATTTTAAAATGTACGAAATTCATATATATCACATTTTAAAGAAATAAATTTAGTTTCCAACATTAAATTATAATATATACATATATGTGTGTATACATATAGTCATACTAGTAATGTAATTGTTTTTAAAAAATCATTTTTCAAGTATTAAATTATATAGCATATATATTTAAACAGATAAAATATTTGTATGAACATTCTTCTTAAGGAGAGACAGAAAAACATATTTAAAAAAAAAAAATCAATCAAGAGAGTAATAATAGATCTTCCTATGGTCCTAAGATCTAAAGTTATTTTATTTATTAAAAAAAAAAAGATAATTTAACCTGGATACCAAAAAATTCACATAATCTTCACAAGTTACTGAACCAGACTCTCCTAATCTTAAAATTAAGTTTCTAGTTCATAGAACCATTTTCATAATTTTTTTCATTAATTTTGTTTTGATCTTACAATAGATACTTGTTTGTCTTCACAACCTGTGTGTCATGTGTCTGTATAATGTAAGCATTTGACTCTGCATCTGGCTTCAGCTTCTTCACCACCTGCATCTATGGCTAAACCCCACCATCTCATTCTCCTTCTTCTTCTCTCCGCCGCTCTACAATTCTCTTCATCTTCACCCTCCGATCACTTCTACGATGTTGGAGAACTCGTCCCATTGTTTGTCAACAAAGTGGGACCCTTGAACAACCCCAGGTTTCATTCTTTCTCTCATTGCTTTTTCATGTTTATGCTCATTGAATTTCTGCTTACACAATTCTTCTGTGGCAGTGAGACCTATGAATACTATGATTTGCCATTCTGCGCCCCAGGTTAGTCACTCTTGGTCTTAGGTTAAAGGTTTGATTTTTAATCTCATGGTGTTGAAAAATGGGATCAAATAGTTTGAACCACTTGGGTTGTAAAAAGGTTGTGTTTTTCACAGACCCAATTGTCAAAAAGAAAGAGTCTCTGGGAGAAGTTCTCAATGGTGACCGTTTGAGCAATGCTTTGTATGAGTTCAAGTTCCGAGAGGACAAGATTGATGAGACCTTGTGCTCAAAGAAGCTTACAGTTGATCAAATTGCCTTCTTTAAGCGAGCTATAAACCGTGAATTTTACTTCCAATTTTACCTGGATGATCTTCCATTCTGGGGGTTCATTGGGAAACTTGAAGAGGATGTGTGGACTCCTGGTGGAGGAGGACCAAACTATTACCTTTTTACACATGTACAGTTTGATGTTCTTTACAATGGGAATCAAATCATTCAAGTGAATGCATTTAGCGATCCAAATCGTGCTGTAGATATTACTAAAGATGTTGGTGTTGATGTTAAATTCACTTATTCTGTTACCTGGAATGCCACTGAAATACGTTTTCAGAAGAGGATGGATAGATACTCAAGGGCTTCGTTGATGTCAGTGCATCAGCAAGTTCATTGGTTCTCGTTCATCAACTCAATTGTCATCATTTTGCTTCTGACTGGTTTGCTTGCCCTGCTTTATATGCGACATCTGAGGAGTGATTTGAAAAAGTAACTTTCTTCTTTGTTCATAATTCTACAACAGCATGTCTTTTTCTTAGCATAACCAAACAGTTTTTCATTTGCAATTTAGGTCCTCTAATGCAAATGAAGAAGATAAAGAGGTTGGTTGGAAGTCCCTCCATGGCGATGTATTCAGACCTCCTCCTAACTCATCCTTGCTTTTTGCTGTTGTTGGAACTGGTACCCATTTGCTAATCTTGTAAGCTACTCTTGTTGTCAAAAATACATATTCCCTGATCCTCTCCCCAAAAGCCTTGCATTCAGCTTCTAGTCTTTACATGGCAATGTCATGACTATAATATATGAAGGTGTGTGATGTATAGTTTCACTTATGCATCAACCAACCAAGGATTTTAGTCAAATCCTTTAGCAATCTGAATATAGAATATGAAGTGATAGCAAAGACCAAAAGCATTCTCCTTATACTTGATTTCTGCTTTTCTTGATTTCATCTCATGTATGGTGGGGATTGCACTTCCTCCTTTACGTATGCAACCTTTCATACAGAGTTTTTTTCCTACCCTTATTCTCGTGACCTATCTACTAACTCAATACATTTGAGCACTGGACATGGTTTCTTTTTAATAATTGTGAATCATGATTCAAGAAAAATTAAAAATCATTTTTCTACCATGAATAGGGTGTACATTATCACTTTAGAACTCGCCCATTTACACACATGGAATGCATGTCAAAATTAGCCTGACTTCCTAGAAGTGAGTGTTGTTTAGATATCTAGCTTATCATTTAATCATTATTTTGTTCATGTGTGTAATGGTGGAAAAAGTAATTACCACCAGTTTTCTTTTAACTTTGTTCCTCTTTTTATATGAAGTAACGCTCCATTTTCCTTCAGGCTTTGTGTCTTGCTGTTTCTAGCACTTATTGGCACCCTCTATCCCTACAATCGTGGCGGACTGTTAAATTGGCTTGTCTTGCTGTATTCCCTTTTTTCTGTATTTGCTGGCTACACTGCAGCATCCTTCCATGGCCAGTATGCTGAGAATGGATGGGTAATTCTATATGCAATTTCACAAGAAAGGAAAAAAATAAATGTTTCTCTTTTGATGTTACTTTTATCTAACTAAAACAATTGTGATTTGGCTGTAATTCCAGGAAAGGACTGTTGGTCTTGCAGGGGTTCTTTACACTGGACCAGTGTTTGTTGCAGCCTCTATCCTCAACATAGTTGCAATCTCTTACAGGGCTACAGTTGGACTCCCATTTGGCTCCATTATTGTGATTCTTGTTTTATTCACATTTCTTGCCACCCCATTGCTTGCATTTGGTGGAGTGATTGGATACCGTTTTAGCTCTAAATTTCAAAGCCCCTCTGCTACTAAGAGACACCCAAGAGACATTCAACAGCTTGCTTGGTACAGGAGAACACCATTTCTAATGTTTATTGGGGGTCTTGTGCCTTTTAGTGCAATTGTCCTGCAACTACACCAGGTGTATGCTAGTATGTGGGGCTACAAAATATACACTCTTCCTAGCATTTTGTTTGTCACATTCATTCCTGTTATTGTGATCATTGCACTTGTCAGTATTGGCTTGACATACATTCAACTATCTGTGGAAGATCATGAATGGTGGTGGAGGTATGTTGTGTTGCTGATATCAATGCTTGCAGCTTGCTTCCATTTAATTTTTTTCTCCTTTACACTCCCTCTCTTGTGTGCTTGGAGAAATATTTTATACTTGATAACCATGACATCCTAAGAGAAATCAATGTGCTGATGATTGAATGGGGATGTAATTAATTTTAAAAACCCGTAATTAGGTAGCTATCAATAAATAATAAATAATGCATACAAAACAGATCCTGATTGTTTAAGATTAACCCTGCTATCACAATATTATCCCTTTCTCAAAACAAGAAAGGTAGAGATATATAGCAAAATTTATTTTAATATCAAAGCTTGTATATGGGAGATGATATGATTAGCTGAAATGGTCTATTACACAGCCATTACTACTAGGAAAAAACTATCAGGAAATGATTATGTCATAATCAATTCAAATACATTTAATTGTTTCAAAGGCTTTAAAAGAAAAAGGAATAGAGCTGGCTACCTTGTTGCATTCCTAGTTTCCTTATGTACTGCTGTTTTGATATGGTTTTTCCTTTCAATCCAAGTCTTAACAGTACCTATCCTCACCCCTACTGTACTTTCCTATCTCCTTTTCAATAAAACTTATTTTCTTATTTTGAAAAAAAAAAATTAAATGGTTTCATTCATATTAAAATTTTATTAATGGAGGTTGAAAAAGTTATAATGTTGGCATTCTAGATAATGTTTTCACAAGAAATTTGAGAGGGGAAAAAAATATGTGAGCATTGGACACCATTTAGCATGAGGCTTATCACAAATGTTGTTTTTCTGTGGGTGCAGGTCAGTGCTGTGTGGTGGCTCAACAGCCATTTTCATGTTTGGGTATTGTATCTACTTCTATGTGAGATCAAACATGAGTGGATTCTTGCAGCTATCCTTCTTTATTGGTTATAATGCATGCCTATGCTATGCTTTCTTCCTAATATTTGGTGCCATCAGTCTCCGAGTTTCATTTCTCTTTGTTCGCTTTATATACCACAATGTTAAAAGGGAGTAAGTCACCAATATCAGAAGCACAAAACCAAATTGGTTCCAATTTAAGGGTATCCCTTCTTTGAATTGATGAATTACCCTTCGGAAAGTTAAGTCTACACAGTATGATGTAAGGGTGTCCCTTGAATTCTTTTACAAGAACATTTGTGCAGACAATGTATCCTTTATTTAACTTTTCTCAACTCCATGACTGCACATTTTGAAATAGACTTCCTGGTGGCACATTCTACCCTGGGAAAAGATGAGTGAAATAACATTTCTAAGGAGGATCAAGTGTCTATTTTTGTTTTGAAGTTTATTAGAATTGAGTTTGAATCCTTAAATATAATTAAGATGTGCAAAATTAAGATTTCTAATGTAAGACAAATAGGTCCCTAGTCTCCTATTGTTTTTTGAGTAACTTTTTTTTTTTTTGTTACTTTTGTACTGAACCCTGTTAGCAAGGAATTGACATATATTAACAGTTGAGAGTCCTGATTCTTTTTTCATTTTATTATTATTGCTAAAGGAGTGATTCATATTTAAGCTTTGAGTAGTAAACAAGTCAAAATAGCTTATAAACTAATGAGTCAAATTGGATCCTTTCATGCTCCTGCAGCAGCCAAAACAATAAAGGAAAGAGAAGAAAAAATAAGAGAGAGAACCAGTGACCCCTGCATTGAAAAGATCAATAAATTTAGCAGACAAAGCAATAAGCTTGTGGATTGATAGACTTGTAACACTAGAAATGGTTAAAACTACCAAAATGAATTGTATTTTACAAATATTAAAACTAATTATAATGATTTAGTTACGAAAATAAAATGATTCACTTTTTATTTGTGTTTTCTTTTGAAGTCTTAATTCATATACAAGAAAGTTATAAATCATATTCTTTTACGCTCATACAAGATAAGTTTATGTCCCTATCAACAAAATCAGTATAAACTTTTCCATAATATAAAATACCGTTGCAGAATATCTATATCTGTATAAATTGCTAAAAATGCATATTAAAATGATAATATAATGGTATATATGAAGTATTAATATTTTATTAAAAATGGCTCGTCAAGCCTATTTTTTTAGAAAACCACAATCTAACGTACTTAGATTGTTTTGAAAAAAAAAATCTAGATTTAAACATTTTACTTAGTAAGTATTATACCCAATATACCTTTAATGGGATACCTAAATTATTTTCACCTCTAGATGTTTTGTATAGGATATCTAACGATGGAAAGTTAAGTGAAAAAAAAAGTAAGAAAAAGATAAAAATAAATGAAAAGTAAAATTATTTAAATAAGAACATAAAATAAGCTTATTTATTTTTATAATAAAATAAACATAAATATTTTTAGTAGTAAGTTTTAATAAAATATTGATGTTTGAAAAAATTGAATATCATATGCGTATACTATTAGATTCAAGTACTTTCCATTTTTTAGTGGTTAAGATTTATTCAATCAAATGATAAAGCAAGTAACAATAAATGATTAGAAAAACATGAGGAGATTGCGCAGGGAACCTAACTAGTAAAACGAATGCCATTGATTAAACAAAATCAAGACATAATAAACCAAACGATAAAACAAAAATCACGGTTAACGTATCTCTGTAGAACCAGTTTATGAGATCTGAATTTACATAGTGAACACTAAATCTGAAAAGCATCATTTACAGGAAAAAAACAAAACAAAACTCTAAGCACACATGCTGCACGAATGCTGATTATAGTGGAAGAAAACCATTATAATAAGTATGAGTGTAAATTTCAAAGGGTAGAGGAAGTTCTTGACTTCTGAATCTTATCATCTTCTGAAGGAGGAGATGATACTGCTGCATGGTAAGATGAGGAAACAAGTTGTGCAAGAGCAGGAACAGCCCCACCTGCAGTTATTACAATCACATTGTTATCAACTCAGATACACAGTAAATATACATCACAAGGATAAAACCAATGGAAAGGTTGACACTTTTCAAGCACAGAAAACATCATTAGGATAAGAACACTTCTTGACTATGAAAATTTAACTTGTGAACATACCAGATTTTTGTAAACGAGAAATTTTAGAAAAACTCAATATTTTACCCTACCAAGTATGTCAGTTAAGCATTGGTAAAGATTAAATTAAAGACCATATACAATATTACAACCAGACATATAGTAGTATATAAGCAAGGCAAAGTAATACACAATCAGAAATTCACCTGCCAGTCCTGCACAGGCTGAAGAGAATACTATCACAGGCGGTGTCTGAAAATCAGCGAACAGCTTCAGTCAATATGGTGTTAACAAAACTAACAAGTTTTCATTTAAATAAGAAGGCAGAAAGTTTAGCCTTAAGTGTTTCTGTTGGCATAATATGAGAGAAAGCTCTATAATGCTTGAATACTATGAACTCAGCTTTAGATACTCCAACATGAACATGTTCATATAAAATAATCTAGAAAAATAAATGCATAGAAGAAACTGAATTTCAAAGTCCAGTCTGTAGTACTAAATGTATAAGGACTGCAACGACATGGACATATTACACAAGTAAACCAAGTTGACCGGAACTAGAAGAATACATATAAAGAGAGAGAGCCTTAATTCACAATTTCACAGGCTGTGTAGAAGTATAAATAGTTGACAGGGAGGTCAGCCAATGATTTATGCATAAAAACAGGACTGATCCAAGAGGAAACAGATATGGTGGTTGAAGGTGGTGGAGACTGCATCTTTAGTGTTTAAAAAAATGCAATGAAGTTTTTTCAAGGAAAAATTGACAAAATGCAGCTGATAGACTAACAGCTTCAGGAATGTGACAACAGCCAACACCGTTTCCAAGTCCAAAAAATAAAGGGATGATGATACATCCCCTTTTGTGAAGTGACAATCAAAATATCGACAATACATGATTACCATCATAGATGATGCAACTATGTAGCAATCAAGGCGGAAATAAATTGATATGCACAAGAAATTTTTCTATTTAAAGTTCTATCACAGCATCATGATTCTCTTAAAAGATTATAGAAGGATACATTAGTCAGGTTACTTCAATGCATGGGTTAAAGAAACTAACTGACTTTATACATAAATGAAAGCAAAGATGTCAGGTCATGGGGGCTGTTCTCTTGAATTCATAGGAATGGTTTAACAGTAAAAAGGATGTCATAGACAAGCAAAAGTAAATTCACCACAGGACACACTCAGAGTTACATTTAATTTGAAAATAAAATGATAAGATCAATTTTTTCCATTGATTTAATGAAAAAACAAGAAAGAAGTTCTGACTCCTAAGTGAAAATAGCTCCAAGATTCTATTCAAAGAAGAAAATGTCCTGGATCACTAACAGTTAAATTTTACAGCAGAATACTACAACTTGTTTAGGATGCTTAATGTAACAATTTAAAACTAGTAAAAAATGCATCCTCCAAAAAAATAAACATGAAGAACAGTATAAATGAGCAAGAAAGTCAACAGTAAACAAAATAATCAAACAGGAAACTGCACACACAAAATAAAACTGAATGAAAAGAAAAAGAAATGGTTCGAAAGGCACAAGAAACTTACACCAATGAGGAAATGTAACCACATGGGTCCTTTGACGTATCTCCTAACAACCGGCATAACTGCATTACAAATGGAAAAAAGAAAACTCTTTGAATAATAGAGATTGCCAATATTAAACATTAAAGCTTCAATGTTTTGGGTTGGAAAGCGAACTATGTTTCCAATTACAATTTACAAACAGACTAACTTGTACAATCTCATTCATCTCATTACTACACGCCCTAAATCTCCCAACTCAAGTTTGAATGAATTGAACCATATTTGTTTTAATGAAAGTATTTTAAGTTCTTTTTAGAAAACAAAAGCAATGACCTATGTCAAATCCTACTAACTAAGATTAGTTGACTTGTGGGAGTGGAGCATCAATAAAGCTGATCACAAAAAAATTATTTTCATGATACATGCCCATTTTTCCATTTTCCAAAATGAAATCTAAGAATTTGAGTTTGAAACTAACTCGACACAAAAACTGGATTGGATAGACAAGTTTGTAGAACTAGACATCTAGGGATGGTCCAATAACGACTTAATAGTGGGTAGTCTAATAGACCTAAACCTAAATTTTGAGATAATACCAAAGTCAACACAGCCTAAAGAGAAGATTACAATCAGAGAGAAGTTTGTCAAGTTTGTACATAAAATTTGTAATCTTATTTTAAGATAATGGATAGTAATTGAGACATAGATGCCGAATCACATTAAGTTTTTATTCGTCTGCTATCTCTATTGTTAGTGTGTTTCAAATACTTTGATCCTCATTTGCATTATACAACAGGAACTACTTTTCCCAACATGAATTACCCATTAGAACAGAATAGCTACTACCACATTGAGCTAAAAAACATAATATTTTATCATTCAAATATAAATACATAAACAAAATTTAAAAAATATATACCATGGTTGAATCCATAGAACGCACTTGTAGTGCCACCAACGGCAGAACCAATCTGCATAAAATCAAAATCCCTCGATTAACGGTCAAGAGCTCAGAAACCCTTATAAAAAAATCCAACAAATTTCACTGCCCATCACAATACAAGATCCAAAACTCAACAATAAATATCAAAGTGCGCAAAAAGTTTGAATTTTGAGAACAAAAAGAAAGTGGGGTGGGAAGAACTGACCATAGAAAAACTGTCCCGCAGAAGGGGGGAAATGGTCCAGTTACTGGTTTCCTGCACAAAATCAGAAAAAAAAA